>Ga0207691_10004346_pt1 | contig 13746 bp, 12 predicted proteins | sample KBSM13metaG_FD_184327 | JGI IMG/M metagenome (GOLD analysis project Ga0207691, IMG submission 184327) | Miscanthus rhizosphere microbial communities from Kellogg Biological Station, Michigan, USA - KBS M1-3 metaG (SPAdes) (version 2) | ecosystem: Host-associated > Plants > Roots > Rhizosphere >... | reverse complement strand
TTCCGGAACACCTCGCGCACTACCTTGCCGAGATCAGCTCGCATTCGCCACCGTGATGCCCGTCGCGGTGCATCGCCGACACCTGCCGTTCCATCGCTCCGAGCATGCGTAGCGCCCTCGCTACGTACTGATCGTCGCGCCTGCTGCCCGTCCACCCGCTCGCCTGTGCCGCCCAGAACCTGATCGCTTCGAGATCATTCGGCGTCGGCGACCACGGCATGGCTCCAGTGCTCACACCGATCAGAGCGGCCGCGAGTCGATAGCCGATCTCGTCGGCATTCGGCGGTCCCCACCCCGCATGCTCCCAGTCCACGAGGAACATCCGCGGACCACTTTGTCTGAGGTTCCACGGCGTGAAGTCACCGTGCATCCCCTGCCAATGGCTCGGCGTGCCGGTCGGTCGTGGCAGCGCGGCGAGGCCGGCCTGAATCTCCGCCGTGATCTCCGACAGGGGCGGCGACGATGGCGCGCGATGAAGGCGCGACGGCAGCGCCGACGTGCAGAAGTATCGCCACGGCCCGACGACACCGGCCGCCAGGAGTCGCGGCGCACTGAACGATCGCGGCCAGCTCGCCTCGATCATCCGCAGTGCAAGCTCCTCGACGTTCGACGCGTGCCCCGCGTCTCCTTCAGGCCGCAGCTTGACGAATGCCAGCGGTGCGCCGCGCCACAGCAGGAGTGCGGCGAAGCCGACGCGCGACGAAAGCGTCCGCCTGTATCCCGCGACCTCGTCGAAGGGACCGAGCTCCTTGCGCCAGCGGCGCGCGAGCTCCTGCCACACGTCCGCGTCGATCGGCGTCCAGGTTCTCGCCCGTCCCGGCAGGATGTGCGGACCGAACAGCGCCACACCAGCCCACGCGATGCGCTGCCCCCACACCGCGGGCGCTCGGCTCGCAGCGTACAGCGAGAGTCCCGCCAGTGCGGCGCGCCGACTGGACGTCGGAATCATCAGATGCTTCCACCCCGGTGGAAAGCTCTTGTACTTCCCGATCACAGTCCAAGCTCGTCGAGGATTCGCCGGGCGATGAGCTCCGGCTGCTCGGACGCCGCGAACGTCACGGTGCGAGGCTCCGGCAAACGAGACCACGCCTCGAGCTCCCGGTCGATGTCGTCCAGCGTGAGCTCCTGCTTTCGACTCCGGATCACCTGTGGAGCAGCGCTGAGGTTCACGACGAGGTGCGGCCGCGGGAGGAAGCGCAGTGCCGCGACGGCCAGCCACGATGGTCCGTAGAATCGCAGCGCGATCGGTTGCACGACGTAGCCGTAGATCCAGCGATCGGCCACCACCAGCTTTCCGCCCCGCACGGCCGGCCGAACTCGCACGACGTACGCGAGCCATGCCTTCGCCGCGCTGTTCGCCAGCCGGACGCAGCCGACGACTCGCCATCCGGACGCCCCTGCCTTGTGCGGCGGCGGCGCTGGCTCGATATCCGGCGGCGCCGCGGCGAGCGACCTCCATATGGACGGCAGAAAGTGGAAGTAGGCCGTCGAGCCACCGTGCAGGGCGATCAGTGCGCGAGCGACGCTCGTCTTGCCCACGCCGTCCGGTCCGACCACCACGACGAACGCTCCGGCGCCCGCTCGCACCTTCGCGGCACGGGACTGCGCGCGCGTCGGCGTGATTCGGGCCCCAGCGGGAGCGACTGGAAGATCGTCGCGAACCTTGGCCGTCATGCCGTCCGTGCCCTCGCGTGCGCCGCTGCGGACTCGTAAGCCTGCATCAGCAGGTCGTAGTTGCGACGCGCCGTGTAGCGCGCCTCGTATTGCCGTCGCGCGCGCACGCGCATCGCCGTCAGCTCGTCCACGTGCTCCGACGCCCATCGGACGCGACTCGCCAGCGCGTGGGGATCGCCGGACCGGAAGTGCAGGCCGGTCGCGCCATCCTCGACGAGCGATGGAGGTGAGCCGATGTCGCTCGTGATCACCGGCAGTCCCACGGCGAATGCCTCGGCGATCACGAGGGGAAACCCTTCGTAGCACACCGAAGGAACGACGAGAAACCGCGCGCGCTTCATGAGCGCCTGCACCACGGCCGGGGGCTGGTGCCCGAGAAACTCGACGCCGGTGTGATCGGCCGCTCCGTCACGCGCCGGTGACAGCGGGCCGTCTCCCACGACCTTGAGCGTCATCGGCGCGTCGAGTGCCGCCCACGCGGCGAGCAGCACTCGGACCCCTTTCTCCTCGGAGAGCCGGCCGACGTACAAGGCATAGCCACCGCTGCCGTCGCCCGCACCAGGGTCCGACTCGACGAATTGGGGCTTCACCACGACGCGCTCGCGCGGCAGCCCACCCTCGACGTGCTTCCGCCTGGCGAACTCCGTCAGCGCGATGAAGAGATCGACCTGGTCGGTCCACGTGCCCAGCGCGCGATGCACGGCGAGCGCGGTCACCACCGCGCCGCTCGCCGCGAGGCTCCCACGGTAGCAGCGGTGCACCATCCCGGGATACGGGAGCGGCTTGCCGACGCACTCCTCGCAGACCTTGCCGTCGCGCAGGAGGTTCGCGCCGGGACAGAGCAGTCGATAATTGTGCAGCGTCTGCACCACCGGCACTCCTTCCGCGCGCGCCGCGTAGTAGGCGGCCGGAGAGATCAGCGGCAGCGTATTGTGGACGTGCATCACGTCCGGACGCTCGCGCCGCAGCACGGCGCGCAGCGCGCGATAGTGCCGCCGATTCCAGACCGTGGAGCTGGCGAGCGCGATGCGGCCCAACGCCGCGACATCGTCGTTGTGCGCCGTATACCGGATCACGCGCGCGCCGTGCGCTTCGAGCAGCCTGCCCTCGGCGGCGAAGACGGCGTCCTCGCCGCCGGACTGCTGGTAGTGGTTATGCACCAGTAGCGCCTTCATGGCACGGTGCCGAGCCGGGCGAGTCCGACGGTCGCTCTCGCCTGCTGCCGAGGTGCGATGGCGAACAGTCGTCGCTGCTTGCCCGCCGCGACGATGCCGAAGCCGAAGATGCTCCAGAACCAGATGCCGCCCTGTGGACCCTCGAGGAACACGTCGAACGTCGCGTTGACCAGGAAGGCCATCCAGTAGGCGAGGATCCAGATGTCGACGCGTTGCCACCACTCGTCGCGTGCACGGCGGGCACGCACGTACGCCTGAATGAGAATGAAGGCGAAGCCGGCCTGGAGCATCAGCCAGAGCGCCGCGCCCGGAACCCCGGCACGGGCGAGGTAGGAGAGATGCCCATTGTGCGGGCTGCGGAGCGAATGATCCGGCTTGACCTGGAAGCCGTCGTCGTCGGCCAGGTTGACGCCGAAGCCCTTGCCCACCCAGAACAGGTTGCCGTGCACCGTGTAGCCCAGGATCTTGTCCCACCATTCCAGGCGCCACGACTTGTTCCCGTCGCGCTTCGCGTCATCCGCCTGGTCCGGGCTGATGATGCTGGTGAAGTTCGCCGCGATCTCGCGCGGCGAGACCTTTCCGCGATACCCCCCGGTGTCGATGGAGATGTCGAATGCGAAGAACGCCAGCGTCGCGGCGAGCGCGATCACGCCGAGCAGCCCGACTCTGCGCACCGACGCGGGCCGCGCAACGAGCACGACGGCGAGCGACGAGAGTGCCGCGACGGCTCCGCCTCGCGTCCACGATGCGATGAGACAGAAGCCGACGAACCACACGGTCCACCGCAGCAGATCCGAGCCGCGCGCGCGCGACCGTGCCGTACCGCCGTGCCCGCGGTGCAGGTCGAGGAGCAGGAACGTCGCGATGCCGGCGTGATGCACCGCCATGCAGCTCGGATTGAACTCGACCACCGGAGTGTTCGTGCCCGGCAACACGGGGACGCGGCCGGCTCCCAGCGTCGTCACCGCCCAGGACACGGGCGCCCACCACGTGAACCACGGCAGCCACCGTGCGAACCACTCGCACGTCAGCGCCAGGTTTCCCGATCGCCCGAGGAACGCCACGACGAGCAGCGCGTAGGCGCCGTACCCCCACAGCACCGCGTCGCGGAACGCGTCGACGCCGTACGCGTGCACGTATGGAAGCGTTCGCGCGGCGCCCCAGGCGGCGAGCACGAGCCACAACCACACCAGGGGCGACCGAAGCGCCGTTCCGAAACCGGGTGCGACGAGGAGCGCGAGTGCGCCGATCGCGAGCACGATCTCGCCCATGTAGAGCGGCGGAACGCCGAGGTACGCGAAGCTCCGCCCGAAGAACGCGTAGCCGACGAGCAATGCGCCGAGCGCGCTGATGAACACGCGTGGCATCCGGTCCGCCATCACGACCGCCACGCTCACCGCCGCGACGCCGATCGACACGACGCCCGCGAGCTGAGGCCGCGACGCCGCCAGCGCGCCGATGGCGAGCGCGCCACCGGCGAACGTCGCGGTCGACACGCTTCTGCTCGAATAGCGTAGGTCCATCGTGCCCCTCGTCAGCCCGTCGGACGCGACGTCACGTCGTCACGGCGGGCGCGCTCGCGCGATGGTGCCCGCTCGCCCGCAGTAGTTGCCGCGCGACATGCCACACGAATCTCGGATTGTTCGCCAGGTACCGGCGCCAGAGACGTCGCGGCTCCGTGCCGAGCCGAAACAGCCACTCGAGTCCCGCACGCTGCACCCAGCGCGGTGCTTGGCGCTTCAATCCGGCGTGGAAGTCGAACGCCGCGCCGACGCCGATCATCACGGGGACCTGCAGCCGACCGATGTGCTCGGCCATCCACCGTTCCTGCTTCGGCGTGCTCAGTCCGACCCACAGGATGTCCGGTGCGGCGGCGGCGATCTGGCGCGCCAGCTCCGTCTCCTCGAGCGCTGACAGCGGGCGGAACGGCGGCGTGTAGGTGCCGACCACCTGCAGCTCCGGAAAGCGCGCCCGAAGCCGTTCACTCAACAGCGCCGCGACGCCGTCGCCGCCGCCGTAGAAGAAGTGCCGATACCCGCGCGCCTGGGAATGCGCGCAGCAGGCCAGCACGAGGTCGGGCCCGTACACCCGGTCCATGCCTCGTTGCCCCTGCCACCATCCCAGCCACACGAGCGGCATCCCGTCCGGGGTGACGAGGCCAGCGTCGTTGTGGATGCGCCGCAGCGCCTCGTCGTTCCGGCTCTCCATGATGCCGTGCACGCCGGTCACACACACGTAGCGCCGCTCGTGCGCCGCGATCCACGCGTCGATCGTCGCGAGCGCGATCGGCATGTCGATCGCGCTCACCTCGACACCGAGCACGTCGATGCGGGGAACGACGGATGCTGCGGGCGACACGAAGCCGATCTCCACGTCAGACGGTCGCGACGCCGAACGACTCGCTGCGGAAGGCATCGGTGGCCACCCGCGCACGGATCTGTCCTTCGATCCATTCGTAGGTCCGCGCGATCCCCTCCTCCAGCGAGATCTGCGGCTCCCATCCCAGCACCTCGCGAAGCCGCGTATTGTCGGAGTTGCGACCGCGGACGCCCTGCGGCCCGGTGACGTGCCGCTTCGTGATCGAGACGTCCGCCGCCGCCGCGACCATGTCGGCGAGCTGGTTGATCGAGATCAGACGATCCTGCCCGAGGTTGAGCGGATCCGCATGGTCCGATCGCATGAGCCGGTAGATGCCCTCCACGCAGTCGTCGATGTAGCAGAACGAGCGCGTCTGCTCTCCGTCTCCCCAGATCTCCACCACGGGATCGCCGGTGAGCTTCGCGACGGCGACCTTGCGACACATCGCCGCCGGCGCCTTCTCCCGGCCGCCTTCCCACGTGCCGAGTGGTCCGAAGATGTTGTGGAACCGGACCGTGCGCGTCTCGAGGCCGTACTGCTCGCGGTAGTGCATGCACAGTCGCTCCGTGACGAGCTTCTCCCATCCGTAGGCGTCCTGTGGCTCGGCGGGATACGCGTCCTCCTCGCGCAGCGGCGTCACGTCGGTGCTGGTCTGCCGGTACTCCGGGTAGATGCAGGCGGACGAGGTGTACAGGTACCGCTTCACGCCGTTCTTCCTGGCGGCGTCCAGCGTGTGCGTGCTGATGAGCAGGTTGTTGTGCAGGATCTCCGCGTGATGGCACGAGATGAATCCCATGCCACCCATGTCCGCCGCGAGCGCATAGACCTCGTCGCAATCCGCGGTCGCCTCGAGGCAATCGGGCCAGCGCCGCAGATCCAGCAGCAGGAACTCGTCGGCGTCGCTCGCCGCGAACTCGGGATGCTTCAGATCCGCTCCGCGGACCCAGTAGCCGCGCTCCTTCAGGTAGGTGACGAGATGATGGCCGATGAAGCCGCCGGCACCGGTGACGAGGACTCTCGCGCTGGACTTGGACTTGGACATCACGACTTCTCCTGTATGGGCGACCGCTGCGCTCGATGAGCGCACGCGTGGATGGAATCGCTCCGGACCCACGCAGGGTGGTGGGTGCGCGGACGAGGAGTCACCATCGGATCACGAGGCGGCGAACGCCGGAGACGAGTAGCGCCCGTAGTACTCGTATGCGCCATCGTACGCGCCCTCGCTCCTGAGGTCGACATCGTTCAACACTGCGCCGAGCACCGGCGCTCGGACGATGTGGAGTTGCTCTACGGCGAATGCGATCGCATCGCGCAGCGTCACGCCCGATCGGGCGACGAGCACGACGCCGTCGCTGAGTGGCGCGAGGATCGTCGCATCGGCGATGCTGGTCACCGGCGGCGTGTCGACGATGACCATGTCGTACGCCGCTCGCGCCCACGTGAGCAGCTCGGCGGCCTGACTGGAAGCGAGCAGCCTTGCGGGGGTCGGCGTCGCCACACCGGTCGTCATCACGTGCAGCGCCCCGTGACCCGCGGCCAGACGCGTGAACGCCTGGGTGGCCTGGGCACCGTGCAGCGTGCCGCTCAGCACCTCGACGAGTCCGGGGGTACGCTTCAGCGCGAGCGCACGCGCGATCCGTCCGCCGCGGAGATCCGCATCGATCAGGAGCACCCGGCGTCCCGAGCGCGCGATCGCCAGCGCGAGGTTGGTCGCGACGGTGGTCTTGCCGTCTCCCGGAAGGGCGCTGGTCACCAGCATCGCGCGGGGACGCTGCTCCGTCGCGAGAAAGGTCAGATTGGTCGCGAGCCGGGACACGGACTCCGTGAACACGAACAGCGACTCGGTCTGCCTCTCTCCATGTCGCGATCCCGAGCCGCTCGAGCCCGAGCGCATCGGAAGGAGCCTGGGACCGAGGCGGCCCGCCACGTTCGCCAGCAGGTTGGACACTCCCCGGTTCACCTCGAGATGCGGGATGATCCCGAGCACGGGCACGCCCGTGGCCACGAGCAGCTCGCGCCGCGTGTGCAGCGAGCGATCGGCGCGCTCGAGCAGGAACGCGCCCGAGATGCCGAGCAGCATGCCGGCGACCAGCGCGAACGACAGATTCACCAGCGGCTTGGGGCTCGCCGGCTTACGGGGCAACACCGCGGCGTCGATCAGGCGAACGGTCTGGTCGCTCGAGGCCGCGGCGATCTCGGCCTCCTTCAGCCGCGCCTGCAGCATCGAGTAGATCTGCTCCGAGCCTTTCGCGTTTCGCTCGAGCTCACCCAGGCGAATCTCCTTGCCGGGAATCGTCCGCAGCGTGGCGTCGGACCGCGACAGCAGCGCGTCGAGCGCCTCGACCTGATCCGTCAGGCCCTGCAGGTACGTCGTGACGAGCGCACGGATGCCGCGCTGGAGCTGAGCGATGCGGGCGTTCACCAGCACGACGTCGGGATCCTGGTTCGTGCGACGCGTCAGCAGCTCGCTCCGGCGCTCCTCCGCCGCGGTGAGCGGCGTGAGCAGATCGGTCGCCATGCCGCTCCGGAGCAGCGTCGGAAACGCCAGCAGCTCGCGGTACGCCGCCATGTCGCCCCCTGACGGCGAGCTCGCACCGGTCGCGCGCAGCAGGCGGTCGAGCGCCTGGCGCTCGGCCTCCAGGGTATTCCGCTGCGCCTGCAGCTCGGCGCGGCGAGTGACGCCGGAGCTCGCCTCTTCGGGGAGGCTCACGATGCTCTGATGCTCGCGAAAGTCGCGCAGCCTGCGTTCTGCACCAGAGAGCTGTCCCGAGACACGGTCGATCTGCGAGCGCAGGAACTCCACCGTGCTCCGAGCCTCGAGCTGCTTCACGCCCTGGCGTCCCTCGATGAAGCGACGGACGAGCGTGTTGGCCACGTCGCGCGCGAGGGCGGGATCGGCATCGCGCACCTCCACGTCCACGATGTCGGCCTCGCGGTTGCGGCGCGTTCGTTCGATCGCGTGCTGGAGCGTGTCGACCGCGGCCTCCACCGAGATCACATGCACGCGCATCGGCGACAGGCTGGATGCGCCCGGTGCGAGCTCGAGCGTCACGCCACCGTGCTGGATGCGACCGCCCGCCGCGACGCGGCGGACGAGCGTGTCGTCGGCGGCTCCGAGGAGCGCGAACGTCCCATCCGGCGCTCGGACGATCTGATACGTCGCCGGCGGCGCGTCGTGCGCGACGCCGACATGCGAGAAGAGCTCGTCGCGACGCGTCACGCGCGGACGTTGCACGCGAAGCCGATAGCCGACGGAGTCGGAGACCTCTTCCGCGAGCTGTCGGCTGTCGAGCATTTCCAGCTCGGTGGCGAGCACGTTCGCGCCCGCGATGCCCAGCGCCTCGAGCGCGGACGCCTGCGATGGCCGCGGGTCGATTCGCAGCGACGCCTTCGCCTCGTACAGCCTCGTCTGGCGTGCCGTCAGCAATGCGGCGACGACGGCGGCGGACATCGCGCACACCACGATGAGCGCGAGATGGCGCCGAATCATCGCCCACAGCGTGGGGCCGTCGCCGTCCATCGGCTCGCGCGCAGCGGGCGGATGGATCGCCGCCTGGGGGACCGCCGGCGGTCCGAACGCGACGCCACCGTTCGGCGCACCGAGGTGAACTCTATCTGACATGTCGGATCGCGTCTGCTGTCAGCGGCGGATTGCCCACAGGAGCGTTGCCGTCGCCGACATCGCTCCGACGATCGTACCGGGATTCCGGCTCAACCAGCTGCGTTCGGGCACGAACACCTGATCGCCCGGCCGCAGCGGAGAGTCCGCGAGCATCGCATCGGGCGTCAGCGCGACGTCGAGCGGCCGTCCGTCGCGAATCAGCCGGATGCGCTTGACGTTGGCGTCCGGTGACGTGCCGCCAGCCAGCGCGATCGCGTCGGCGAGCGTCATTGCCGGCTCGACCTTGTAGATGCCGGGCGTCTTGACGGCCCCGAGCACGCGCACGCGAAGCACCGGCGTGACTTCGACCGGCTGCGTGATGTACGTCGCGTACGACGAGATGATCCGCGTCTTGAGCGCGCCGACAGGTTCGTCGACGGCGCGCACGGCTCCGAGCTTCGGCAGCATGACCACGCCGCTCTCGTCGATCGTGAACTCGCCCGAGAGGTCGGGCTCGCGCCAGATGCGCACGCGCAGCGCGTCACCCGGACGCAGCGAGGAGGACGAGAATCCCTGGACGGCGGCGGATTGCGTCACGACCGGCGACTGCGGTGACTGCGCGGACGCGGGCTCGCTCGCGAAGTGCGCCAGTGCCAGCGTGGTCAGTGCGAATGCACCACACCGCACGCGCACAGCGACCGTGGCTCCATCGGAGCGGAACGTGTGGAGCATCGTCATTTGGCTCCCTTCGCCAGCAGGACGGCGGGTAGCGTTCGAAGCAGCAGGGTGAAGTCGAGCCGGAGCGACCACTGGTCGATGTACCGGAGGTCGAGCTGCACCCAATCCTGGAACGTCAGCTCGCTGCGCCCGCTCACCTGCCACAGGCCCGTCATCCCGGGCACCACGCTGAACCGGCGCATGAGCCACGAGTCCTCGAACTTGTGGACGTCGCGGATGGGCAGCGGCCGCGGTCCGACGAGCGACATCTCGCCGCGCAGCACGTTCCAGAGCTGCGGCAGCTCGTCGAGCGAGCTCTTTCGCAGGAACGCGCCGATCGGCGTCACGCGCGGATCGTTCGCGATCTTGAAGACGGGACCGACGGCCTCGTTGCGCGCTTCGAGGCCGGCCTGCAGCGCTTCCGCGTCGGAGACCATCGTGCGGAACTTGTGCATCCTGAAGCGCCGCTTTCTCCAGCCGTAGCGCTCCTGGCCGAAGAACACCGGTCCGCGACTCGTGGCTTTCACCGCGATCGCGATGACCGCGAACACGGGCGAGAGGAGCACCAGCCCGAACGCCGCGCCCATGATGTCGATCGCCCGCTTCACGACGAGCCGATAGTCGTCGCTCACGACCTTCATGGCGATCGCCGGCTCGCCATCGGGGGTCTCGAGGCGTGGACGCGCGAGGCGCGACGGAAACAGATCGGGGCTGTAGCGCGACTGCACGCCGGCGCGCTCGCACTCCTCGATGGTGTGCTGGATCTCGGCGTAGTGCGACTTGATCGGAAGCGCGATCACGACCTCGTCGACGACCGTCCGCATGAGGATCGATTCGAGCTGCTCGAGCGAGCCGAGCAACCGCTCCCGGATCTCGGGCGGCCGGATGTCGACGTTGGTATCGACGAAGCCGAGGACGTCGTACGTCAGGGTCGGATCGCCGAGCATCCGGTCGTACAGTCGCACGGCGAGCGGACCACTCCCCACGATCACGACCCGTGTCACGCGGCTCGTCTGCACACGCTCGGCGACGACTCGAAGCCAGAAGTGCACGTAGAGCGTGGCGACCAGCGTCAGGGGCCACGCGATCAGGACCACGCGGAGGCTGTACGCTCCGCTCTCGCTCCAGCTGACCGGAAGCAGGCTGACGAGCGCACCGAGCGTGCAGGCCGCGGCCACGCTGGGCGCCTCCGTGCGGAGGGTGCGCGGCTCGGCGCTCTCGTACAGCCCGAACAGCAGGAAGAGCAGCTGCCAGGCGAACGCGAACAGGCCGAGCGTCAGCAGGTTGCCGAGCGAGAGCCGCAGCAGCAGGAACTCGTTGAGGCCGTTCGGCATCGCGTCGGCGTTGGCGACGACGTAGATGCTGCCGAAGACGAAGAGCGCGACCGCAGCGTCGGCGGGTCGGCAGAGCTCGACGAAGAGCTTGCGGTTGTATGGAAGCACGCGGGGTTCGGCGCGCGGTGCAGCCGAGGCGCCGACCGTACGCGGAAGCTCGACGCCCCGGTATGGCTCTGCGGGCGCGTACGACTCGTCGAGATATGTCCGCTCTGCGAGGCTGTTGCCTCGGCTGGGAATTGTCGACACTGGCGCAACGGTGTAGATGACCGACAACACTGGCGGCGTGTTGGCGGGTGACCACCGGGACCACCGAGGACCCGCACGGCGAGCCTCAGACCCCAGCGAACCGCGATTTCACCTGTTTCCGTGACCGGTTGTCGCCGGTCTTTCCTCGAGTCGAACCAGCGAATTTCAGACGGGAGGAACTGATGTTTATTCCCCTGAGTCAGAGGAACACTCGAGGGTCTTCGCGATGTGTACCGACGCTATAGGTTGCTGGGGCAACGAGACTTACGGCCTAGCTCGCCAAGCTTCGTGCTCGAGAACCGAGCTGTTCCCCGGACATCATCGGGACCGCATGGGCTCACATTTTTTGGGGGGAGTCAATCTTCGGGCCAGCACGCAAACAGATGAACCTGCGCCTTCGCCCCGGAATTCTCGCGGCGTCCAGAGGGGGTCGATACGCTGGCGTACTCGGCTTGCTGCCAGGCTTCTACAGATGTGTTGGGGTGTCGCATCATGTGCCAATTGCACGGTCCGTTGCGCCGGATTGGACCAAAGTCCAATGAGGCGGATGCGCAACAGTAGGAGGGCGATGCGCCCATGGCGCCAGCGACGGCTTGACCGGAGACGCGTCGCTGACCAGCCTTCATGCGAGTGGGGAGTAGCCGGCCGGCGCGAGGGCGCCGGAGCAGCCGATCGTCAAGACGGAGCGCGCGAGCGCTTCCGGTCGGCTGAAGGGAGCGGGTGAGCCTTGGGCGAGACCACTACGACACCGCGCGTGCCGTAGTGGCTCGCCCGTCGTGCATACGGCTCACCGTCCAGGGCTCCCAATGATCGCCACCAACATCTGGTTCTGGGTCGGGTTCGTCGGCTTCGTGCTGGCGATGCTCGCGCTCGACCTCGGCGTCTTCAACAAGCGGCCGCACGTCGTCCACCCCAAGGAGGCGGCGATCTGGACCGCCGTCTGGGTGGGTCTCGCGCTGCTGTTCGCCGGCGGACTCGCCTTCTTCGCCACGCCCCAGACCGCGCTGACGTTCCTCACGGGCTACCTGATCGAGGAATCGCTCAGCATCGACAACATCTTCGTCATCGTGCTGATCTTTCAGTACTTCGCCGTGCCGGCGCAGTACCAGCACCGCGTGTTGTTCTGGGGGATTCTCGGCGCGCTCGTGATGCGCGGCCTGTTCATCGGGCTCGGCGCGGCGCTGCTGGCCCGATTCGAGTGGATCATCTACATCTTCGGCGCGCTGCTCGTCATCACCGGCGTGCGCATGGCGCTGAAGCAGGACGAGGAGTTCGACGCCGAGCAGAACCCCGTCGTGAAGGGCGTGCGGCGCTTCCTCCCGATCACCGAGAGCTACCGCGGCAAGCACTTCTTCTCGACCGAGAACGGGAAGCGCTATGCGACGCCGCTGTTCCTCGTGCTGCTGCTCGTCGAGGCGACGGATCTCATCTTCGCGATCGATTCCATCCCGGCCATCTTCGGGATCACGCGCGATCCGTTCATCGTGTTCACGTCGAACATCTTCGCCGTGATGGGACTGCGCTCGCTGTTCTTCCTGCTCGCGCACGTCGTGACGAAGTTCCACCTGCTCAAGTACGGCCTCGCCGTCATCCTCACCTTCGTCGGCGTGAAGATGATCATCGAGTCCTGGGTGCACATCCCGATCATGCTCTCGCTCGGCGTCGTGCTCGGGGTGCTGTTGATCTCGATCGTGGCCTCGCTCATCTGGCCGAAGGCGCACCAGGTGAGCGAGGGGAAGACCGGTTCGATGTTCGGGCGGCTCCCGCCGGAGACCTGACCGGCGTCCGGATCGACGCTACCGGCGCTCGATCGCGTCGCGGACGTCGAGCAGGATCTCGAAGTACAGCTGCTCGCGGCGGTAGGCGAAATCGAGCGACGCCATCTGCGACTCGTCGCCCGTGGCCTTCGCGCGCTCGAAGGCTTCGCGGTACATGTCGTCGAGATTGGCGAGGATGCGTTCGCGGGTGCGAGACATGCTGTCCTTCTGAAGGTCGTGTGAAGTGAGGCGCGGCGGCTCGGCCGCGGCGCGTTCCAGCTGCGCCTCGGTCGGCTCCAGGAGATAGCGCTGGGCCGCGTTGATCAGATTGCGGCGGGAGGGAAAGGGGTTGTCCATTGCGACGTGAGCAGATCTTCGCGCGCGACGAGTACCAGTGCGTGTACTGTGGCGAGCGCTTCGAGCCCGAGCTGCTGACGGTCGATCACGTCCAGCCCCGGATGCGCGGCGGCGACCGCTCCGGGGGCAACCTAGTGACCGCGTGTGGGGGCTGCAACGCCCGCAAGGGCTCGCTGCGCCTCGCGGAGTTCCTGCGCGCCGACGATGCCGCACGCGCGCACTTCTTCCGACTCGCCCGGCCGCACGTGTGGCCGAGGATCCTGCGGGCGGTCGAGGAAGAGCTCCGAAAGATCGGTTAGTCGGTTCATCGGTTCAAACCGTCAACCGCGCAGTCGAAAGAACACCGCCTCTTCCACGACCTTCCCATCCCGAAGATGCTCCACGACGATCCGTTCCAGGAGCGCGGGGGTCACACCGGCGTACCACACGCCCTCGGGGTACACGACGACGATCGGGCCGCCGGCGCAGACTCCGAGACAGGGCGTCTCGCCGCGCTTCACGCGCCGGGGCCCGAAGAGAAGGCG
>Ga0207691_10004345_pt1 | contig 13746 bp, 17 predicted proteins | sample KBSM13metaG_FD_184327 | JGI IMG/M metagenome (GOLD analysis project Ga0207691, IMG submission 184327) | Miscanthus rhizosphere microbial communities from Kellogg Biological Station, Michigan, USA - KBS M1-3 metaG (SPAdes) (version 2) | ecosystem: Host-associated > Plants > Roots > Rhizosphere >... | reverse complement strand
AAGCCGCCCAGCGCCGTCACGCCACGGAAGAACCGGGGGGCACGCCGCAACTGCGCGATCTGGCCGGCAAGGAACACGTCCCAGAGCAGCACGAGCGCCGAGGCCACGTAGAACGCGTACGGCAGTACCTCTCTCAGGCGCACCAGGCCGGTTCCTCCAGGCGACTGATCGCGATATCAGCCGTCAGCCGCGCGAACGCTTTTCGCATCTCACCTCGCGCGCGGTCAGACGACGCGTGAATACGTCGAGCGCTTTCTGCGGATCGTGCGTCGACAGGGTCAGGATGTCGAGCAGCATCAGGTGGTCGGACGGGAACGTGTGCGCCGACATGTGACAATCATTGAGGAGCAGCACGGCACTCACCGCATCACCCGGCAACTTGCGCACGACCGGCGCGGCGACCGCGGAGAAACCGGCGGCGCCGGCACCGGCTATCAACAAGCCGCTGATCAACGATGCGTCGCCGAGCTGAGAGGGCAGAGCGCCGACGAAGTCGGCACTGAGATGGCTGAACGTCGGCGACACGTGGGATTGACTCTCCAGGGCGACGAGGCGTCGCGCGAGCTCGAGGACCGGGTCAGGATATCCGCGCGCGGCGGCGAACACAAGGAACCCGGTGGCGCGCTGGCCGCTCACCTTCGCGTCCGTTTAGTTTGCGGCATGAGCCGCGAGCCTCTCGTGACGTTGCCAAACGCCGTATCCATGTCGCGGCTGTTGCTCGCGGCCGCCTTCGTCCTCGTTCGCGATCCGGTCTTCCGCTTTGCCGTGCTGTTGACCGCGTCGGGCACTGACTTTCTGGATGGCTGGCTCGCGCGACGCCAGCGCGCGACGACGAAATCGGGCGCGCTCATCGACCCCATCGCTGACCGACTCTTCGTGCTCACGGCGGTTACGACATACGTCGTCGAAGACGCGATCTCCGTGAGCGCGTATTTCATACTCCTGTCCCGCGACATCGCGACGTTCATTGGGTTTCTCGTCGCGCGCTCGGTGCCGTGGCTGCGCGCCGTGGTGTTTCGCGCCCGGTTGCTCGGCAAGGTCGTTACTGCCCTGCAGCTTCTCACGCTCATGGCGGTGATCGCCACACCAACGATCGTTCCATCGCTGGTGCGGGTGGTCGGCGCCGCATCGGCCGCGTCGATCGCCGACTACACGCTGGCGCTCTGGCGCGAGCGTGCGACGTGAGGGCTCGCCCCAGCTCGCGCGGCTGGAATCGAGCGGTGGCGGTTGCGGTTCTCGCGCTTTCGTGGGCGACGCGCGAGGCGCGTGCGCAGCAGCGAGGCCAGCAACCTCCTCAACGGCTTCAACCCGAAATGCGCGCCGATTACATCGGCTCCCGAGCCGCGGCGGCTCACCTCGGGTTCGGGCTGAACGTGCCGGCGACGACCTACGTCCGACTCGGGATCGTCGCCGCGATGGGACAGGCGTGGTCAGGCGACGACGCGACAATCGCCGGCCGCGTGGACGGCCTCGTCCGATTCGTTCTGGATCCGCTCCGAGAGTCTCGATGGGCCCCCTATGCCGCGGGCGGTATCGGCGCGATCTACGACGGGTCCGAGAAGTGGCGCGGGGTGCTCGTGGGCGCTCTCGGAGTAGAAGGTCCTGTCACTGGCCGCGTGGTTCCGGCCATCGAAGTTGGCTTCGGCGGTGGCGTCCGCGTCGGCGTAGCGTTTCGGCGAGCGATGCGCGGTCGTCGCTGAGATGTGAGCGGGTCGACACGATACGAGACGGAACGGAGCACACGCGTGCTCCTCGTGGAGTGCGCGGCCGTGGCTCTCGTCGTGTTTGTCGCGAACGCCGCATCGCGTCCGCCGGCTGTCGCTACGCTCCGCCGACTCTACGACGACATCGTGTACCTCTCCGTCGGAAAATCGATGGCGGAGGGTTTGGGCCTGGATGCTGCTTGGCTGGGCGACGTCCCTGGTCCTCGTCAGGCGCCTAACGCGAACTGCCGCGTCGGCCGCACTGGTAACGGGAACCTCGGCAGCGGCACCATCGGCGACGGGAACTTCGCTCGCGCTGGGCTCACCCTGGGGTGCGTCGCGCTCTGCCGTGCCTGCGCGAGCTCGCGCGCTGAGGCCGCAGCAGTCAGCGCACAAAACAAGAACGCCCCGTGAACGGGGCGTTTTCTATCGCGACTGGAGCCTACGCCGCCGACGCGGCATCGACCTCAGGAGTCTTCGCTTTTGGAGGAGCTGCGAACCGCTCGCCGAGCGTTCGAAGATCCTTGAGCTCGCCTTCCGACAGCTCGTGGTACCGATCGCCCAAGTACTTCAGTGTCTCGTTGAACCAGTCGACCTGGTGCTCCGGCTCCGCGCCGATCACACCGCACCGCATGACGTGCTGGAACAGCTCATCGCGGGCCTGTTCGAATACTGTGGGCTCCGCAACCTCTCTGCGACGACGCGACTTCTGTTTGGCCATGAATTCCTTGAGTGGGAGTGTACGCAAATCTAATGTAAACAGACGGCGAATCGATAGTCGTGAACGCGCTGCAATGTCCGCATGACGTCAACATCTACGCCAATCCACCCTCCGGCGTTCCAGCATCTTCGGAGACGATTTCGTCGGTGCTTTCCGCGAGCTCGTCCGGACCGGAATTACGTTCGACGTGTGGCGATATGAACGACGTGACGAGGGATGCCAGTTCGTCCGGAGCTTCCTCGGGGATGAGCCGCGCCGACTCGGGGAAGGAGACAACGCGACAATCCGCGATATCGGCCGCGAGTTTCCGCGACACTTCGGCGTCGACCCACACGTCCTTCTCGCCGCGAACGATCAGCGTGTGCGCTCGCACCTGAGCCGGATCGAGATCTTCCAGGTCGGTTGGTCGGACTGCTCGAGCCAGAGCCAGCAGGTGAGTCACCCCTTCCTGTCCGATGAATGGAGCGAGATAACGACCGATGAGCATGGGCGGCATGCGCGCCGGGTCTACAACGCTTTGCGTCAAGATCGGCGTGAGGAGCGCCGAGGCCCCGAACAGCCCGCGCGAGACGCGGAGGGCGAACCGTGCGGTGCTCCGCTGCATCGCGCGGATATCGCCGCCGGGAATATCCTCGCCGCCAACGGGGTTGATCAGGACGAGTCGGGCGACGCGCTCCGGCCGAAGCGAGGCGAGGCGTAGCGCGATCGCGGCACCAATGTCGACGCCAACGATCGCGGCACGCGCAACGCGGAGCGCGGTGAGCGCGCGTTCGAGATAGTCAGCCTGGGCGGCAAGTCCGAAGTCGGCATCGAATGGGCGATCCGACTCGCCATACCCGAGCAGATCAACCGCGTATGCCGTGTGCTGAGTCAGGGCGAGGGCCGGGGCGACGTTTCGCCACAGAAAGCTGCAGGTGCCGAAGCCGTGTATCAGCACCGCGGGGGCGCCGCCGTGACCGTAGCGCTCGACATGCATGGCACCCGGGCCAACGGGAATGCGGAGGAGATCGGCGTCGATGGGAGAAGCCCGGGTCGAGTGTCGTCGAGTGGCGATCGGCGTGCCGAATCGCGGGGTAAGGTAGTCGTACACAGGGCGGTTCGCCAAAGGACAAGCGTTGCCGCTCCTCTGACGGCTCCCTAGTTTTCGCCACCCAACCGATCACCACTCCACGCGACGAGCGGCACTCAGCAGGTATGGCGGACGAGACGTATGGCGAGGAGCGGGCGCGGAACCTCGAGGCGCTGCTCCGCAATCTGGCAGCGCGAATCGTGGAGATGGACGCGCGGGGCGAGCTCTTGAAACAGGCCGGGGAGCTCATGCGCCTGATTGGTGATGTGCGCAGCGAGCTGTTTCATTACGAGGTTCGCGCGACTTACGATACTCCGGAAATCGCCGAAAATCGTCGCATCGTGGCGGATGCCACGGACAACCCAGACAACTCATGGCAAAAGACAGAGTGGACGCAGGACGAGGACGACGAGCCGACGTGGTAAAGAAGTCGAAATCCTCGTCAAAGACTCCGTTCTACGCCGCGATAGCCGTCGTCGCGCTGTTCGGGGTCGGGGCGCTCGCATACGTCGCGAGCCGACCAAAGAACGTCGCGACCACGGTGGACGCCGCGAAGATCGTCCCGGGTGAGCCACAGGGATACCTCCTCGGCAAACCGGATGCGCCAGTGCAAGTCATCGAGTTCGCCGATTTCGAATGCCCTGCGTGCGGCCAGTTCGCCACGCTCTCGGAACCGGACATTCGCAAGCGGCTCATCGACGCGGGCACGATCAGCTACCGTTTCTACGACTACCCGCTTCCGATGCACAAGAACACATGGGCGGCGTCGAACGCCGCGGCGTGCGCGGACGAGCAGGGCAAGTTCTGGGAGATGCACGACCAGCTGTTCAACGCGCAGGACCAGTGGAACGGTCAGGCGACGAGCCGCCCGAAGGGCAAGTTCAAGGAGTACGTCAAGGCGCTTGGTCTCAACGTCGATCAGTGGGAAGCGTGCTTCGACGCGCGGAAGTACCAGGCGCGCATCAAGGCGAACGAGCTGATGGCCACGAAGCGTGGGGCGGCCCAGACGCCAACCTTCGTCATCGGCGACAAGATGATCGGTGGCGCGATCTCGTTCGATCGCTTCAAGGCGCTCGTCGATTCGGCGCTGGTGCTTGCCAAGGCTGACAGCGGGAAGCCGGCTGCGAGCGGCGACAGCGGAAAGCCAGCGGCTCCCGCCAAGAGCCCGGGCGGTAAGTGACCAAGCGGATGATTCTCGCCACGCTCGCCCTCATCGGGGTGTTCGTGTCGACCTATCTCACGTTGTTCAAGCTCGGATACATCGGCGAACTGAAATGCTCGGTCGGCTCGTGTGAGACGGTGAACACGAGTCAGTGGGCGACCTTTCTGGGGCTGCCGGTCGCCGCGTGGGGGCTCAGCTTCTACGTGGTCGCTCTTCTCCTCGCGATGCTTGGCATTCAGGAGAAGTACGCGGACTCGCGCGCATTCTCGGTGGCGCTGGTGGCGCTCACAGGGTGGGGCGTGGTGTTCTCGGGCTGGCTGACCTATCTCGAGCTGTTCGTGATCAACGCCATCTGCATCTGGTGTGTCACGAGCGCCTGCATCGTGGCGATCATGTTTTTGGTCAGCATCGCGGATCTACGGGCGTTCCGCACAGCGTAGGGAATCGGGAATCGGGAATCGGGAATAGTAGAACCCTCGGGATGCCATTCACGCAGAGTGAGGCATCCCGAGGGTTGTCGATTCCCGATTCCCGATTCCCGACGTTAGGCACGCCTGATCCGCGACCGTCCGTCCGACGCCTCGTCGAGCCGCAGTTTCGGCTTCGAGTCATCCTCGCCGGGGTCGCCGTCGCGCGTCCGGCGTCGGAAGGGCACGAGGTCCTGACCGAGGACCACGAGCGTCCGCGTCGCGACGGTGCTCGCCAGTGGCTCCGGAATGCCCATGACGCGGATGTACGTGTCGATCGCGCGATCGAACGACAGGTCTTCGGCGAGCGTGTCGACGAACATCAGCGCGTTGTCGACGTGGGCGCGGATAACCGATTCCTCGGCCCGCGCCTGTGCCAGGCGAATGCGTCGCTCGGCGGTCGGGTCGAGCTTGCGCGGGAACAGCGATTCGGGAAACAGCCGTCCGAACATATGGGCCCTTGGCTCGGCGAAAACGATCGGGGCTTCAGACGTCGCGTGCGACGTCCCGTAGACGCCTCACTCAACAATAAGGCACGAGTCGTTCCTGCAAAACCAGCTTCGACCGCTCAGGCCGCTCGATCACTCTTCCTCGCCACCGATTGCCGACTGCCACATGCCAGCGAGATTCGCCACGACGCTTGGGTCCGCAAGCGTCGTCGTGTCGCCCAGCATCCGATTCTCGGCAATGTCGCGGAGCAATCGGCGCATGATCTTCCCGGAGCGCGTTTTTGGCAGATCCGCCGTGAACACGATCTCGTCAGGACGAGCGAGCGCCCCAATCTTGTCCGCGACGAACTGTCTCAGCTCCTCGCGCAGCTCCAGAGTTGCCCGATTCCCCTCGCGTAGTGTCACAAAGGCAGCGAGTGCCTGGCCCTTCAGCTCATGGGTCTTACCCACGACGGCCGCTTCCGCAACCGAGTGATGCTCGACGAGCGCCGACTCCACTTCCATCGTGCCGATGCGATGCCCGGCGACGTTGAGCACGTCGTCCACCCGGCCAAGGATCCAGTAGTAGCCGTCGTCATCGCGCTTGGCCCCGTCGCCCGGGAAATAGAGATCGGGGCGGCCGGGCCACTTCGAGAAATACGTTTCCACGTACCGCGCGTCGTCGCCCCAGATTGTTCGAAGCATCGACGGCCACGGCCTGGTGATCGCGAGGAGGCCGCCGCCCACCGGAATCTCGTTCGCGTTCGAGTCGAGCAACGTGGCGGAGTAGCCGGGGAGCGGACGTGTCGCGCTGCCAGGCTTGGTCTCGGTCAGCCCCGGCAGCGGAGAGATCGCGATGGCGCCTGTCTCGGTCTGCCACCAGGTATCGACAATCGGGCACCGACGACCCCCGATGTGCTCGTGATACCACATCCATGCTTCCGGGTTGATTGGCTCGCCAACGCTGCCTAACAAGCGAAGCCGGCTCAGGTCGTGGTGCGCAGGGTGCTCGGCTCCCCATTTCATGAAGGCGCGAATGGCCGTTGGCGCGGTGTACAGGATGGTCACGCCGTGCTTCTCGCAGAGCTCCCAGAAGCGATCCTTCTCGGGCCAGTCGGGTGCGCCCTCGTACATCACGCACGTCGCCCCGTTCGCGAGCGGGCCGTAGACGAGGTACGAGTGGCCGGTAACCCAACCCACGTCGGCCGTGCACCAGAACACGTCGTCGTCGCGGAGGTCGAAAACGAGCTTCGTCGTTGCGGCGACGCCGGTGAGATAACCTCCCGTCGTATGAACGATCCCTTTGGGTTTGCCGGTAGTCCCCGAGGTATACAGGATGTAGAGCACATCCTCCGCATCCATCTCGGCCGGCTCGCAGTACGCGGGGGCATCGGCCATGAGGCGATGCCACCAGTGGTCGCGGCCGTCTTGCATATGGGCAAACGCTTCATCGCCGCCGGATCCCGGACGGCGCATCACGACGATGACGTTCTCCACCGATGGCGCACCCTCGAGCGCCTTGTCGGTATTCCGCTTGAGCGGAATCACCTGGCCACGTCGATAGCCGCCATCAGCGGTGATCACGAGCTTCGCCTGTGCGTCGTTCATCCGATCGCGCAGGGACTCGGGGGAAAACCCGCCGAAGACAACCGAGTGGATGGCGCCAATGCGCGCACAGGCGAGCATTGCGATGACGACCTCGGGGATCAGCGGCAGGTAAATCCCGACACGGTCTCCACGCCTAACGCCCATCCGGCCCAGCACGTTCGCGAACTTGTTGACCTCCACGTAGAGGTCCCAGTACGTGAGCGTGCGGCGGTCCCCCGGTTCGCCCTCGAAGATGAGCGCCGCCTTGTTTCGGCGCGCCGTGCGGATGTGGCGGTCGAGGCAATTCACCGACGCGTTCAGTTTTCCGCCGACGAACCATTTGGCGTGCGGTGGCGTCCACGCGAGGACCTTGTCCCATGGGCGCGACCACTCGAGCGACGCGGCCATTTCCGCCCAGAAACGCTCCGGATCGCGCGCGGCGTCCGCGTACAGCTCAGGCGACGAGACATGCGCCTGCCGACGGAACTCGTCAGGCGGCGCGAACCTTCGGTTTTCCTGAAGCAGAACGTCGATGTCTGACATTGCTCGGGAATCGGGAATCGAGGATCGGGAATCCGCGCCGGGAGTGCCCGATTGTGCAGCGTCTCACTTCAAACTTCAACGTGACCAGTCGTTCGGTCGAGATGGCTGCTCAGGAATTCTACACCGACGCGAAGTTCGGATGCTTGCGGCAAAGTGCACCCCCCAAAGACAAACGGCGATTGGGGATCCAAAGGTTAAGTGCAACCAAGGCAACGCGGTGACGGTTGGTGCTCAGCCTGGCATGCAAGTCGCATTGACGGAGGTCACAACTGAAGGGCGACGCAACACTCGATAAGAGCACACCCGTCGTGAGGCGGGGTCGCAAAGCCAGGAGTCTCGACCAATGAACGTTCGAGATCGTCCGGTTGCCGAAGGTGGTAAGACGAATCGCTCCGCGCTTCGAATCCTCCTGATCGGTGGCAGTGCTCGTTGCCCTGGACGGGAGGGTTCTTGTCATGCAGGCGATCGCGAACAACGACGGCTCTGTGCTGATGGCCCCGGATCGATTGATCTCCTCCACGAGCGGAGGCTTTCGTGGGGTGGCACTGGATCACCTTGAACGCTTAAGTGCGACCGCGAACGGTCTCGTTATCGACCTGAGCCAGACAGTCGACATCGACGCCAGCGGGCTCGGCATCCTCGTGTTCCTCCAGAAGCGGGCAAAAGAGCGCGGATTCTCGACTACGCTGCGCCACGCGCCGGAGCGGGTCCGCAATTTGCTACAACTTACAATGCTCGAATTTCTCTTCGAGTTTGGGAGCTGAGTGGTCCGCGCCGTACGCCGTGGCCCCCTTCGGCGAACGACAACAGGGTCACTCACGAACGGCGGCCGAGCATCAGACGGCCGCCGTTTCGCATCCCCACGCCGACGGCTAACGTTCGGGCGTGTCCCACGCGACCACGCCTATCGAGCACACGCCGCGTACTCCGCAGGCGCCAGATGCCCAAAGTGCTCGTCCCGCCATCGAGGCGAACGCGCTGACGCGGGCGTTCGGGCGGCGGGTCGCGATCCGAGGGCTGACGTTCGCCGTGAACGATGGCGAGTGCCTCGCGCTGTTCGGCCCGAACGGGGCGGGGAAAACAACGCTCCTGCGGATCCTCGCCGGACTGCTCCGTCCCACCAGCGGAGCGGCACACATCGCCGGCGTCAAACTTCCCGGCGGCGCGGAGGCCAGAGCAGTCGTCGGTCTCATCTCGCACCAGAGCATGCTCTACTCGGCGCTCACTGCGAGAGAGAACGTCGAGTTCACCGCGCGCTTGTACGGGCTCGAGTCCCCTCGACAGGCGGCGATGCGTGCGCTCCAGCGAATGCGCCTCGACGAGCGAGCCGAGTCTCCCGTTCGGTCCCTGAGTCGTGGAATGCAGCAGCGGGTATCGATTGCCCGCGCGATCGTCCACGAGCCGCGAGTGGTCCTCCTGGATGAGCCGTACACCGGTCTCGATGAAACGGGTGCCGCGGCGCTGAGCGCGGCCCTCGAATCGCTCAAGAGCGGTGGTGCCGCGCTCGTGCTCGTGACTCACCACCTCGGCGAAGGGCTCGCACTCGCGACGCACACCGCGATCATGCGGGATGGACAATTCGTCAAGCACGAACCGCGCGGCACGGTGGAGCTCGATGTCTATCGCGACGTGTACCGCGAGGCGATCGGTCGATGATCACGAGGGAACCGCCTGGCACGTTCGCTGCCGCCGCGCTGATCGCGCGCAAGGACCTCGCTATCGAGTTCCGCACTCGCAGCGCGTTTCTCGCGGCGATCGTGTTCTCGCTCCTCGCGATCGTCATCTTCTATTTCGCGTGGGATTCGACCGCCGTCAGCGCCGTCGATCTCGCGCCCGGCGTCCTCTGGGTGATCTTCACTTTTTCGGGCTTGTTAGGGCTGCATCGCTCGTTCGGTGTCGAGGAAGCCGATCGAGCGATCGATGCGCTGCTCGCTTCGCCGGTGGACCGGGAGGCGGTGTTTCTCGGCAAAGCGCTCGCGAATCTGTTGTTCGTGCTCGGTGTGCAGGCGCTCGCCATTCCGGCGGTCGCGCTCTTCTACAACCTTCCGCTCACCAGGGTGCTTGGTCCGCTGATCGGCATTGCCGTGCTGGCGGCGATAGGGCTCGTCTCGATAGGCACGCTCTTCAGCGCGATGGCTGCGAACACGCGGCTCGCCGAGTTGCTGCTACCGGTGCTCGCATTGCCGTTCTTCGTGCCGATCGTTCTCCCGGCTGCGCAGTCGACCGCACGATTGCTATCCGGTCGTCCCATTGCTGAAGCGATGAGTTGGTTGAGAATCCTCATCGCGTTTGACATCGTGTTCGTAGTGGCGTGCGCGCTCGCGTTCCCGTTCACGCTCGAAGACTAGACTGACATTCGATGACAACTCCTGCCGCAAGAGAAGACCGCCGCAGCATCGACTGGCTGCTCACCATCGCCGTTCTCGCGGTGGCCGCCACGTTCATCCGCGCGATCTATTTCACGCCGGCCGAGGCGCGTCAGGGCCTCGCGCAGAAGATCTTCTACGTGCACGCGCCTTCGGCCTTCATTGGGCTGTACGTCGCATTCGGGCTGGTCGCGGTTGCCGGTGTGCTCTACCTGTGGCTGCGCGACGAGCGACTGGATCGCATCGCTGCGTCGTCGGCGGAAGTCGGTGTCGTCTACATGACCGTCGTGCTCATCACCGGTCCCATGTGGGGGAAGCCCATCTGGGGCACATGGTGGACCTGGGATGCGCGACTCACACTGACGCTCTTCATCTGGTTTGTGTTCCTGGGCTACCTGATTCTTCGCGGAGCGATCGAGGATCACGGCACACGCGCGCGTTATTCCGCCGTGCTCGGCGTACTGGGCGCGCTTCTGGTGCCGTTCATCCATCTCAGCGTGTACCTGTTCCGCACGCTGCACCCGATGCCGATCGTGCTCAAGCCGGGTCGTCCATCGCTGCCCAACAGCATGCTGGCAACGTTCGCCTTGGCGTTCGTCTCGTTTTCGCTTCTGTTCGTGGCGCTGCTTCGAGCACGGTACCGGCTGGCCGAACGCGCCGATGCACTTGCCGCTGAGGAGGAATACGAGCCGTCCCCAGTGCCCAACCTGCGCGCTGAGCCGATCCGATGACGCCCGATAACGCCGTCTTCTTCCACGTCGCTTATACAGCCGCGGTGGTCATTTACGGCGGCTATGTGGTCTCCCTCATCGTGCGGAGCAAGCGCACGCGAGACCGTGAACGCCGCCAGATGCAACGAGGGGTTGCCCGCGAGCCCCGAGGCTAGTTGTAGGGCTGCTTTGCAGCGTGCCCGCCACATCCGTCGGGCTAAAGCGAGTTGGAGAGTGGGGAGCGGCAGAAGCGGAGTGGGCGCGATCCTTGCCCATTGGTCGAGGCGATGCCGCGCGTCCGCGGCAGCCAACGTCACTCCACCCGCCAATCGCCATGGATGCCAGCCTGTATTTTCGACTGAGGGACCGCATTGACGACGCAGCCTCGCTCGAAGAGCTGGCGGCTATTGAAGCCGAGATCGACAGCACACAACCGCATGTCATCGAACGTCGGGCGCTGGAGCGGCGAGTGAACCGGAGGGAACGCGCTCTGTCGGTCCCACCGATGTGACGAAAGGGTCAGGGAACGCAAGGCCCGAAGTCTGCTCGTCAGGCGCGCCGCGAAGAACGCAGCGCGCCTGACGGTTTTTCCGGGACCGCCGCGGGTGGAGTAGAATTATCGCCGCACGATCATCCGCGACCGTTTCCTTCGAACAAGCCCATGATCCATCCGTGGCGCGACCTGCCGCCAGGCCCGCATCCGCCCGAGGAAGTCACCGCGGTGATCGAGATCCCGCGCGGGAGCCGAAACAAGTACGAGCTCGACAAGGAACACGGCACGCTCAAGCTCGATCGCGTGTTGTACTCGGCGGTGCACTATCCCGGCGATTACGGGTTCGTTCCGCGCACGCTGCACGAGGACGGAGATCCGCTCGACATTCTCGTGCGCATCAACGAGGCGACGTTCCCCGGATGCCAGATCGACGTACGCCCGATCGGCGTGCTCAAGATGCTGGATCGCGGTGAGCCGGACGACAAGATCCTCGCCGTGCCGAGTCACGACCCCCAGCATAACGAGTACTTCGACATCGCCGACCTCCCCTCGCATTATCTCAAGGAGGTCGAGCATTTCTTCTTGATCTACAAGGATCTCGAGGGGAAACGCATGGAGATCGCCGGTTGGGAGAAGAGCGATTCAGCCATGCGCGTGATCACGGCGTCGATCGAGCGCTACGCGGACACGTACCTGCGCATGGGGCCCTAACGAGTCACCGCTTCTTTCGGACTCGTGCCGATGGTGGCGGCGGCGCGGTCTCCGGCGGCGGCTCCTCCGCGCGTACGGCACCGTGCAGCGGAAGCTCTGGTTCTCGTCGCATCAACAGTTGGTTGTACACCACCGCCGCGATGATCGCGCCGACGACCGGGCCGGCCCAGTAGACCGCCTGCCCCTCGAAGATCCCGCTGGCGACCGCGGGTCCGAGCGAGCGCGCGGGGTTCATCGATCCCCCGGTGAATGAGCCAATCGCCAGGATGCTGGCTCCGTACGTGAGCCCGATCGCGAAGCCGCCGACTCTGGGAGCATCCGGATCGACGGCAGTGGCGAAGACGACGAACGTGAGGAAGAAGGTCGCGATCGCCTCCAGCCAAAATGCCTGGCCTGTGGTCACGTCGAGCGAGATCGCCTGCCCGCCTCCACGCGTTGCCGCAAAGAGATCCGCCGGCAGCGTCGCCTTGAGCACGTACGCCGCCGCAATCGCCCCGAGGATCTGCGCACAGACGTAGATCCCTCCCATGAGCGGCTCGATGCGCCTCGCGGCTAGAAATCCGAGCGTGATCGCCGGATTCAGGTGGCCGGAGATTCGCATGGTCGCGGTGACCATGATCGCCAGGATCAAGCCGTGTGCGGTGGCCGCCAGCAACAATGGTGAAGCCGACTTTGAGTGCTGGGCAGCCATGATCGCTCCGCTGCCGACGAACACGAGCGCGAACACTCCAACGAACTCGGCGAGGAAATGCCGGGCCGCATCTCTCATTTGGACGTGCTCCAGGGAGCGGGTAATTGCGCGGCGAAGCTAGGCGCATTGCCGCAGCGCCGCCACCCCCGGCGCTCGTCTAGTTGTCGCCCCGCATCACAATGGCGGCGTTGATGCCGCCGAAGCCGAACGAGTTGCTGACCACGACGTCCAGGTCGGCCGGACGGCCGACGCTCGGCACGTAATCGAGGTCGCACGCCTCGTCGGGCGTCTGGAGGTTCACCGTCGGTGGGACCCAGCGGTTACGCAGTGCGAGCGCGCAGATGGCGGCTTCAATAGCCCCCGACGCGCCGAGCGCGTGCCCGTAGTAGCCCTTGGTGCTGCTCACTGGCATCCGGTACGCGTGATCTCCGAACGCGCGTTTGATTGCCAGCGTCTCTGTGGGGTCGTTGAGCGGCGTGGAGCTGCCGTGCGCGTTCACGTACGTGACGTCGTTCGGGGCGATCTCGGCATCCGCGAGCGCCAACGTGATGGACCGCGCGGCCTGCGAGCCATCCGGAAGCGGCGCGGTCATGTGATGCGCGTCGTTCGTCAGCCCGTAGCCGAGCACCTCACCGTATATGGGAGCGCCGCGGGCGATGGCTCGCGATCGCTCTTCGAGGATCAAGACCGCGGACCCTTCTCCCATCACGAAGCCGTCGCGGTCGCGATCGAAGGGGCGCGACGCCGAACCGGGATCGTCGTTGCGCGTGGACATGGCGCGAATGAGAGCGAACGCGCCGAAGCAGAGCGGCGAAAGCGGCGCTTCGGCGCCTCCGGCGATCATCACATCAGCGTATCCGTCGCGGACCTGACGGAACGCCTCGCCCACCGCGATGGTCCCTGACGCGCAGCTCATCGCATTCGTGGAGTTCGGACCGCGCACACCGAGCTCGATGGCGATGTTACAGCTCGAAGCTCCCCCGAACACGGTGAGCGCGAGCATCGGCTCCACGGCTCGCAGCCCCTGCTTGAGGAAGAGTCCGAGCTGATCCTCGGCGTACGCGACACCGCCGAGCGCACTGCCCATCATTGTGC
>Ga0207691_10004344_pt1 | contig 13749 bp, 12 predicted proteins | sample KBSM13metaG_FD_184327 | JGI IMG/M metagenome (GOLD analysis project Ga0207691, IMG submission 184327) | Miscanthus rhizosphere microbial communities from Kellogg Biological Station, Michigan, USA - KBS M1-3 metaG (SPAdes) (version 2) | ecosystem: Host-associated > Plants > Roots > Rhizosphere >... | reverse complement strand
GGGTGCCAGCTCGCGATCGACGTCGTACGGCGATTTTTGCAGCAGCGGATTGACCGTGACCGGACCGCTCGAGGCGGCGAGTATGGTGTAACCGTCGGGTGCGGCCTTCGCTACGACATCGGTGCCTATCATCCCGCCCGCGCCTGCGCGGTTATCGGCGACGACCTGTTGGCCCCACAATTCGGACAGTTTCTGTGCGAGCACACGGCCGCCTAAATCGGTTGCCTGACCGGGCGGCCATGGAATGACCAATCGCACCGGCCGACTGGGAAAAACGTCGGTCGTGCCCGGCGGAGGGTTTTGCTGCGCAGTCGCCGCACCGGCAAACATGAGCATCGTGATGCAGATAACAATCCGTCTCATGCGGCCTCCTCGCGCAGTGAAAACAAGTCTTCACTCGACCGGTCGTAATTTCCCACCGATTGCCCGCATTGTCAAAGCGCAGCCGGTACAAGTCAGCCGCTCTCAGCGCGTGCGAGCAGCGGAGACACAATGCAGCGGTGCTTATTGCGATTGTGAAGCCGCTCGGTGAACGAGCTGCATCCGCTGATGTGCATACAACACAACACGCGCCGCCTGATACCTGGGCGTCATGACGAAAATCAATGTAAATTGCGTCTGCAAAAGAGAACATCATCGATGACGAAATCATTTTTCCGCTGGTCTGCAATTGCGCTTGCATGCTCGATAGCAGGCGTAGCCGCCGCTCAGTCGACCGCCTATCCTTCGAAGCCGGTGCGCGTCGTGATTCCGTGGCCGCCGGGCGGTGGCAACGATATCGCGGGCCGCATCGTCATGCAGAAGGTTTCCGAGTCGACGGGGCAGCAATTCACCATCGACAATCGGGGCGGCGCTGGAGGAACGATTGGTGCTGACCTCGTCGCCAAGTCGCCGCCCGACGGCTACACCATCATGGTTCATTCAATTACGCATGTCGGCAACGCGCATCTGTATAAAAAACTGCCCTATGACACCCTCAAAGACTTCGCGCCGGTTGGCCTGCTCACCGGACAGATGGCCGTGCTCACAGTGCATCCGTCGCTGCCGGCCAAATCGGTGAAGGAGTTCATCGCGTTGGCGAAAGCACGGCCGGATGAAATTCTCTATTCGACCGCAGGCAACGGCAGCATTCCGCATCTCTCTATGGCGCTGCTCGCTTCGATGACCGGGATCAAGGTCGTCCACGTTCCGTACAAAGGCGGCGGCCCGCAGGTAATCGCATTGCTTGCCGGCGAATCGCAAGCTTCGCTGGCGACCGTTGCGTCCGTTATCGCTCATGTGAAAGCCGGACGTTTGCGCGCGATAGGCGTTTCTGCGGCTCAGCGTTCCGGCGCGCTGCCCGATGTCCCGACGATCGCTGAAGCAGGCGTGCCCGGCTACGAGATGAATCCGTGGATTGGCACGTTCGCACCCGCCGGAACGCCGAGATCAGCAATCGATAAGCTGAATACGGAAATCAATAAAGCGCTCAAGCTGCCGGACGTGGCGCACAACTTGTCTGCGCAAGCGCTCGATCCATGGACAAGTACGCCTGATGAGTTCGGCGCGCGCCTGAAGATCGACTACGACAAGTACGCGAAATTGATCAAGCTCACGGGCGCGCGGGTGGATTGAGCCGCGCCGGGAAATGACGGCAGGGGCGCCTTAACTATAGACTGCGCGCTTCATCGCAACACCAGAAATCGACTTTCAACCAAGGGGAACACATGGCAATTCAGGACGCTGCTCTGCAGCCCGGTAATGAATTCAAAGGCAAGGTTGCGCTGGTGACGGGCGCCACGCGTAACATCGGACGCTCGATCGCATTGTCGCTCGCTGCCGGCGGCGCGGCGGTCGCCGTCAATTCGCGCGTCTCACGCGAGGCTGGCGACAAGATAGTGCAGGAGATCAAAACCGGCGGCGGTCAGGCGGAAACGTTCGTCGCTGATGTCGCGGACGGGAATGCCGTTAACGCTATGGTCGACGGCGCCGTCAAGCGCTTCGGCCGTATCGACATGCTCGTCATCAATGCGTCGGTGCGCAAGCAGACGCCATTCGCGGACATGAGCTTCGACGAATGGCGCAGCATACTGGGCATCACCCTCGATGGGTCCTTTCACCTTGCGAAGGCGTGCCTCCCGCACATGATCAAGGCGGGCGGTGGCGCGATCGTGACGCTGGGCGGCATGATGGCGTTGTCAGGCGCGAAGAATCGCGTACACGGTTCGGTGGTAAAGCACGGACTGGTTGGCATGACGCGCGCACTTGCGCTGGATCTTGCGCAGTACAACATCCGCGTGAACTGTGTGTCGCCCGGTCAGATGAATACCGCGGCCGCAGGCGAAGTCATCACCGAGCGTCCGTCGCCCAGCAAGAATGTGCCGCTCGGCCGCAAAGGCGAGCCCGAGGAAATTGCCGCTGCCGTGCGTTTTCTGTGTGGTCCGGGCAGCAGTTTCATCAGCGGTCAGACACTGCACGTCAACGGCGCGCAGATGATGTATTAGGCGTGTGAGGCGCGACCTCCTGATCATTATTGCCCGCAGAAGCAACGCATAGGCGATTTGCAATACTCGTAACGTAGGAATTGCACTCACCGCCGCGCGTGGGTGTTTTTCTGTCTGAACTAAGCTCCATTTTTTTACTCCACGCCATAGGAGCGCAATTCACGCCGCTCCCGCCGAACGGCGTATCGCTGGCCGACGCAATTATTTATGGAGAACCCAATGTTAGGCGATCATCAATTGAAAGGCCGGCGCATCGCGGTGCTGGCAGCAGATGGCTTCGAGAAAGTTGAACTTACGATTCCAGTCGCGGCGCTGCGCTTGGCTGGCGCCCAAGTCGAAATTGTTTCGTTACGGCATGGCCGCATCCGCGGCGTCAACCTGCATGAGCCGGCCAGCCGCGTAAAAGTCGATCACCTGGTGTCTGAAGTGACGCCCGACGAATACGACGCACTGCTTATCCCGGGCGGCTTTATCAATCCCGACCTGCTGCGCCAGTCGTCTGCAGTCCGCCAGTTCGTGCGGGACTTCGACGCGTCCGGCAAACCCATTGCAACCCTCTGTCACGGACCGTGGGTGCTCGCGTCAGCAGGCCTGACGCAAGGCCGCAGCATGACGTCGTGGCCCGGCGTGCGCGACGATCTCGTGAACGCGGGCGCAACATGGCTAGACGAAGAGGTGGTGCGGGACAAAAACTGGCTCACGAGCCGGGGTCCACAGGATATGGTGCCGTTCGTTAGCGCGCTTGTGCCGTTCTTTGCGGGAACGGGAGAAAAGCTGACCGCGCAAACTACGGCAAGCATGTCCGCGCCGCCGCGCGAATCGCCGCCGGCGGTCGTGTTGAGCGCCATGAAATGGCTGCCACGGCCGTCGTTCCGTACCACTGCAGTCATCGGTGGACTGCTCGCGTTGTATATGAGCAGCCATCGATCGGAATTGAGGGCCAGCGCGCTATAGCGCTTCGGCCGTCACAACGAGCGCCGGCCGAAAGATGAGGCGTTCTACAGACTTAAAACGGACCCCGACCGGGGTCCGCCTGCTTTTTGCGTCGATCAAATGGCGCGCGCCTTTCGCTTTCTGCGACCGATCACGAATCCCATAAGCCCGAGCCCCGCCAACATCATGGCGTAGCTGTCGGCTTCCGGCACCGCTGCAACCGCGCCGGCCGCAAACAAACTATCGAGACCGACGGCGTTGGCGGCATCGCCAAGGTATGCGATTCCGGTGAGCGGATCGATGCCGAAGATGTTCTGCAGCGTACGTAGATCGTCCGAGTGAGTAAGATTGACGAGGCTCGCAAACGGGACGCCGTTCACATTTGGATGTGCGAGCTTCGAGATCACGATCTCCGCGATGGTGTGATTGAAGTCGTTCTGGTTGCCGGAACCGTCCGGCTCGGACTCATCAAACCAGATGATGATTGCGCCATTGTTCTGATAAGCCTGGGAGGCCATGATCTGCGGCACGATGAGCCGCAGGAAGTTGTCACCCTGCGCGATCTTGGCTGCGCCTGCCGTAAACGTCGTGCCGTTGTGCGTAAAGCCGCCCGTCAGTGCAGTATGCATATCATTGAACTGGTTCGGCGTAATCCGTGAACACGCCGCTCGCTGAGTGATACGTTGCGTTCGACTGCCGAAACGAATTAGACGCGCGGCATATTTCAATCGTATGACTCGCCGCTTTGTATTTTTGAAATGAGACCGATGCCGCTCCATGAAGCGGCAAAAGTGCGAGAGCTTTCGTTGTCATTACGGCGCGACGAGTTGACGCCTGCAGTTCTTCTCGTCACGATGTGGAAACTCTGTTTGCTCGCGAATGATTGTCACAGTACTGTGATAGGCTAAGTCGCGCCGCCAGCCGCATCGTGGCGTGGACTGGAACACGCGCACGCAATCGATCACGGCCGCGCTATTACTTGATGCACCTCGCACACGAAACAGCTTGGGAGCATTCGAATATGAGAACTGTTGGCCATAGTGTGGTGACTCAAGCGGCGCTTTTGATCATGCTGCTGGCAGCAAATCTCGCGCTCGCCGAGCGCGATGAATTCCGGGCGCCACTGAAATTGCGCGATGAGAGCGCTGCGGCGCGTGCTGAGCCGTTCAAAGGTGTTACGACCGACGGCAAGCTCGTGCCGGGCCTGTTTGCGATTGCGCACACGGGCGTATCGACGGAGCCCGTGCGCAAAGCAGCGGAAGTCTTCATCGCCCGATTGAGCGAAGATCAAAAAAAGAAAACGCTGTTCCCCGTCGACGATGCCGAATGGCGCACCTGGGACAACCGTCACTTCGCGATGCGCCAGGGAGTCGGATTCTTCGAAATGACCGCGTCGCAGCGCAAGCTCGCCTTCGACTTGATGCGCGCGAGTCTGAGCGCCAAAGGCTTGAAGCAAACGCGCGACATCATGAAACTCAATGGCACGCTGGCCGAGTTAACCAACAACTACGACGAATACAGCGAATGGTTCTACTGGATCACGATTATGGGCGAGCCGTCGACCACCAAGCCGTGGGGATGGCAGCTCGACGGTCATCACGCCATCATCAATTACTTCGTACTGGGCGATCAGGTCGTCATGTCGCCGGTTTTCATGGGCTCGGAGCCCGTGAAAACAGACCAGGGGAAATTCAAGGGCACCGTGGTCCTGCAGACTGAGCAGAATCGAGGACTCGAGCTGATGCGTAGCCTCCATAGCGGCCAGCAGGCGAAGGCGATGATTGCGGGCACCAAAGCGGGCGAGGATACGCTGGCGGCCGCCTACCGCGACAACCTGGTGCTCGATTATGCGGGTATCCGGGTGACCGACCTGAACGCCCAGCAGAAGAAATTACTGCTCGCCGTCATCTCCGAATATATAAGCAACATGGATAACGGCCACGCGCGTATTCGCATGTCCGAGGTACGCAAACATCTGGATCAAACGTATTTCGGCTGGCTCGGCAGCGCAGCGCCCGATGGGATTTTTTATTACCGCATTCAAAGCCCGGTCATCCTCATCGAATTCGATCACCAGCGCCCGATCGCACTGGCCAAATCAAATGTGCCGAGCCGTAACCATATTCACACGGTAGTGCGTACGCCGAACGGCAACGATTACGGCAAAGACTTGTTGCGGCAGCATCATGAGCAGCATCCGCATGACCAGTCGAAATAGTCGAAGTTGCCGTTGACTCAGGCGCTCGCACGAACGACGGGATTACGCAGCACACCGATCTCTTCCTGAATGATCTCGCACACGTTGCCGTGCTTGAGATCCGGTAGGGTGGGATTGTCGGTGCCGAGCCAGATGACGTCGCCGGGCCATAGTGTCATATAGCGCGAAATCTCCGCGATGTAGTGCTGCGCCGAAAACAGCATCTTGTCGGTTGTGTACTCGGCAGCGTTTTCGCCATTGATCTTTACTGAGATCGTGAGATTCATCGGATCGAGGCCGGTAGTGATGAAGGGACCCATTGGTTTCCAGGTGTCGCAGTTCTTCGCCCGCCATAATGTGCGGTCGGATGCCTGCCATCCGCGATCACTGACATCGTTGCCGAGCGTGTATCCCAACACGCACGAAAGCGCGTTTGCTTCCGACAGCTTGCGAGCCTGTTTGCCGATGACTGCCACGAGCTCACCCTCATACTGCACCGGCCCCGGCGAATCGGCCGGGATGACAATCGATTCCTCCGTCGGAATAAGCGCGTTGTTGGAGCGATAACCGACATCGGCTTTTTCGGGCGGCTTCTTATTGGTCCCTTTGCGCTTGTTGCCCCATTCGATGTGCGCGAGGTAGTTTAAGCCTGCGCAATAAAAATTCTGCGGCGTGCAGGGCACCAGTATTTTGAGCGATGCGAGCGGATGACGCTTGCCGTTGCCGCGATACGACGTGAACGGCGAGCCATCGAGCTCGAGAACTGTCTCCTCCTCGACGATGCCGAAAAATACGCGGCCCTGCTGATCGAATCGTCCGAATTTCATGCATCCTCCGGGTCAGTCACAAGCGCACGATACTATAATCGGCGCGACTGCCGCGCTTGAAGCACATCAGGGAATCTCCGCCATGCCGTTCGCACGCATCGATGCCGACCTCGAAATGCATTACCTTTGCGACGATTTCACCGATCCATGGCGTGAAGCGGAAACGATTTTGATGCTGCATGGGAATTCAGAGCGCGGTGAAGTATGGTTTGCATGGGTCCCGCATCTCGCCCGCCACTATCGAGTTGTGCGCCCCGACATGCGCGGATTTGGCGAGTCAACGCCGATGCCGGTTGATTTCTCGTGGTCGCTCGACCGCATCGTCGATGATTACGTGGAGCTTATGCGTAAGCTCCACGTTTCGTGCTGTCATTTGATTGCAGCGAAACTGGGCGGCACCGTCGCACGTCGGCTGGCCGCACGCTATCCCGGAGTCGTGCGCACACTGGTAGTCGCGGGCACTCCACAGCCGAATCGCGATCACGTTCGAGCGAATATTCCCGGCTGGATGGAAGAGTTCTCGCAGGAAAACGGCGTTGAGAAATGGGCGCGCCGTACGATGGCCGGCCGCCTCGGTGACCGCTTTCCCGTCGAAGGCGTCGAGTGGTGGGCGAAGCTCATGGGCCGCACCCCGGCATCGACGCAGCTTGGTTTCATGAAGACGGTGCCCGTCTCTGATATCACAGCGGACCTGCCGAACATCAAATGCCCGACACTCGTGATTACGACCGAGGGCAGCGCGCTCGGATCCGTCGATGACACGCGGGTGTGGCAGCGAATGATTCCGAATTCAGAGCTGCTCGTGCTGCCGGGAAATTCCTATCATGTTGCGGCAAGCGATGCGGATGTATGCGCGCAGGCTGCACTCGCGTTCATCAAACGCAACTAATGGTTTGCATCTTCTTACGACGTCGCCCGGATCGAGTTTGCCCGAGGCTCCGTAGCTAGTCGATTTTCAGATTCGCCGCCTTGACGACTTTTGCCCACCGCGCTGTATCGACCTTGAGATAAGCGCCGAAATCGCGCGAGTTCATGAGCGCGGGCTCGGCGCCGACACTCGCAAGGAAATTCTTCATGTCGTCGGTTGCAACGATTTTTGCAACGGCTTCATACAGGCGGCGGATAATAGGCTCCGGCGTCTTCGCCGGCGCCAGCAATCCCGTCCACGAGTTGACTTCGAATCCCGTCAGCCCTTGTTCGCTAATCGTGGGGAGATCGGGCATTTGCGCCGAGCGCTTGAGCGACGCGACGCCGATCGGACGCAGCCGACCCGCCTTGATATGCGCCGCCAGCGCAGTCGCGCCGGTGCAGATCATCGGTATCTGGCCGCTCAGCACATCGATCATCGCTATACCGGCGCCTTTATATGGAATATGCACGATATCGATACCCGCCATGACCTTGAAGAGTTCGCCGCACAAATGCGGCGAGCCCCCACTGCCGCTCGAGGCGAAGTTCAACTGACCGGGCTTCGATTTCGCGAGCGCGATAAGCTCTTTTACATTCGTCGCCGGGACTGACGGGTTTACTACCAATACGTAAGGCACTGACGCGTACATTGCGATCGGCGCGAGATCGCGAATCGGGTCGTAGCCGAGGTTCTTGTAGACGGCGGGACCGACTGCGAGCGGACCCGCAACGCCGATCAGCAGCGTGTAGCCGTCGGGCGTTGCATGCGCGACCATTTCGGAACCAACGTTACCGCTCGCACCCGAACGATTATCAACGACGACCTGCTGCTTTAATTCGACGCTCAGTCGCTGCGCGAGTGCACGGCCGAGTATGTCGTTCGTGCTCGACCCGGGGGGGTAAGGAACAATCAGGCGGATCGGACGATCGGGATAGGTTTGAGCAGATACAGTATGCGTCGCCGCAGTGCAGGCGAGCGCGATTCCAAATGCAAACTTAATCTTCATGCTCCTCATTTATCTGACCGGCAATTTCCAGGTCAGCTTAAAAGTGCGGCGATCTTGGAAATGTCGTCGCTTTTTTCGAGCTTGTAAATCGCATCAAACGCTTCGTTCGCCGCCTTGTCGCCAATGCGTTGTGAATGCCGCGCGCAATCGACGAACTTGTCGTGCACTTCGTTCCAGGTTAATTCACGGAACGGTGAGCCGGGCGCTTTGTCGACCCGTATGGCTTCGGATCTCCCGTCCCGCAGATGGATTTCAACTTCGACGAATCCCTTGCTGCCGGAACTGCGGCTCTCGAATAACGGATCGTCACCACGGCACGCGGGATTTTCGGCCGCATTGATTTTCGCGTACAGCGCTGTGATTTCCTTGCGGCGTACTGCTTCATCGGTGAACGTCCACAGCGAGCACTTGCCGTCGAGCATGGCGGCCGCGAGCGGGTAATGCAGACTGAACTTACCTTCGAGTCCAGTCGACGGGCGCGGATACGTCAGCACGTGCATACCGCCGGGCGGCATCCTGCAAATGACTTTTTCAATGGAGTCAGCATCGCATGCGAGTTTCGCACGCAAGGTAAGCAATCCATCGATCGCCCGGTGCGAGGCGTAGCAGCAAGGAAATTTTTTCAGTGCAAGCCCCGGATCCACGATTACAAAAGGTTTGCCGAGACCGTTGGCAGTGATATCGGCGCTCGATTGCTCGACGCCGTAAGTGGAAAAAAAACCGGCCTTCGCTTCGAGCGCATCCGACGCAGCGCTGAAGTCACATGCTGCCAGATTGTGCGCCGTCAGCGCACTGCGCGCTGCAATGCCGGTATGCAACGGTTTGGTCATCGTGCCGAAGTTGCGCCTGATTCCGCTCGACATCGACGACGCGATGCCAAACGCCTGCTGTATGGTCGCTACTTCGAGGCCATGAAGCTTCGCGAGCGCCGCGAGACCCGAAAAAAGCGCCAGCGTGCCCGTAGCGTGAAAGCCGCGCTGGTAATGGCCGTTCGTCATTCCCAGGCCGATCTTGCCGCCAACCTCGACCCCGACTATGTACGCTTCGATAAACGCAGCGCCGCTGACCGGTTTACCGTGAAGACTTGCGAGCAACGCGGCGACGATCACTGCGCTCGGATGAGCCGGCATCATCGATAGTACGTCGTCGTAATCGAGCGCATGTCCGAAAGTGCCGTTCACCAGTGCGGCGGTTTCCGGCGCCGCGGTCAAGCCCGTGCCGAGAATGGGAATCGCGCCCGGTGCATTCGCTGCGTCGATATAGCGCAACAGCGGCTCTGCTACTTCAGAGCCGGCACCTGCAATCATGACGGCGAAAGTATCTGCGATAGCTTTCCTCGCCTTTTCGCTGCTTTCGGATGGAAAGTCGCGGGTCGATGTTTTTGCTATGAAGGCTGCGATGCTGGCGGTGGCGCCCATTGAATCCCCGTCCTATCTGTGGCGGTCATCATACCCGCCCCGGGACGCCGCTGGCTGACACGTTGTTGCGCACCATGCGGAGCGGTAAGATGCGACGCGACTCGCAATCTAATTGCTCCCGTTTTCATTCCATGAAGTGCATATCTCCGTTATCCACCTTGTTCGTGCTGTGCGCTGCTGTTGCGCATGGGCAGACGTTTCCGAATAAACCGATTCGCATCGTTATTCCCTATCCACCCGGCGGCGGCACGGACATCGTCATGAGAGCGGTGGGGCCGCGCCTGACTGAGCGACTGGGGCAGCCGGTGGTGATTGACAATCGCGGCGGAGCGACGGGAACGATCGGCAGCGAAGCGGTCGCGCGTGCGGCGCCCGACGGCTACACGCTGCTCGCGCACACAAATGCCGGCATCACGATTCTTCCGCATCTCAACAAAGCGCTGCCGTACGACCCGATCCGCGACTTCGCACCGGTGACGCTTGCCGCTTCGTCGCCATATTTATTGGTGGTGCATCCCAAGTTGCCTGCAGCATCTGTAGCGCAATTCATAGCGCTCGCCAAAGCGCGGCCGGGTGAAATGAACTATGCATCGTCCGGCAATGGCGCATCGACGCATCTGGCGGGCCTGCTCTTCTGTCAAATGGCCGGTGTGAAGATGGTGCACATTCCGTATAAGGGTTCGGGCCCGGCGACCAACGATTTGCTTGCGGGACAGGTGCAGTCGCGCTTCTCAAGCATACCGCCCGTGCTACAACATGTGCGCTCGGGCCGGTTACGGGCCATCGGCGTAACAAGCGCAAAACGTTTCAGCTTGCTGCCCGATATTCCGACCGTCGCCGACACGCTGCCAGGCTTCGAAGTCGATTCGTGGTACGGCGTCTTCGCGCCGGCTGGTACACCGGCGGCCATCGTAAATAAATTGAACGCCGAATTCGCTGCGGCACTGAAATCACCCGAAGTGAAAGCGTTGCTCGCGACGGATGGCTCCGAAGTGGTCGCGTCCTCGCCCCAGCGCTTTGGCGAAATCATCCGCGCGGAATACGCGCGGTGGGCGCCGGTCGTGAAAGAGTCCGGAGCTAAAATCGATTGATGCAAATCGGCGGTTACATGAAAGTTCCAAATTAAGTCAGGTCCGATGCAAAAAATCCGCACTGACCAACTGCTCCTCGATATCGCGGAGTACGTCGACAGTTATCAGATACAAAGCCGCACGGCGTACGACATTGCCCGCTATTGTTTGATGGATAGTCTCGGGTGCGCGCTCGAAGCGCTCGATCATCACGATTGCGTGCGGCTGCTCGGCCCCGCGGTGCCTGGCACCATGGTCGCGCACGGTTCGCGTGTACCAGGCACGGCATTCGTGCTTGATCCGGCAACTGCTGCGTTCAACATCGCGACGATGGTGCGGTGGCTCGACTTTAGCGATACATGGGTGGCGGCACAAACGACACATCCGTCGGACGATGTAGGAGCGATTCTCGCGGTCGCCGATTACCTGAGCCGCGCGAACAACGCAGCGGGCAAACCGCCGCTTACCATCGGCGTGGTTCTCGAGGCAATGATCAAAGCGCACGAATTGCAGGGCGGCCTCGGCGCGAGAGTAGCATTGAGCGGACACGGCATCGATCATCCGCTGCTCGCCAAGGTTGCTTGTGCTGCAGTTACCGCAAAAATGCTCGGCGGCACGCGCGAGCAGATCATCGCGGCGACGTCATTTGCATTTTTCGATGGGAGCCTGTGTGTGCATCGGTTCGGGTCGAACACCGGTCCGCGCAAAGGCTGGGCGGCAGGTGATGCGACGAGCCAGGCAGTGCGGCTCGCCATGATGGCGGTTAAAGGAGAGCCCGCCTATCCGCAAGTGCTGAGTCATCCGAAATTCGGCTTCAATAAAATCTTCCTCGATGGAGAAGAGCTTGTAGCTGCGCCTCTCGCATGCGGCGTTATGGAAGGCGTTATCTTCAAGCTGCTATGTCCGGTCGTCATTCATGCGCAATCAGCAATCGAATGCGCACTGCAACTGCATCCTGCGGTGAAGTCGCGATTCGATGAAATTGCATCGATCGATATCGCGACACATCGCGAAACGCTCAACAAGATCGACAAGAAGGGAGTGCTGCGCAATGCCGCCGACCGCGATCACTGCCTGCAGTACGCCGTTGCAGTGGCGTTGCTGAATGGCCGGTTGACCGCCAATGACTACGAGGACGACGTGGCCGCTGATCCGCGCATCGATCAATTGCGCGCGCTTATGAAACTGCGCGAAGAGCCGCGCTACACGCAACTGTTGCTCGATCGCACGACGGGAGCGAACCCCAACGCGATGGAGATCCGTTTCGGCGATGGCACAAGCACCGATCCAGTCGAGGTCGAATATCCGATCGGCCATCCACGTCGCCGCAGCGAAGGCATTCCGGTGTTGGTCAAAAAGTTCGAGACCAATCTCGCCCGGCGATTTTCGCCGGACCGTCAAAGTACGATCAGACAGCTGTGCATGGACGACGATCGACTGATGGGAACACCGGTCGACAAATTCATGGATCTCTTTGCCACGTGATCGTGCACTACAACGATTGACAGCCGTCGTGGCCGACAACACACAGCAATCGATGCAGGACCCTTGTGCGCCACCCGATTTGCACCCGCGCAAGCCTTCGTTCGAGGTGCCGCCGCACGCGTGCGATTGCCACGCCCACATTTTCGGACCGCCCGTCCGCTACCCATACAAGCCGGTACGCCGGTATACGCCCTCAGCGGCGGGCATCGAGGACTATCGGCGGATGCTCGCCGTGCTCGGACTCGAACGGGCAGTGATCGTGCAGCCGGGCGTTTTCTATGGCAACGACGTGACCATCGACGCGTTGCAGTCATCAGACGGAAAGTGGCGGGGCATCGCGCTGCTCGATGCCGATGTCGAGACCCGTGACATCGAGCGGTTGCACGTGGTCGGTTTTCGCGGCGTGCGCCTCAACCCGCGCAACGAAAAGAAAGACGTGCTGAAGGATATGGATACGCTGGCGCACAAGATCGCACCTTTCGGCTGGCACCTGCAGTTTCATCTCGATGCGCGCGAGCTCGTTACGCTCGGGGAACTGCTGCGCCGTTTGCCGGTCGATATCGTCGTAGATCATCTGGGTCACATGCCTGTTGAGGCCGGCGTGACGCATCCCGGGTTCCAGATGTTGATAGCGCTGCTGAAGGAAGGGCGCTGCTGGGTGAAGCTATCGTCGCCCAACCGATTCGGCGATCCGCGTCCACCTTATCCAAGCGTGGCGCCTTTCGCGCGAGCGTTGGTGCAGGCGGCACCGACCCGTTGCGTCTGGGCAACTGATTGGCCGCATTCGCGCTTTAGCGGCTTCATGCCCAATGACGGCGACCTGCTTGATCTGCTCGCGGAATGGGCGCCGGACCCCGGCATACGTAAACAGATCCTCGTCGACAATCCGGCCCGGCTTTACGGGTTCCCGGCGTGAGCGGTCGTGGAATAGCGTGCGGCCGGCGCTGTTCGCCTTAGGCTGCACACAGCTCACAAACAGCAATCAACTACGTTTTCGGAGGAACGATCTGATGAAGAACATCATTACCTCTGCAATGCTGGGCGCCTTGCTTACGGTCGGCTCAGTGGCAGGCGCCGCAGCGCCTGCGCCAGGCGAGACATACGTCTATAGCGTCTCGAACGGTTACAACAAACTCACCCTGGGCAAAGCGCAGTATCGGGTCGAGAACGTCGATGGCGGACGCATCGTGGTCTCGATGACCTCCGATGTGCCTGCGCTCGGCGCGCCGCGCACCGCGATATACGATGCCGCCGGAAACTGGCTGAAGCACGATTTGACCAACCAGGACCATCCGGTGGAGTACGAGTTCTCGCCAGCCTATCCCGCCTACGATATGCCACTCAAGCCGGGAAGCTCGTGGTCGCGGCGCGTGAACGCGACAAATCCGGTCACCGGGCGACGCAACAGTGTGCGCGTCGA
>Ga0207691_10004340_pt1 | contig 13762 bp, 14 predicted proteins | sample KBSM13metaG_FD_184327 | JGI IMG/M metagenome (GOLD analysis project Ga0207691, IMG submission 184327) | Miscanthus rhizosphere microbial communities from Kellogg Biological Station, Michigan, USA - KBS M1-3 metaG (SPAdes) (version 2) | ecosystem: Host-associated > Plants > Roots > Rhizosphere >... | reverse complement strand
GATCGCGCAGGGCAAGATGGCGGCGCGCACCGACCTCACGCGCTCGTTCGTCGGGATCGCAGTGCGAAGGGGCGCGCCGAAGCCCGATATCTCGACGCCGGACACATTCAAGGCCGCAATGCTGGTGGCGAGATCGGTCGCGCACTCCAAGACCGGCGCAAGCGGGCTTTATTTCGTCAGCCTGATGGAGCGGCTCGGCATCGGGGGGGTGATCAAGGCCAAGGCCGTGGTGATCGACGGCATCGTCGGCAAGCTCGCGGCGAGCGGCGAGGCCGAGATCGCCGTGCAGCAGATCAGCGAACTGATGCAGGCGGATGGCGTCGATATCGTCGGTCGCCTGCCCGATGAGTTGCAAAGCGTCACGGTGTTTTCCGCCGGCGTATTCACGGCGTCCACGCAGAGCGAGTTGGCGAGAGCCTTCGTCGCCGACCTGGCGTCGCCGGCACATGCGGCTCTGATCCGCCGCAACGGCATGGAGCCGGCCTGACATCATGCTCGCTCCATCCGGTCCGCGCGGGCCATCAACCCGCGAACTCGTGCTTCTCGTCTCGCTGCTCTGGCTCGCCGGCAACGGGCTGCGCATTACGATCCTCGCAGTGCCGCCGGTCATTCCGCTGATCCGCACCGAGCTCGGCCTGTCGGAAACGCAGGTCGGCATTTTGACCGGCTTGCCGCCGGTGCTGTTCGCCTGCACCGCCGTGCTCGGCTCGCTGCTGATCGCGCGCTTCGGCGCGCTGACAACCTTGATCGCCGGGCTGCTCGCGACCGCCGCCGGCTCGGCATTGCGCGGCGCCGCGCCTGAGATGTGGACGCTTTATGCCGCCACCGTCGTCACGGGATTTGGCGTCGCCATCATGCATCCCTCGCTGCCGCCGCTGGTGCGCGGCTGGCTGCCCCATCGCATTGGCTTCGGCACCGCGGTGTTCACCAACGGACTGCTGGTCGGCGAAATCCTGCCCGTTGCGCTGACGATCCCCGTCGTGCTGCCGTGGCTGAACAATAGCTGGCGCGAAAGCTTCCTGCTGTGGGCCGCGCCGGTCGTCGCGATCGCGCTCATCCTCCTGTTGCTCGCGCCGCGCCCGCCCGCACCGGCGCAGAGGACGCCGCAACGCTGGTGGCCGGATTGGCACGATCCGCTGATCTGGCGGCTCGGCATCGCGCTCGGCGTCGCCAACGCGATGTACTTCACCGCGAATGCGTTCCTGCCCGACTATCTGCACCATCTCGGCCGCGCCGACCTAGTCAGCGCGGCGCTGACCGCGCTCAATGTCGGGCAGATTCCGGCCTCGCTGCTGTTGCTTGCCGTCGCGGGGAAACTGGAGCGCGCGATCTGGCCGCATGTCGTGTGCGGCGCGGGCGCGCTCGCGGCGGTGATCGGGATCGTGGTGCTGCCCGGTCCCGGTATCGTCGCCTGCGCGGCGATCCTCGGCTTCTTCAATGCGGCGATCCTGATCCTGATGCTGGCGATGCCGCCGCTGCTCGCGCCGCCGGAAGACGTGCATCGCGTCTCGGCGGCGATGTTCACCATCAGCTATTCGTGCGCCGTCATCACGCCGATCTTCAGCGGCCTTTTGTGGGATATGACCGGCGTCGCCTGGACGGCCTTCGTGCCGCTCGGCGTCTGCGCGGTCGTGCTGATGGCGATCGCGCCGACGATCCGATTCGACAGAACGAGCTAGCTGGCTTTCTTGGTCAGATTGGAGCGGCGTTCCTCCAGGGTGCCGAGTGCTTGCTCGGCTTGCTCGCTCAGCTCCTGATGAAGCTCTTCGAGCTCTTCGTCCGAGAGATCCTCGGCCTTGGCGAAGCGATTTTCCGCCTCGCTTGCGAGGATCAGTTCCGAGAGCTTGAGCTGCAGCGCCATGGTGTCGCGGTTCTGCGTGTTCTGGATCAAGAACACCATCAGGAAGGTGACGATCGTGGTCGAGGTGTTGATGACGAGCTGCCACGTGTCGCTGTAGCCGAACATCGGCCCGGTCAGCGCCCACACGATCACAAGTCCTGTCGCGATCAAAAATGCGATCGGCTTTCCGGTCCAATGCGCCGTCGCGCAGGCCGCGACCGTAAACATCTCCGACCAGGTGCTTTTCTTCGGCTCGCACGTACTCGACGTCTTGTCGGCACGCGGCTGCAGTGAACGAACTGTTGCGGGCTCTCTGCTTTTGGACGTCGTACGCGTGCGCGGCATGGATCACTCGATGTTGTGCGGCAGGTCGCCACACCGCTTCAATGCGGCGTCCGCGCGCCGGTTCCGCATTGGTGGAACGAGCAGGAACTTTTCCCCCGAGCAGCCGTTTTCCCTGCGAAGCGGCGCTGCCGCACATCACTCAAGGAGAGTACCCATGCTCGGTTGGGCTTTGACCTTTCTCGTCGTCGCGCTGATCGCGGCGGTGCTCGGGTTCGGCGGCATTGCCGGCCTGTCGATCGAAATCGCGAAGATCATCTTCTTCGTGGCGGTCGTGCTGTTCTTGATCTCGGCGATCGTCGGCCTGGTGCGCGGCCGCTCGTCGACCGTCCCGTAACGGCGGCAATCTGCAAAAAAAACCGCCCGGCTTCGTGCCGGGCGGATTTTTTTTGCGCACGCGATGCAAGTTGAACGATGCGCGCGGGGCGCAGCCTTGCGTCGATGTGATGGAAATTCGGATGGCGCGCTGAAAGCGCGCAGGATCAGGCGCGATCAGCCGCGCCCGCCACCCGCCGCGAGGATTGCGCGCGTCGCGTGATCCGGGCCGAAGTCCTCAGCGCCCTCGATCGCGAGCAGATCGGCCAGTCGATTGCGCGCACGGTTGACGCGGCTCTTGATAGTGCCGACCGCGCATTCGCAGATCGCGGCGGCTTCCTCGTAGGAGAAGCCGGATGCGCCGACCAGAATGAGCGCTTCGCGCTGGTCGGGCGGCAGCTTCGCGAGCGCCGTGCGGAATTCCTTGAACTCCAGGTGGCTACCCTGCTCCGGCTGCGACTTCAGGCTCTCGGCGTACGAGCCGTCGGTGTCCTCCACCTCGCGCCGCCGCTTGCGATACTCGGAGCGGAACAGGTTGCGCAGGATGGTGAACAGCCACGCCGACATGTTCGTGCCGGGCTGGAACGACTCGATATTGGCGATCGCACGGAGCAGCGTCTCCTGCACCAGATCGTCCGCCCGGTCGACATTGCCGGAGAGCGAAATCGCGAAGGCACGCAAGCTCGGCACCGCCGAGAGCATCTGGTCGCGTAGGGTGGTGTCGAGCGGCATCAGTTGACCTCTTTGTCTTTCTGATCCGGCTGCGCCTGCTGTTGATCGAGCTGGCGCAGCATCTCGCTGAAGCGATCGGGCACTCCCTCGCTCACCACGTTGTCGTACATGGACCGCAATTGCTGCCCGATCTTGCTCTGGACATCGCGTCCGAGGCGGCCCTTGGGCTTGCGTTGGTTGACTTCGGTCTGCATATGTCCGGGCCTGTCTGGCTTGTCGTCGTCGGTCATCGTTTTACTTCCCCCGCCCAGTGGGTGGTGCCTGCCCCTTCCACTCAGGGATGACCAACGTCTAGAACCACAACGTGTTCCATCTGGATTGGAACTTTTTTTGGCCCCCCACGTTGGAAGGCCGGTACCATCGGGATTTGGACGGGAGGTTTCCTTGCTGAAATCACAAGCCGTAGCGCAATACCTGCCGTTTTTGCGCCGTTATGCCAGGGCCTTAACCGGGAATCAGTCATCGGGCGACGCCTATGTCGGCGCCACCCTGGAGGCCCTGATCGAGGACCCGCAGGTCATTGACGACACCGGCGGCCCGCGCGTGGCCCTCTACCGGCTGTTCACCAAGATCTGGAGCTCGGTCGGGCTGAATGCCGAGGGCTCGCCCCTGACCGACGACATGCCGGCCGACGCCCGCCTCGCGAGCCTGACGCCGAAGCCGCGGCAGGCGTTCCTGCTGGTGGCGCTGGAGGGCTTTTCCGAGGAGGACGCCGCCAGGGTTCTGGACGTGGACGTCGCGACCCTCCGCTCGCTGGTCGAGGATTCGGGCCGTGAGCTCGCGGCCGAGATCGCGACCGACGTGCTCATCATCGAGGACGAGACCTTCATCGCGATGGATCTGGAGTCGCTGGTCGAGAGTCTCGGCCATCGCGTGCTCGGCGTCGCGCGCACCCACAAGGAAGCGCTCGCGCTGGCGCAGAAAAAGACCCCCGGCCTGATTCTGGCCGACATTCAGCTGGCCGATGGCAGCTCGGGGCTCGAGGCGGTGAACGAGTTGCTGAAGGAGCTCGAGGTGCCGGTGATTTTCATCACCGCCTATCCGGAGCGCTTCCTCACCGGCGAGCGTCCCGAGCCGGCATTCCTGATCGCCAAGCCGTTCCAGCCTGCGATGGTCTCGGCGATCGCCAGCCAAGCGCTGTTCTTCGCGCGCAATGCGAAGCGGCGCAAGAAAGAGCCCGTCTAGCCTCGCCGCGCGAGTAATCCCGCCGCAAGCAAACCGACACCGGCCGCGACTGCCAACAGCACCAGCGGCCGGTGATCGACCTCGCGCGAGAGCTTGCGCAACGCCGCGTTGCCGGCACGCAGCGCATCGTCGCCGAATTCCGAAACGTCGTGACCGAGCGTGGTCGCGCGCCCGCGAAAGCGTTCCGCCATCGTCCCGAGGGCCGACGCAATCGTGTCGCCGATGCGTCCGGCCGTATCCGGCGCGGCCGCAGAAGCGCGCGACGCGACGCGGCTCAGGCGCGACAGCCGCTGTTCAAGGTCGCCGAGCATCCGATCGAGATCGGAAAGGCGTTCAAAGCGCGAGGAGGCCATTGTGTGTCCTGTCGTTCAAAAGAAATGGCCGGCCGGGGTGTCCGGCCGGCCGGTCCGGCTCAATTGCTCTTGAGCCATGTATCGATGTTCTTCTCGGCTTCGTCCTTGGCGTAGCCGTAACGCTCCTGCAGGCGGCCGGCGAGCTCGGTGCGCTTGCCCTCGATCACGTCGAGATCGTCATCCGTGAGCTTGCCCCACTTCTGCTGCACCTGGCCCTTGAACGTCTTCCAGTTGCCTTCCACGCGGTCCCAGTTCATGTCTTCAACTCCTCCTGCTTTGGTTGCACCGAGAAATCGGCTGTCACGCGGTCAACACGGCGCGAACGCGTTTCGTTCCAACGGCCGGTCTCGCTCACGCTGCGCCGAAACAGCGCGAAGGCGGGCATTCGGGAACCGAGGGAACTCCGTGCCGCGCCGGGCGTTGTCGGGCGCAACGTTCGCGTGCTCCAATGCCGGGGCAGAACGTCAGAGTTGGGCCGGCGTCCTGCCGGTGTGATCCCTCGGCCCGAGGGATCGCGTGGTCGAAACCCGCGACCGCAGACTGTGCTAGTCTGGCTGTTCGCACCCGCTTCGGCTGCTTGTTTCCGAACGATATGTGTCAGCCGAACCTCGTTGCGGCAGGAGATTCCTTTGGACGCGGAACGCAAGGTCTTGCTCGTCGAGGACGAGGCGCTGGTCGCAGCGCTCGCCGTCGATGCGCTCGAAGAACTCGGGTACAGCACCGTCGAGGCGACGACCGCCAAGGCTGCGATGGGCATCGTCTCCGGCGGCACGGCGCTGTTGTTCGCAATCGTCGACGTCGGCCTTCCCGACGGACGCGGCGACGCGCTGGCGATCGAACTGCGCAAGCTGCGCGCCGAATTGCCGATCATCATCGCGACCGGTTACGACCAGGCGCATCTCGATGAGCGCGCGCGCGCCCATCCGCTGACGGCAGTGCTCAACAAGCCTTACGACATTGCGCAGTTGCAGGCCGCGATCGACAAGATCGCCGGCTCGGCGTGATCGCGTCTCGGTCCGTATCGCTTCTGGAACCATCCATTCTTCAATGGCTTAGTGTATCAGGCACGGAATTGCCGCGGCGTCTTACATCACAATCGACAAACGACGGGAGCGAGCCCATATAAAACTCCACGGCTCATGAAACTTTCATTGCGCGCGCCATCATATGTCGCTCATCTGTCGTTGCCCGCGTAACGCTGAAGACCCGTGCGGCGAAGCCGGCTTGCCCGCCGCGAGAATGGAAAGTCGAAGGGAATGAATAGCGCCGTGCACGATCCGCACGAGCAACCTGCTTCCAGGGCCGGGGACACCGGGCAATTGGAATTTCCCGATCTCGATTCGGTCCGAATCGCGCTCGATGCCGGACGGATCGGCGTGTGGTTGTGGGACATCAAGTCCAACACCGTGCGATGGTCGGGCAACGTGGACGGCATTCCGCCCTCGACCGGCACGTTCGCGAGCTTCCAGAAGGACATTCATCCGGAAGATCAGCCCGAAGTGATGGCGGCGATCCAGGAAAGCCTGCGCAGCGGCAAGCCCTATCACGTGCACTACCGGCTCGCGCCGCGTTCCGACGGGGACGACCGCTGGTTTGAAGCGGTGGCGTCCGTGATCAGCGGCGAAGACGGCAAGCCGGCGCGGCTGCTTGGCATCTGCCGCGACGTGACCGACCGGCAGAAGCTGCTGCGCGAACTGCGCGTCCGCGCCAAGCAGCAGGAAACGGTGGCACGGCTCGGCGAACACGCGCTCACCGAGACCGATCTGCAGAAGCTGTTCGACGAGACCGCCTCGACCATCGCGGAGATCCTCGACGTCGAGTTCGTGAAGATCCTCGAACTGGTGCCGGGCGACGCCGAACTGTTGTTGCGCGCCGGGTGCGGCTGGCGTGAGGGACTGATCGGCACTGCGCATGAATCGACCGGCCGCGACACGCACGGCGGCTACGCGCTCGGCGGCTACGCACTCGCCTCGGGCGGGCCGGTGATCATCCTCGACCTGAAATCCGATACGCGCTTCGATGCGCCCGCGCTGCTGCTCGAGCACGGCATCAACAGCGGCGTAAGCGTCCCGATCGCCGGACGCGACGGACGCGCCTATGGCGTGCTCGGCGCGCACACGGCGCGGCGGCGCCGCTTCGGCGAATACGACGTCGCGTTCCTGAGCGCGATCGCCACGATCATCGCGGGCGCGATCCAGCGCCGCCAATCGGACCAGCGCCACGAGCTGATGATCCGCGAGCTGCGGCATCGTTCGGGCAATCTGTTCGCGCAACTGCTCGCGCTGTTCTCGCAGACCGCGCGCAACTCGCGCAACCTGCCGGAGCTGATCACCAAATACGAAGCGCGCGTGCTGGCGCTCGCCAACGCCCATCGCCTGATCACCGAAGGCGGCTGGCGCTCCACCTCGATCGCCGATCTGCTGCGCGTGCTGCTCGCGCCTTACCTCGAACGCGTCACCATCGCCGGCCCGGAAGTCTATCTCGAGCCGGATCCGTCATTCGCGCTCTCCTCCGCGGTGCACGAGCTCGCGACCAATGCGAGCAAATACGGCAGCCTTTCGGGAGTGGCGGGACGGCTCGACGTGAACTGGACCGTCAACCGCACCGAGACCGGACTTGCGCTCGCGCTGCACTGGAGCGAGCGCGGCGGCCCCGCGCCGAAGCGCGCACGCAAGAGCGGCTTCGGCTCGCGCCTGATCGAAATGGTGATCCAGCGCCAGCTAAACGGCCAGGTGGAGCGCACGTTCAGTCCGAAAGGTCTCGACGCGCGGCTGATCCTGCCGCTCACGCACGAACGCTGGCCGCAACCGATGGCGCAGGACGGCGAAGGCGAGACCGCGCCGATGGCTTCGTTCGGCCAGACGTAATCGGCGTCACGCGCTGCTCGGGTTCAAGGTGAAGCGAACTTGAATGCGTCCCGCTTCGATACAAGGTCACGTCTCGAAATCCGGCGATGAACATGCGCAGTCGACCAGTTTGCGCCCACGATCAGCGGTGTTCCTATCGCCCGTATGGTGCCGTATAGTCAGATCGAGGCGCCAGCAGGAATGAGTATCCAATGACCAATTTGCGTATTCTGCCGGAGAGCAAGCCGAAGTTCGAGGTCAAGGTCGACCTCGACGACCGTGCGTTCCTGTTTCCCTCCGGCAAGCCGGTGATCCAGCTCGTCTTCCTGGCCGAGGGCCGTTCGATCCATATTGAGGCGTCCTATCCGTTCAACCAGGCGCGCACGCCGCCGCGCATCATCACGCTCGACCTCGCGGACGCCAGAGAGCTCGGCCACAAGCTGGTCGAGGTGGTGCACAACGCGAAATCGCAGCTGCTCGTGTCGGACGGCACCCACATCACGATCAGCGTCGTGGCGAACGGCTACCGGCTGCAGTTCGGCGACATGAGCAGACCGACCGAGCTGTTTCTCGGCACCGGCAGCATCTGGCGCGTCTGCCAGGGCCTGCTGCGCGCGGTGGACTTCATCGCGCCGGTCGAGTCGAACTGACGGCGCTGTTGGCGCCCGGCCACGCTGACAAATTCGCCGCGACGGTATCCTTTCGGATCTTCTTGTCGCGTCGCCGGTTGAGACAAAGGCAACCATCCCGCGCTCATTCGATCTCGATCACCGCCTCACCCAGCCCCTCGACCGTGAACACCGCTTTGTCGCCGGGCGAAACCGAAAAGGTCGGAATGAGACTGCCGGTGATCACCACCATGCCGGCCGTGACGCCGCGGCCGCGCTCGCCGAGCAGGTTGGCGAGCCAGGCGAGCGTCGCGAACGGGTCCTCGGACTTCCCCTCCCCGACCGGCTTGCCGTTGAGCGTCTGGCGGCCGGTGACGCCGATGATGTCCTTCGGCGCGACGGCCTTCGGCGCGCCGATCACCACGCCGCCGTTCCAGCAATTCTCCACGATCATCGAGACCGCGTTCGCCTCGGTGTAGACCGCGTTGCGGTCCTCGATCAGCTCATAGGCCGGCATCGCGCCCGCCACATGCGGCACGACGCTGTCCGCGGTCCATGGCGCGCCCGACGCGGGCATGTCGCTGCCGATCTTGAGCGCGATCTCGCTCTCGATCCGCACGTTGACGAAGTCCGCCTTGGCGATGCGCGCCGGCGAGGCGTGAATCGTCTTGGCGAAGATCGCGCCGCCGCACGGATGCGTGATGCCCATCAGGTCCTGCATCACCTTGGTGGTGGTCGCGACCTTCACGCCGCCGACCGGGCCGTACACCGGCTCGGCGAGACGGTGATAGATGTCCTGCGCGCGATACGCCTCGGCGATCGAGCCGGGTTTCAGGTGGTCGGGAAGGTTTGTGTATTTCGCGCGCGCGCGGCGCGCGTCCCACATGTGTCGCGCCATTGCGTCGAGGCGAGCGTCGGTCATGGTTGTTTCCTTTGTTGCGCGCCCGCGTTCGCCCGAGCGCCGTCAGCTTCCGTTGCGGTCGTGGATCAGCGGGAAGGTGTAGTCCTTCCAGCTCGCCGGCTTCTGCTTGATCAGGCCGATGCGGTGCATGTACTCGGCCCACAGCATGCTCCGCTGCGGCGTCGAGGAGAAGATCGCGCCCGGCTGCTTGATCACGGCGACCAGTTCGTCGACCGTGATCTTCTCCTTGGTGATGGCAAGATAGATTTCGGCCGCCAGCCTGGTGTCATGCATCACCATGTCGCTCGCCTCGTCCAGCGCGGCGATGAACGCCTTCATCTTGATCGGATTGGCCTCGACGAAGCGCTGCGTCCCCCACGCATTGGTGATCGAGGCGGGACCGCCGAGCACGTCGGTCGAGGTCAGCACGTGATGCACCAGCGGCGACTTCAGCGCGATGTCCTGGAACGGCGGGATCGAGAAATGGCTGTTCACCTCGTGCTGCGGGCTGAGCAGCGCCTGCATGGCGTCGGGATGGCCGAGCTGGACCTGGTTGCTGTCGAGCCGGCCATGGTGGCCGATGCCGTAAGCCTGCTCCAGCGCGATGCCCATCATCATGGCCTGCATCGAGGCGCGGATTGTCGGCACCGCGATGCGGTCGTCCGGGCCGAAATCCTTGATCGACTTCACCTTGGCATTGCGCGTCAGGAGCTTGAACGGCACGCCGGCGACGCCGGTGACCATCTTGATGTTGCCGGTCTTGCCCCAGGCGAGCAGCATGTTCGACACGCCGGTGATCGCGATGTCGATCGAGTTGGAGATGATCGCCTCGGTCATCACGCCGCCCGAGGTGATGATCGCCCATTGCACCTTCACGTCCTTCATGCCCAGCGCCGCGGCATGCTTCTCGATCAGCTTCTTCTCTTCCATGATGATGGCCTGGATGTAGACCAGGCCCGGCTGGCGCGCGACGCGGAATTCGTTCGATTCAGCCGCGATTGCGGGCGCCGCGAAGGCCGCAAAGGCGAGCCCTGCCAAGGCGGCAAAGCGCAACAGCGTGCTCATGTCACTCCCCCCATTGATGTGCATCGTGCGTGGACCGCCGCACGTTTGGCGTGCAGCTTGTCACCTTCGGCAGAAGCGCTCAAGCGCACGCCGCGCCGCAGGGCGGGCCTTAAACTTGCTCGAAAATTGCATGGCGGGCGTTGCGGCACGCTTTCTGCCGACCGGTCACCCTGCTAAGCGATCCCCATGTCGGTTCTCGTCGCCCTGCATCACGTCACCCGATACGCCTATGAGCGCCCTGTCGCGCTCGGGCCGCAGGTGATCCGCCTGCGCCCGGCGCCGCATGCGCGCACGCGCATCCCGACTTACGCGATGAAGATCACGCCGGCGGCGCATCACGTGAACTGGCAGAACGACCCGCACGGCAACTGGGTGGCGCGCTGCACCTTCCCGGAGAAGACGAACGAGTTCTCCGTCACGGTCGACCTGCTGGCCGAGTTGGCGCCGTTCAATCCGTTCGATTTCTTCATCGAACCTTATGCGGTCAGCTACCCGTTCACGCTGCCGCGCGAGTTGGCGCACGAAGTCGGCGGATATCTCGATCTTGAGCCGCTCGGCACCCGCCTGCGCGCCTTCATGGCCGAGGTGCCGCGCGGGCCGGTCGATACCGTGACGTTCCTGACCGATCTCAACAATCGGCTGCAGCGCGCCGTGCGCTACACGGTGCGGATGGAGACCGGCACGCGCACGCCGGAGGAAACGCTCGAAGCAGGCGCCGGGTCCTGCCGCGACAGCGCGTGGCTGCTGGTGCAGGCGCTGCGCCGCCTCGGCCTGCCGGCGCGCTTCGTGTCGGGCTATCTGATCCAGCTGAAGCCGGATGTGCAGACCGACGACAGCCCGAAGCAGGACAGCGCCGACCTGCACGCCTGGGCCGAGGTGTTCATTCCCGGCGCCGGCTGGATCGGGCTCGATCCGACCTCCGGACTGCTCGCGGGCGAAGGCCACATTCCGCTCGCCGCGACGCCGCATTACCGCTCCGCCGCGCCGCTCACCGGCACGGTGGAGCCGGCGGAGACGCAGTTCTTCTTCGAGATGACTGTGACACGCGTGTCCGAGACGCCGCGCGTCACACGGCCGCTGTCGGATGAGGCATGGGCCGCGCTCGATGCGCTCGGCGAGGCGGTCGACCGCGATCTTGAAGCACACGACGTGCGGCTCACCATGGGCGGCGAGCCGACGTTCGTGTCGGTCGACGACTACCAATCGCCCGAATGGACCACCGCGGCGCTCGGTGAGCAGAAACGCGCGCGCGCCGACGAGTTGATCCGCCGGCTGCGCGAACGCTTTGCGCCGGAGGGCTTGCCGCATTACGGCCTCGGCAAATGGTATCCGGGCGAAGCGATGCCGCGCTGGGCCTTCGCACTCCACTGGCGGCGCGACGGCAAGCCGCTGTGGCGCGACGCAGGGCTGATTGCGCGCGAAGGCGAAGGCGCAAAGCCGACAGCCGACGATGCGCGGCGTTTCGCCGAAAGCGTCGCGGAAAAACTCAGTGTTGCCGCCGCGCGCGTACAGCCCGCATACGAAGACCCGGTCTACTTTCTGCTGGAAGAAGGCAGGCTGCCGGTCAATGTCGACGTCGGCGACCCGAAACTGTTCGACGCCGCGGCACGCGCGCGCATCGTGCGCACTTTCGCGAAGGGACTTGGGTCACCCGCGGCGTTCATCCTGCCGCTGCGCCGCGACGGCGACGCGTGGGTCAGCGAAAGCTGGGACGTGCGGCGCGAACAGCTGTTCCTGCTGCCGGGCGACCTGCCGGCCGGCTCCCGCCTGCCGCTATCCGCGCTGCCGCATCTCGAACCAGCCGATTACCCCTATGTGACCCCGGCCGACCCGATGGCGCCGAAGGACGCATTGCCGGAGGCGCCCCCTGCCCGGCCTGGGCCGGGCAACAATCAGGGCACGCCGGTACGCACCGCGCTCGCGGTCGAGCCGCGCGACCAGCTCTGCGTATTCATGCCGCTCACCGGATCGCTGGAGGACTATGTCGCACTCGCCGCGGCGGTCGAGGCGACGGCAGCCGAACTCGAACGGCCGGTGCACATCGAAGGCTATGCGCCGCCGGTCGATCCGCGGCTCGAATTCATCAAGGTCACGCCCGACCCCGGTGTGCTGGAGGTGAACCTGCACGCCGCGCGCACCTGGCGCGAGAGCGTCGAGATCGCGCAAGGGCTTTACGCCGACGCGCGCGCGACGCGCCTTGCGACGGAAAAATTCATGCGCGACGGGCGCGAGACCGGCACCGGCGGCGGCAGCCACATCGTGATCGGCGGCGCGACGCCGGCCGAAAGCCCGTTCCTGCGCCGGCCCGATCTGCTCAAAAGCATCGTGCTCTACTGGCAGCGCCACCCTTCGCTCTCCTATCTCTTCTCGGGTCTGTTCATCGGGCCGACCAGCCAGTCGCCGCGCGTCGACGAGGCGCGCCACGAACAGCTCTACGAGCTGGAGATTGCGCTCGCACAGGTGCCGAAGGTGGGCGAGGAAGCGCGGCCGTGGCTGCTCGACCGCCTGTTCCGCAACCTGCTGGTCGACGTCACCGGCAACACGCATCGGGCCGAGATCTGCGTCGACAAGCTGTTCTCACCCGACTCACCGATGGGCCGCCTCGGCCTCGTCGAGTTTCGCGCCTTCGAGATGGCGCCCGATGCGCGCATGAACCTGGCGCAGCAGCTGTTGGTGCGCGCGCTGATCGCCTCGTTCTGGCGCGCGCCGCAGGAAGGCGCCTTCGTGCGCTGGGGCACTGCGCTGCACGACCGCTTCATGCTGCCGCATTTCGTGTGGGAGGATTTTTCAAGCGTGCTCGCGGACCTCGTCGACGCGGGTTACCGCTTCGACCCCGCGTGGTTCGATGCGCAGCGCGAGTTCCGTTTTCCGTTCCACGGCGCGGTCGAGCACGGCGGCGTGCGGCTGGAGCTGCGCCACGCGCTCGAACCCTGGCTCGTGCTCGGCGAGGAAACCTCGAGCGGCGCGACCTCGCGCCCGGCCGACTCTTCGCTCGAACGCCTGCAGGTGAAGGCCGAGGGACTCAACCCGGCGCGCCACGTCGTCGCCTGCAACGGCCGCCGCGTGCCGCTCACCTCGACCGGACGCTCGGGCGAATTCGTTGCGGGCGTGCGCTTCAAGGCCTGGCCGCTCGCCGCCTCGCTCCATCCCAATCTGCCGGTCAACGCACCGCTGACCTTCGACATCATCGACACCTGGAGCAAACGCTCGCTCGGCGGCTGCGTCTATCACGTCATGCATCCGGGCGGCATGAACCACGCGGCCTATCCGGTGAACGCGGGTGAAGCCGCGGCGCGCCGCCTCGCGCGCTTTGCGGATTTCGGCCACACGCCGGGCTTGATCGACGTGCCGGCGGAAGAGCGCCCGGCGGAATTCCCCGCGACGCTGGATTTGCGCCGACCTCCGCAGATCTAGCGGTGCTTGCCCATCAGTGCGAGCGTGCCGATCAGCGTCGACAGTCCGAGCAGGCCGTAGGCAACACTGAGATTCGCGACCGCCGCGACACCAGCCATCACCAGCGGACCGAGCACGAGCCCGGCGAAACCGAACATCAGCACCGCCCCGGTCGCCTCGCC
>Ga0207691_10004336_pt1 | contig 13773 bp, 8 predicted proteins | sample KBSM13metaG_FD_184327 | JGI IMG/M metagenome (GOLD analysis project Ga0207691, IMG submission 184327) | Miscanthus rhizosphere microbial communities from Kellogg Biological Station, Michigan, USA - KBS M1-3 metaG (SPAdes) (version 2) | ecosystem: Host-associated > Plants > Roots > Rhizosphere >... | reverse complement strand
TAAAGTCAAAACTGAGTGAGGGTTCATTCATTTCTGGAAACCCAATTGATCTTTGTGCTTTGATCTTTGTTCTTGGTTTCTCTTGTGAACCAGTTTTCTAGAATCGAAGACACCGCGTAAACGAGACAACAAAGTACTAAGCACAAACCATGCGTACCGCCCGTTCCATCAACTCCGTTCGACCGCCCACTGGCGATAAGCGCGAGGCGATCCTGCGCGCAGCTATTACCGTTTTTGCACACAACGGCTACTTCAATTCCAAAGTTGCCGACATTGCGCGTGAAGCGGGGGTCGCCGATGGAACTGTCTACCTCTACTTCAAAAGCAAAGAAGAAATCCTCCATTCAGTTTTTGATCGAAGCGTCGACGAAGCAATCGCTGAAGCAAAGAAGATCGTCGAAACGATCAACGATCCCAAAGAAAAGCTGCGACAAATTGCTCTGCTTCATCTCGAACGACTTGGCGACGATCGAGATCTCGCAGTTGTTTTTCAGGTCGAGCTTCGCGGGTCGACAAAGTTTATGGAAGAGTTTTCCGCCGCGGGTTTTGCCGAGTACCTGGCATTGATCCGTTCAACCTTTGAAGAGGGCCAACAGGCGGGTGTCTTTCGGGCCGACCTCAACGCCAAGGTCGTAGCAAAAATTCTTTTTGGCGCGCTCGACGAGATGGCGACAAACTGGATCCTCTCGAAACGTCGCTACAAACTCGCGCCGATGGCAGATCAAGTGCTCGACATTTTTCTCAATGGAGTTAACGCCGAGTGAATGAGGTGGCCCCGATTACCGATCAGTCGCGGATAAGCCGCCCGCATCGCCTACCTGCCTATGCGGACGAGCCGGTAACGCTCGTTGACGTCTTCAAGCGAGTTGCGCACAAACACAAAAGATCTGACACGCTCAACTTCAAAAAGAACGGTCAATGGGTCTCTATCTCTTCGGATGAAATGCTCGAGCGCGCGCGACGAATCGCCGGCGGGCTTTACGCCATCGGGGTCCGTCGCGGCGATCGTGTCGCCTTACTCTCGGAAAGTCGTGCGGAATGGACGCTGACCGATGCCGGCTGCATTTTCTGCGACGCGATCGATGTTCCCATCTACCCGACCCTAACACCGCCCCAGGTTCGTTACATCTTGAAAGACTCGGGCGCGCGTGTGCTCGTTCTTGCTAACCGCGAAAAATTCGATGAGCTGGTCGAGGTTTTGAAAGAGTGTCCTGAAGTACAGACGATAGTCGTCTTTGATCCCGAGGGAGTCGACGACATCGATGCGATCACTCTTGAACAACTCGAAGCACGAGGTCAACAACTCATACTCGAACAACCTGATCTGGTGGATCGTTTGTCGAGTGAAACCAATGCCGCCGATCTTGCCACGATCATTTACACATCCGGGACGACCGGTGAGCCGAAGGGAGTGATGCTGTCTCACTCCAATCTGGTGACTAACCTGGTCGACTCCTCAGGCCATCTCAATTTGGGCGAACAGGACACAGCGCTTTCGGTGTTGCCGCTCTCACACGTGTTTGAACGCCAGGCGATGTACATGTACCTGCACCAGGGAATGGCTGTCTACTTTGCTGAGTCGCTGCAAACGATTGGTCCAAACCTCCGCGAGGTTCATCCCACCATTCTGGTTGGTGTGCCGCGCATCTTCGAAAAGATCTACGACCGGATTCGTGAGCGTGCAGCAGAGCGGGGGAAACTAAGCGTCGCGTTGCTCGATTGGTCGGTGAACGTAGCTCGAGAATACGCAGATCACATCACGAACCATCGACCCATCCCGGCGTCGTTGAAGGTTCAGCACGCCGCTGCCTCGAAGTTGATGTTTTCAAAGTGGCACCGCGCATTCGGTGGGCGCATCAGGTTGCTTCTATCGGGAGGCGCTGCCCTACCTGAGGATCTCGCGTCCATCTATATCGGCGCTGGTATACCGATCATTCAAGGCTACGGCCTCACCGAAACTTCTCCCGTGATCACAACGACTCAGCTCGACAACAACAGAATTGGTACGGTCGGCAAAACGATTCCTAACGTTGAGATTCGCATTGCGGAAGACGGCGAAATCGAAACCCGTGGACCGAACGTGATGCAGGGTTATTACAACCGGCCAGAGGAAACGCGCGCGGTATTTACTGCAGACGGCTGGTTCAAAACAGGAGATATCGGAACCATCGACAATGATGGGTTCTTGCGCATAACCGATCGCAAGAAAGAGTTGTTCAAAACTTCCGGTGGTAAGTACATCTCACCTCAACCGATCGAACAGGCGATCAAGGGTTCTCGCTTTGTAAGCCAGGCAGTGCTTATTGGCGCTGGAAGAAAGTTTGCGTCGGCATTAATAGTTCCGGTGTGGGAACAGATTGAATCCTATGCGCGACTAAAAGGAATTGAAGTGGCGAGTCGTGCCGAGTTGTGCAGCAATCCACGCATCATCGACTTGATCGAGCGACAGATAGACGGTCTCACTCCGGATCTCGCTCGTTATGAAAAGATCAAAGCTATCGCGTTGCTGGAAGATGAATTCACGATCGAAGGAGGCGAGTTAACGCCAACGATGAAAGTGAAGCGACGCGTGATCGATGAGAAATACAAGGCAGTGATTGATCGAATGTATGAGGCCGCTGAAACTGGCAGGGCGTCGCAGTGAATTGAACAAGCTGGGAAGGGTGGCAAGCGGAAATTAGAACACCTTACAGCATTGACCCCGAGCGCGCCCCCGCTGAGATTCAAGTGGGCCAATAAGTGTTTTGTAGGTCGACTCTGGCGGGGGTACGCTCGGGGTCACAATTGAGAGACGCCCATACTTCCGCTGACCCCCTTCCCAGCCTGTTCGAGCCACAGTGGGGTTCCAATTCCCCGGATGCCTCCCTTGCCCAGCTTGATCACTACACAGTGGCGCCCAATTCCCAATTCCCAAAGCCCAAAGACTGCTTTCTAATTTGTTCTTCCCGGATCGTTGAGGTGAAGGGATTTCAAGATTCTTTCGGCGGCGTCTTCGCCCGCTCGTTTGAGGAGTTGTTCACGATACAAGATGCTTGTCGATCCTCCACCAGGAGGCCCGAGGATTACCGGTCCGGCGCGTCTGGCGTTTTGATATGAGGTTCCGCTGGTAACCACCTTGGCTGTGCTGGGAGCAAAGACCGTGAACTCGAGTAGGATGTCTGCGGTTTGGTTTGCGGTCCCCGCCATCGAGTCGCTTCTCAATTGCAGATAGATGACGTAAGTCTTTGAATCACTTTTGGCTTTCCTGATGGCGTCGCTTCGGGTTAGTTCTTTGGTGGAGAAGTCCACGCTTGCTGAAGCGTTCTTTCTCAGTCCATCAGAGCAACCAATAACGGCAGCATCGTAGAAGCTATAAGGATAGGGCGTGAAACTCCCGCTTCGATCAGCGGCAACAAAGAGAATTAGATCCGGTTCCTTCTTCTCGGTTTTTGGGGTTGGAGTTGCTTCCGGTGTAGGAGTTGGAACAGGCGCGGCTGGCTCAGTGCGTTGCTGACGACGTCCTGACTGTGCCTGCGAGACGAGGGAGCCGGACAAGATCATCAGACAAGCAAAGACGATCCCAAAAGTGAGCTTTATGCTTTTCATTTTGACTGGGTGCTTGGGGAGCAGGCGATGGGATTGTACCACTACTGCTGAGATCTGAAATCTCAAATCTGAGATCCAAACGACGGATTTGCTAAACTGCGATTAGAAAAAGATGGAATCGCAGCCACTCATCATCACTGGAGTTCGCGAACAGGCTCGCGACACACGTGCTTTTGATCTTCGACCTGTAACAGTCACCGGACATCACGGAATCAGCTTCTCTCCTGGACAAGTCGCAATCCTGAAGGTCAACGACGAGCAAGGCTATTTTGCCTTTGCGAGTGCACCCGATGAAGCTGAACTAGAAGTACTCGTAAAACAGAAGGTCGGGGCTAGCAAGGTTATTTTCGACATGCACGAAGGTGAGATGATCGAGCTTGTAGGTATCGCAGGTCATGGTTTTTCACTCTCCGAACAGAAGCAGCGTGACCTGGTTTTCGTAGCAATGGGCACGGGTGTGGCACCCCTGCGGTCTGCACTGCGTCACGTGTTGAGGCACAAAGAAGACTTTGGCCAGCTCGTCGTTCTCTATGGCGCGCGCACACCTGACGACTTTTGCTATCGAGACGAGGTGGATGAATGGGCCGAAGCCGGAGTGGAACTGCGACAAGTTATCTCACGACCAGAAGATCATGATTGGTCAGGTCCCACGGGCTACGTTCAGTCGCTCCTCGATCACGTCTTACCTGATCTCACCTCACCAGTCGCGTTAGTTTGCGGCTCGCTTCAAATGATTAATGAAACTCGAGAACGTCTTACCCGGATGGGTTTTGCTTCGGACGATATCCTTACTAACTATTGAATGGTTAGAAGATTTCCAGACGTTATTCACACGGCGGATGCTGAAGTTCCGACGTACGACTCTTGATAGTATTTCCCGTTGACATGAGGGTTCTCCGGAGCTAGCATCCCACCCGCCACACATACCGTTGATGAGTTTCACTCGCGCTCGTCGCCTCTATGAAAGAACCCTCCCCAGGTTCCTGTGACTAAATTTCCAAGGGTAATAGTGCGCATTGTCCGTCCACCGGAAGATGCGCCCCTCTCACTGGGAGATCAGTCATGCCGAAGAAAACTTACTCGAAGAAGAGCGCAAAAAAAGCACCTCTAGGAAAGGGAGAAGAACGAGCTGATACGCTGGAACTACGAAAGGTGTCGTGTCCACCCGTCAAACATCTGGCTGCACCGCCCACCTTTGTGAAGCCAAAAAAAATTCACCCGCGACACGTATTGCCACTCATCCGGGAAGGACTTGAACGCGGCTTTCACAGTCAGAGCGAAGAGGCTTTTCTTCGTCCGCACTCAATGGTAAGCCCGATGGCAGCGTTAACTACGCTTCTACCGTTGGCGTCTTCCGACGAACTTTCGGTCGTTACCAATACTGAACTCAAGAGCGCTGCTGATCAGCGAACCGCCTCGAATGTTGGCGAGCCAAGTGCCGCGATGAACGGCTCTGTGGTCTTTTACACCGGCAACTGGTATGCGGCATTTTCGTCAGACGCCGGTCGAACATTTAAGTTCATCGACCCGGCAAAAGCGTTTCCAAACCCAAAACCAAATTCAGAGTTCTGCTGCGATCAGGTTGTTCAGTACATCAGCAAGATCGACACCTTCGTCTGGCTCCTTCAATACGGCCCAGACTCCGGCGACAACATTCAGCGACTCGCCTTTGCTAAAACAGCGGACGTGGTGGCCGGAAAGTGGAAACTGTTTGACATCACAACCCCAAGTCTAAACGTCGCCGGTGCCTTTCTGGATTTTCCCGATCTTGCACTTGGCTCCAATAATCTTTACGTCACTACGAATATCTTTGGCCCCGGCTCAAAATTCGGCTCGGCTGTAATCCGAATTCCTTTCAGTAGTATCGCCAGTGGAAAAGTAACAGCACAGTCGTTCGTCACATTTGCCTTTCAGAGTTTACGTGTCGCGCAAAACTGTGGCGACACAGCGTTCTTCGCCGCTCACAAAGACACCAGCACGCTCGGATTATTTTCCTGGAAGGAAGGACAAAAAACTCCCACCCAGAATTCGATTGCGGTAGCGAGGTGGATCGGTGGAAATGGATACGTGTCGAGGACCGCAGACGGGCGCCGCTGGTTGGATCGCGCCGACCCGAGAATTACGGGCGCCACGATGACGAAGAAAGAACTATGGTTTGCCTGGACAGTTGATCGTGGCTCCAATCATCGTCCGCGGCCATTCATCCAGATCGCCAAGATTGATTCAACGAATTTGACGCTGATCGACAATATCAACATCTTCGACTCCAATTCAGCAACGGCTTACCCGGCGCTCTCCACTAACCAAAATGACGAAGTGGGAATCTCCTACATGACAGGTGGCGGGCCACTCAACCCATCACACGTGGTTGGAATTCTTACGGGTACTCGTAAGGACTTGGTAGTTGCGCACGGGGATCGGGGTCCGTTGCCTGACCCGGATACTGGAAAGAGCGAGTGGGGAGATTACTTAACGCTGCGAAGAGTTTTCCCGAATCAAAAGCTGTTTGCCGCGACGGGCTTCACCATGAAGGGGCCCGGCGATACGTCGAATCGGGATTGCACTCCCAGGTTCGTAGTGTTTGGTCGATCATCAGACGTTGGCACTACGCCGATTTCGGTTCCAGTTGTAGAGCCTGTGATCGTTACTCCTCCGGTGGTTGTTACTCCTCCAGTAGTTGTCATTCCGCCAATCGTGACACCTGTAGATGTAACGACACCCACTCTACCTCCGACAGGCGATCCTGGCCCACCCTTCAAAAACGTCAATACTCTTTCGATTGTGAATTCCGCTATTGCGGCCCAAATCAAGAATGCGGCGCTTGCCGAAGGACTCCAGGAAGTTCCATTGGAAATCCCTATTGTGCCACTCCAGCTAGTCACGAAGCCCGGTGTAGAACGATGGCCCGTGAAAACTGGGACTGACATTCACGTTGGTCTGGTTGGCAAGAACTTAGTGGGCGGTCAAAACCTGGGCGCAGGGATTGTTGAGGCTACTGTTGAAGAATTGATTCAATTCGGACGTCCGGTCGGCATGCGTCCTGTCAGTAAGAATTTCGATTCAACGTTTCATGCGAGCCGACTCGGTGTGGTTGAAATTACCGTCTGGCAGCTGGAGGGAGACATCACTGTTCTAAAACTTGAAACAGATGGCGACTACCATCTTGTGCTACAGGGAGCTAGCGGCGACACGATGGTTGCTGAAGTCCCGACTCCGACAAAGAAGTTTATTGGTGAGAGTCCATGGTTGGCTAACATCAAAACTGTGCGACAACAAGTCGACGACAAACTGGTAAATCACTTGTCGCCGGCAAACTTCGTGCAGATGCCCGGCACCGGCACCCTTGTGCCTCGAGAATCTCTTCCAGCAAGCCTGCAGATGCAAGCGCTACCGGCGCCCTCGAATGTTCTTTCGTTCGCCACTCCAGAAGCTGGCAATGAAGTTGCCATGCCGACCTTCCAGACTAAGGTGAAGCCGACCCCGGTACGGATAACCGGCGTGGGCTTTTTCGATAAAGTGCATGGCCAGACGGGAGTGTCCCAATTTAACGGGATTGAACTCCATCCGGTTTTGAAAATTGAGTTTCTTTAGGAATTGTGGGGCAGGTTGTCGAGCGAGTTGATGACCTGCCTTTCAATCATCAGGATTGTCGTCTTTGTCAGGTCCCTCGGGAACCAAAGGGATGTAGCGGCGCTCGTGAATCCGTTTGTCGGGCGGCGGCTCGCTTGGCTTTTCCGTTGGCACTAACCGCACTTGACCCATCGGTTTCAAGCGTACGTCAGTTACGACCTCTTCTTTCTTTGCGTGGTCTTTTCTTTTATGCGCCATCGATTTTACCTCCCGGAACAACACCTAATATACCCTCTGAATTAGTCGAACTCTAGCGTGCTCGCTCGGAGTTGGAATCTGCTCACCTTCAACACCTCAAGGCTGAAGGATCTCATCTTCAATTTCAAGATTACAAGCGGCAATTGTGTCGGTCAGTGCGACACCACACATATGCGAGTGCTTTGATAGGCAATCGCTAACTAAAAGACTATATGCGGCCCAGCGCACAGACGGCACAGCTTGCTTGGACTACGTTGTAACTAAGTTCCCAACTAACAGACAGCCAAAGATGTCCCTGTATCAACCTTGTAGCTCCTCTTACGGTCATTCCCACAGATGAGATAACCAGGCCGGACTTACTCTTCGCTTAAGTTAGACGGCAAGACGTTTAGTGGAGGAGAGTTTATGAACAGAATCAAGGTATGGCCGCATATTACGATCATGGCAGGGGTAGTTGCGCTTATCGCTGCAGTAGGCGTGGGCTTTTGGATGAAGCATGAACAAACCGCATCCGCCGAAGAACTGCCGTATGCGGCTCGGATACAACGAGTGGATGGCGAGGTCGCTTTCAGCGATAACCTCCCTAACACTGATGCCGCGAATGCGAATGCGGAGTGGACAGCCGCGACTCCGAATCAACCCTTCTCAGATGGGGATCGGATTTACACACGTGATAACTCCCACGCCTCGCTAGCGTTTAGCGGACGCAATTTCGCGCGGCTCAATCCAAACACATCACTCGATGTTGTATCGCTGGGAGACCGCCGGACTCAGCTCGCGCTCCGCGACGGCTCGGCAATGTTCGAAGTCGGTCATTTAGAGCGTAATGAATTGTTTGAAGTAGCCACACCCAACGGCTCGGTTAACTTCGATCAGCCGGGGCTTTACAACCTCGGTTTTGACAACAATGGCGGAGTGCTCGTCTCAGTGTTGAGCGGACTCGCGCGGGTTGTTGGGCAATCGGGTTCTGGGGAAATTAGTAAAGGCGAAATGCTTACGCTCGTGGGCCAGGCGGCTACCGAGCTTGCGTTGTCGCGATTGAATAACCAGGACGCCGGAAATCAAGTGGACGATTATTACCGGTATCAATATCCGAATTCCTACGATGGTCGATACAACGACTACGACGCTTATCTTAACGATCCTAACTACTACGATCCTTACAGTCGCAACGCGAGTTATAAGTATGCGAGTGCAAACATTCCGGGCATCAACGATCTGGATTACTACGGCGATTGGCAGAATGTTGCCGGCTATGGTAATGCCTGGAGGCCGCGGGTCGATTCAGGTTGGGTTCCGTATCAGCAAGGCCAGTGGACCAACGATTACCCATATGGGCCAACCTGGGTTTCAAGTGAGCCCTGGGGCTACGCGCCCTATCATTATGGGCGTTGGGCCAACGTTAATAACCAGTGGTACTGGATTCCCGATGGCGCGAACACGACGTCGGCGTATGCCCCAGCCCTCGTTGGTTTCGTTAATCTAAACGACGGCAACCAAATCGGCTGGGTCCCGCTTGGTCCAGGCGATATTTATGCACCGCGTTATTACGACTCCAATTGGCAGCCGCGTTATCTGACACGGGCGAATGTAACGCCCGGACAATTTATCAACTTTGGCATACCGGGCGCAGTCACCGTTGTGCCGGTGGATGCGTGGGGTCGCGCGATAGATCCGCGCAACATCAGAAGGACTGACAGCCGGACGTTGGCCTCACTGAGACCAACGCTCGACCCTTTGACACTGACTCCGCTTAGAAACGCTGTGATCCATTCGGCATGGGGACGCGGCAAGATCGATCTGCCGCCCGGCATAGCGAAGAAAATCAGGGACACGCCTGTTTATGTCAGCGGCGATATCCGGGAGTCTGCGTCCAGGAAGGACATGGCGAGGTCGATGCGTGTGGAACGTGTTTCCGACCAGGCAAGGAATCAAAAGTTCAAGGTTAAAGACGAACGCCAGGATTCGCAGCAGGTGGACCATGCACGCAAACAAGAATTAGAACGGCTTAACGTCGAAGCCAAGCGTGGCGATAAGGAAGCCAAGCGTGGCGATAAGAAAGCTCAACAGCAAGTGCGTCAGCTTGAGCAGCAACCGAAGAAAGAGACCCGTGCTCAGGAGCCTAATCAGAAGGCCACTCAAACGAAAGCCGAGCGCAAAGCGCACCAGGAACCACAGGGAGAACAAGTAGGCAACCCCGCAAAGCAGAGGTCTAAAGGGGCGTCAAAACAGGAACGCAAGCAGGCGTCGCCGGGGGGCGGGCAGGTCCCAAATGGGTCGGAAAAAGGAAAGGCAAAAGGCAAAGGTAACGGTAGAGGAAAGCCGTAGACAAAAGTGAAATGTATTAGCGTTCCGGACTAGTGCCATGAAGCGCTAGTGGTGACGACAGCCAACAGTATCGTTTCTCAAGAGACGAAATATCATCCGCCGTGTAATCCTCCTTCTGGGGCCGGTGACAGTTCCTCCATGTAATTCGAAGCCGGAGAGATCCTTATCAACTCCCGAAAAACGGCGTCTCTGATTTCCAGGTGAGCCGGCGAAACTGATTGAATATTCTGCCTCCTCATTATTGGTCGAATCGTGAAGTCAGTCTCAACCCTGTTCGCTACGTCTGTTCTTGCTGAATGAGCGCTCATTCAGTATTATGCCCGTTCTTAAAACGGCTAATTTGGGAGTAGAGTCTCCAACGGAAAAGGAATACTGAAACTGCATGATGCGGATTGCTAAAGCTGCGGTGCTCGGAGCCGGCACCATGGGGGCGCAAATCGCTGCCCACCTCGCTAACGCCGGTGTGCCTACGTTGTTGCTCGATATTCCACCGCGTGAATTGTTGCCAGAGGAAACAGCCAAGGGACTTACGCTCGAAAGTCCGCAAGTGCGGAATCGCATCGCTCGCAACGGCTACGAAGGCGCGAAGAAAGCCAAGCCCGCGGCCTTCTTCACTCCTGACGCGGCAGCATTGGTAACCGTCGGAAACCTTGACGACGATCTTGCCAAGCTAAAAGAACGCGATTTGATCATCGAAGCTGTCGTCGAAAACCTCGCTATCAAACGTTCACTGTATGAACGCGTCGAGGAACATCGGAAAGCGAGTTCGATTGTCGCTTCAAACACCAGCGGCATCCCAATTCACTTGCTCGCCGAAGGCCGCTCGGAAGACTTCAAGCAACACTTTCTCGGTGTCCACTTTTTCAATCCACCACGGTACCTGCACCTCGTCGAAATCATTCGCACTGAATGGACGAAGCCGGAAGTATCCTGCTTCCTGTTTGGTTTCCTTGATCAACGACTCGGCAAAGGAGTCGTGCCCGCAAAGGATCGTCCAAATTTCATCGCAAACCGCATCGGAACTTTTGGCGCGCTCTACACGATCAAGACGATGTTGGACGACGGCTATTCGATCGAAGAGGTCGACAAGATCACGGGTCCCGCTGTGGGGCGACCAAAGAGTGCGACATTCAGAACGTTTGATCTAGTCGGACTAGACGTCTTCACCCACGTCATCAAAAATCTTTACGAAGCGCTTCCCGACGATGAAGAGCGCGAGATGTTTGTTGTCCCTGGTGTGCTGGCGAAGATGGTTGAGCGCGGGCTTCTAGGTAACAAAACCAGAGCCGGCTTCTATAAAAAGCAAAAAGGCGAAGGTGACAAGCGCGAGATTTGGACACTCGATACCGCGACCATCGACTACCGTCCGTCTGAAAAAGTGAAGCTTCCTTCGCTCGACATGGCGAAGAACATCGAAGACGCACCGGAGCGGATCAAAGCGTTGACATGGGGCAAGGATCGCGTTGGCGCTTTCCTGTGGAAGACACTTTCGAAAACACTTGTATACGCCGCCCAGCGAATCCCGGAGATTGCCGACAACGTTGTCGAAGTCGATCGCGCGATGCGTTGGGGATTTGGTTGGGAGCTCGGGCCGTTTGAAGTGTGGGATGCGATTGGCGTCGAGAAATCCGTTTCCCGGATGAAAGAAGAAGGCATGTCGGTGCCTGCAAATGTCGAGCAGATGATCTCATCGGGTATAACTTCGTTCTACAAGAAAGAAAACGGTCAACAGTTCTATTTTGACTTTGCTGCCGGCAAATACGTTCCGCATCTTGAACAGCCTGGCGTCCTGATTCTCAAATCAATCAAGGATCAGAAAGGCGTTATTAAGAAGAACGCCGGCGCTTCCCTGATCGACATCGGCGACGGCGTTGCTTGTCTCGAGTTTCATTCGAAGATGAATGCGATCGGTGGCGACACGCTTCAGATGTTGAAGTTTGCGCTTAGTGAAGTTGAGAAAAACTTTGTTGGATTGGTAGTTGGCAATCAAGGCACAAACTTCTGCGTCGGCGCCAACATCATGTTGATGTTGATGGAAGCGCAGGAAGAGAACTGGGAAGAGCTCGACATGATGGCTCGAGTTTTCCAGAACTCGACCATGAGTTTGCGTTATTCACCGAAGCCGGTCGTGGTCGCGCCGTTTCAAATGGTGTTTGGTGGTGGTTGCGAAATGGTGCTGCACGCGGATCGCGTTAGAGCAGCCGCCGAAACTTACGTTGGTTTAGTCGAGGTTGGCGTTGGGATTATTCCGGCGGGTGGTGGGACGAAAGAGATGTTGGTTCGTGCGCTCGATGCGATTCCAAAGAACGCGGACGATGCGGATCCGTTTCCGTTTGTGAAGCGAGCATTCGAAACGATCGCATTGGCGAAGGTCGCAACGTCGGCAGAAGAAGCGAGATCGTTCGGGTTCTTGTCGGCCGAAGACACTATTTCGATGAACACGGATCGTTTGATCGCGGATGCCAAGAAAGAAGTGTTGTCGTTGGCAGCGAGTGGTTACGTAGCGCCGCAGCCGCGTACTGACGTTCTTGCGTTGGGGAATTCAGCCTTGTCGACATTGAAATTGGGAATCCATCAGATGAAGCGTGCGGGATACATTTCCGATCACGATGCTGAAATTGGAACCCAGCTCGCGCGGATTCTAACCGGCGGTGATCTTAATCATCCGACACGAGTCTCTGAACAATACTTATTGGATTTAGAGAGGGAAGCTTTTTTGAAGTTAGTGGGCATGCGCAAGACCCAAGAACGTCTCGGACACATGCTAAAAACAGGCAAGCCATTGAGAAACTAAACGTCGCCCTTTAGTGACGCCCTTGATTCTTAGGGCGTGCTCTTCTGGGACCGCAGGCGTCCTCGCCTGCCTTCCTTCACTATAAGGATGCCTTAGTTGAATCGAATGCAGGCGAGGACGCCTGCGGTCCTAGAAGAGCGCGCCCAAGCGAATTAGGTAGCTACTGAAGGGTAACGAAGGAATCAGATCATGACAGATGCAGTAATCGTATCGGCAGTTCGCACCGCGGTCGGCAAAGCGCCAAAGGGCACATTGAGAAACACGCGTCCAGATGAAATGGGTGCAGCCGTTATCAAAGAAGCCGCTAGTCGCGTACCTGGTCTCGAGCTCTCGGAAATCGAAGACGTCATCATGGGTTGCGCGATGCCCGAAGCGGAGCAGGGAATGAACGTGGCCCGCGCGGCAGCGATTCGCGCCGGTCTTCCGGTTGAGACCAGCGCAATGACGATCAATCGTTTTTGTTCGTCTGGCCTACAGTCAATCGCAATGGCAGCTGATCGCATCAAGAGTGGCGGCGCTGAAGTGATCGTGGCTGGTGGTTTGGAAACGATGTCGATGATCCCAATGGGTGGTCACATCATTCGTCCAAATCCGTATCTAGTCGACCACTATCCTGACTTCTACCTGAACATGGGACTTGCGACAGAGAACGTTGCGCGTAAGTTTGAGGTGACTCGCGAAGAGCAGGATGCTTTCGCACTTCGCTCTCATCAACGTGCGGGAGCCGCACTAGACGCCGACAAGTTCAAGGACGAGACCGTGGCGTTGAATGTCACGTTGGAAGAGCTCGACGCGAAGGGTAAGAAGCAACGACGCGAGGTAGTGTTTGATAAAGACGAAGGCGTTCGTCGCGATACATCCGCGGAAGGTCTTGCGAAACTCAAGCCCGCATTTCATGTAAAAGGAACAATCACCGCTGGCAATGCTTCGCAAATGTCTGACGGTGCTGCGGCAGCAATTGTAATGTCTGCCGAACGCGCGCGCGTCTTGGGAGCGAAACCGATGGCGCGGTTCGTTGCGTATGCGACTGCTGGTTGTCCACCAGAGGAAATGGGCATAGGTCCCGTGTTTGCGATTCCAAAAGCGTTGAAACTCGCAGGCCTGAGTCTGAACGATATCGACGTGATCGAACTGAACGAGGCATTTGCTGCGCAGTCGCTGGCAGTGATCAAAACGCTGGGTATTGATCCTGAGAAAGTGAATGTTAACGGAGGCGCGATCGCTCTAGGTCATCCACT
>Ga0207691_10004335_pt1 | contig 13773 bp, 10 predicted proteins | sample KBSM13metaG_FD_184327 | JGI IMG/M metagenome (GOLD analysis project Ga0207691, IMG submission 184327) | Miscanthus rhizosphere microbial communities from Kellogg Biological Station, Michigan, USA - KBS M1-3 metaG (SPAdes) (version 2) | ecosystem: Host-associated > Plants > Roots > Rhizosphere >... | reverse complement strand
GATCAGTTCCGGGTTTTAGTTTCAGGTAAGTGTAAAAATCATACCACCCAAAACTGGTTTCCGTTTGGTTGCTGGTATCACCCTGCATTCGGGACAATTTTCCCAATGTTGAATAAGAAACCAGGTAATCAATAATCAGGTGGGAGTTAGTGGGATAGTCTTTAAAAACACCGGCTATTAAAAAAGACTCAGAAAATTGAGGATCCTTTGTGATCAATATTTTACCAACGGCATTTTCGCTGTTGAAATATTTCCGGGCAAAAGATTGCGAAATGATCATTTTATCAGGAGCATTCAAAGCTTCCCCGGGGTTGCCATTCAGCATATCAATGCCAAGCATGGATATAGATGACTGGTCAGCAAAATAGCCTTTCTTTTCACTATACTTGACGTTATTCTCCTGGTTCGAGAACAGTAATTCTGCATCGATCAGTCTACAAAAATCTTCTACTTCGGGAAATTCTTTTTTTAATGTGGGACCTATGGCCGGATAAATTGTTGCTGATTTCCATGCAAGCTTTCCCTGTTGATAGCTATCTAACCTTAGCCTGACAATATTTTTATTCGTCTGATTGAATTTTTCATAGCTTCTTTCAAAAGAAACATATTGAAAAATAAGGAGGCAACAGGTTATTCCTATAGCAAGGCCGAAAATATTCAGGAGAGCATAACCTTTGCGTTTTGTCAGATTGCGAAAAGCAATTTTTAAATAGTTCCTTATCATGGCCAGTTAGTTTTTAACCTGATATCAATATAATCCATAATACCAAAAGCAAATCAACTGATTTATGAGTGGTCGTAATCATGTCCATCCGATAAAATAAGGCAGAATCCGGCCCTTAGAGGAATGGATGCCAGTTTTTAAGAAGATAGATGCCGATCGTCATTAGGCTAAAACAGCCTGCCAGATAAAAAAAGTATTCAACAGCAAATAGGAGATAAGGACCAGTAGGCCGATCCGGTTGTCAAAGTAAAAAGCCTTTTCATACTGACCTTTTTTGACCATACGCAGGGAATAGGTGTTCGCAGCAATCACCAATAATATGAAAAGGAGGGTAATGCCATGTAATGTATCCACCAGTGTAAAGGAAGAAGATTCGGGCAGGGAGGATTCAATAATATATTTGTTTCCTACCACGGCAAACAAAGAACCCACACTGAGAGAAAACCGCGAATCCATGCTATCTGAATGAATAAAAAAACAGATATAAGAAACAAAAAAAGCAAGATACATTCCCAGGAACATTTTCAGGAATAATTCACCGGCTTCCCTTGTAACTGACAGGCGTACACGAAATGCACTATATACTGATTCCTGTTCTACAGCAGTGTCATCTCCAAAAACTGTTTTATAAACCTTATTTCCAGTACTAATGATACAACTGTCAATATACCAGCCATGGAGCGCAAAGCGCTTGTCGTAGTGTTCGCCCAATGTATCTGCCACAAATATCATGGTGGAGGTGTCATATTGTGAATTCTCTATGGATACCCTCAATTTTTGTTCATCAAACGGGAAATTGTTGATCTGCCACGAATCTTTCATAACACACTGCATTTTCATTTGCAGGACGATACCATTTTCTGATGTATCTAACGTAGCAAAAGTTTTGTCCACCGTTTTGGCATTGGGCACCTCAAGATTATTTACAAAGTCGAGTTCAGGATTTTTATATTTCATCCATAACCAGAACGTAATGGTAAACTCGTTTTGTTTAAAATCAATATTATGGATGCTGGTAATGTAGATACCTGTATATACGGTATCTTTTTTATCCGTCTGTGCATTTATAGTACCCCAAATTGCCAGGGAGAAAACAACAAATAAAAACAATTTTTTCATTGTGGGCTTACTGGTTGTAAATTCTGGTAGTTGGTAATATGAGGCCTGTCGACGAGGATTTGTGGCCTGTCCGTGAAGGTAAGCTATGCTTTTAAAATGCAGGGTAATATCTCATTTGCCCCCCAACCATCGAGTGGTTTTTTTTTGGTACATTACACATTCGTAATAAAGAAATCTCATCATGAAAAGATATATTTTGCCAGGTTTGGTGGTAGTATTGAGTTTATTCAGCCTATCAGCTCATTCCCAGGGAGCAAAGGATACGGCAATGTTAAACCTGCCGGGCGATAACCTTGACCTGAATTCTGTTATGGTTCTTTTCCAAAAATCAAAAACGATCGAGGCATTTCAACAATCGTTGAATGATAGCGCCACCGGAATCAATAACATGGATTTAAACAAGGACAAAAAGGTTGATTTTATTAAAGTGGTCACCAAGAAAAAAGATTCAACCTATACTTTTATCATGCAGATTGACATATCCGAAAAGAAAACTCAGGATGTTGCCTCAATTATAGTGGATAAAGATAAAAACAAGAAGATCACCCTTAAGATAGTTGGCAATAAGGACATGTATGGTAAAGATTACGTGGTTACACCAAATACTGAAGCATCTCCCGGGGTAACGTCTAACCCTGCTTACCAGGGTGAAAATCCTGTAACTAAAGATGTGCCAGCCACAACTGTAGTTGTAGTTGAACAAGTTCCCATAGTTCAGTATGTTTATTCACCAGCTTATGTTCCTTATGTTCCTCCTTACTATTACGGATATTATCCACCTTATTTCTTTGGATTTACGGTAATGGCTGTAGGTATCTATCGCCATAATAATTACTATTATCATGGTGGTTATTATGGAGGTTACCATTATCCACCCCCTGTTCGTCCGGGTGGTGTTGGTGGTGTAGGAGGCGTCGGCGGAGTCGGTGGTGTTGGTGGAGTAGGCGGTGTTGGAGGAGTTGGTGGAGTAGGCGGTGTTGTGGTGTTGGAGCTGTTGGTGGAGTTGGTGCGGTAGGCGGACCGGGTAAACCAGGAGGTGTTGGTGGAGCAGGTGGGGTTGGCGGACCAGGTGGTGCCGGAGGCGCAGGAGGTGTGGGCGGAGTCGGTAAACCAGGTGGAGCTGGCGGTGCTGGAGCTTCTACATTACCAGCAGGTGGAGCAGGAGGCGCAAATCGACCATCTACACAACCATCTACAGGAAACAGAAATGGATCCTCAGCAAATCGTCCGTCTACACAACCGTCTTCCCGCAACAGGGGTAGCAGTAGCTATAGCGGTGGTGGCGGAAGAGGTGGTGGATACGGCGGCGGCGGCGGAAGAGGCGGCGGCGGTGGTGGTAGAAGACGATAACCAATTACCTCAGTGGCACATTAGAAACACTCATATCCCTGACCGAAACATAAGCCCCATTTCTTTTTTCAAAAAGGGTCATATAATTTCCGGTATTGATAATGATATTGGCGGAATCCATAAGTTCGAAATAGCCAATTTCCACTACCTGGTTACCATCACTTGATGGAAATACTTCTTTAGTAAGAAATGAAATTTTATTAGTATTTGAATCCAGGTCGGATTTCAAAAATTCTACAATTGCAGCCTTGCCAACCAATGGGGCCCTGTTCTGATAAAAGGTTGTTGCATCATCTGCATAGTATCCAATTTCCTTAAGCTTGCCTTCATTGTAGACATTGGCAAATTCAGTTTCCTTAGCCTGGATATCTTTTTTGATTTGTTCTTTATCAACCGAAGTTGTTGAACAGGCCGTTACCATTGACATTATAAGTACTGATAATAATCCTTTTGAAATAATATTTCTCATAACTAACAAACTTGTAGTTTAACTGACTATGGTTATTCTCAAATGTAATGCAATTAAATTGCATAATCTATAAGTTAACAATAGCACTGTGTACCTGAATCAGGTGATTTTCTTTCCCTTTGCAACAGTAAGGATATGTAAAAGACCCCACCATTAGCAGGGTCTTTTGTACACAGAAAGAGCAATATTCAACTGTTTATCCGGTACATTACTGTTTAATAAATTTGAAATTCCTTGATTGTTTACCACTGGTGATATTTACGATATACATTCCGTCTTTATACTGACTGACGTTAACCTGAACGTTGTTCTGATGTGCAGTTGCAACTATTGATTTTACAACAACACCTTGAGCTGAAGTTATCCGGATTGTTGTAGTCTGATCTGAATTAGCCAGATCGATTTTCAAAACATTCTGAACAGGATTTGGATATATTTTAAACAATGCATTTGGAGCAGTACCAATGGCAGATGACTTGGAAGTCGCAGCCGCTGCTTCCCCCTCCTCTTCCAGGCAATCAACGGTAATAAATGGATCGTACGCAATATTTGACAGACCTGTATTTCTCTTAATAACATCTGAGAATTTCGTATTTCGAACTATGTCCTTAATAGTTGCCGGCAAATAAGGATCATTCAGATAAAAATAGAAATCGCCGTCTCTTAGTTTCTCAAATTGTGCTTTGAGCATTGCATGTAATGTCTTTCCGACTGATGTTCCTGGTATATGATCCTCTGCCAGAACACCGATCCAAAGGTCAATATTGTTTACGCTGCCGTAAAGGCTTTTTAATTTAGTTGCTACAGAATCAACGGTTGTTATGTCTGAAAATTTACTTGCGCCGCTGCCTGTATAAAACCGCCGGGCAGTATTGTAATCAGGCAAACCATGATCCCTGCCTCTTTGAATATTCAGGCTGCCCAGATCAATCCCAAAACGAACAGGATCATTTGGATTTCCAAAAAGGAAATTTCTTAGTACGCTATTTATTTTGGTGTCGGTCTGATATTGATCATGTGCCGATGATCCATAAATGAAAACATCAATTCCATAATCAGAAACAAGTTGTGGCGCCCAGAATACATCGACCAACTCCATTTCACCGGGTCCAACTTCCAGACAATTATTATCCGCCAGAACAACATCATCAGAAACCATAGTATGTCCCAACCGGTATGCTGCAGTAGCAAAAGTATTGGTGATATCAGGCCTTGTGTCACTGCGATACCCTGAATACTGACTGAGAGTAACTCCTAAAGAAGGTAAAAATTCCTGGTAAGTAATAGCCTGTATCAAAGCTCCGACCTCTTTTCTTGCGGTTTGATACATTAGTTCATCATTAGACATGCCCCTTTCTTTTAACCGGTCGCAAATTCTGTTATGTTCCCTGATAAATAAGGTATGGATAGAAGTCAGAACAGGATTTTCTGCAGCACGTACATCCCCTGCCACAAAGGTTTTTGTGGTACCTCCATTGTCATTCTTCATATCCGGTGCATTTGGATCAATAGCACCTGACTGTTCACTATTTACGGTATTGAAAGGCAATAAATTTCCTGCTGAAGTTTTCATTTTCCCGGAGTTAAATGTTCTTAGCCATCTGGCTCGTTTAAGATCTGAACCATAAACCACAGAACCATCGATCCAGGAAGTATTCAGATTAATTTGTTGCCGTTCCGTATTTTGAAAGCCCGGCCCATATCGGTATTCACTTCTGAAGAATGGTATTTCTTCTGTGAAAATGACTTCATCAGAGGGTAACAAAACGGGGACATATTCTATCGTATCTGTTGGGGTGAGTGTCATTTCGTGATCTAAAAACTGACCCCACTGATAAACCAAAGTGCTCAATTCCCTTGTATTGAATACGGTGACCGGTTCATCAATAAGAACGTTTGAAATTTTCCTTGCTGATGGACGGTTTATTCCCCCCATTGCGTTTCTGGTATCAGATTGACCATAAGCTGATGGAATTTCCCTGAAGAGAATGATGTCTGCAGAACCCCAGAATGCTTTTAGAAGGCTGCTCGTATTATTTCTGATACCAGAATAAGTCCGGAAAGGAAGATGCCCGGGAGTCCATAACTGACGGCCAATCCTTTCTGTAGTATCTGTGTTGTATCTGTCGGGGTGAGGTTCATCCGATAAGAATTTTCCAATGGTGGATCTTCTTCTTTGCGCCTCAGCATTCATAAATGTGGTGGAAACCAGGATAAAAGAAATTGCTGTAAATAGAATTAGTTTGGTTGGCATGATAGCGGATTTATCGATTAACAGATTGTGGTGACTTGTTAAAATCCATATGATGTTATCCGGATAATCATATAATCAGACTCAGGGGAGGGGTATTACTAATCTATAGACGAGTCTTATTGAGAATATCTGCAGGTATTTTGTATTGCTCATCATGCGTATCGGCCTGCAAAAATGGACTTGTATATGTTAAGGAGTATTACACAATTCAGAATATTAGTTACATAATTCAGAATTATCTAAAAGAGAATTCCGGGAATACATTGATCCAATGAATTTGAAATCAGAGAATTTTAAAAGTAATGAGCTTCCTGAATTGTAATTTCCTGAAGTTTGACGGAGTGAGTCCTGTTATTTTTTTGAATTGTGCAGATAGATGAGCGGTACTGCTATAATGTAGTTTCCACGCTATTTCCGAAAGTGTAAGATCGTTAAACAGGAGAAATTGTTTTACAACTTCTATTCGTTGTGTAATAATAAAATGCTCGATAGTTATTTTGTTAACTTTTGAAAATAATTTCGACAGGTAAGTATAATTGATGTTTAATTTCCTGCTGATGTAATCAGAATATTTTGCTTTCGGCAATTCATCGGGATGGTGTATCATTTCAATAATCGCACACTTTGTTTTTTCAACAATTATTGTCTCTTTATCATTGATCAGCTCAAAGTTATTTTTAGATAATAGTTCTTTAAGTGAATTGTAATTTTTGAGGGATAAGTTATCTTCTATGACTATCTCGCCTGCTTCCACAATCAATGGGTGTAACCCAAGTTTACCAAGTGCATCCTTCACTTTATTAATTGCATGACGGGAGGTCATGTTTTTGATGAATAACGTCATCTGATCTTCAATTAAGGATAACAAGAATATGCAGTTTTGCAGCAAAAATTTTTCCAAAAATGAATTTTTTGTGGATAATGCTGCAAGCTTGTTCAATGTGCGAAGGAAAACTTCCTTGTACTTGCCAGGTTCGGGTTTTATTTGGTCGATTTCCTGATCAGTAATTCGGTAGACAATACCCGGGTCTCAAATTCTGTAACTGGTCTTTTACTTTCTATGAGCTGGATCAGCAGATTTGTAGCCAGTTCACCCATTTCGAAAGCAGGCTGTCTGATGACAGATAAAGGTGGATCCAGTAGTTCTGTCAGGTCAGTATTTGAAAATCCGAGCAGTCCAATATCTTCAGGTACCCTGATATTTTTTGCTTTGAAAATTCTGAGGCAATTGGTGGTCAATTTATCTGCTAATGCAAAAATTGCATCGGGTTTATTTTTTGGTTTAAACAATTCATTGACGACCTGCTCCACTTCTGAAGTGATCATGCCACCATGCTGACAATATTTTACCAACTTTTCATCGTAACTGATATTGTGATCATTCAAAGCTGCTTTATATCCGGCCAGCCTTTCGCTGGTGATCGATAAAACCGCGGGATTAGAAATTGCAGCAATTCTTTTATAGCCACTGTTTATCAAATGAGTTGTGGCATTGTAGGCGCCTTTAAAATTATCGGCGATCACTTTATGCGTTTTGATTTCTTTTACGATACGGTCGAAGAACACAATCGGCATTCCTTTTTTATGGAGTTCTTCAAAATAACTGAAATCAGTTGTTTCCGTAGATACAGAAATTATCAATCCGTCGATAGAACGTGAAGTAAGGAATTGTAAGTTCAGCATTTCCCTGTCGAAGTTTTCCCTGCTTTGTGCAATGATGACATTATAGCCATTATTATAGGCAATTGATTCGATACCATTGATAGCCTGGGAAAAATAACTATTGGCGATTTCACAAACAATGACCCCGATAGATCTGCTTCGTCTTTCCTTTAAACTGAGGGCTATAGGATTGGGGTGATAATTGTTTTTTTCTGCGTAGTCTAATACAAGTTTCTTGGTTTCACTGCTTATTTCGTGACTGTCTCGCAAAGCCCGTGAAACGGTAGAAGTAGAAAGCCTGAGCGCTCTTGCAATATCTTTTATAGTAATGGCTTCAAACTTCATGTTGGGTCACTTGGCAAACTAGTTTCCCCGTTTATAGCGGGCTGCTAAATATAGTTTTTTTAAACAATATCAGAACTTGCTTTTTTGGATGGCTAACGACATTCCACCGTGTTCGTATAAGACATAACTGAGGCTGTTTTTGCTGCGCATGTCGGTCTTTACCACGTCAAATAATTGCAAAATTGCATGCGCTGGTTTTTACACAAATATGATTATTTAGCATGTGTCTGCAAACAGTGAAAACCGACTATCTTGGGAACGATTGCGTAAATAAAATTCAGATAATCAAATCATCTGCGTGAACTAATCTGTAGACTTGTTAGTACAAACGAAATACGGTTAAACCTGAATTTAACCGGCAATTTAAATTTGAACGATTAATCTTGTCATTTGAAGAAATTAGTGATCCTGGCGATAGGGATGATGGCTTTCATTAGTCAGAAGGAACCAGATATAAAGATTTTCCTGGCGGGTGATTCTACCATGTCTGTCAAAGAAACCAGCGCATTTCCGGAAACAGGCTGGGGTATGCCTTTTACTGCATTTTGGGATTCATCAGCCACTATTTTTAATCTTGCCAAAAACGGCCGGAGTACAAAAACATTTATTAACGAGGGACTTTGGAAATCTATCCAGGACAAAGCAGGTCCGGGCGATTATGTATTTATCCAGTTTGGTCATAATGATGAGTCTATTGAAAAGCTCGGACGATATACTTCTCCCGATAGTTTTACCATGAACCTTACAAGATTTATAAAAGATACACGCGACAAAAAAGCAACACCGATACTAATTACACCGGTGGCAAGAAGAAAGTTTGACGCTTCGGGAAAAATCATGGAAACGCACGAACAATATTCGAAACTTACCCGTGAAATTGCTGCAAGCCAGAAAGTAATTTTAATTGACCTGGATATGAAAAGCCAATCTTTATACCAGGAATTCGGCGTCGAAAAATCAAAGCTTTTATTCAACTATTTGAAACCAGGTGAACATCCGAATTATCCTGACGGGAGAGAAGACAATACACATTTCAATGAACTCGGCGCAAGATTGATCGCCGAAATTATTTTATCTGAGATCCGGCTAAAGATCCCTGATCTGGCCAGTCATATCGTGAAACCAAAAACTAAATGAAATATTCCATCTTTCTGGTTTTCGTTCTAATGTCGTTCCAATCTATCGCTCAGGAATCTGTATCCAAAGTATGGGTGTCAGACAATGGGGATGGCAGTTTTAAAAATCCGGTGATCAATGCAGATTACAGCGACCCTGATGCAATAAGGGTTGGAGAGGATTTCTATATGATTTCATCCAGCTTTAGTCATGTACCCGGAATACCCATCCTCCATTCAAAAGATCTTGTTAACTGGACCATTATCGGTTATGCATTACCGAGATTAACTCCGAATCTGCACTATGATAGTGTTCAACATGGCGGCGGGATATGGGCTCCGTCAATAAGATTTCATGCCGGTGAATTTTTTATTTATTATCCGGATCCTGATTTCGGTATCTATGTAATCAGGACAAAAAATATTCGCGGACCATGGTCTGATCCTGTACTGGTTGAAGGAGGAAAAGGATTAATTGATCCCTGCCCGCTTTGGGATGATGATGGCAGGGTTTACCTGGTTCATGCCTATGCGGGTAGCAGGGCCGGAATTAAAAGCATTATTGTTATAAAAGAATTGAATGCTACAGGCACTAAAACAATTGGTAATGCTGTTTTGGTATACGATGGGCATGAAAATGATCCAACGATTGAAGGTCCGAAATTATATAAGCGCAGTGGTTACTATTATATTTTTGCGCCTGCTGGTGGTGTAACGAAAGGTTGGCAGTTGGCATTAAGAAGTAAAAATATTTATGGTCCGTATGAACGAAAAATAGTGATGGACCAGGGCAATAGTACCACAAATGGACCACACCAGGGAGCATGGGTCAACACAACAACAGGAGAAGACTGGTTTCTTCATTTCCAGGATAAAGCAGCATATGGCCGTGTGGTTCATTTGCAACCCATGAAATGGGCATATAACTGGCCAGTGATTGGAAGGGATGATGATAATGACGGAAAGGGTGAACCTGTATTAACTTTCAAAAAACCCAATGTTGGTAAATCCTATCCCATTAAAACATTGCCTGATGGTGATGAATTCAATACTTCGTCAGTTGGATTTCAGTGGCAATGGCAGGCTAATCCGCAAGCTTCATGGATTTTTCCAGGAGCAAACGGATCGCTCAGGATGTATTCTGTATATCACCAGGATTCTATCAATAATTTATGGAACCTCGCGGATATATTTGCGCAAAAATTACCTGCCGAATCTTTTATCGCAAGGGTAAAATTAAAATTTACTCCAAAAATTAAAAATGAGCGGTTCGGATTGATCATGTTCGGGGAGGACTATGCATACATATCATTGGAGAAAAGAAATGATGGATTATTTGTTGTTTACCGTGAAAATATGAAAGCGGATCAACAACGTGCTGATTCAGAACTGGCATCATTTGCAGTGAGTGGTGAGGAGTTCTACCTTGAAGTAATAGTTGACAAAGGTGGCCAATGCCAATTTGGATTTGCCGGAGCTGATGGAAAGTACAAGGTCAATTCCAGGGTATTTACCATTAAACCTGGCCGATGGGTTGGTGCGAAAATGGGATTTTTTTGTTTGCGGAATAATTTGACCAATGATGCAGGGTATGCAGACATTGATTGGTTCCGTGTTGAAGCCAATAAATAAAACTACACTCAATATGAAAAAGATGATTTTGCTGAATTGTGTATTGATGATGGTTATCGCCGTCTCGGGACAGTCAAAAAATGAAAAGGCAGTAGCTGAGGCAGTGGACAAACTTCGATTGGCCATGATCAGTGGCGATAAAACGGAACTGGAGAAATTAGTTTCTGACGATTTAAGTTACGGTCATTCCAGTGGAACAGTTGAAGGTAAAAAAGAGTTTGTCGAAAAACTAACCAGTGGCAAATCCGATTTTGTATCGATTCAATTGTCGGATCAAACCATTTATGTTTCTGATAAAACTGCAATTGTCAGACATACACTTAAAGGTGTAACAAACGACAATGGAAAGCAGGGAGAAGTAAATTTGAAAGTACTTCTGGTATGGCAAAAACAGGGCAATTCATGGAAGCTACTTGCACGTCAGGCAGTAAAAATTGTATAAAAGACTGCCAGCTAATGATTACGCAAACCTTCCCGGTAACGATTGCGTAAATAAAAACCGACGGATATCAAAAACTTCAAGTTGTTATATCTAGACTTGTTATTCGATTGTCTTATATAACGATTTATTCGCTTCATTAATAACCAACTTTTGCTTTATGAAAAAAAGAGCCTTCTTATTTTTTCCTATTTTCCTGTTGATGTCAGCTTCGATACTGGCACAGGATGTAAAAGGGAAAATTGTAGACAAAATAAGCAACAACCCGATACAGGGAGTTAACGTAAGTCTGCAAGGTTCACAGGTTTCTACACAAACCGATCCATCAGGAAATTTTACTATTCCAACAACATCAGGGTTCCCATTAGTACTATCACTTAGTTATGTGGGTTATAAACCTATTACTGTTACGGTGACTTCAGCAGATGCGGGCAACCTGAGCCTGGAGCCTGTTAATTCAACACTTTCAGATATTGTTGTGGTAGGTTATGGAACTGTGAAAAAAAGGGACCTTACCGGATCTGTGGTTTCTGTAAAAGGAGCCGAGGTCAGGAAAGTTCCTGCAGGAAATGCCATGGAATCATTACAGGGTAAATTGCCTGGTGTGGACATTGTACGTACCAGTGGTTCACCCGGAGTTCAGTCTAAAGTAACTATCAGGGGTAACCGCTCTATCCTGGCTAACAATGACCCATTGTATATCGTTGATGGTATTCAGTATAACAATTACCAGGATATCAATCCTAACGATATCCTTTCCATGGAAGTTCTGAAAGATGCTTCTTCTACAGCCATTTTTGGTTCAAGGGGTGCAAACGGTGTTGTCCTCATCACTACAAAAAAAGGTAGTATGGGTAAGCCAAGGGTAAATTTCAGTATGTATTATGGTGTGAGTGAACTCACCGGTTATCCAAAACCAATGAATGGTCCGGAATATGCTGATTTTAAAAGACAGGCTTACAGAACAATTGGTAGATGGAATTCAAAAGCTGATGATGCAAATGTATTTCCAAATCCAACAGATCTGGCAGCGGCAAATAGCGGTTTCAGCTATTACTGGCCAGGAGCTTTGCTGAGCAATGGAAATCAACAAGACTATAATATTAATATCGCAGCTGGTTCTGAAAAAACAAAAGTCTATTTCGGATATGGTTTTTTCAGAGAAGAAGGATTGCTACAAAATGATTATTCAAACCGTAATACCATCAGGCTTAATATTGAGCAGGCACTTACTTCAACACTTTCAATAGGTTTACAAAGCCAGCTTGCTTACTATAAGCAGAATATCAGGGCTGATAATGTGCTCGGACAGGCGAATAAAGTAATACCTTATTATACGCCATATGATTCTGCAGGAAACCTTGTTAGAACTCCTGGTAATGGAAACCAATTCAATCCATTGTTTGATGACGAGCCTGGATATTATGTAAATCAGTTTAATACAACAAGGTTATTGACCACTGCTTTTCTGGATTGGAAATTTGCGAAAGGATTTACTTTCAGGTCAAACCTTGGTTTAACCAACGGAAATAGCAGGAATGGTTATTATGTAGACGCCAATTCGCTTGAAAGGTCTTTGTCTACTGGATCTTTATCCCGCGTTTCTAACACAACAAACCTTGATATAACCTGGGAGAATATTGTTACCTACCAGCGTGAATTTGGAAAACATAATGTTGGAGGAACCGTATTGACCAGCTATATTAAATCAACTCTGGATAACTCAAGCGCATCCGGTACTGGTCAATTATTACGTAGCCAGTCATTTTATGCGCTTCAGAATAACCCGTCAAACCTTGCGATTTCAAGCGGCTATGTAAGCAGCACTTTATTGTCAGGTGCATTTCGCTTTAATTATAGTTATGACGGAAAATACCTGTTAACGATAACAGGTCGTGAAGATGGATCTTCTGTTTTAAGTGAAGGTAACAAATGGCAGTTTTTCCCTTCAGTAGCCGCTGCATGGAGAATTTCTGATGAAAATTTCATGCAGAAATCGCGCTTGTTCAGCGACCTGAAACTTAGGGCCAGCTATGGTTATGCAGGTAATTCTGCGGTTAAACCTTATAGCACACAGAGCGGACTTATACTGGTTCCATTTGCATGGAATGAGGCACAGTCTCTGGCTTACGCACTTGATCCGCAAACTGGAAATCCTAATTTGAAATGGGAGCTGACAAGTACACTCAACCTCGGCCTGGATTTCGGTCTATGGAATCAGCGCGTGATAGGTAGTATTGACCTTTATGATTCAAAAACTCAGGACCTGTTGTTACAGCGTACCCTTCCTGCTACTTCAGGTGTTTCCCGTGTTATTCAAAACATAGGAAAGACCAGGAATAAAGGTATTGAGATCGGATTGCAGACAGTAAATATCCGAACCAACAACTTTACCTGGTCCAGCGGATTCAATTTTACAAAGAACAAGGAAGAAATTGTTGACCTCGTAAATGGGCAGAATGATATTGCCAATAGCTGGTTTATCGGGCAACCTGTAAATACATTCTACGATTATAAAAAAATCGGTATCTGGCAAACAGCTGACTCAGTTGCAGCTGCAGGTTATGGTCGCAAACCTGGTGATATTAAGGTGTTGGATGTTGATGGTGACAAATCAACCACTACAACAGGTGACAGGGTAGTATTGGGTTCATCGGTTCCTAA
>Ga0207691_10004334_pt1 | contig 13778 bp, 9 predicted proteins | sample KBSM13metaG_FD_184327 | JGI IMG/M metagenome (GOLD analysis project Ga0207691, IMG submission 184327) | Miscanthus rhizosphere microbial communities from Kellogg Biological Station, Michigan, USA - KBS M1-3 metaG (SPAdes) (version 2) | ecosystem: Host-associated > Plants > Roots > Rhizosphere >... | reverse complement strand
GAACCGCTGTCGGGAGGGCGCAGAACGAGCTCGAGCTGTCACGCGAGGCGTACAGGACGGCGATCGAGGCGCACCAGCCGAGCGCGAAGCTCGGCGCGAGCTACCGCGCCGACTCGGCGCGATTCAGGGCGGCACAGGCGGCGGAGCGATCCGCGAGCGCAGCGGTGCGGCAAGCCGCCCCTGCAGCGACGGCCGCGCAACACGCTGGGGTAAGCTGCCGCACCGCGAGAGTCTCATGAGCACCGCAGTCCGACACCTGTCCCCGCCCGCCGCGGCACCAGCCAATCCCTGGTGGCGTGGCGCGACTATCTACCAGATCTATCCACGCAGCTTTCTCGACACGAATGGCGACGGGGTTGGTGATCTGCCCGGCATCATCGAACGCCTGGACTACATCGCCTCGCTCGGTGTCGAAGCGATCTGGGTCTCGCCGTTTTTCAAATCGCCGATGGCGGATTTCGGCTACGACATCGCCGATTACCGCGCGGTCGATCCGATCTTCGGCACACTCGCCGACCTCGACCGGCTGATCGCGAAGGCTCATGGCCTTGGCCTCAAGGTCATCATCGACCAGGTCCTGAGCCACACTTCGGATCAGCATGCGTGGTTCCAGGAGAGCCGCGAGAGCCGCGACAATCCCAAGGCCGACTGGTACGTGTGGGCAGACGCGCGGCCCGATGGCACTCCGCCGAACAACTGGCTGTCCATCTTCGGCGGCGTCGCATGGCAATGGGAGCCGCGTCGCAGCCAGTACTACCTGCACAATTTCCTCGCGCAGCAGCCGGACCTGAATTTTCACAACCCGGATGTCGAACGCGCAGCGCTGGACAATCTGCGCTTCTGGCTGGAACGCGGCATCGACGGGCTGCGCCTCGACGCGATCAACTTCTGTTTTCACGACGCGCAACTGCGCGACAACCCGCCGCGGCCGGAGAATGCGCGCAAGGCGACCGGCTTCAAGGCCGACAATCCTTACGGCTATCAATGGCACCACTACAACAATACGCAGCCCGAAATGCTGCCGCTGCTCGAGCGCGTGCGAAAGCTGCTCGACGAATTCCCGAATGTCGTGGCGCTGGGCGAGATTTCCTCCGACGATTCCGCCGCGACCGTTGCGGAATACACCGGGCCCGGGCGGCTGCACATGGGTTACAGCTTCGAGCTGCTCAGCAATGACAGCTCGCCGCGCCACATCCGCTCCACGGTGGAAGAGCTGCGCACGCGCGCGCCCGAAAGCTGGCCCTGCTGGACCATTTCCAATCATGACGTGGAGCGCGTGGTCAGTCGCTGGGGCCGGAGCGCGCCGCAACTGCCGCACTTTGCGACCCAGCTGACGGCGCTGATAACCGCGCTTCGCGGCTCGGTATGCATCTTCCAGGGAGAAGAGCTGGGCCTCGGTGAAGCCGAGCTGCCGTACGAGTCGCTGCGCGATCCCTATGGAATCGCGTTCTGGCCGGCATTCAAAGGTCGTGACGGCTGCCGCACGCCGATGCCGTGGGACTCCAATGAGCTCGCGGGTTTCACGAGCGCCGAGCCCTGGCTTCCGGTCCCCGCTCAACACCTCGCGCTGTCGGTGGCCGCGCAGGAGCGCGACGCAACGTCGGCGCTGCACGGCTTTCGCAAATTGCTCGCCTGGCGCAAGCAGCAGCCGTTGCTGATCTCGGGTGACATTGAATTCCTCGCATCGACCGACGCGGTGCTGGCGTTCCGCCGCTTCGATGACACGGACGCATTGCTCGCCGCCTTCAATCTCTCGGCCGACGAAGCCAGCGTTTCGTTGCCGGGAATTTCAGTGGTGAAATCCATCGGCGGGCACGGCCTGCCGGCGGGCAGTTTTGCTAACGCTACCGTGACGCTGCCCGGACACGGCGTGGCTTTTTTTCAACTCTCAGCACGTTGATTTCATTGGCGCCTTCGGCGTTGTGTTGCCCGCAGTAGCTTTTCCCGCACGGGCCCGTGCATGATCGCGCCTTGCAGTTGAGGGGGCGGCGCTTGCGCTGCGGTTGATGCACGAAAAACCGACATCGTTTGATATCGCCTTCCTGGCAGGCGTGAGCCAGCCAACGGTATCGCGCGCCTTGCGCGGCAGCCCGATGGTGAGCCTCGAGACGCGCAAGCGCATCGAGGACATTGCGCGCCAGCTCAACTACCGTGTCGACAAGAACGCCTCGAACCTGCGCTCGCAGCACTCCAATACGCTGGCGCTGCTGCTGTTCGAAGATCCGACGCCGGACGATTCGCAGATCAATCCGTTTTTTCTCTCCATGCTGGGATCGATCACGCGCGCATCGGCGCGCCAGGGTTATGACCTGCTGATTTCATTTCAGCAGCTCTCCAAGGACTGGCAGCAGGATTACGAAGACAGTCGCCGCGCGGACGGCATCATCCTGCTCGGCTACGGCGACTACGAGGAGTACCGCCCGCGAGTCGAGCGGCTGGTGGAACAGGGCACGCACTTCGTACGTTGGGGGCCCGTCATGGAGGGCCAGCCCGGAATCTGCGTGGGCTGCGATAACGCGCAGGGCGGTTACGACGTGACGCGGCACCTGCTGAGTTCGGGACGCCGCAAGATTGCCTTCCTCGGCACGGCGTCGACTCATTACCCGGAATTCTTCGACCGCTTTCGCGGTTACGAGCGCGCCATGCTCGAGGCGCAGGCGCCCTGCTCGTCCGCGCTGCAGGTCGATGCCATTACCACCGAGGAATCCGGATTCCAGGCAGCCAGTGAGCTGCGCGCGCGCGGCGTCGAATTCGACGCCATCGTGGCGGCCAGCGATCTCATCGCCATTGGCGCGCTGCGTTCGCTGCAGGCTGCGGGCATCGACGTGCCGCGCCAGGTGGCTGTCACGGGCTTCGACGACATCCCGGCGGCGAGCGTCACCAATCCACCGCTCACCACAGTCATGCAGGACACGCGCAGCGCCGGCGAATTGCTGGTGGAGACGCTGCTGAGCCAGATTACCGGCGAGAAAGCGGCCAACCGCGTCATCCCCACGAAACTGGTGGTCCGCAAGTCCGGCTGAAAAATGGGGACATTCCTATTTTTCTTGTGATGAAAAATAGGAATGTCCCCATTTTTCAGGCGCAAGTCAGGCTAGGCGTTGAGCTCCGCGAGGATGCGCGCGCGCCGCACATGGCGAAACGCCAGCGCCGTCATCAGGATCGCGGCGAAGGTGCACAACCAGCCCAGCAGGTCGCCGCTGCGCGTGTAGAGGGTCACCTGCTGTTCCGGCACGTTTACCGTAGTCAACAGAGTGGTGCCGGGCAGCTGCGCGCTGCGCTCCATCGCCAGCATGCGGCCGAAGCCATCCGACACGGACAGCAGACCATTGCGCGCCGAACGCACGACCACATAGCCATTTTCGATGCCACGCAGCCTGGTCATGTTGGCCGCCATCCAGGCGTCCGCATTGAAGTCCCAGGCCGGGACCAGCATGACGCGTGTGTGCCGCTGGCCGTAGCCACGGCCCAGGCTGGCGAAATGCATATCCTTGCAGATTGCGACCCCGTAGCGCACACCGGCGATGTCATTGACGGGAAAGTCGTCGCCGGCCACGAACTCGCGCTCCGGTGGCGCCATGAAGTGCTTGAGGTAGTTAGTGACCAGGCTTCCATCCGGCGAGAACCACCAGGCTTCGTTGCGCCGCTGCTTGCCGTCGTCGACGCCCAGGCCGGCCACGAGCCAGACCTGGTTGGTACGCGCCAGCCCGGCGAGCCAGTGCTTGCGCTGCTCCGCATCCTCGGGAGTGAGGACGTCTATCTTCTCGGGTAACAGCACCATCCTGGCGCCGCTGCCGGCCAGCTCCTGCACCTGCGCCTCGTACTGGGTCCAGACATCGCGCGCCTGGGCGGACCGTGGCGATTTGATGAAGTCGTCCACCGCGGCGATGCCAAAGGGAATTGCCGGCCCTTCGGGGGTGCCCTGCAGGCGCCACCAGCCGAAGCCCACCGCCAGCACGACGACGAGCGTGGTGCCGCCATACACCGCAGCAGCGGCGCGCATCTTTACACCGTAGGTGAGCGCAAAGGCCAGCGCCGAATTGACGAGCATCAGCAGGAACAGAATGCCGCCTGCACCGAACAGGGCCGCGAATTGCGCAACCGGCAGAACCGCCGTCTGGGTGTATGCCAGGCTGCCGAAGTTGCCGTCGGGCGTGAAGTGCGCGAGCAAGGTATCGACCGCCACGCCGACCACCGGCAGCGCAAGCACGGTCCACGGCGCCTCCCAGGTTTTCACGATGCGCCGGGCGGCCCCGTAGATGAGCACCCACATGAGCGTCAGCAGCAGCAGCACGATGATCACGGCCGGCAGCGGCATGAGCTTGATGAAGTAGCCGAGATTGCTCGAGGCGCCGATCAACGCGGCCAGCGCCACCAGTCCCCGCGCAGTCCAGGCCTCGGTTCGCAGCGCGATCGCGAACAACAGGCCCGGCAGGATCCACGCCAGCCACCAGACAGGATCGAGGTTCAGGACGAACCACAGACCACCACCAATCGCCATCGCGGCAGGAACGTACAGCAGCTCTTTCCGGTTCATCTATTTCACGCGCAACGCCATCAGGCCGGCCAGCAGGAAGCTGACGCCGCCGATCATCAGCGCATAGATAGGCTGGCCATGGAAAAAGGTCTTGAGCAGGGCGCCCATGAGCGAGGCGATGACCAGCTGCGGGATGACAATGAAGAAATTGAAGATCCCCATGTACACGCCCATCTTGCGCGAGGGCACGCTTCCTGCGAGCAGTGCATAAGGCAGCGACAGGATCGACGCCCACGCGAATCCCACGCCCACCATCGACAACAGCAACCAGTCGGGATCCCGGATTGCCAGGAAGGACAGCAATGCCGCGCCGCCGAGCCACAGATTGATGAGATGGCTCACGCGCATCCCCAGGCGGCGCACCATCAGCGGAATGATCACCGCCGCCAGGGCGGCAAATCCGTTATAGGCCGCAAACAGCACGCCGACCCAGTTGGCACCTTCGTTGTACGCCAGGCTCGAGGTATCGGTAGTGCCGTAATGAACCTGCGTCACCGCCGGTGTGCTCTGCGTCCACATCGCGAACAGCGCCAGCCACGAGAAGAACTGCACAGGCACCAGTTCGCGCATGCGTTGCGGCATGTTGTCGATGTCACCGATCAGTGAGGACAGCGCGCTGTCGCCGCGCATCCCGCTACTGGCGAGCAGCAGCACACCCCAGGCCGTCAAGCCTCCGGCGAGTATGTACAACATGCGGTCGAGCCCCAGGCGCGACACCAGGATGATGCCGAGACCGCCGATCACCGCCCAAGCCAGGCCGCGAACACCTGCCCGCCTGGCGCTGCCCGGCTCCACGCCTTCCGAGACGGGTGTGGAGTCCGAAAACGAATGCAAAGTCGCCGGTGGATACTCACGCGTGGTGAGCACGGTCCAGAGGATGCTGACCATCAACACCCCGGCACCCGCATAAAACGCATAGCGCACCGTGGGCGGCACGGCGCTACCGGCATCGCCCACATTGCTCACGCCGACGTGCGCCAGCGCCCACGGCAACAGGCTCGCCGCCACGGCGCCCACGCCGATGAAAAAGCTCTGCATGGAATAGCCCAAGGCACGTTGCCGCTGCGGCAGCTGGTCTGCAACGAAGGCACGGAAAGGCTCCATGGCGATGTTGATGCTGGCGTCGAGAACCCACAGCATCCCGGCGGCCATCCACAAGGTGGTCGAGTGCGGCATGAACAACAGCGCCAGCGAGGTCAACAAGGCGCCAGCGAGGAAATACGGCCGACGTCGCCCGAGAAAATTCCAGGTGCGGTCGGACATGTAGCCAATGATGGGTTGCACGATCAGCCCGGTCAGTGGCGCCGCGACCCACAGGCCCGCAATCTCGTCCACCTCCGCACCCAGTGTCTGGAAGATGCGGCTGACGTTGGCGTTCTGCAGGGCGAAAGCGAACTGGATGCCGAGGAACCCGAAACACATGTTCCAGATCTGCCAGAACGTCACGGTCGGGCGTTCGGCCATGGCCGGTACGGCAGTACTCATCACCGACTCCGTGGGCGTTGCGTCGAGAAACGCACGGCCTGCCCGCCCCCGGCCGCGAGCTTCATCTCCAGCGTGTCGCTGCGCCGGACCTCGCGCGTCTCGATCTCGATCGACGCCGGATCGCCCGCGAAGCCCGCGTCCTTGCCGTCGCGGTAGATAGTCGCGTAGTAACGGCGGCCCTCGTCGAGGAATGACAGCGGCACCTGCAAGGTGCGCGGCTGTTCGTCGGTAATCGCGCCCAGGTACCAGTCAGTTCCGGCGCGATCCTTGCGCGCCATGGTGACGTAGTCACCGACCTCGCCGTTGAGCACCCGCGTTTCCTCCCAATCCACCGGCACATCCTCGATGAACCGGAACGGCCCCGGGAAGCGCTCGTAGTTCTCCGGCAGATCCGCGGCCATCTGGATGGGGCTGTAGAGCACCACGTACAGCGCGAGCTGCTTGGCAATCGTCGACTGTATGCGCCGGCCATTCGCGCCCGTGAGGCTCAATACACCCGGCGTGAAATCCATCGGTCCACCCAGCATGCGCGTGAACACGAGATTCGCTTCGTGTTCGGGCGGATTGACCGGATTGCCCCAGGCGTTGTACTCCATGCCGCGCGCACCTTCGCGCGACACCCAGTTGGGGTAGGTGCGACGCAGCCCCGTGTCCTTGATGGGCTCATGCGCGTCGATGGCAATGTGGCGCTTCGCCGCTTCCTGTACCACCAGCAGGTGATGGCGCGACTGCACCTGCCCGTCGTGCCACTCGAAATGGATCTGTCCGTCAGCACCGAGCGCCTGTACTCCCCCGGCGTCCGCGACGTAGCCTGTCTTGACCGAATCGATGCCCAGCTTCTGGTACAGGTCGAAGGCGGCACCGAGTTGCCGCTCATAATTCGCGATGTTGCCTGCGGTCTCGTGATGGCCTATGAGAAACACGCCCTTCTTCTTCGCGTAGGCCGCCAGCCCCGCCAGGTCGAAATCCGGATATGGCTCGGTGAAGCTGAACTCGTCGCCCTTCGCAAACCAGTCTCCATCCCAGCCCTTGTTCCAGCCTTCCACCAGCACGCCGCGAAATCCGTGCTTCGCGGCGAAGTCGATGTAGCGCTTCGTCTCGGCCGTGGTCGCCCCATGCTTCGCGCCCGACGCCCAGGTGTGCGTGCCGAGGTGCATGGCCCACCAGATACCGACGTACTTGTACGGCTTCACCCAGGAAACGTCACCAAGCTTGTTAGGCTCGTTGAGATTCAGGATGAGGTTGGACATGTACAGTCCAGGCGCATCGTCCGCGATCTGCATCGTGCGCCACGGCGTGACGAATGGCGCCGTGCGGTGCACGCTGGTGCCCGTCGACGAGGGCGACAGCACCGCCTTGAGACGCTGGCCCGTCACGCGTCGCAACCACATGGCGGCATAGTCGACCAGCGCCGCCTCGTGGATGGCCAGGTGCACGCCGCTGGCCAGCTTCAGCGTCACGGGTGTGTGCGCCTGAGCCAGTTCGACCAGCGGCGTCCGGTTGTAGAGGTACTCGTAGCGATTCCATTCGCCGCCGGGAATCCACCAGGCGGTGGCCGGCTCCGCGATCGCAAACTCCGTCAGCTCCTCGACGATGTTCACCTCGGGCAGCGCGGCCTGTTTCGGGAACTCGTAGCGCAGGCCCACGCCATCGTCGAACACGCGGAACACCACGATGAACTCGCGCCCGCCGCTGTCGCGCAGCGTCGCGCGCATCTCGTTGCCGTGGTCACGCACGTAGCGCCGCTCGCCCCAGGGCTGCTCCCATGTGTCATCGAAGCCGCGCTGCGCCACATCGACTATCTTGAAATTGCGCTCCAGCTTGGGCGCATCGGCGAGGATGAATCCGAGGCGCGACCAGTCGATGACCATCCGGTTCTTGCGTGTGACGCTGTATTCGGGCCGCCCATCGGCGTCGACGCGCAGCGCGACCTGCAGCGAACTGTCGGGTGACGCCACCAGGGCAGGCGGTGCTGCCTTGGGTTGCTGGGCGGACGCCTGGGCAGCGGCCAGCAGCAACGCGGCGCAAGCGGCCAGCGTGCGCCTCAAGGCGACGACTCCACGCAAGCCGCAAATCCGAAAGGCTGGAGCTGGATTTTCACGCTGCCGGGTGCACTGGGCGTCGGGCATTCACCGTGCAATGAAGTGAACGAGCGCGTGCTCGCTTCGATCTCCACCTGTGCAGTGATCGCCGTGTTCGAGGTATTGAATGCCAGCAGGATTTCGCGGCCGTCGCTGCCGATGCGCGACGCGGCGAACAGCCCCGGCGTCCTGGATTGCGCTCGCACCACCTGCGGACCGCGGCGCAGCGCCGGGTATTGCTTGCGCCAGGTGGCGAACGCGGCAATCTGCCGGTAGATGGGATGCAGCGCATCGAAGTTTCCCTGCGCCGTGGTCGACGCGGTGCCCAACAGCGCCTGGTCGTTGTAGCTCGCAACCTGGCTCGCGAACATGTCCTGGCGCGCCGCCTGGTCGATGCCGTGACCCACGAAACCCTGTTCGTCGCCGTAATAGATCACCGGCACGCCCCGCAACAGGAACAGCATCGCGTTGGACAGCAGCACGCGCTGCAGGATCTCTTCGTCACGCGCCGTCGGCCGCTCCTGTCGCACGAACCAGGCAAGGCGGCCGAAATCGTGATTGCCAGTGAAGGTCGGCAATCTCAGTGCCGCAGGCGCACCGCCTTCGTACAGGCCATCGTCCGCATAGACACGCGCCAGCGCGCTGGTGCCCGCGTCGTGCGCCAGCAATTCCCTGACCGCATTCGCGAAACCGAAATCGAGTACCGAGGGTAGTTTGTCGACGCGCGTATGACGCGCGAGCTGCGCCACGTCCACGCCTTCGGCTGCCACCTCGCCGAAGATGTGGAAATTCGGCATGCCCTCGGCGCGCGCCCGTTTCAGGATGGCAGGCACGAACGCCCGCCAGAATTCCGGGTTCACGTGGCGCGCGGTATCGATGCGAAAGCCATCGACGCGATAGCGTTTTATCCAGTCACCGTAGATGTCGATGAAACCCTGGACCACGCGCGGGTTCTCGGTCATCAGGTCATCGAGGCCGAAGAAATCGCCTTGCAGCGAGCTCTCACCCCAGAAATCCGAGTTGCCGCGGTTGTGGTAGTAGATCGGCGAATTCAACCACTCGGGCACCTTTACGTTGGCCTCGGCCGGCGGCACGAAGGGCGTGTAGGCATAGCCCGGGTCGGTGAGGCGCGCGAAATTTTCCGCCGTACGCACGTCGTCCCCGGCGAATCCGTCGTTGATCGCCCCGCCCTGCGGGCCGCCCTTGCGCGTGTAGGGATAATCCGCGCGCGAGCGGTACGGGCAGGCGACGTTCTGGCACTCGCGATACTGGATCACGTCCGCAGTGTGGTTGGTGATGATGTCGAGGTACACCTTCATGCCACGCGCGTGCGCGGCCTCGACGAAGTCGAGCATGTCGCGGTCCGTGCCGAAATGCGGATCCACCGTGGTGAAGTCGGTGATCCAGTAACCGTGGTAGCCGGCGCTCTCCTCGCCCGGCCCGCCCTGAACCGGCTTGTTCTTGTAGACCGGCCCCAGCCAGATGGCCGTGGCGCCCAGTCCCTGGATGTAGTCCAGCCGCCGTGTGAGGCCCTTGAGATCGCCGCCGTGGTAGAAGCCCTTGTGGGTGGGATCGAAGCCGGTGGTTAGACGGTCACCGCTGAGGCCGCCCTGGTCATTGGACGTATCGCCATTCTCGAAACGATCCGGCAGGACGAAGTAGACGACTTCGTCTTCGGGCAGCCGCTCACGATAGTCGGCGGCCAGTGCCGCGACTGACACGGCGCACAAGGCCAGGCACGAATTGAATCGCCGCATCGCCCCTCCGTAAATGAGTTGGCGCACTCTACTTCAGTCAGCGCGCCCCGGGGTGAGATGCATACGTATGCGCCGGCACCGACATCCGCGAAGAAGTCGGGCGCGTGCGGTCAGGTGCTGGTGGTGAATTGCAGGCCTTCGAGCGCGGTGAGCGCCTTGTTCGCGTCGGCCTTGCCGGAATCGTTGTACAGCAGCGTAAAGATCACGGCGTCACCCGCGTGGGTGAGAATTCCCTGGCAAATGTACTTGTATTCATTGGGCTTCGGCGCGCGGTCCGTCGCACACACCTTTGAACCGTGAACATCGCCACTGCCGAACGGCTCGACTTTCAATTCCTTCTCGACGCTCTGCTGCAGGAATTCCTTCGAAGTCTTGTCCATGACCGCGGCGCGGAACTCGCTTTCATCGGCATCCGGTGGAACCTGGCCCGCGGAAAGCAACGCCGACATCTGCAGCGCATCCGCGCTCTGGAATTTCACCGTGTCCGGCGCGTCCGGCGCCGGATCCTGGACTGTCCAGTGCGAATCCCAGCTCATCGAGACGGAGACGCCACCGAGCGTGAATGCCTTCGTAGCCGCCGACTCCGACTTGGGCTTCGCGGCCCACGAAACCGCGCCCACGAGCAGCAACGAAATGCCGACTGATCGCAGTAACGGTTTCACGTGCCCGCCCCGGCTCAGACGAACCGGTTGACCAGGTTTTCGAGGTATTCCTGGCGCCCCGACTGCGGCTTGGGATTGATGTTCCCCGCCACGGCCGCGTCAGAGATCGACACCAGTGATGCCTCCTTCGAATGGATTTTCTTGCCGAGGTCACCGTCCCATTTCGCGTAACGCTGTTCGACGAACTTGTCGATGCCGCCGTTCTCGATGAGCGCCGCCGCGGAAAGCAATGTGCGCGCCAGCAGATCGAGGCCACCCACATGACCATAGAACATGTCGGCCGGGTCGATGGACTGGCGACGCACCTTGGCGTCGAAGTTGAAGCCGCCGGTCGAGAAACCACCCGCCTTGAGGATGCGATACATGGCCAGCGTCATGTCGAGCGGGTCGTTGTGGAACTGGTCGGTGTCCCAGCCGTTCTGCGGGTCGCCGCGGTTGATGTCGATGGAGCCGAAGATGCCGAGCGCATCCGCCATGGCGATCTCGTGATCGAAGCTGTGACCCGCGAGCGTGGCGTGGTTGGCCTCGATGTTCACCTTCACTTCGTTCTCGAGACCGTTCTTCTTGAGGAAGCCGTACACGGTCGCGGTGTCAAAGTCGTACTGGTGCTTGGTGGGCTCATGTGGCTTGGGCTCGATGAGGATCGTCCCCTTGAAGCCGATCTTGTGCTTGTGCTCCACCACCAGCTGCAGGAAGCGACCGAAGTTGGCCAGCTCCCTCTTGAGACTGGTGTTGAGCAGCGTGTCATAGCCTTCGCGGCCACCCCAGAGCACGTAGTTGGCGCCGCCGAGACGCTTGGTGGCATCGAGACAGTGACGCACTTGCGTCGCCGCGAATGCCCACACTTCCGGATCCGGATTGGTCGACGCGCCACCCATGTAACGCGGATGCGAGAACAGGTTGGCGGTGCCCCAGAGCAGCTTCATGCCAGTCTCGGCCTGCTTGTTCTCCAGGCGGTCGACGGTCATCGCGAAATTGTTGACGTGCTCCTTGATGTTCGCCGCCGCCGGCATCGCGTCCACGTCGTGGAAGCAATAGAACGGCGCACCGAGGCGCGTGAAGAAATCAAAGGCCGCATCCATCTTCATCCACGCGGCGTCCTTGTCCATCACGCCCGCATTCCATGGACGGTCGAACGTGCCCAGGCCAAAGATGTCGTGACCGTTCCAGGCGAAGGAGTGCCAGTAGCACACCGCGGGGCGCAGCAGGTCTTCCATGCGCTTGCCGAGGACCACCTGGTCCTTGTTGTAGTAGCGGAACGCCAGCGGGTTGTCCGACTTCAGGCCTTCAAACTTGATCGGCGGCACCGCGCCGAAGTAGGACGTGGTCGCGGGAAGAGGTTGTGCGGTCGACATGATCAAACTCCTCGGAATCTTGGTCGAAGGTCCTGATAAATCTGGGAAAACTTTTTGCGCTTCGGAGCCAGCTGCTGAATATCGCGCTCGTTTGGCTCCACCACCACCCGCACGGCAGGCGGGCGGCACACATCCTCCGCCCGTTCGCCGGTTTTGGCTATCCGGGCAAGACGAGCCGCGCCGAAGGCGGGGCCGACTTCGGAGGCGTCGCGGTAAATCAGCGGCCGCTTGAGGGCCGCAGAAAGCACGCCACCCCACCACATGGAGCGGGCACCGCCGCCGATGACGGAAATCTTGTCGATGGTGGCGCCGGCCTCGATGAGCACGTCAAGGCCGTCAGCGAAGGCGAACGCCACACCCTCGAGTACCGCCTGGCCAATGGCCGCGGCATCGGAGTCGTGATTGAGACCGAAAAGCACGCCGCGCGCGGCGGGGTCGTTGTGCGGTGTGCGCTCACCCGAGAGGTACGGCAGGAAAATCTCCGGGCCGTCGAGCCTGGCGCGTTTCTCCACCTTTGACAGAAGCTCGGCCGCGTCCGCAGTGCCGGTGAGTTTCACCGCCCAGTCGACACAGGATGCCGCGGACAGCATGACGCTCATCTGATGCCAGAGATTCGGCAGGCAGTGGCAGAAGGCGTGCACCGCCTTGGCGGAATTGGGCAGGAACTTCGGCGTGACCAGGAACAGCACCCCCGAGGTGCCCAATGACAAGAAGGCGTCACCGGGCTGAATGACACCAATACCCGCGGCGCCGGCCGCGTTGTCGCCGCCGCCACCCGCAACGGGTACCGCGTCCATGCCCCAGTCCACCGCGACTTCCTTGCGCAGGCTGCCGGTGACGTCCGTGCCCTCGACCAGGCGCGGCATGTGCGATTCGTTGAGGCCGGTTGCGGCCAACATCTCGGGCGACCACTTGCGCTTCGCCACATCCACCCACAGCGTGCCAGCGGCATCGGAACAGTCACTGGCCTTCTCGCCTGTCATGAGCAGACGGACATAGTCTTTCGGCAGCAGCACACAGCGCGTGTCCTTGAACACCGCCGGCTCGTTTTCGCGCACCCACACCAGCTTGGGCGCGGTGAAACCCGGCATGGCGATGTTGCCGGTGATCTCGCGCGAACGCGGCTCGGTCTTCTCGAGCGTGGCACATTGCTGCTCGCTGCGGCCGTCGTTCCAGAGAATGGCCGGACGCAAAGGTTTGTCGCCGGCGTCGAGCAAGGTTGCACCATGCATCTGGCCCGACAGACCCACCGCGCGCACCTTGCGGCGCACGTCGGCAGGCAACGCCTTCACCGCGGCGTTGGTGGCGCTCCACCAGTCAGCCGGGTTCTGCTCGGACCAGCCGGGATGCGGACGGGAAACAGTGAGCGGCGCGGAGGCCTGCTCCACCACGGTGTCTTTGTCGTCGACGATGACGGCTTTGACACTCGACGTGCCGATATCGATGCCTAGATACATCCACCCTCGCTGAAAGTATGGGTCGCGGGGCGACAGCGGCCGACGATTCTGGCCGCCGGCGTCAAACGCCGGCGGTCAGATCGCCGAAGCCCGTCAGTCCCCCTCGAGCATCCGTCGCGGTTTGAACCCGCTTAAATTCGCAGCGGTAACGCTACCATGAATCAACGGCCTGATTCACCCCCGGTGGCAATCAGAAAATGCTGAGCCGGACGTTATGCACCTGGGCAGGACGCCAGCCTGACGCGTCGCGCATCAGCACTACGACGTCCGCGCCACTGGCATAGATGTCATGCCGGAATGTCCGAAGGACGGCGGCCGACCGCCCATCTGCGGAGTAAGCCGGCAGCGACACCTGCGCGATGCCGCGTGCGTTCGGGAATGCCGAGTAAAAATACTCGAATGAAGGCGGGATCTTGCCATCCTTCGCCAATAGCGCATCCACCT
>Ga0207691_10004331_pt1 | contig 13784 bp, 14 predicted proteins | sample KBSM13metaG_FD_184327 | JGI IMG/M metagenome (GOLD analysis project Ga0207691, IMG submission 184327) | Miscanthus rhizosphere microbial communities from Kellogg Biological Station, Michigan, USA - KBS M1-3 metaG (SPAdes) (version 2) | ecosystem: Host-associated > Plants > Roots > Rhizosphere >... | reverse complement strand
CCGCGAACTGCTCACCTTATGCGTCCCGTTCGTCTAGTGGCCTAGGACACCGCCCTTTCACGGCGGCGACACGGGTTCGACTCCCGTACGGGACGCCAACAATCCTCAATTAGTGGTTTTGTTAGACTTCGCCATATCTTATTCTCTACGCTTGCGGCGCCACCTGAACGCGCCCGCTGAACCTATGGGCGGAGATCGGTCCAGAGGAAGAGACTTGGGAAATAACACCAATCGGATGGGCGGCTCACATGGACCATCTCGAGATGATCGACTTGCTCAGCCACTACAGTAAAAACATTTGGAATCTTGCCTTCCGTGGTTGCGTGACTCGTTTAGCTGAGGTGCTGAAGGCGGAGCCGCAACTGGCGAAGAGCGTTGACAAGGACGGTATCACGCCGCTTTGGTGGTTGCTGGACGACGAGGCGAAAGCTCTTGACATAGTCGACCTCTTTTTGTCCCATGGCACCGATCCGTCATTGAAAAACTAGGAGGGCCGAACGGCCGCCAACTGGGCCACAACGCGTGGCATGTTGGAAGTCGCGCAAGTACTGCGGAAAGCCGCGGGTGAATAAGCAGTCGGCAGGAAGCAGTTGGCAGTAATTCGTGCCTTTCGTGTGATTTCGTGGTTTCTATTCGCTCACGGTAGTGCAAGGAAGGTGCTGGCGGGAAAGGAGATGGATTATGAACCTGGTTGTCGGCTCAACGGGCCTGTTGGGAGGTGAAATCTGCGGGGTGCTCGCTGCTGAGGGCAAACCTGTGAGAGGTCTCGTGAGGTCCACCTCGGACCGGGCGAAGGTGGAAAGACTTCAGGGCCTCGACGTTGAAACAGTGCTGGGCGATCTAAAGGACCATCATTCTCTGGTCGTCGCGTGTCAGGGCGTCTCCGCCGTCATTTCTACGGTTTCCGCTACGCTCTCGCGACAGGAGGGAGACTCGATTGAGAGCGTCGATCGCGATGGACAACTCGCCCTCATCGACGCGGCGAAGGCCGCGGGGGTCGAGCGATTCGTCCTTATCTCTTTCCCCAACATGAATGTTGAGTTTCCTCTTCAGAAAACTAAACGCGAGGTGGAACAGCGTCTGAGGGAGAGCGGGATGACCTACACCATCTTGCAGCCGTCATTCTTCATGGAAGTGTGGTTGAGTCCAGGGTTAGGCTTCGACGCCGCTAATGCCACTGCACAGATTTACGGGTCGGGAGAAAACAAGATCAGTTGGATCTCTTATCAAGACGTAGCCAGATTTGCGGTTGCATCACTGGATAATCCAGCGGCAAAGAATGCCGTGATTGGATTGGGAGGTCCTGAAGCACTGAGCCCGCTGGAGGTAGTCAGCATATTTGAGGAATTGCGAGGAGAGACTTTCAATATTCAACATGTCTCAGAGGAACAACTCCGAGCACAAAAGGAAGCAGCGACGGATTCGTTGCCGGAATCTTTCGCCGGCTTGATGCTCGGTTGCGCTCAGGGAAATGTAATTGATATGCGAGAAGTATTAGAGAGATTCCCCATGCAATTAGGATCAGTCAGAGAGTATGCACAGAAGATGGCGTAATCAGCGCTCGCTCGAGGAGAGATATCACATCGCTTAGGTCTTCATACTTCACGAACTCGGGACGATGTCGACGCTGAACGGCAAGGCCACCTCCTCCTTTTTGCCGCGTCCTATAAAACTGAGAATCACCAGCAACAATCCTAAGCCCCCTATTACAACGCTGCCAGCTGTTAAGAGCTGACTCCGTCTTACTATGTCCTGGTCTTTGCTCACGGCGCGAGCGAACATCTGCTCATCCTTTAACGCTTCTTCATATTTCTTTACCAGCTCATTTTTGCTGGCGCGTTCTGTACTGGCATCACTTTTCTGGATTTCTTGCTCTAACGCTTTAGCTTTATTGTGTGCCCTTGTGTAGGCCTTTTTCACGTATGGCTCTCCTTCAAAAAGGATCATTGAATTGTAGGCGGCACTGATGCCACCGCCGATTAGGACCAAAATTCCTAACACCCGCAGTAAAATTCGCATATAGGTTAAGACCTCCCGGTGAAGTTTCCTGGCGATTTCGCCCCTGAACAGCATGGATTACTTCATACTCAAATAAGGCCTGCCGAAAACGAAAGCCGGATTCGGCAGGCTCTTCATCGCGCATATGACTTACCTAACCCCTGCCGGACAGCCGAACAAATCTTCCTTCGCGCTCGAACGATAAGTTTCGGTGCTGTACGTTCCGCCGCCCGCGTAGTCCTGTTTGATGGTGGCCCCAATGACGCGGCAATACGGATGATCGTCGCTCGAATCGCGGACGTAGACGTAAGCGGTTTTGTAGCGATAACTCGGCAGCAGATTGTAGTTGTCTTTCTGAATCTGCCAGCCTGCGGTGTTGAGGCCGATGCGGTGAACCGTGACCGTCGCGGGGTTCTTGAAATATCCCATCAGCAGTTTCTCGGCGACCGGATCCCGGAATTGGAAGGCAGCGGCATTCGGCTTGTAAGCCGGCAAACCCTTCGCGGCGGAAGCTGCCAGCGCATCGAGCACGGGATCGAGATTCGGCTTGAACTCCAATGCATTCGCATCCTTCATCCATTTCTCACGCGCACGTGGCGACACTGCGTACAGCAGGTAGTTGTCGTTCGTAGAACTAGCCATGTCGCCCTCCTCCACCCGCTTCTGCGTTTTGGCGATGTCTCCGAGCTGAACGCGTAGCCAGATGCTTTCCGAGACCCGTAACGATTCTTTTTTGCCGACGGCACATTGCAGGTATTGGTCGCGGTTGGAGGTGATCTCTTCCCAGATGGCGGGGTTATCGCGGTAATCCCGGAACGTATTCGGGCGTGCCAGGAGTTTGCTCTTCAGCCAACTTTCAAGTTCTGCCAGCTTCGGTAGTTCGTCCTGCAAAGTCTGTTTCAACGCCTTCGCGTCACTCTGGTTTCGGGCGTCGAAGGCGTTCCCGGTTACTTTAATAAGCTCCAGATTGTGCTTTTTTGCATAGCACTCGAGATAGGGTTCGAGGTACCTGGCCTTCGTACTGTCATTACTGATCATGGAGAACTCCGACTTGTCAAAAAACGGGTACACGGAATTGGCGTTGTACCAGTAGGTGTGGTTCGGGTGCTCCACGCCGGTGGCCTTATACTTGTTGCCGGACTTGGCAACGATGCGAACGGCACTAAGAAGCCCAAGGTGATCGATTGCAACCGCCATGTCATTCACATTCAGATTGGCGTTGTAATCGGGCGGGGCTTCCCGGTTGGGCTGCTGGTCGTTCACCGACGCGTCATCCGCCGACGCGTCATTGCCGCCCCCGGAACGCGGCGCTTCAACTTTTGGTTTTTTAACCCGCGGGATGTCGGGAATCCTGAACTGCGCCGAAGCCGATTGCAGACTGAAAGCCGTGAGAATTAAGAGCGCGAAAGCCAGCGATGAAATCTTTGTCATTTGTCCTCTCCTTCTTTGATCACAGGCGGCGATAAAGCCGTGTTTTGAATTTGACTTACCTCGGGCCTCAAACTCAGATTGAATTCGCCGAACGAATCATTGACATGACTTCACCGTTCATTTGCTTTCTCGCTTTGAGAGCCACGTCCAAATTGTCCTGAATCGCTTTTGGGTTTTTCGCTTCCGACCAGTCTTGGCAGGTTTTTCTTTCAAACTCCGCCATTTCCGACCAAAGTTTGAAGGCCGTGCTCCTTCGTCCCAGATATGCCGCCCTCTTGTTGTCGAAAGACGCTTGTCCGTTCATCGCTTCCCGCATTTTGGTCGAAGCCAGTGCAAACTTGTCTCGCGCCGTTTCGTAATCTCTTGCGGCGGCGGCAAATTTCGCTTTGTTCGTTTTCCAATCGCCCATCGTCGTCGCTATTTCCACGCCGTAGCGATTGTCCAGCGAGATACTTTCAATAGCTTTTGTGTATGCCGTCCCTCCTTCGTTCTCCGCCGTCTCCGCTTCCATTCGCGCCATTTCGTTAAATCTTGCCGACCGCGAGCTCCCGCAGCCGACGATTAAAAGTACCGCGCACAACAGACCAATAGTTTTTAGGTTCATGATTTCTCCTTCGTGAAATGGAATGAATTTGCCAGCTCGGCCGCGGGGTTTACGAAGCTACTTCTTTACCTTTAATGATTCGGAGGGATCGAAAATCTGGACTTCAACGCATTTGGACCTCCGGTCACTGAAGGAAGTGTGAAGGGAAGAACAGTCCCGAAAATCCAGGCTGATAATGTTATTTCTGAAATACTTATCATCCTTATCTTTTGAGACAATAAACCTCCTGGAAGTCTTCTCTTTCTGGACGGGACTTATCTGCCAGCCATCCTTTTTGAGCGTTTCCGCGTACTGGTCGGCTAATTCGAAAAACTCCGCGTTGCGATGCACGATTCGGATCTTTGCCGCGTCGCAGTCGCATACCTCCGCCCCTTCCACGACCGGAAGCTTCTTTTCAACCCAATTGCCGGTTAACGGTTGGGCGCCGTTTTTGCACACACCGCTCGCGCAGCCGGACAAAATCGCAAGCCCGCAGGCAACAATCAACGCCGATAGCAATCGCAGATATTTCGACCTCTTCATTTTTCCCTCTTACCTTCGCTAATTTTTTTCTCTTCTATTTATTAGCGCGACAGTTTTCGAAAACTCAGGTCAAAATTTATTTGAGAGATCTGTTCTGGAATTCCCGAAACGAACGAGGCTTGGCAATGGCAGATAAAGCGTCCCCAAACTGAGGAAGGTAACGCGATTGGAGCTACGGGATTACTGAAAGGAGGGAACGTCGACCTGCAATGCGATGGTTGCTAAAGAGGTCACCTGGCGAAGGCCTGAAGACGATCCACGAAACACACGAAAATCACGAACTTCTTTCGTGTTAGTTTGTGGATCGCTGTGCTCTGCCGCCGCGATAGCCCACGAAGTAACAGCTTTGACTACATGCTGCAAAGCTTCCGTCGATTCGAAGTATGCAGTTTCCCTTTCCCTGCCTCGTGCAGACGAGCGTCCCCGTTTGGATGCGCGCTACATTTGAGGTTTTCAGCACCGCCGCTGAACTAATGCTCTCAAGCTGAAATTGATAGCCCACCTTTAACCAAGCCTTCTGCGGGTACCGCGTCCCGTTAAACTCGACGCCTTCGATCTCCACGACATTTGCGCTCACCACTGAGACGCGAGTGGTCGGAGTCTCCTTCGGGGCGGCTGATGCAACGAAGACAAGTACGAACATGACGGCTACAAGCACGATGTGTTTCATGGCTTTATCCTTTCTTCCGATGTGCGGCCAACGGTGAAGCGCAGGAGATAAACCACAAGGGGCGAAACCAAAAACGCCCGTCCCTAATGGTCCACCCCTACGCCGCACCAAAACTACTTCGCAACGCAGTCACCGTAATACTTACCATCGATTTTGCTGTTATTGGCTTTCAAAGTGCCTGCTTTACACTTGCCACTCTTTTTCAAATCACCGCAATCCTTCTTACCTTTACAGGTTATTAAGGCGTTTCCTCCTACTCTCGGCTCACGGATCGCTTGAGGGAGGGAGGTAAACTCCACAGCCCTCAGATAGCTTGACGTTTCCATTGAAGACGGTTGACTGACTGATGTCTCAGTCGTCACTTGAGTGTGTTTGAGCGTCCCGGCCTTTGGTGTTGTCGCTAACAGCGTCAAACTCAGGGCCACAATCATGATCATGTTGATTCGTTTCATAGATGTTTTCCTTTCAGAACTAGCGAAAATTTTCGCTTCTATTTATTAGCGCGACAGTTTTAGAAAACAGAGGTCAAAGTTTGCAGGAGATTGAGACTGAGTCCGGCGACTGGTCCACGCCTCCAGGCTTTGGCTGTGGTTGCGTTGTCGACGGTGGCGCCGACTCGCGAGGTAACGTGTTCGAGCCGATCGGTCTGAGGACTAGAAGCCGCAGTTGCCGGTGCTGTCGGCGTTTATGCGGAATGCCCCACCGGCTGGGACGTCGAAGTAGGTTGCCCAGAGTTCGAGATTTACGCTTCCTTCGTTGCGGGCGATGTGCACGTGACCCTGGCCGCTGTCGATAAAGGCTTCGCCAGCCGAATAGGTGCGAACCGTACAGGTGGGATCCTCGCTATCGTAGAAGGACATTTGACCAGACTTTATCAGCACAACTACTGGTCCAGGATGACTGTGCCAACCAGTGTGCCCACCTGGTGCAATGACGACTTGCTGGATCACCGTTTCCTGGGCGTTATTTACTTGAATGACTTCCTGACTTTGCCCCTTGATCTTGAATTTGAGGTCGGTTGGATCCGCAAAACTTGCCCTGGCGAGAACGGGCGAGCTCACGATTCCGGACGACGGAGTTAAGACAGCTGCGACGGTTGCACAGGAGACCGCGGCGACTATTGCCGCCAAGGCGAATTGCCGTCCTGTGGCAATGGCTTTAATCTTTCTCCCAGCATAGAATGCTGCCAAAAGGATTTGGCGACGGGCGAGCTTTAAGTGCTTGTTCGAGTCAAAGTTGTTCATATTTTTTCCCTTCTCTTTCTTCCTGTCTATCTATTAGCGCGACAGTTTTTGAAACCGCAGGTCAAGATTTGTGGAGACTATTTCCCTCGTCAGTGAAAGAGGTGGTCTATGCTCGTGAGTAGGAATGAGGCGTTTCCGAAACGAACGAGGCTTGACGATGACAGGTAAGGCGCGTCCGGAAAGTGAGATTACCGAAAGGTTACGCGATTGGAGTGATAATCCACGCGACGATTCGGCTGACGCTTTGCTGAAACTCGTCTATGCGGAACTTCACCGGCAGGCGCATCGCTACTTGCAAAAAGAGAGCGCCGGACACACTCTCCAAACCACCGCCCTGGTTCATGAGGCCTATCTCAAATTAGTCGATCAAAAATCGGTCGCGTGGGAAAGCCGTTCTCACTTCTTCGCCATTGCCGCGACGATGATGCGGCGTATATTGATTGATTACGCCAGAACCAAACATCGCGTCAGGCGCGGCGGGGTTCAGAGCGATTTGCCGATTGAAAGTGCGTTGACGATCAGGTTCAGCGAAACCGACTTCGATCTGCTAGCGCTCGACGAAGCCTTAAACCGGCTCGCCGCAAAGGAGGAGCATCTGGCAAAGGTCGTGGAACTCAGATTTTTTAGTGGCTTGGACGTAGTTGAAACGGCGGAAGTTCTGGGCCTTTCCGAATCAACCATCAAACGCGACTGGCAAATGGCAAAGGCCTGGCTCCATCGTGAATTGAAGCGATAAGAAGTCCAAGTTATTCATCAGGTCACGGTTCGATCCACAAACTGATGTCCTGAACTTTAGGACTGTGGACTAAAGATATGGCTGCCGAGAACTGGCAAAAAGTCAGAGAGGTTTTTGATTCGGCTTTGGGCCGCCCGCCCGAAGAACGCCAGAAGTTTGTCAATGAAATTTGCGGCGGCGATAAAACTCTACTCGCCGAAGTCGAATCGCTTTTACTATCGCTCGACAGTGCCGAGAGTTTTATGGAGACGCCCGCCGTCGCCCAGGTTGCGGGAGCGATTCAGGCCGAAGTGAAGCACCTCGAAGCAGGCCAAAAACTCGGGAATTATGAAATCATCAAACAAATCGGCGAAGGCGGAATGGGCGAGGTTTATCTGTCCAAAGATACGCGATTGAATCGCCAGGTCGCGCTCAAACTTCTTGGAACTCATATCAGCGAAGACAAAAACCGCGCGAGCCGTTTTCGGCAAGAGGCCTTTGCCACGTCCGCGTTGAATCATCCTAATATCGTGACGATTTACGAAATCGGCGAATGGCAGGGCAGGGATTTTATCGCCACTGAATTCGTTGACGGAGTAACGCTGCGCAGTCTGTTAGGCAGGAAAAACCGGTCAGTCAGCGAAGCTCTCGATCTCGCCTTGCAAATAGCAGGCGCGCTCTCGGCGGCACACGGCGCGGGAATCATTCACCGCGACATCAAACCGGAAAACATCATGATTCGCAGCGACGGTCTGGTAAAAATTCTGGATTTCGGAATTGCGAAATATATGCCGTTGGGAAACGGCCATCGAGCCTTAGTCGAAACGGAAGTCGGTGAAGTTATCGGCACCGCCGCCTATATGTCACCCGAACAGACACGTGGATTGGAGATTGACCAACGCACTGACATCTGGAGTTTGGGCGTGATTCTCTATGAAATGGTCGCCGGAAAATTGCCATTTTCCGGTAAGACCAACTCTGACCGCATCGCCGCCATTCTCGAACACGAACCTGTGCTGCTAACGAAACTCCGTTCTGAAGTGCCTCTGGCCCTTGAACAAATCACGGGTCGCGCTCTCGCCAAGAATAAGAACGAGCGTTACTCATCAGCTGCTGATTTCGCGGAAGACTTGCGGCGTTTGCGCGAAACGACGGGCGAAAAACATCTGTCTCCGTTTGTCTTGCCCACACGGAGATCAGCCGAACCGCGGCGTGCTTTATTGTATGCCGTGTCCGTGTTGGCTGTTTTGCTCATCGCGGGAATTGCTGTGGGATATTACTTCTGGTCGGTGAGAAAAACGGCTCCGGGCGCTGGCGACAAAAAATCAATCGCTGTCCTACCGCTCAAACCTATCAACACGTTGAACCGGGACCAGATTTACGAGCTTGGGATCGCTGATTCGGTGATACTGAAGATCAGCTCATCCCGAAATCTGATCGTGCGGCAGCTTCATGCGGTTCGCAAGTATGTAGAACTGGACCGTGACCTCATTGAGATCGGAAAAGAGCAAAACGTTGATTTTGTCCTCGCCTCGAACTATCAGATCGCGAACGACAAGATCAAGGTGACCTCGCAGCTTCTCGACGTGGCGACAGGCAAGGTTGAGGAAACATTTAGTGTTGAGAAAGACTCGACAAACTTGTTTTCGGCACAGGACGCGATCGCGGCCGTTATCGGCCGCAAACTCATTGCCAGGTTCGGCGGTGCTAAAGAGGGCTATGAACCAAAGCGTGGAACAAACAGCGAGGAAGCCTACCGGCTTTATTTACAGGGGATGTATCTGGTCGAGAAAGAAGATAAGGCCAGCACAATACGTTCGATCGAACTCTTCAATCAGGCAATTAATCTTGACCCGAATTATGCTGCCGCCTGGGCCGGCAAAGGTCACGCCCATTGTGCATATTCGCATATGGGGGATAATCCGCCGGCCGTCGAATACGAGATAGCCAGGCCCGCGCTCGAGCGTGCATTGGAGCTTGATAGCAACCTCTCGGAGGCGTATGCGGTACTCGGCATCTTCAACACGGATTTCCGTTGGAACTTTGTGGAGGGCGAAAAGCATTTCCTGCGCGCGATCGAACTGAATCCTTCTTCAGATCTGGCATACCGCTGGTACGGCAATCGTTTGGTCAATTATGGCCGCGCCGACGAAGCTATCGCCGCGATGAAGACGGCCATCGATATTAATCCGACAAATATTTTTCATCACCGGATTTACGGTTGGATTTTGTACACAGCGAGGCGCTATGACGAGTCAATAGAGGAATTGAAACGGGTGGTCGAAATGGACCCCGGCTTCGTTTCGGCTTACGACAATCTGTGGCTCGCATACCATGCGAAGGGCGACCATGTTGGGGCCTTCGAGTGGTTTATGAAATACCACGAGCAAGCGCACACCAGCGGTGAACAAATAAACCAACTTAATGCAGCCTATAAAGAAGCTGGCTGGCAGGGAGTCTTGCAAAAGCAGAGGGCGGTCACGCTGGCGAAGGCGCACAAAGGAGAATTTTCGCCACGATACTATAGAATCGGCGTCCTCTCGGCTCTCGTCGGCGACAAGGACAAGGCGTTGGAAGCCCTCAATGAGGCCTTTAAGTACCGCTCCGCGAATATTACTTTCTTGAAAACCGACCCCGCCCTCGATTCTCTCCGCAGCGACCCGCGATTCCAAGAATTACTGCAACGCGCGGGATTCTAAGGCGTGTGACGCGCTCGTAAGCAACAATAAATCCGAGCAGCACCAACACATCGACGTGCGATATAGACCAGCTACAAAATACGAGTCCATTAAGAGTCCAAGAAGCGTCCCCGTGAGTCTGCTGAGTGCGGTAAAGTGCTATCCATGCCGCCAGGTTCCATTGAATTACAATAGGTCGCTTCTCTTTCACGGCGGCGACACGGGTTCGACTCCCGTACGGGACGCCAATTACTTCAATCACTTACCAGCCATCGCCATTTCTCCGCACGTCCAGAAACTTCCATTAAGCTTTGACTTGGGTATTCCCCGGCAGACGCATGTTTACAAACATATTACGCTTGAACGTAGTATCCATCGTGACTTTCAGAGTACCGTGTCTCTGCAATTCTTGAATGACTTTGGTGTTCTGGCCGTTGACGTTCAAGATATCCGAAGTTGACGAACCTTGTGCCTGCGAATACGCTTCTGCAAGCCAATGTTTTCAACCGCTCGCGGGTGAAGAGATCTACGGGCGAATCAGCGAGACGGAGTTTTGGAAGACTTGGCTGGTCTGCGATCACGTTTCCTTAAATTGCTACTTCCTGATTCAGCAGTTCGTGGCTATCGAGATTTACCGCAGACGCGGGCTGACTGTCTTTTGCCGCGACTTAAACATTACAGCTGACCTGCAAAGCGAAATTAAGCGCTGCCAATTCCGCGGTGATCCGGATTGTTCGCGGTGTGTATGTGTCGGCGGGCCCGCAAACGATCGCAAATACGATCGCTAAGAATAGTTCCGTCGAGGTCTATCTTCTCCATTTCCGAGAGGACGGTAAGACAATTAGAAATGTTTCTAGTCTGTTGTGCTCTAAGTATGAGTGTTGTTGAAACAAGGATTATTGAATGAAGTCAGAAGAAAATAAGCCCATGCCCGTGAGCCAAATGCTCCAAGTCAATTGGGCCAATAGGAATTCGCGAATGGTTATTTTTCTCTCGAGCGCCCATCTTGGTGGAATCGCAGCGCTTTTCTTCTGGAGCTGGCCCGCCGTACTTACCGCAATTGTTCTCTACTGGATTGCCGGCAGTCTGGGTATCGGCATGGGTTATCACCGGTTGTTGACCCACCGCGGTTACAAAGTACCGAAAGTGGTCGAGTACTTTCTCGTGACCTGCGGCACAATGTCCCTCCAAGGTGGCCCAATAGAGTGGGTGACTACGCACCGCCTACATCATGCGCACACAGATCGGGCAGGTGATCCGCATTCACCACGCGATGGCGGCTGGTGGGCTCACGTTGGTTGGATACTATGGGGCCCGGCACAAAATCATCCTGAGGCCGTCATCACTCGCTACGCTCCCGACCTAATGAACGATCGGTTCTATCGCTGGCTTACACGCAATTACTACGTTCCTCTTTTATTGGTAGGAATAGGGCTCGTCATTGTTGGCGGCTGGGGAGTAATGCTATGGGGAGTTTTTCTGCGACTGATTTTAGAGTTGCACGCCACTTGGCTCGTCAATTCAGCAACGCATCTGTGGGGCAGAACAAGATTTGAAACCGGTGATGATTCGCGAAATAGTTGGTGGGTGGCGCTGCTAACATTTGGTGAGGGATGGCACAACAACCATCACGCTTATCCCACCTCGGCGCGTCATGGGCTGCGTTGGTATGAGATTGATTTGAACTGGTTAGGTATCAGAGCTTTGCAATTTCTCGGATTGGCCCATGCCATCAAGCGCGTTCGCTTCAATCGCGCCTCGTCTGCCTGGCAACCGATCATGGGCAGGATCAAGTCCGAGCGTGTTAGATAGCAAAGCTAATGGCAAATTACTCCGTCTGAAATAATCTGGTTCCAACAGGGAATGTTTTGGACGCCAACATTCATGGACGCGCTCAAGATCCGTTACGATGCTCTTCTTACCAAGGCTTGGCTTTTGCTCTCAATGCTTGTTCCGTCTGCTGCGCAATTCAACTCGCTGCTGTTCCGCCTCTAATTCTTCAACCATAGCCCGAATAGTAATTTCGTATTGTCACGCACCTTTGAAACATGGCAATGGCGAGGCCTGACAGAGCTGAATCAAAGATCAAATGGAATTAAATGATCATAATTCGGGACGCATACTCAAGCCTTGAGGCGCAAGCACAATGAAGTGTGGCAAAGGGTGAAACTTGTGCCGATCGATTTTGCGAAATATAGAAGTTTGGAAAAAATAAACAAGATTCTGAATTATTTTCTATCGACCTCTTGGATAAACCACTCTTTTTCGAAAGATTAAGGTCAGTAGGTTTGGCATCCTCATTGCTCACCTGCATTACTTCGACTAGAACCACCGACTTGTGATCCCGACTAAGCCAGACGTCGACTAACCATCAAGCGCGCTTAGGCCTTGGAGGCTAACTTGAATGTCAGGTTGGTGCGAATCTGTGTCTTGACTTCCCCCGAAATTGTTTTTCAGTCTGCCGTAAATAACACGTAGACGCTTTCTCGATCACCTGCGTGAAGGAGAAATCTATGCTGACACAGTCGAGTCAGATTCGGCACCGGACCCTGCGCTTGCTCGTTGCTGGAGCGCCTTCGCTGATCATGCTGGCCTTGCTGTGCGGACCAGCCCGCGCACAGAACAACCCACCACAACCGATCGAGATCAAAGTAACCGCGCGGCGATTTGATTTTGCCCCGGCTACGATCACGGTTCAAAAAGGTCAGCCGGTGAGACTTGTTATCACTTCGGCCGATGTAGACCACGGATTCGCAATCAAAGAGTTCAAGATCAGTGAGAAGATCGGAGCAAAGGAAACCAGGATTATTGAGTTCACTCCGGATCGTGCGGGCCGGTTCCGGTTCTACTGCACGGTTTACTGTGGTGACGGCCATGAGGAAATGGTCGGCGAGTTGGTAGTCGAAGAAGCGCAAACTGCGGGAGGGGGAGTCAAGGTTACTTTCGACGATAGCGCTCCCGGAGTGGCAATCGTCGAATCGAATGGAGAGCGCCTTAGGATCGATACTTCGGCAAAGACAGTCACCCGCATTGACGAAAAAAGCACACCGCCAACTTCCCTACCCACGGCTTCAACGGCTGAGCCGGCTAAAGAGTTGGCGCGTGAGCCCTATGACTATCGCCTGGTCAACGTCCCGACTCCAAAACGAGTATTAAAAGGAAGCGTGAATCTCTATTTCACGCATCGATTTGCCGAACCGGTGAAACCGCTTGATGAAAGCGCCAGGGATTTGATTGGACTTGATAGCTCCTCGGTGCCTTCGTTCGGTGTGTTTTATGGTGTCACTGACAAATTCTATGTGAGTGCATATCGCTCTGCTATTTGTCAGCGCGGTTTATGTCGCACGATTGAGCTTGGCGCTGGCTATCATTGGCTCGACGAAAACGGTCACTCGCCCATCGCGCTTTCTACCTATGCGAGTATCGAAGGTGACGACAATTTCACGGAACACTATACCTATAATCTTCAGGTGATGGTGGGGCGCAGTGTCACCAAGTATGTGAATCTGTTCTTTTCTCCCGCCGTTCACTTCAATGCCAATGGACAGCGAAGATTCGATCCGCGCTCAACCGATTTCTTTCCGCCCGCGACGATCGACTTCCGTCAACCGAAGCATAGCGGGTCTTTCGGTTTTGGGGTAAACGGGCGCATTCGTCCGACCATCTCGTTGCTCTTTGAATACACGCCACGGGTAGGATTTAAACTGGGCCGGGTGGATCCCATCTTTAATTCAACCGGCATGGTCATTGGATTTGAGCCGCAATCCGAAGCTGAAATCGGCTTTGGCGTCCAGAAGGATATTGGTCGTCACTCTTTCTCGCTGACTTTTTCAAACACACAAACAACCACAACCAGCCGGTACAACTCCAGTAATCTAGTCTTGTCTCCCAGTCGCTTCACTATTGGTTTTAATCTGTACCG
>Ga0207691_10004328_pt1 | contig 13789 bp, 8 predicted proteins | sample KBSM13metaG_FD_184327 | JGI IMG/M metagenome (GOLD analysis project Ga0207691, IMG submission 184327) | Miscanthus rhizosphere microbial communities from Kellogg Biological Station, Michigan, USA - KBS M1-3 metaG (SPAdes) (version 2) | ecosystem: Host-associated > Plants > Roots > Rhizosphere >... | reverse complement strand
GGGCGATGCGGCCGAGCTCGGCTAGCACCGCATTGCGGTCGGAGCGAGCATTTACGTTCGAGTACGTGGCATACAACGCAACCGTCTGCTCTGCATCGAGAGCGAGGGACCATCGGCTAGTCTGGTTCTCCACGAGATCAAACTCACCGCTGCGTTTCAACGCTCCCATGCGAGCTTCGATGTCCAAAGCAAAAGGGATGCCTCTTTCTCCTGCCGACGGGTTTGCAGGTGCCCCTAACAGATCCTTGGTCGCGTCGTGAAACGGATCGGGACGGCTGTCATCGCCAAACTCGTTCCACACAGCAGCCCACCAGCCACCTGGTCGAAGCAGACTCGCGATTTTTGCGAGAGCAGATTTCTCTTCGAGCCAATGAAAGGCCGTGGCGCTCACTCCCAAGTCGAAGGCTGCGTTCTCCAGTGCTGCGTCCTCGAATGGCGAGACCATGACGGTCAACGCCTTGTCGGGCTCGTTCGCGCGCAGGAACTCGGCGAGTCGCGGGTCCGGCTCTATGGCCACCAGCGGTTCGGCGCCGAGCTCGAGCAGTCGGCGTGTCGCAGTGCCCGTGCCCGCCCCAATCTCGAAAACCGCAGTCTTGCGGCGCAAGCCGCATCGTGACGTCAGTGTTTCATATACCCATTCGGGATATTCAGGCCTTGCGACGTGGTAGCCCGCGGGGTTGTCGCCAAATGCCTGACGGCCGAACTCTCTGGCAAGTTTGTTTGTGGCAATGTGCATTTCGCGAATCGCGTGATTTTCAACGTTACCGAGACGGCATGAGATGCCGTGAGAAAGGTAATTGGCGGAGGGGTGGGATTCATACCGGCTCCCGAAGCTATTGTTTCTTGGCCACCTTCCTAACTATCCGAATATCCATACCTCAGGAAATACCCATCAGTTTGTTGTCGGTTTGAGCAACTCTTAGCCCAATTTGCCCGGCAATTCTGCACCCAATTGGCAAGCCGACCAACTACCGTCGCTTCCTCTCGCGTGGCGAAGGACCATTTCCATCAAGCCTGACGCTGCGGCTCAGATCGAGGTGCGTTCCCTTCTCAGTCTCCGCTAGTCTATTTCGTAGGCTCCAAGCTTCCGCCATCGTCAACGGTCACTCGATTGCGTCCGTCACGTTTGCTGCGGTAGAGACACGCGTCGGCCCGGCGCACCAGCTCATCGACTGACGGTTCTTGACCGATCCATCGCTGGGTGCCGCTTACTCCCAGACTCACCTTGATTGGTATCAGCCCCACCTGCGTTGCAATCGGTTGAGCTTCGACGCCAGCCCGAACGCTCTCTGCGACTTTCGTTGCGCCCCGCAGCCGGGTTTGCGGCAGTACCGCGGCGAACTCTTCGCCGCCGACCCGGGCCAACCAGTCTGTATCGCGCGGGAGCAGCCCTTCGAGACGCTGTGCGACGGCTCCGAGAACTTCGTCACCGACGGCGTGCCCGTGCTGGTCGTTGACCGCCTTGAAGTTGTCCACATCGATGACGAGCAACGACAGATCACCGCCGTAACGCCGGGCAATCTTCAGATCTCGCCTGAGCTCCAGATCGAAACAACGCCGATTGCGCACGCCGGTGAGCGCATCCGTCATTGCCCAGTGCGTCCGTTCTTCGAGCGTGGTGCGCAGGCCGTGCTCCAGGGCCAGAATGCGTTGCGCCGTCATGAGTCGCGCGATCAGTTGAGGCGCGGGCATGTGCTTGCTCACGTATTCGTCCGCCCCCGCATGGAGGCCGATGAGGATGTCCTTCTCGGAATCCTGGGATGATCGCAGGATGATGTATACGTAACCCGGCAGGACTCGCGCGGCGCGAATGGCAGCGCACAGTATCAACCCGTCGATCTCCGGCATTTCGCGGTCCAGGATGACGATCTGACAGCCCTCGGACTTGACGGTGGCGAGAGCTTCGATGGCCGTATGAGCGCCCACTGTCGGGTAGCCTGCCTCGCCCACCACACGGCGCAGGCTTTCCACGAATTCAGGATCGCGATCGACGATCAACACTTTGGCAGTCCGCACGTCCTGCCGGACTGCGACAGAGGTGATCAACAAGTCGTCAAAATTCTGTGGTGTCAAAGGCGGCATCAGCTGATCTCCGGAATACCGGCGCCACGCAGGTGCTCGGACGTAAGCGATCTAGCCGATACCTTTGCTCGCCTGCTGTGGATCGGCTTCCAGAACGCGCTTCATCAGACTTCTTCCTACAGCAGAGGCGTCTTGCACGCGATGGCGTTCGTGCTCAGCGCTTGCCAAAGGACGTTCCACGGTCGACCGCTTGGGTATACGTCTGGCGCGAAGGTTTTCTTCCCGAAGAAGACCGGTATCGAAGCCGCGATGGCTACGCAGGCGTGACATCGATGCACGGAGACCATCGTCTTTGCGAGGCATTCCTTGGACATCGAAGGCAGGTAAGCCGTTCCGTCGTCGGTGGGCGCGCCGCGCCGACGTAGGACTTCCCGGAAAAGTGGACCGACTGCGCGCCAGTTCACTTACGCAGTGCCGGAGCCGTATAGCATCGCGGCTCACTCCAAGCGCAGCTCATAGGCGCCGTCGTTGCGAGTGCCGAGGCACCGGGGCCGCGATCACTCTCCGTAGCGAGCGATGTGCCTCTTATAAGCAAGTAAATGCCGCAAGGCTTCTCGTGGCCGATTCGCCTTCTCGTGCAATCGGGACAGGTTGAAGTGTGCATCACCCAACAGCGGATCGAGCGCCAGCGCCTCGCGATACGCGGTCACTGCTTCGTCTTCCCGCTCGAGGTCTTCAAGCAGTGTGGCGAGGTTGAACGACAGGATGGCGCTCGACGCGCGCGCGTGGCGATACATATGCTCCGCCTCCTTGAGTTTTCCGTCGAGGTGGAGCAATCGCCCGAGATTGATCCGCGCCTCGAGGTGATCTTCCTGAATGCTCAGCGCGGAAAGATACGCAGCACGCGCCGCGTTGACGTCTGAATCCTCGAGCAGGTGCCCGCGTTGAAAATGCTCTTGCGCGATCTCGGCCGCGGGCGCTGCACGCTTGATCTCGGCGACAGGCTTGGCTACCGGTCGCGCGGCCAGAGGCAACGCGTATTGACCGGACGCTTCCCACTCGCGCGCGCCTTCGCGCACCGCCACGTCCTTCCCCGACGCCGCCAGCGCGATCGCGGGCATGCGACCGGTCGGGAGCGCGCTGCGGACTTGCTCCAGCGCCGCCACAATTTTTGGCGTCGACATCTTCGAAGCCTTGAGCGCCCCCGCCACGCGGAGCACGGTCAAGTCCTGAAACGTGTATGAGCTCTTGCCGCCCTTCTTCCCCTCAGGGGCCGGCGGCGTGATGAACCCGACCTCGCTTAAGCGGCGAACGAGCGCCGGCGGGAGACCGAATAGTCTCTTGAGGTCGCCGAGGGAGTACTCCTGCATCTCACCTCATCGCTTGGACGATTTCTTGGAAGCCACTGCTTCTCCGGCGGACGCCTTCTTCGGAGCCTTGCGCTCCTTCGACTCGGCCTTGCCGCCGCGTGCACTCAGGCTCGCTTTCAGCACTTCCATGAGATCGACCACGTTAGAAACTCCGCCTTCGACGCTCGGCGGCTCGGCAAAGGACACTTCCTTGCCCTCGACCTTCCGCTGGACCGCAGCTTCCACTCGAGCGCGGTGTTCGTCGACGTACTCATTGGGATCGAACTTCTTGGCCGCGAGCTGATCGATCAGCTGGTTCGCGAGCTTGAGCTCCGCCTCCGACACCGGCGACGTCTCGACACCGAGGTCTTTGATCGAGCGCACTTCCGCCTTGAAGTGCAGCTGGTGCATCGCGATGCCATCGTCCATCGGGCGCAGAACCACGATGTGTTCCTTGCCGCGCGAGATCCAGCGGCCGACCGCACACTGCTTCGCCTTCTTGAGCGCGGTGGCGAGCAGCGAATACGGCTTTGCGCCGCCCTTGTCGGGCGCCAGGAAGTAGGTCCCGTCGAAGTAGACAGGGTCAACCGAATCGAGCGGCACGAACTGCGTGATGTCGATCGTGTGCGTCGTGGTGTCCTCGAGGGTCTTCAGCTCCTCGGCAGTGAACATCACGTACTGGCCTTTCGCGAACTCATAGCCCTTCGTCATCTCGGCGCGTTCGACCAGGGCGCCGTCGTTGACCGCGACGTACTGTTGTTTGACGCGCGAACCGTCGCGCTGCCTGAGTAGATTGAACGAGATGCGCTCGCTCGAGCTCGTGGCTGAGTAGAGCTTGACCGGGATCGCCACCAGGCCGAACGAGATGGTGAGCGAAGCGATGGAGCGGGCATTGCTAGGCATGTGAGCACCGAAGGACGACGATTGAGTGGGCAGCCACTGTACCCCGGCCGCAGACAAGTGCTGCAAGCTATTGACAATAAATACTTTTCCTACGATGAAACAGGCGAAGTCGGGACACCCGATGGCGTCCGCGCTGACAGGAGTGCCCCGAAGCGTGCATCCTGCAGAGCCCATGAAAAAGACCACGGCGCAGCTCGAGAAGTACCGGGCCAAGCGGGATTTCACCAAAACGAAGGAGCCGAGCGGCGCGCGCAAGGTGCTGCCCGCGGAGCATCGGCGCTTCGTGATCCAGAAGCATGCCGCGAGTCATCTGCATTGGGATCTGCGGCTCGAGCTGAACGGAGTGTTCAAGTCGTGGGCGGTGACGAAGGGGCCTTCGCCGGATCCGACGGACAAACGCCTGGCCGTCGAGGTGGAAGATCATCCACTCGACTACGGCGACTTCGAAGGCACGATTCCGAAGAGCGAGTACGGCGGCGGCACCGTGCAAATGTGGGATCGCGGCTTGTGGGCGCCGCAAGGCCCGAAGACTCCCGAGGACGCGCTCACGGCCGGCGATTTCAAGTTCGTGCTCGCGGGTGAGCGGCTCAAGGGTAGTTGGGTGCTGGTGCGCATCAAGAACAACCGCGGACGCGACACGCGAACGAACTGGCTGCTGATCAAGCACAAGGATGAGTACGCGCGGCCAGGTGAGACGGACGCGTTGATGTCGGAGGATCGGTCAGTAGCCTCGGGGCGCACGATGGATCAGATCGCGCGCGGAGTGGGCAAGGCGCCGAAGCCGTTCATGCTGGCGGGAGCCGGTGGCGCAGATGCCGTGTGGCATTCGAATCGAGCGGACGGCAAGGCGAAGGCAGCGCCCTCGCCGGCCAAGCCTGCGGGTGCGAAACCCGCTGCTGGCAAGACTGCCCGGCTCAAGGTTGTGCCGGACTTCATCGAGCCGCAACTCTGCAAGTCTGTTGAGCGACCACCCGGCGGCGCGGGATTCGCTCACGAGATCAAGTTCGATGGCTACCGCGTGCAAGTGCGCGTGCAAAACCGCAAGGTGCAGATCCGCACGCGCACCGGGATCGACTGGACAAAGAAGTTTGCGGCGGTTGCCAAGGCGGCGAAGACGCTTCCCGACGGGATCTTCGATGGGGAGATCTGCGCGCTGGATGATGACAATCTGCCGAGCTTTCCGCTGTTGCAGGCGGCGTTGTCGGAGGGCGAGTCGGAAGGCTTGGTGTTCTTCGCGTTCGATCTGCTGGTTGACGGCAAGGAAGACACTCGCGCTTTGCCGCTAACCACTCGCAAGGAGCGGTTGAAGGCGCGTATCGAAGACGCCGACGCCGGCGAAACGATTCGTTACGTCGAGCACTTCGAGACGAGCGGCGCCGAGATGTGGGCCTCCGCCTTGAAGATGAAGCTCGAAGGCATCGTGTCGAAACGGTTGGATGCGCCGTACGTGTCCGGACCGCACGGCGGCTGGACGAAGGCGAAGAGTCGCCCCGGGCAGGAAGTGGTGCTCGGTGGGTGGACCAGCGAACGCGGCGAGCTTCGCTCGCTGCTTGCGGGAGTCTATCGAGACGGCCTGCTCGAGTACGTCGGCCGCATCGGCACCGGCTATGGCGAGGCGGTGGCGAGGAAGGTTCTGCCGTTGCTCCAGAAGCTCACGAGTGACGAGAGCCCCTTCACCGGCAAGGACGCGCCGCGAAGCGAATCCAACGTCCGGTGGCTGAAGCCGGAGTTAGTGGCCGAGATCGAGTTCGGCGGCTGGTCGGAGGACAGGATGATCCGGCAGGCGGCGTTCAAAGGATTGCGGCAAGACAAGGCGGCCAAGGAGGTCGTGGATGAACGGCCGGCTGGAACGACGCCTTCTGCGAAGAAGCCGATGACCGAGGCCCTTCGCCTTTCCGCAAAACCGGCTGGCCCGAACGCTGTGATGGGCGTGACGCTCACTAACGGCAACAAGGCGTTGTGGCCCGAAAGCGCGCAAGGCGCGCCTGTCACCAAGATTGACCTCGCTCGCTATTACGAAGCCGTCGGCGAGTGGATGCTGCCGCATCTGCGCGGGCGGCCCTGCTCGCTGCTGCGCGCGCCGGACGGAATTACCGGACAGCAGTTCTTCCAGCGCCACGCCATGGCCGGCATTTCCGACCTCTTCACCCTGGTTCAAGTGAAGGACGACAAGGCGCCGTACGTGCAGATCGATCGTATCGAAGCACTCATCGCCGTGGCGCAGATCGGCGCGCTCGAGTTGCATCCCTGGAACTGCGCCGAGGGCGACCCGGAGGTCGCCGGTAGATTGGTGTTCGACCTCGATCCGGCGCCTGACGTGCAGTTCGGCGCCGTCATCGAGGCCGCGCTCGAAGTGCGCGATCGCCTGAAGAAGGTGGGGCTTGAGTCATTCTGCAAGACCACTGGTGGCAAGGGATTGCACATCGTCACGCCGTTGACCGGCGGCAAGGATGCGGTGGAGTGGAAAGCCGCCAAGAACTTCGCGCACATCATATGCGCGCAGATGGCGAGCGACTCGCCAAAGAAGTACCTTGACTCAATGTCGAAAAAGGATCGCGTGGGCCGGATCTTCCTGGACTACTTGCGCAATGACCGGACGTCGACGGCGGTCGCGGTGCTGTCGACTCGCGCGAGACCGGGAGCAACGGTCTCAATGCCGATCCACTGGAAGGATGTCAAGGCAACCTTGAAACCCGAGCGGTTTAACATCCGCTCGGCGCCTTTGCTGCTCAAGAATTCAAAGCCATGGGGTGACTATCAGCACGCTGCTACGTCCCTAGCCGTAGCAATAGGAAAGGTCATCGCAACGAAGAGTTAGGTTGGTACTGGGCGCGACGACGCCAATGCACCAGTGCCTCGATATACCTTCGCGCAAGTGAGACTGCGTGAGAGCGTACGAGACGGCTTGAGAAACAAAGACGCTGAGAATCACGTGATTTTCAGCGTTACCGAGACGGCATGAGATGCCGTGAGAAAAGTAATTGGCGGAGGGGGTGGGATTCGAACCCACGGTCCTCGTGAGAGGACGCCAGTTTTCAAGACTGGTGCATTCAACCGCTCTGCCACCCCTCCGGGGGTGCGGATTGCGCGCGCAAGCTACTGCAAAGTAAACGCGCGGTCCAGCGGACTTGCGGGGGACCCTGGCGAGTTCCGGAATTGTTCGGTAAAAACTGCGACTTGTTCGGTGATCGGCGGGAATTTCATGGATTTCTGGCATGGCTTCGCGGTGATCACGGTGGTGCACCTGCTGGCGGCGGCCTCGCCCGGGCCGGACTTCGCCTATGTCACACGCCAGTCGCTGATTCACGGTCGCAAAGCGGGATTACTCGCGAGCGCTGGTATCGCGCTCGGTCTCTCGATCCACATTGTGTATTCCGCGGCCGGCCTCGCCGCCGTCATCGTCCACTCGGCGCACTGGATGACCGCGATCAAGCTCGCCGGTGGCTGTTACTTGCTCTACCTCGGCATCCGGGGATTGCGCGCGGGCAAGCGCGCCGCGCCGGCCGGGATGCCGGTGCGCGACTTGCCGGCTTCGCCATCGCGCCAGATCGCCGGCGGCTTCCTCTGCAACGCGTTCAATCCCAAGGCGCCTATCTACTTCCTCGCGCTGTTCACCGTGGTGCTTTCGCCAGGGTTACCGCTGCCGACCCTGCTGATCTACGGCGCATGGATCATGCTGCTGCAATGGGCATGGTTCTCGCTGGTCGCGACGCTGTTTGCGCACCATGCGGTTCGCGACCGTCTGTTCGCCGCGCGTCACTGGATCGACCGCGCCTTCGGCGCCGCCATGGTGGCACTCGGTGTGCGTGTGTTGGCGACTGCGCACGATTGAGCGCGCTTGAGCGGTTGGCCGCGAGTGGACAACCAGACTGACAACTCTGTCCTGTGTGTCTCGTCCGCAGACTCGCGCGACAAATAGACCCCAAACAACCCTCGAAACGTCGCGCGTGGAGATTCTCTGATTGACAGCGACGCCACGCGGCATAAGCTCCTCGCGCGTCTTTTCAGCAAAGTCTCGATCATTGCTGGTGGCAACGGATTTTCGCCACCGACCGTAAGGGGCATGGGACATGGAATTGCGAAATTTGATTTCATCCAACGCGATCCTTCCGATCGCGCCCCTGTCTCCGCGGTATCCGCAGTAGAACAAGACTTCCGTTCTTGACCGGCCGGCGGCTGTCACCGGCTTTCTTGTTAGATGCCACAGGGGGAATAACATGGCTCTTCGCTCGAGAATTACCCGCGCCATTTCAATTTTTTGGGTGGCGCTCATGGCGCTGTTCGCGCCGCAACTCTTCGCACAGTCCTTCAACTACGGTGAGGTCCTGCAGAAATCGCTGTTCTTCTACGAAGCTCAGCGCTCTGGCGATCTGCCCACCACCAACCGCATCAACTGGCGCGGCGACTCCGCGTTGCAGGACGGCGCGGATGTCGGCCGCGACCTGACCGGCGGCTGGTACGACGCCGGCGATCACGTCAAATTCGGCCTGCCGATGGCGGCCTCCGCAACCATGCTCGCCTGGGGCATCGTCGAAAACCGCTCCGCCTACGTGTCGACCGGGCAACTCGATACGGCACTTGACCAGCTGAAGTGGGCCACCGACTACTTCATCAAGGCGCATCCGAGTGCTAACGAGCTTTACGGACAGATCGGGACGGGAGGCACTGACCACTCCTGGTGGGGACCCGCCGAAGTCATGCAGATGGCGCGACCGGCGTTCAGGATCACCAGCACTTGCCCAGGATCGGACCTCGCCGGTGAAACCGCCGCCGCTATGGCGGCCGCGTCCATCGCGTTCCGCCCGACCAACGCCACGTATGCGAACACGCTGTTGTCGCACGCGCGGCAGCTCTACACCTTCGCCGACACCTTCCGGGGCAAGTACTCCGACTGCATCAGCGACGCGCAAGGCTTCTACAACTCCTGGAGCGGCTACAACGACGAGCTCGTGTGGGGCGCCATCTGGCTCTACCGCGCCACGAACGAAACGGCGTTCCTCGACAAGGCGCAGAGCTACTACGCCAACCTCTCCAACCAGCAGCAGACCACGATCAAGTCTTACAAGTGGACGCACGCCTGGGACGACAAGTCCTATGGCAGCTACGTGTTGTTAGCCAAGCTCACCGGCGCGACGCAGTATCACAACGACGCGCAGCGCTGGCTCAACTGGTGGACAGTCGGCGGCACGGCACTCGGTGCTGATGGCACGCGCGTCAACTACAGCCCGGGTGGCGAAGCGGTGCTCGACCAGTGGGGCTCGCTGCGTTATGCCGCGAACACCGCGTTCATCGCGCTGGTCTACGCCGATTCGATCACGGATGCGGCGCTGAAGACGCGTTACCACGATTTTGCGAAAAGGCAGATCGACTACGCGCTGGGTCAGAACCCACGCAACAGCAGCTATGTAGTGGGCTTCGGCGCGAACCCGCCGCGCAACCCGCACCATCGCACTGCGCACGGAAGTTGGACCGATCAGCTCACCTTCCCGGCGCAGAGCCGGCACATTCTGTATGGCGCGCTGGTGGGCGGACCGAAATCCGCCGACGACGCCTACGTCGACGACCGCGGCGATTTCGTCATGAACGAGGTGGCCACCGACTACAACGCCGGGTTCACCGGCGCAGTCGCGCGGCTGGCGGGTGAATACGGCGGCGCGCCGCTGGCAAACTTCCCGCAGCCTGAAGCGGTGGTCGGCAACGAAATCTTTCCGGAAGCTGCCATCAACGCTTCGGGAACCAACTTTACCGAGATCAGGCTCTATCTAAACAACCAGTCCGGCTGGCCGGCGCGCATGGGCGACAAGCTCTCGTTCCGCTACTACTTCACACTCGAATCCGGTGTGACGCCAAGCCAGATTACGATAAACGCCAACTACAACCAGTGCCTGGCGCCCTCGGGCCCGACACTGCATGCGGGTAGCGTCTACTACATCACCGTGAACTGCACCGGAGTGAAGATCTATCCCGGCGGACAGTCCAACTACCGCAAGGAAGTGCAATTCCGCATCGCCAGCTCAGGCGCCTGGGATCCGAGTAACGACTGGTCGTTCACGGGCGTCGGCACCACGCCGGGCTCCACGCCCGTGCTCGTGCAGCGCATTCCGGTGTACGACAACGGCGTGCGCGTGTTCGGCAACGAACCCGGCGGCTCCACGCCCGACTTGCAGCCACCGAGCGTGCCCGCGAATCTGCGCGTGACCGCGACGACCAGCAGTAGTGTGTCGCTGGCGTGGGACGCGTCGACCGATGACGTCTCCGGCGTCACGGGATACCAGGTGTTCCGCGGCACAACGCAGGTTGGCACGCCGACCGGCCTCACGTTCACGGACACGGGTCTCGCGGCGAGCACCACGTTCTCGTACACAGTGCGCGCGGTAGACGCCACGGCGAAGGTCTCGGCGGCCAGCACGGCGGTCAGCGCAACGACCACCGCAGTCACCCAGGACTTCACCGTCACGCCTTCTCCGAGTGCAGTCTCGGTGACGCGCGGAGCCAGTGCGGCGACGACGGTGGCGATTGCGCGCACCAACTTCACCGGTGCGGTGACGATGAGCGCCAGTGGATTGCCTGCGGGCGTCACGGTGGCATTCAATCCCTCTAGCGCAACCACCGGCAATTCAGTAACGGCGACGTTCACCGCGTCGAGCACTGCCACGCTCGGCGCCGCGACGGTCACCTTGACGGCTACCTCGGGCGCGCTGACACGCACCTCGTCGGTGTCTCTCACAGTGAACGACGGATCGACGCCGACCTTTACCGTCGCGGCATCGCCGAGTTCGCTGTCGGTGGCGCGCGGCGCCAGCGGCACGTCGACGATCGCGATCACGCGCACCAACTTCACCGGTGCAGTGACGATGAGCGCATCGGGTCTGCCGACCGGGGTGACCGTGGCCTTCAATCCGTCGACGGCAACCACCGGTAACTCGGTGACCGCGACGTTCACTGCATCGAGCACTGCCACGCTCGGCGCAGCGACTGTCACGATCACCGCCACCTCGGGCACGACCTCGCGCACGACGACGGTGGCGCTCACCGTTACGAGTGGCGGCACCGGCGGGACACTCACCGCGACACCCGTGGTGTCGACCAACAGCCCGTGGTTCAACGAGCTGCAATTGCAGGTCGCAAACACCGGTTCGCTGACCGCTCTGTCGATCACGATCGTGGTGCAGCGCACGCCGGGCGTGAGCTACTCGGGTCAGTACAACACGGTGGGTGGACAGATCGCGCAGACCAACAGCAGCACGACCGCGGCCATCACGTACCAGTTCACGCTGGCCGCGGGGCAGACCCTGCCGGCCGCGACGGGACGGACGTTTGCCGTACAGACCAGCGGAAATGGTTCCTTGCATCCCACGGCGGGTGACACGTACAGCGTCACGTACACCTCGGGGGGCACGACGACCACGACGACCGGCCACTTCTAACTGTCAATGCAAGGCCGCGGCGGACGCTACCAGGCGTTCGTCGCGGCCTTTTTCTTTCCCTTTCCTCTGAGGAAGTGGGAGAAAACACGGAGACGCGACAGTAATAGGATAGCGGCGAAGAAAAATTCCCTAACTGCCGCTGATTCCAGGTCGCCATGATCTCCACAGACGCACTTCGCTGGTTCAAGGAGACCTTCGGCCAGGATCTGGCCAAGGGCGTCGCAGGGACACCTTTCTCTGTAGACCTGCTGGTCGCCATCGCTGCCCAGGAAACCGGCGCGGAGATCTGGGCACCGCTGCGCAACAAGCTTGGCTTGCCTGAGCTTCTCGCCATTTGTGTTGGTGACACGCTCGATGCCGACAAGGGGCGCGTCGCGTTCCCGAAAACAAGTGCCCACCTCGTGACGGCGCCGCGCGGCGAAGAAATGCTTCGCATTGCGCACGATGCGCTGGTGTCGATGTCGAAGCATGTGCCGGCGTACAGCAAGGTCGCGAAACTCCCGCACAAGTTCTGCCATGGCTACGGAATCTTTCAGTACGACCTGCAATTTTTCCTGACCGACCCCGAATACTTCCTGCAGCGCCGCTGGCGTGAATTTCATTTCTCGCTGGGCAAGTGTCTCGAAGAATTGCGCGCGGCCGCGCGACGTACGGGCCTGCAGGATCGCCAGACACTCACCGACCTGGAGCAGGTGGCGGTTGCGATCGCCTACAACGCTGGCGTGTTTCGCCCCAAGAAAGGCTTGAAGCAAGGTTTCAAGTCGGACGACGGCCGCTTCTACGGCGAAAACATCCTCGACTATCTACGTCTGTCGCAAACGCTTGGCGCTCCGTCGGCACCCGCGGTGATTCCCGCGCCCGCTCCGGGATCCGCGGCGCTGCCGCCACCAACGCCCGTGGCCTCGCAGGGGCCTCTTTACGAAGTGAACGTCGATGCCTCGCAGCTGCGGCTACGTCGCGAACCCAGCATCGATCGGGCGAAGCCGTCAGCCAACGTGATCGCCCACTTGCCCGACGGGCATCGCGTGCGCTGGCTGTCGGGGAAGTCCACCGACGCCTTCCTCGAAGTGGAGACCAGCTTGAACGGCGCGCATCTGCGCGGTTTCGCGTCGTCAAAGTACCTGGTGAAGATCGCCGCCGCTGGCGATATTCCCATCGTGGTGCCGAGGGCGTCCCCGCCGACTACCGGTGTGATCGCCGTGTCGGCGCCACGCAAGGCGTCACGCGTAACCCGGCGCACCGAGATCGCGAATGCGCTGTCGCTCAACGAGCCCAAGCAGCCCGGGCGCGCCGGCAGCACACCGCAGGAACTTCGGGCGAGCCTGTGGCGCATCGTGGACTATCTCGCCGTCGACAAGGCGTCGCACGCGCGCTACCAGCCACGCGATGGCATGACCTTCTGCAATATCTATGCGCATGACTATTGCGCGCTCGCGGGCGTCTATCTACCGCGCGTCTGGTGGTCGCAGGAGGCGCTGGAACGGCTGACGCGCGGAGAAGCCGTGGAGCCTCGTATCGGCGCCACCATTCTCGAGCAGCGCGCCAATGACCTGTTTCGCTGGCTGCAGTCTTTCGGGCCGCGCTTCGGATGGCGGCAAACAGGAACGCTCGGAAAGCTGCAGGCCGAAGCCAATCTCGGGGCCGTGGCGCTGGTGATCGCGAGACGAAAGCTCGAAGGGAAATCCGGGCACGTGGCGCTCGTGGTCCCCGAGAGGGATCAGTTCCAGGCGCGGCGCGATGCAACGGGCGAAGTCATCGCGCCACTGCAGAGCCAGGCTGGCGCGCGAAACTTTCGCTTCGGCACGGGCGCAGCCAACTGGTGGAACGGCGAGCAGTTCGCGGAGAGCGCCTTCTGGCTGCACCCCTGAGCGCGGATCAGAGCTTGTCGGCGCCGCCCATGTACGGCCGAAGCACGGTAGGCACCGTGACCGAGCCGTCGGCATTCTGATAATTCTCCAGCACGGCCACCAACGCGCGGCCCACCGCCACTCCCGAACCGTTCAAGGTATGCAGCGGTTCGGGCTTGCCAGTGGCGTCATTGCGCCAGCGTGCCTGCATGCGCCGCGCCTGGAAAGCTTCGCAGTTGCT
>Ga0207691_10004327_pt1 | contig 13790 bp, 13 predicted proteins | sample KBSM13metaG_FD_184327 | JGI IMG/M metagenome (GOLD analysis project Ga0207691, IMG submission 184327) | Miscanthus rhizosphere microbial communities from Kellogg Biological Station, Michigan, USA - KBS M1-3 metaG (SPAdes) (version 2) | ecosystem: Host-associated > Plants > Roots > Rhizosphere >... | reverse complement strand
CTGGCGCAAGCGCGCGGCGCTCGGCTTCTTCATGACCGACTTCACCTTCACGCGATTCATGCGCTCGGCGCAGGAAGGAAGCTTGCCCGCGCAGAATCGCGACGCGTGGTTCGCCGGCGTGTGCTCCAGCAACTGGGTCACCTGGCAGCTCTCGGCGATGACCGGAATCATCGGCGCGAGTTACGTACCGGCGCAGTGGGGCCTGCAATTCACCGGCACGCTGGCGCTGGTGGCGCTGGTCGGGCCCAGCCTGAACGCGCGGCCGGCGGTCGTGGGCGCGCTCGTCGCTGCGGTCGTTGCCCTTGTGGCGTTCCCGCTGCCTTTCAAGCTGGGGCTGTTCTGCGCAGCCATTGCGGGAATCACCGCCGCGACGCTGGCCGATTCCTGGCAACAGCGGGAACCGCCGCGCGTGCTGGAGGATGCGTGAACGAAGCGGTCTCCGGCATAGCGCTCGGCGTGGTCATCGTCGGCCTTGCCCTATCTACTTTCGTGACGCGCACTTCGTTCCTGCTGGCCGGGGCGCGATTTCGCCTGGGCGCGCGCGTCGAAGTCGCGCTGCGTTACGCGCCCGTGTGCACGCTGGCGGCGATCATCGTTCCTGACATCCTGTTGCATCCGCCCGCCGCGACGCTCGATCTGTCGGTGCTCAATCCCCGCCTCATCGGCGCACTGGCCGCAGGCGCGTGGTTATGCTTCTCGCGGAATCTCATCGGGTGCCTGGGGGTCGGAATGGCCGCGTATACGCTGGCAAGGCTGTACTTATGAGCGTGTCTTGCCCTAGCTAGCCTTCCGGGCGTAGTGTCCGGGGCGTCGATAACAACAACAAGACGACGGGGGAGACACATGCAAGGCATAGGTGGTTTTCTGGTGCTCATGGGTGCCGGTTCGTTCGTGCTGCAATTCATGGACATGGAGTTCAGATTGCTCGGCTGGGTGGACAACTGGGGGCCGGTGGTTGGCACCTGCATCCGCATCGGGCTTATCGTGGTGGGGGCCGTTCTCTGGTTCCTCGGCAAGCAGCAGGCCGGGAAAAAAGAGTCGCCCGCAGCTTGATCCAACCGCGCCGGCCGGAAGCACGTTTCCGGCCGGTGCGATTCCCGTGAAAGCGTTAAGGTTGCGGCATGGACAAGCCGAGCCTCAACATCGTGCGCGCCGCGGACATCGCCGCGCACGCCCAGGATTTTTCCCATCCCTGGAACGTCAACTCCGAAATGCGCGGTACCCAGCTGGCACGCAGCGTGGGCCTGAAACGTACCGGCGTGAATTTCATTCGCGTTCCGACCGGCAAGGAGTCGTACGTCTATCACTCGCACCAGTACGAAGAAGAATGGATCTACGTGTTGTCAGGCCGCGCCATCGCATTGATCGATGACGCGGAATACGAAGTCGATGCCGGCGACTTCATCGGCTTTCCCGCGCCGTCGGTCGCGCACCTCATGCGCAACCCGGGGCCAGAAGATCTGGTCTATCTGTGCGGCGGCGAGAGCCGTGAATTCGAAATCGCGGATTTCCCGAAGCTCGGCAAACGCATGGTGCGCACGGGCAAACAGGTCGATGTCTACGATGCGGGAGACGCTCAGCCGTTCGGGCCGCTGACGCGCTGATCAACAGGGCGTCAACGCGAAGGCGGATCCGAGCACCGACGCGCTCTCCTCGCGGCTCGCTTCGTCATCCCTGCTTCGCTTTCCACGCGGCGAGCACGGTCGCTTCTTTCTCCGGAGCGATGCCGGCCTTGAGCTTCTCGCGTTCCTCGGCGGGACGCGTCAGATGCCAGGCCAGCGTGTCATTCACCGTCTTCTTCAACGGCGTGATCTTCAAACCACGCGCGACTGCGGCCTTGTTGCTGGTGCCCGCGAACGCAGCTTCATCCCCCTTGGCCGGTAGCCACACCGGCATGTCACTCCAGGGCGCAACCTCCTGTGCTTCGAGGAATTCTGCTGGAACAAAAGTCGCGCGCGGCATTTCCGCTGGTTTGGCCTGCTTCCTCGCCGCGGCAACACAGGCGTCGGTGAGCTCGCCAAACTTGAAGTCATTGACGTTGGACACGAGGTTGTAAGTGCCGGTGACGTGGTTCTCGATCGCGTTGATCGTGAACGCCGCGAGGTCACGTGCATCGATCACCTGGAATGGATCAGTCGGCGATCCGGGCGCGATGAATTCGCCGCCACGCGCCGCGCGCGCCGGCCAGTAGGTGAACCGGTCGGTGTTGTCATCCGGGCCGACGATCAGACCCGGGCGAATGATGGTGGTACGGCCAGGCATGACGCTGAGCACCGCCTGTTCGCACAGCGCCTTCAGCGGCCCGTAGGTCTCGCCATCGACCTTCTCCACAGTCTCATCGGCTAACTTCCCGACCGGCGAAGATTCATCGCGCGGCTCGCTGAAATTCGGGTAGACAGAGATCGACGAGGTGAACACGTACTGCTTGACCTTCGGCGCCAGCAACTCCGCCGACAGCCGCACGTGGCGAGGCACGTAGCCCGAGTTGTCGATGACGACGTCCCATTCACGATCCTTGAGCCCGTCGATCTGGCCATTGCGGTCGCCCTTGATGCGTTCGACTTCGCGGTAGCGGTCGGTCTTGGTCTTGTCGCGATTGAAATAGGTGAGCGTGTGCCCCCGCGCGAGCGCGAGCGCCGTCATGTGCAAACCGATGAAGCGGGTGCCGCCGAGAATCAGGATCTTGAGCGGCTTCGGCTTTTTCGCCGCCCAGGCGGAACCCACTGACGCCACCGCACCGGCGGCGGCCATGGACAACAGAGTACGTCGTTTCATGAACATCTCCTCGGCTAATACGCGCCGGGCTTCGCGTAGGTTGCGACCCAGTCGCGCACGACCTGATACCAGTACAACGAGTTCTGAGGTTTCAGCACCCAGTGATTTTCGTCCGGAAAATACACCAGTTTCGAGGGCACGCCGCGCTTCTGCAGCGTATTGAACAACTCCATGCCATGGCTCATGGGGACGCGCAGATCGAGCTGTCCATGGATGATCAGCGTCGGCGTTTTGAAGTTGGCCGCGGAGGTGTGCGGCGAATACTTCGCGAACTCCTCGGGCTTGTCCCAGAAATTGAAGAAGCGCTCGGCTTCCGCTCCGTAGTCCGACCCCACCTGCGTGAACAGGTTGTAAACCGCGGCGTGCGCGACCAGCGCTTTGAATGGATGCTTGCGCCCTAACAACGTGGTGGCGAGGAAGCCGCCGTAACTTCCGCCGGCCGCCACCATGCGCTCGCCGTCGACGAAGGGCTTCGCCATGAGCCATTCGGCCGCCTTGATGGTGTCCTCATAAGGTAGCGTGATCCAGTCCGGGTTGATGGAGTCGGTGAAGTCGTTGCCGAAACCGCCGGAGCCGTGAAAGTTGTGCCAGGTGACGATGTAACCCCAGCTCGCAAACACCTCCGCGTTCCAGCGCCACTGCACCGCGTCGATGATGGCGCTGTGCGGGCCGCCATGGAGCAACATCATCACCGGGTACTTCTTGCTCGCGTCGAAGCCTGGTGGATAGACGACCCACATCTGGATGTCCGCATTGTTCGCGCCCTTGTAGGTAACGCTCTCGACCTTGCCCTGGTCGACACCGGCAAGCGCGGCGTCGTTGAAAGTAGATAGCTTCACCGGGGCACCGGTTCGCGGCGAGACCGAGACCAGGGTTGGAGGCTCGGTGAAACTCTGGCGGATGGCGACCAGCCCTTTGCCGTTGCTTGCGAGTGCCGGCGCGCCGTAGGAAGACGCGCCGGTCAGCGCTGCGGGCGTGCCGCCGTCGAGCCTGAAGCGATACAGGCGGCGTGTGCCGGCGTCGTCGATGGACCCCAACAGACTGCGCGAGTCGCGCTCCCAGGTGAGACTGCTGGCGGAACGGTCCCAGCTTTCCGTCACGCCCACCGTGCTGCCCGCGGTGCGATCGTAGATCATGAGTCGCGCGCGGTCGGCATAGAACCGCTGGATGCGCTGCTGGACGAACGCGAGGCGCCGCCCGTCGGGGCTGTAGCGCGGTGAACTCTCGTCGGCCTTGTTAGCCGCAGAAATGTTGCGCGCCGGTTTGCACCCGCAGGTCGGCAGCAGAATCATGTCGTAGTTGCTGTCGATGCCGGATTCGTCGACGTCCGCGGCGAAGGCGACCTCGAGGCCGTCCGGCGAGATGTCATAAGAGAAGGAGTCGTTCTCCTGCTTCGACAGGTAATAGCCCGACATGCGGGTGATCGCCGTGGGCTCGCCACCTGCGAGCGCGATCGAAAACAGGTGCGGCTCACGCTCGTCCAGGTAGTGATCGAAATAGGAGATCGGCGCTTTGGTCCAGGTCCGCGCGCTCATCTTCGAATCGGTACGCTCCTTCTTGCGCGCTGCCTGGTCTTCCCAGCGCACGAGGTCCGGCCATACTTCGCTCACGAAGGCGATCCGCGTGCTGTCCGGAAACCATTTGGGTATCGAGGCGCCGGTGGGCAGGTTGGTCACACGCCGCGCTTCGCCGCCATCGATCGCGATGACGTAGATCTGGCTTTCCGTGTCGTCTCCGCGTTTGGAAACGAAGGCGATCCACTTGCCGTCCGGACTCACGGTGGGCTGCGAGTCGCTCGCCTTGTCGCTGGTGAGCTGGCGCGCGGCACCGCCGGCTACCGGGACCAGCCATAAATCGGTGAGTGCCTTGTTCTCGCCGATGTCGTACGTCGTGACGGGCACGACCGCGGTGACGCCGTCCGGCGTGATCGCCGGATCTCCGAGCCGCTTCAGCGTCCACATTTTTTCCGCGGTGAGGAGGCGTGAATTTGCCGGGGCGGTTGTTTGCGCGCCCGCGGTGGCGACGTAGACCATGGTCAACAGGAGCATTAGACGGTGCATGAATTCCCCGAATGTCGTTCTGCGCTTTGGTCACCCATTCTGGTTGAACAGGTCATCGAGGCAAGCTTTTCCGGCTCTTTCAGTCGTACTGTACCTTCGCTTCGTCTCTGCCCGGATGCGAGAATCGGCCGCACATGACGACTGACTCAAAGACGCGCATCAACGAATTCGGCCAGCCCATCGGTTTTGCATTGCCGGACTGGAAACCACCGCCGTTTCCGCCGCATGTTCCCCTGCAAGGAAGCTACTGCCGGCTCGAGCCACTGCGTGCCGCGAAGCATGCGCGCGACGTCTACGAAGCCCAGCGCGAAGATGCGGATGGCACTCGCTGGACCTATTCGTTTCATGGTCCTTACGAAGACTTTGCCGCCTACGAGGACTGGTGTGCTGGCGCGGAAGCGTCGCGCGATCCGCAGTTTTACGCCATCGTCGATGGCGCGAGCGGCCGCGCCGGCGGCACCTGCACGTACATGCGCATCGAGCCGCGACACGGCGTCATCGAAGTCGGGAATATCTATTTTTCGCCGCGCCTCGCACGCACGCGCGCCGCGACCGAGGCCATGTATCTGCTGATGGCAAACGCCTTCGAGCTCGGCTATCGCCGTTACGAATGGAAATGCGATAGCTGCAACCTCCCGTCGCGCGCCGCGGCCACGCGTTTCGGCTTCACCTACGAAGGTTTGTTTCGCCAGGCCATCGTCAACAAGGGCCGCAACCGCGACACCAGCTGGTTCTCCATCATCGACGGCGATTGGAACGGCGGGCTCAAAGACGCGTATCGGCAGTGGCTGTCGGCGGAAAACTTCGATGCGAACGGAGCACAGAAGCTCCGGTTATCGGATCTGACAGCGCCGTTCGTGCGGGCGAAGTCCTGACCTCAAGCGGCGAAGAACGCTTCCACCTGTTTCGACAAGCCATCCGCTCCGGACTCGAAGGATTCCGAGTCGATACGCGACACCGGCTGTTTGACCAGTGCGAGTCGATCCGCCGGCCAGGAGGCGACAGCGGACTCCAATGCCACGCCCGGGCCGCCTTCCTTCTTTCCCAGTCCGACCACGCACAACTTCCTGACAACTTTGGGTCGGGCCGCTGCGAGCTCCACCGCCACCGCGGCGCCGGCGCCGGCGCCTAACAAGTCCACCTGCCGGAAGCGCATGGAGTCCAGGAAGTCGCCGATGGCTTCCGCGTAGGCACTTACCGACAGTGGACTTGCAGCGGCGTCGGATTCACCGCAGCCGGGCAGGTCGGGGCTGTAGATCGAGCGGCTGGTGCCGAGACGCTTCGAGAGCTCCAGGAACATTCGCCCCGAGCCGGCGCTACCGTGCAGGCAGATGAGGGTCGTCAGCTCATCGAAGCCTCCACCGTCGGGAATGGCGTTATGCACGTGGAGCTGGCCGTGCCGGCACTCGAAATAGGCCCGGCGCAGGCGCGGTGAGGCGGTATTCATGGAGTGCAACCTTAACCTAACCGCGGGCGCGCGAAGATTCGCAAATGCGCGGCGTCCTTAAGGGGATTTGACAAAACTGAGAGGCGCATTCGCATTTCCTGAATGGCACGAAAACTCTGCAACCAATGCCCGGCAACTGCGGGCTAGAATCCCTGCAGAAGAATATTTGGGGATAAACCCGAGATGCCACCCGTGAACACCAGCGCGTCCTCGCCGGACGTGGACAATGAGGCCACCGCCGAATTGCCCGTGCTCGACGTGGCCGCGTACGAATCGACGATGGGCGAGCGTACCGATAGTTGGTCGGTTCCGAGCGGCGGGCTGACGCCGATGACTGGCAACGTGGTCGAAGCGACGACTGAAATGCCGGCGCTGCCCGCGGAGTCGATTCCGACGCTGCACGAGGTCGTTCCCGCATACGACCTCGACCACAGCGGAACGCACGAAATGCCGGCGATGCCGCAGGGCAAACACGAGGCGCACTCCAAGGCACGCCGAAAATCCGCAGCGGTCAAGCGCAGTGCCCCGGAGCGCTCAACGCCCGACACAGTGGTGACGAACGCGCCAGCGGCCTCCGCCACGGCGCGTGCAACCGGGCACGTCGCCGCACCGATCACGCTGCCGCCTTCTCCGCCGCTCATCGAAGAGTGGCGGAATGCGCTGGCCAGGGCTGAGCGCCGAATCGAAGAACTCACCGAGCGAGCCCGCATCGCGGACGCCGAACGCAACGTCGCAGTGGCGCGCGTCAACGCCGAGAACGCGCAATTGCGCGAGCAGTTGGCCGGACACCTGGAATCCCTGCACAGCGCGCGCGAACGCCTCGATGTGCAAAGCGCGGACACGCCCGAGCTCGAAGACCAGTTGTTTGCGCGCGCCGATCGAATCGCGGGGCTCGAAAAAGAGCTCGCGGTGGTCGCGGCGGCGCACGCGGAAAAGACCGCGCTGCTCGGCAAGAGCCAGCAGCGTGTCGAAACACTCGATTGCGACGTCATGAACCTGCGTGCCACGGTGGCGCGGCGCAATGCGCAGATCGCGATGCTCGAAGCGGACCTGCAGGCCCGCCAGCAGCGCGAAGCCAGTCTCAACGCACGGCTTGCCGAAGCGCTCGCTTCGACCGATCCACATGTTCCGCGATTGCGCGCCGAGCTCGCGGCGCGCGACGAGCTCATGGTGCAGCTCAAGGCGGATCTCGAATTGGCCCGCGCCCACGCCGCCGAAAAAGACCAGGATCTCCAGGTGGCCGAAGAAAGCATCCGCAATCTCGAGATCGAGGTGCGCGACAAGACCGGCAAGCTCGAAGAAGCCAACGTCACGGTCGAGGAATGGCGCGCGGTGATTGCTGAAAGTCAGCGCTCGATCCTGCAACGCGACGGGCGCATCCAGCAGCTCGAATCCGACCTGGAAAAGCGGGTCGCCAACGCTTCAGATTCCGCCGCGCAAACCGGCGAGGAGATCGCACTCGAGGGTCCTGCGCGCGTGCTCATCCGCACCGACGGCAATACCGACTTCGTTCACGTGCTCGGCCGCCGCACGCGCATCGGGCGCGGCTCGGACAACGAACTGGTGCTCGATACCAAGCACGTCAGCCGCTATCACGCCGTGCTGCTGGCAGGTCCGGTGCACACGACGATCGAAGATCTGAACAGCACCAACGGCGTGTTCGTGAATGGCAGGCGCGTTTCACGCCAGGCGCTGAAGGATGGCGACCGCGTGACCGTCGGCCGCACGCAGTTCCGTTACAACGTCCGCGATTGACGCCTCAGGGCGTACCGAAGTAGCGCTCGTATTCTTTCTTGAGTGAAGCCAGTTTGGCGTCGCTGGCCGCCGCGGTCGTGAACTCCGTGGCCGTCGACTTGAGCCACTCCAGTCCTTCCTTGCCGAGACCGTGCGTCTCGTCCTTCGCCCAGATGTTCACCGCGCGCGTGAATGTGCGCTGGTAGGAGTACGACACGAGCTCACGGCCGTGAACCCGCACTTCATAGGTCACCATCAGGCTGTTGTTAGTGACCGCGGGAATGAGTCCGAGCGTGCCGCCGGTGAAAATTGCCGACAGCAACCCGGTGGCCTTGCCTCCCGCAGTCGGTTGCAGGGTATGCATCACCCGCAGGTGGAGCGGGCTGCCAAACAGTTCCTTGTCGAGGCGGGCGAACTGCTCGCTCTTTTTGATGAGATCGAACAGCTCGTCGTTCGCGATGGAGCCATAGAAGCTCATTGCCGGAAGTGCACTCGCGGGCGCAGCCGGGGCTGCGGCGGGCGTGGGCGGCGCTGGCACAACGACGGAGGTGGGCGCTGGTTCCGCGGCGCAGGCGAGTGCGCCAATCGTGAGGCTCGCGCAGAACAGCGACAGTTTCATGAGAGCGGTTCTCATTGATAGCAGCTCAGTTGCAGCACCGATCCGAGCGCTGCTTCGTTTGCGATGGTCATGTTGCCGTTCGCTTTGGGTTTCACCTCGGCGAAATCGACATGCGAATCGCGGAGGAACATCGCGGCGTACCTGGCTTCGAGCGCGAAGTTCACGTTTTGCGGCAGCAGCCCATCCTTGATGAGTGCCGCGGCATTCAGCGAGCTCACGGTGACCCCGAGCAGCTCGCCGCCGTCTGACACCACCGGCCCGCCACTGGAACCCGGCTGAATCGGCGCGGAAAACTGGAAGAGTCCTACCGACCCTTTCATCCCGGCGCGTGCGCTGACATTGCCGCGCGTGAGATTCGGCGAATCGGCGAGCAGTCCCTGCAGCGGGTAGCCGACATTGGTGACGCCCTCGCCGAGCGTGAGCGTCTGGCCGACGCGCAATGGCAGCGCGCGGTCGGTCGGTTTGCCACTGTCCACGACGGCGAGATCGAGCAGATTGCTGCTGGCACTCAGCTTCACCGGCAGCTTGACGCCATCCTTCTGCGCCTCGAGCACCAGGCAGTCGCGCAGCACGTGCGCAGCGGTGATCATCTGTCCCTTCTTGTTGATGTAAAACGCCGTTCCCGTGGTCACCGCCTTCTTGCGGTCGATGAGCAGTTCGCGGTCGATGGCGGGTATTTGTGCCGTGGCCGGGAAAGCCTGCGCGTTGGGTTTGACCCTGGCCAATACGTCGACCAGCACCAGTTGCGTGGTGCGCAACGCCGCGTTCGGAAAGCCGCCGAGCGGTCCGGAGGAGTGGAGGCCGACGCTCTGCACCTGGCTTCCCTCGAGGAGTTGCTTGGCGCTCGCATCGTAGACCTTGTAGTCCATGGTCAGCGACAGCTGGCCTGCGGCGATGTTCCACGTCGGGTTGATGGCGATCAGGAGTCCATAGGTGCCGTCGGCAAACGCGCCCGAATCGTTGAGCTTCACCGGCTTCATCTGCGGGAAGAGTTGTCCGCCCACCGCGCTGCGCGCGTCGTCCAGAGACTTGCCCGGGTAGGCCCAGGCGCCGATGCTGCTCACGTAGAAGCGGGTGCCCAGGTCGTTGGCTGGTAGATAGATCGCGACGGGCGTGTCATTCGGGATCTTGACGTCCTTGGGGACCTTCATGCCCTTGGGCAGGGCGCTCTTCGCGGCAAAGGCCGGGGCGAGCAGGGCCAAGCCGATCACCGCGGCTACACCAGCCTTCCAGAGAACGGGCTTCCGGGCAAAGTTGGGCATGTTCGTCAATGGACTCCCTGCGCGAAGATTCTAGTCTACTGGGCCGCTACGGGCGCGCCGGTTAAGCTAGTCTCACTTTGTATGACTGACACCTATATCGAACGCATCCTCCGCGCCCGCGTCTACGACGTCGCCATGGAATCACCGCTGGAAACGGCGCCGCGGCTCTCACGCCGCCTCGGCAATACCGTGCTGCTGAAGCGCGAGGACCTGCAGCCGGTGTTCTCCTTCAAACTGCGCGGCGCCTACAACAAGATTGCCCACCTGTCGGACTCGGTCGCGAAGCGCGGCGTCATCTGTGCCTCGGCGGGCAATCACGCGCAAGGCGTGGCACTCGCGGCGAAGCGGCGCGGGATCCCCGCGCTCATCGTGATGCCGCAGACCACGCCTAACATCAAGGTGAACGCGGTACGCGACTTGGGCGGCGAGGTGATCCTGCACGGCGACGATTACGACAGCGCTTACGAGCACGCGCAGTCCGTGGTGCGCGAGCGCAATCTCGCGTTCGTACATCCTTTCGACGATCCGGACGTGATCGCGGGGCAGGGCACGGTGGCCGTGGAAATCCTGCGTCAGTCGCGCGGTGAGGTGGACGCCATCTTCGTGCCAGTCGGCGGCGGTGGTCTCATCAGCGGCATCGCGGTGTATGCGAAGTACCTGAACCCGCGCATCAAGATCGTCGGCGTCGAGCCGGTCGACGCCGCGGCCATGCACGATTCGCTGCGCGCCAAGAAGCGGGTGACGCTCGACCGGGTCGGAGTATTTGCCGATGGCGTCGCCGTGCGCCGGGTTGGCGAGGAAACATTCCGTTTGTGCCGCGAGCACGTCGACGAGATCGTGCTGGTCGACACGGACGAGATCTGCGCCGGCATCCAGGACATATTCGAAGACACGCGCTCGATCGTCGAACCCTCGGGCGCGCTCGCGGTGGCAGGCATCAAAAAATATTGTGCGCTGAACAACTGGCAGGACAAGCGCGTGGTTGCCATCAACAGCGGCGCGAACATGAACTTCGACCAGCTGCGCTACGTGGCCGAACGTTCGGATGTCGGCCAGGCGCGCGAGGCGTTGTTCGCGGTGGAGATTCCCGAGCAGCCCGGAAGCTTCCTCAAATTCTGCGAAATCCTGGGGCAGCGCGCGGTCACCGAGTTCAACTACCGCTTCGGTACGCGCGAGCGTGCGCAGATCTTCGTGGGCTTCGCATTGTCACGTGGCAAGGAAGAGCGCGACGAAGTCATCCTGAAGCTGCGCGCGGAAGGTTATGGCGTCACCGACATGACCGACAACGAGACCGCCAAGCTGCACGTGCGCTACATGGTCGGCGGCCATGCGAATGGCAACGTCGCCAGCGAGCGACTGTATCGATTCGAATTCCCGGAGCGTAAAGGCGCGCTGTTGAAGTTCCTGCAATCGATCGGCACGCGCTGGAATATCACGGTGTTCCACTATCGCAATCACGGCTCCGACTACGGTCGTGTACTGGCCGGAATCGACGTGCCGGCGTCTGACACGGCTGACTTCCTCGATCACCTCAACGTGCTGCACTATCCCTACAGCGACGAAACTAACAATCCTGCCTACCGGATTTTTCTGGGTTCTTGAGGCAACCAGGGAACACGGGCCGGTAAGACCGGTCTGTGTAGAATGCCTCCCGCTGCCGTCATCAGGTCTCTATTGGTGTTCGACGAAAAGCATCCGCTGTACGGGCCATACCGCATGGCCAAGCGCATTGCCATAGGCATCGTGGGCGGTTCGGTGCTCATCATCGGCATTTGCATGATCGTCCTGCCGGGCCCGGCGTTCGTCGTCATTCCGGTTGGCCTTGGCATCCTCGGCATCGAGTTCGCCTGGGCGCGCAGCTGGCTCAGGAAGGCCAAGGCCAAGGCCGAGGAAGTGGCGGCCAACTTCAATCAGAAGAATGGCAGCCAGAAGAACGGCAACCCGAACAACGACGGCAAGAGTCCCTAGTTAGGACTGCGGGCGGCCCGCTATTCGATCGGCAGATCGAACATGAGCTCCCGCGCGAAACGCACCGGCGGCGAACCGTACGACAACACCTTGTCGTGATAATCGCGCTGCGCAAAGCCGGCGCCCAGGCGCTGTTCCGCTTCGGCTCGCAGTGCCATGTGCTCGAGCGCGCCCACGAAATACACGGGCAGCTGGGCGGAAGTGAGCTGCGCGCGCGTCCACTTGCCGGCGGCCTCGCGCTCTTCCTGGAACCCGGAGTCGGTCATGAGCTTCATGGCCGCGTCCCGCGAGATCCCATCGACGTGCACCGCCTGGTCGAGCAATGCGTTCACGATGCTGCGCAGATACCACTTGAGCTGGATGAGCTTCATGAGCGGGTCGCCATTCAGATAACCCGCATCGCTCATGACGCGCTCGGTGTACACCGCCCAGCCTTCGATGAACGGCCCGGACGACAGCACCTTGCGCAGCGTGGACGGATACCGGTTGGCGTGCGCGAGCTGTAGATAGTGTCCGGGCATCGCCTCGTGGATCGTGAGGTTGTGGATCGAACGCGAGTTGTATTCGCGCAGGAAAGAATCCGTCTGCGCGCGCGTCCATTGCTTCGGAATGGGTGAGACCGCGTAAAAGGTTTTCTGTCCCGCCTCGAGCGCGCCCGGCGAATCGCAATATGCCAGCGCCACGCCCTGCTTGAACTCCGGCATCTCGATGATCTCGAGCGGCTCATCCGGCAGCGACACGATATTCTTCTCGCGTACGAAACGCGTCGCCTCGGCGAGCGTGGCCCGCGCCGTATCCAGCACCGCGTCGCGCTTCGGGCGTTCCGCGTAGGCGAGCTCGAGCGCGGCCTTGATGGCGCGCTGCTGTTGAGCGGCGCTGGGCTTTTCCGGGGTGGCTGGCGCGCCGCGCCGGGTCTTGAGCACCTGGCGTGCGATCTCGTACATCGCAGTTCGCGTACTAGCTAGTTCACTCTCGGCGCGCGCGCGGATTTCCTGGCGCGACAGCGGTGAAAACAGCGCGAACGCGAGCTTCTGGTCGTAGAGCGTGCTGCCGAGTCGAAAATCTCCTTTCGACTCCGGCAGCAGGCGCTTGTCGATCCAGATCTGGTGTTGCGACACGGCGCTGCGCGCTTTCGCGAGGCTCGCGCGCAGAGTCTCCTGCTCGGCCGGCGGGAGAGCGGCGATCTGCGCCGTGATTTCTCCGTCGAGCATCGCCTTCAGGCCGGCGTTCTGCTTCGACGCGGTCTCCGCGTGTACTTTCGGGACCCGCGCCGGGTCCAGCACCTCGCGCACCTGCGTGAGGAAGCGCGGGATCTCGTTGAGTCGTTTGCCCAGGTTCTGCAGGCGCTCGGGGGCTGGCGCGAATTCGCGCGCCAGCAGGTTGTACAACGCATCGCCGGCGGTGCGCGTGTACAGCAGCGGATTCCACTTCCAGGCCTGCAGGGTCTGCAATTTCCAGCGGTCGAACTGCAGTTCGTGCAGCAACAACAGCGCATCGACCTGGTTGGCCCGCGATAGTTTGCTGCGGTCGATGGGCTCGAGAGACGCTAGATAGAGCTCGGTGAATGCCAGCCGCGCCTGCCAGCCCGCGGCGCTGACGTCATCGACCCGGTCGTCGAACCGGTGATCCCCAAGCGCAGTCGCATCGGCCGGAGATAGTTCGGGAAATTCCCGAAGGTATCGCTGCGCCAGTGCTTCGAATTGCTGATCGGCCGTGGGCGGCGGGGGCGGAGCTGGCGGCGCCGGTTCCTGCTTGACGGGGGTAGGTGCGCATGCGCACAGCAGTATCGCCGCGAACACCGCGACGGCGGCTCCAGGGACTGATTTCATCGCGGGGCCTCGGGCATTACGGGCGCAATGGCCAACGAGGCGCGACGTTACCAGCTAAAGTGCGCATCTCCCAACACCCCGCCTTCCATCCGACGA
>Ga0207691_10004320_pt1 | contig 13804 bp, 15 predicted proteins | sample KBSM13metaG_FD_184327 | JGI IMG/M metagenome (GOLD analysis project Ga0207691, IMG submission 184327) | Miscanthus rhizosphere microbial communities from Kellogg Biological Station, Michigan, USA - KBS M1-3 metaG (SPAdes) (version 2) | ecosystem: Host-associated > Plants > Roots > Rhizosphere >... | reverse complement strand
ACGGAAGGCGAAGTTCGTCGCGTAGATCTGGCAGTGCGGATGCGGGTTGCTCACGCCTACGACTTCGCCCTTGTTCTCGAACATGAGGACGTGCCGCACCTCGCGTCGCGCCGCCAGCTCCCGGAACTGCCGCTGTAGCTCCTCGAGCAGCCCGACGATCTCGTTATGCGGCAGCTCGGCCAGCGAGCGATCGTGGCGGGGCGAGTAGCAGACCACGCGCGACAAGCCGTCGGCGCGACGGACCTGATATGGTCCCGTGGGCAGCGCCTCAGGGTCGGGCGCGTCGGGGCCGACGCAGGGATGGTCGTTGTCGAACGCGAAGACGCCGTCGTATGCGGGATTCCGCTCGCCCGACACGCGTGTGTTACCGGGACAGAGATAGCAGCCGGGGTCGTAGTCGACCCGAGGCGCGCGCGCGTCCCCGACCGTCTCGCCCTGCCACGGGCGGCGGTCGCGGTGCGACGAGATCACGACCCACTCTCGACGAAGTGGATGCCAGCGTTGTTCCCAGACCATCGCGCTCGGGTAAGGGCGTCGGAAATTACCGTGTACGCTCCCTGTTGCCTATTGTCGACCGTCTTGGTATGATTGTCGACGATTTAGGTATGGAGCCACGATCGTGGGCAAGCCGTCCGATCTCATTCAGGGCACGCTCGACCTGCTGATCCTCAAGACGCTGACCGCCGAGCCAAAGCACGGCTGGGCGATCGCGAAGCGCATCCAGCAGGTGTCGGAGGACGTCCTCCAGATCACGCAGGGGTCGCTGTATCCGGCACTGCATCGTCTCGAGCAGCAGGGGCTGATCTCGGCGGAGTGGAGTCAGACCGAGACGGGCCGGGACGCGAAGTTCTATGAGCTGACGAAGACCGGACGCGCGGCGCTCAAGTCCGAGACGGCGCAGTGGGAGCGACTCTCGGCGGCCGTTGGGTTGGTGCTGCGGAATGCCTAACGCCTCCGGAACCCGCTGGGTTCAGGTCATCAAGCTTCGTGCGCGATCGATGTTCCGTCGCGCGGCCGTGGAGCGCGATCTCGCGCGCGAGCTGCAATCGCACATCGATCTCCAGGTCGAGGACTACGTCACGCGCGGGATGTCGCCGGATCAGGCGAGGCAGACAGCTCTCCGGGAGTTTGGTGGCATCACGCGATTCCAGGACGACGTCCGCGACACGTGGCATGCGTCGCTCGTTGGTGACCTCCGTCGCGATCTGCGCTACGCCTGGCGCGGGCTTTCCCGCCGACCGCTGCTGCTCGTCGTCTCCATTCTCTCCATCGGGCTGGGCGTTGCGGTCAACACCACGGTGTTCGCGCTCGCAAAGACACTGTTTCTCGCGCCGCCGAGTGCGCGGGACGCTGGCCGACTCGTGAACATACGAACGGCTCGCAGCAGTCACGTGTCGTACGAGCAATGGCGCGCGCTTTCCGCGAGTGGCGCGCTCGCCGGAGTGGCCGGTTATCAGATCGAGAGCGAGGTGAACTGGCTTCGCGGAGACGCCGCGGTCACGCTCGTGCCAATGCTCGTCACCGCGAACTTCTTCGACGTCCTCGGCGTCCCGATCGCGCGCGGACGCGCCTTCACCGCCGTGGAGGCACGAGCCGAGCTGGATCCGCGAGTCGTCGTCGTGAGCGACGGCTTCTGGCGGTCGGCGTTAGGGGCGGACTCCGGTGTGATCGGTCGGGCGATCACGCTCAACGGTCGCCCGTATACGGTCATCGGCGTGCTGGCGCCGCACATCCGCGGCATCTTCGGCTACGGCAGCGCTCCGGAGGTGTACCTGCCGCTGAGCAAGACGCTGCTGCCGTACCTCGGGGAGCCTGGTACGCCCGTCGTTCAGCTCGTCGGTCGGTTGCGCGACGACCAGACAGTTGCTGAGGGGCGCGCGGCGTTCACGGCCGCGGCGCGGCGAGCCGAGGGGATGATGGCGTCGCCGGCCGACACGGGATTCGCGCGCCTCGAGGTGTTCGCTCCGGCGCGCGGGCTCTCGCAGGCCGGGCCGCCCGGGTCGATCGCCGCGTTCCTTGCGGTGCTGCTGGTCATCGTCGGGCTCATCCTCTGTATCGCGTGCGCGAATGTCGCCGGCCTTCTGCTCGCGAGAAACGCGGAGCGCCGCCACGAAATTGCGCTCCGCCTCGCGCTCGGGGCCGGGCGGGCAAGGCTCGTTAGGCAGCTGCTGACGGAAGGACTCTGGCTGGCGCTCATCGGCACGGCGGGAGGCGTGGCGATCGCTGCGCCGCTCCTGGCACTCCTGAACGGCGTGTCCCTGCCGTTCCCGATGCCGATCGACCTCGGTTTGTCTCTCGATGCAGGCGTGGTGGGATACGCCGTGCTCCTCATCGCCGTTGCCTGCGTGCTGTCGGCCCTCGTGCCCGCACTCCAGGCGACGCACATCGCGTTGGCGCCGACGCTGAAGGATGATGGACGCACGGCGTTCGGCCCACGAATGACGCTGCGACGCATGCTCGCCATCGGGCAGGTGGCGCTATCACTCACGCTGCTCATCACGGCGACGCTGTTCGTCCGCAATCTCGCACGCACGCAGTCGCTCGACACCGGGTTCGACACGGCGCATACGGCCGTCGCGCAGATCGCGTTCGTTCAGGACCGCTACTCGCGTGAGGCACGAGACGCAATGGTCGAGACCGCGCTCGAGCGCGTGCGAGCCATCCCGGGTGTCGTGTCCGCGGCAGCGACCACCGGAGTGCCGCTCACGATCCGCGCCGGGCGCACGACCGGGACCGGAATCAGGATCGATGGAGTCAAGGACGAGGTTCATGTCGAGTTCTCCGGCATCGACGTAGGCCCGGACTACTTCGCGACGATGGGCATGCACACCGTGAGCGGCCGCGAGTTCCGGAGAACGGACAACCAGACCGCAGCCCGCGTCGCGATCGTGAACGAAGAGTTCGTGCGACGCTACTTCGGCGGGCGCGATCCCGTTGGTCGCACCATGGACCTACCCGGTGACTCGGGCGCGGTGCCAACGGAGATCGTGGGTGTCGTCTCGAACGCCAAACATCGAACGTTGGGCGAGCAGACACGGGCGGCGGTCTACGCGTCGCTGTGGCAGCGAAATAGCGACACGAGGATTGTCTTCATCGTTGCCAGGACGGCGGCGGATCCGAGCGGGCTGCTCACGCCAATGCGACGCGTGATCGGCCAGCTCGACGTTTCAACCGCGGTCGAGGTGCGGACCATGCGATCGGCGCTTGCGTTTGCGTTCCTGCCGAGTCGCGTGGGTGCGATCGTGGTGGGGAGCCTCGGCGTTCTCGGGTTGGTGCTGGCGATGATCGGTCTGTTCGGCGTGATCTCGTTCGGTGCGAGCCGACGGATGCGCGAAATCGCGATCCGCATGTCACTCGGGGCGACGCGAGGGAGCGTGATCGGGCTCGTGCTGCGCGATGCCTCAGTTGTCGCTGGCATCGGCATGGCGTTAGGCATCGCGGCGTCGCTCGCGGTCACTCGACCGTTGGCGGCGTTCCTGGTAGATGGCTTGAGCGTGCGCGACCCGCTGAGCTACCTGGGAACGGCGGTGATGCTCGGTGTGGTGGCGATCGCAGCGAGCTGGATACCCGCGTGGAGAGCGGCTGGCATAGACCCGGTAGCGGTACTCCGCCAGGAGTGAGTGGCGCGAACCATCCGCACGGCGCAATTCGGCAAGCGAGATCGACGCTAGCGGACTACCGCTTGGTGGTGCATGATGGATGGCGCGTGGGTCGCCGACGACTCGCGTGTAACTCTGCGGATTCGATCGTCACCCACCGAGGCGTCAATGCGCAAAGTATTTATCCTCGCTCTGATCGTCGCTGCGTGTGCCAAGAAAGAACCGGCACCCGACACCACAACGCCGGCGCCGCCGCCACCGCCGCCGCCACCCCCGTCCCTGACCGCGGCCGACGTCGCCGGGACCTGGAACGGCACGTCGAAGGTCGAAGGCGACACGGCCACCACGGCCTTCATGGTGAAGAGCACCAGCGATTCGACCGCCACCCTCACGAACGCGAAAACCAAGGTAACGGTGGCCGTGAGCACGAAGCTCGATGCGGACAGCATGATCGCGACATCGAAGCCGTACAAGGACCCGACAATTCCGAAGGTAAAGGGGAACGTGATGTTCCGGGCAGTGGGTCGGATGAAGGACGGAAAAATGGTCGGCACGACGACCATCATGCTCGCCTCCAAGCCGGACTCAGTGGTCGCCAAGGCGAACTGGGAGGCGACGAAAGCGCCGTAGGCGCCTTCGGCGCCTACGGCGCCGGAAGCGGGAGACCGGAGACGGGTAAGGTGCGGAAACCCTCGGGATGCATCTCGCCGTGAGATGAGCCTCCCGAGGGTTCTCGCTGTCTCCCCGCTTCCCGTCTCCCGCTTCCCGGCACTTTCGTTGCAACTATGCCAGGACCTGCCGTGTTCGTCTTCATCTCCCATCTCACCGTCCCGCCAGAAGACCACGACGAGCTGGAACGCCACTTCCGTGAGCGATCGGGCCTCGTAGACAGCTTCCCGGGCTTTCTCTATCTGCAGCTGCTCGCCCCGCAGGGCGGAACGGCAACCCACACGTTCCTCACCGCGTGGGAGAGTCGTGACGCCTTCCGGCGCTACATGCAGAGCCAGGAGCACGCTGTGTCCCACAGCCGTGAGCCGGGAGAGATCATGCGGCGCACCCAGGTGCGCCACGAGGCATACGAAGTGATGCTCGATTCCCGGAAGGAGCCCGAATGGACCCGATAACCGTCGAAGGCCGCGCTGCCGCCGAGCTGCTCGCCCGGAAGGCGAGCTTCGCGCAGACGGCCACGGACGCGCTCTACGCGGAGATGCCGGAGCTCACCGACCGCTACGGCGCGGTCGGCCGGGAGCGATGCCTCGAGGACATCCGATATACCATCGACCATCTCATCCCCGCCGTCGACCTCGCACAGCCGTCGATGTTCGCGACGTACGTGGCCTGGCTCGACGACCTCCTTCGCGCCCGCAACGTCTCCACCCGCGAGGTCATCCGAAGCCTGGAGCTCATCGAGCAGACCGTCCGCAGGGAGCTCGCACCCGACGAAGCCAACGCCGTCGCCTCGTGCATTCGCGCCGGACTCGATTCGCTCGGTGCAGCACGGAAAGAGACATGACGGCAGTGGCAGTCGTGAATCCCGCCGAGCACTACGGGGCATACCTCGGGGCCATCCGAAGTGGCGACCGCCGGCGTGCGTTCCAGGTCATGGACGCCGCACGCGACGCGGGCCTCGATCTGGCCGGGATCTACCTCGGCATTTTCCAGCCGGCGCTGCGCGAGATCGGATGCCTCTGGCAGAATAACGAGCTGACGGTGGCCGAGGAGCACCTCGCGACCGCCATTACACAGGCGGCGATGGCTCGCGCGTACGAGCGGGCGTTCACGTGGCGCACCGATGCGAGCCGCAGGCTCATGGCCGCGTGCGTCGACGTCGAGCGTCACGAGGTCGGCCTGCGCATGCTCTGCGACCTGCTGGACCTCGAGGGCTGGCACACGACCTACCTCGGGGCCACGGTGCCGACCGAGAGCCTCGTGGCCATGGTGCGGCGGCTCCGCCCGGACGTCGTGGCGCTGTCGGCTGCGCTGACCCCGCACCTGCCCCGTCTCCGCACGATGATCGCGGCGATCCGGGACGCGTTAGGCGACGCGCGACCGCTCATCATCGTCGGTGGGCGACCGTTCCTGGACGATCCGAGCCTGGCCCAGCGGCTCGGCGCCGACCTCACCGCACAGAATGCCGTGGACGCCGTGCGTCTCCTCGGCGAACGCGTGAGCCGAGCCCGATGAGCCAGAGTGTGATCACGCACCTCCCTGCGTGCTTCGACGGCTTCCCCGGCGCGGTGCTGCATCTCTCACCCGGTGGCAGGGTGATCGAGTCGAACGGACATCTCGAGCGAGAGCTCGGGAAACCGGTCGTCGGCGAGCGGTTTTCGGAGATCATCGACGCCGAGTCATGCGGCGAGAAGTGGGACCGCGTCCTGCGGCGGCCGCTTGGGCATTGGACCTATGAAGAACTCGGCAACGACGCGGCCGATCGTCCTGGTGGAGGATGATCCACCCGACCGGTTGATGGTGCGGCGACTGCTGCAGGGCCGACCCGGAGCTACGTGATCCACGAGGTGGGCACCGGCGAGGACGGGTCGCCGTGCTCGAGGAGGGCGCCCAGGACGACCTCGTGAAGGACGGCGCCCACATCGCAGAGCCTAACGAGGGCGATCGAGAACGCGATCGAGCAGTTCCGGATCCCGTCGCGAGCTCGAGGAGCATCGCGCAACGAGCCGTCTCACCGTGCATTACCATTTGAGGGATGCATGCGCTTACCCTGCGCGCCGGTCGAGATGCCTACGCGCTCCTTCGCGAACGAGGTCTTCGTGCCGAGGACATCGACATCATCCCCGCCGCCTCCGGCGGCGCGAAGTGGCTCGCCCTGGCCGGCCTTGACCGCTATCTCTTCGGCGAATTTCTCCAGCACTCCCGCCAGCGGCCCATGCACCTCATCGGGTCGTCGATCGGCAGCTGGCGCATGGCGTGCCTCGCCCAGCGCGATCCCGTCGCCGCGTTAGGCCGAGGACACCGGGCGTACATCTACGAGCAGCGGTACACCCCGAAGCCGTCCACCGCGGAAGTCTCGGCCGTACTCGGCCGGGCGCTCGACCTCATGCTCGGGCCCACCGGCGTCGACGAGATCCTGAGCCATCCGTGGGCGCGACTTCACGTCATCACCGGCGAAGGGCGGGGGTTGGCGGCGAGTGGGCAACGGTCGCTGCTCATGGCGGGGATGGGGCTGGCCGTCGCGGGCAACCTGGTGAGTCGTCGCGCGCTCGCGCTCGTGATGCGGCGCTGGATCTTCAACTCCACCGGCGGAGAAACGCCGTTTGCGCACATTGCCGACCTGCCGACGCGACATGCCAGCCTAACGCGTGAGAACACCCGCGATGTGCTCCTGGCGTCCGGCGCGATCCCGCTGCTCGTCGATGGCGTCCGGATTCCCGGCATGGTGGGCGGTATGCACTGGGATGGCGGTGTCCTGGACTATCATGTCGATCTCGACTTCGGGCCGGGTGATGGGCTCGTGCTTTATCCGCACTTCTACCCGCACGTGGTGCCGGGCTGGTTCGACAAGTCGCTCGCCTGGCGTCGCGCTGGCGGCGCGAACTTCCGCCGCGCGCTGCTGATGGCACCGTCGCCGGAGTTCGTCGCCACGCTGCCCGGTGCCAAGATCCCGGACCGGCGCGACTTCTACACGATGCCGGAGGCTGAGCGCCTGCGTCGGTGGCAGGCGGTGGTGGATGCGAGTGCGGCGTTAGGCGATGAGCTGCACGAGCTCATCGAGTCCGGGCGGATCGCCGAACGAATTCAGATCTGGGACAAGTAACCACGGAGGTCACAGAGGCCACAGAGAAGTGCCACAGCGTTAGGCATTTCTCCGTGACCTCTGTGACCTCCGTGGTAATCAAAGACTCTGTGGTTAGTCAAAGCCGTCCGCTGCGAGAATGAGTAAGAATGATGGGAAAGGAGTCTGACCCCCAACGGACCGAATCAACGCCGCATGGCGCGAATGCCCGCCAGTGAGAACGCCGACACATGCGCGACCGCGTCCTCCACGTCGAACGGGCCATCGCTCGCCAGATCCGGCATCGCGGCCTTGAACTGATTCGCGAGCACGATCCGGCTGTACACCAGGCACAGCCCATGGACGCTGGCCACGCAGTGCATGACGCGAGGGTCCTTTTTCGGACACGACAACAGCTCCGCGACAATCTCCGCGAGATAGCGAATCCGCGGCGCCATCGCCTCCTGCAGGATGCGGGTCGCAAGCTCGGTCGGTCGGCTCAGCTCGTGCTGAATGAGCCGGTGGACCCAGCTGTCGACGCCGCGCAACTCGAACACCCGATGCAGCAACCCACGCACGAAGAGCCGCAGCCGCTCTTCGGCATCGCTGCCCTCCGGCGCCGTCATCGCGAGACTGTTGAACTCACGGACCGCCGCGATCGCCTGGTTCACTACCTCCAGATAGAGCCCCAGCTTGTCGCCGAAGTAATAGTTGACGAGCGCCAGATTCGCTCCGGCCCCGCGACAGATCTCTCGCACCGTCACGTCCTCGAAGCCACGCTCGGCAAACAGATGCCGCGCTGTGTCGAGCAAGCGTGCGCGCGTCTCCGCGACGTCGGCACCGCCGCGTGCCATGTGCCGAGCGGAGCGCCCTCCACGTCGCGGTCTACGCTCGCGCCGTCGCATCGGGCTCATAGCTCGCGCTTGAACAGGAACGTCGCCGCCGCCATGGTGACCACCGAAAATCCGATCATGTACGTGAGATCCGATGTGATCGCCGCGAAGCCCGTGTCCTTGAGGAGCACGCTCTTGAGCGCATGGACCGGGTAGGAGAACGGGTCCACGACGGCGAGCGCGTGCAGCCACGGCGGGAACGCCTGCTGCGGGTAGACCGCACCGCTGGGGAAGTAGAGCAGCGTGTTGAGCACGCCGAACATTGCTCGGGCCATGAGCGGATTGCTCATCCGCACCATGAGCAGGAACATCATGCTCACCAGCGCCACGGACGTAGCGACAATGACCGCGAGGAGGCGGAGCAGCTTGAGCGGCGCGAACGCGTTAGGCACGCCGGCGATGAGCGACCCCACGATCATCAGCGCGACGCCCACGAGCGCCGCCTTGATCGCCCCCGAGACATTGAAGCCGAGGATCAGCTCGAACTTCGAGATCGGCGTGACGAGGTATCCCTCGTGCAGCCCGCGCGCCTTGTCGTCGAGATAGATGATCCCGCCGCCGATCATTACCATCATGAAGATCGACATGACGATGACGCCTGGCAGCATGTACTGGACGTACGGCACGTACGGATACACCTCGACCAGCTCCAGCGTAGGCTGCGTCGGGATGCGGCGCGCGGTCGGCGTGCGACTGTTGTAGGCCCCCAGCAGGCCGGACATCGTGCCCGCGAGCGTTGCGCTCACGAAGGTGTCGGTGTTGTCCTCGATCAGGGCGACGCGCGGTGCGTTGCCCGCGAGCACGCGCCGAGAAAAGCCCGGTGGGATCGTCAACACGCCGTTGAGGCGTCCGTTCCGGAGCGCGGTGAGCGCCTGTCCCGGGTCGTCGTAGGTGACGAGCTCGTAGGTCTCCGCGTTGGCGGCGACGGCGTTGGACAGCTCGCGTATTCGAACGGCCGGCACGCCGCGGTCCTGGTCAACGAGGCCGACCTTGAGATGCCGAACCTTGCCGCCGAACGCGTGCCCTAGGATCACGAGCTGCGCCATGGGCATGAGCAGCGACATGGCAATGAGCATAGGCGCCCGCCGCAGCCGGAGCAGCTCCCGTTCGATGATCGCGAAAGCGCGGTGCATGCGTCGTCCGTGCCTAACGGCGGAACATGAGTCGCTGGTCCGCCACCGACGGTGCCTGCAGCGCGTCGCGGAGGTCGCGGCCGGTGAAGTGGACGAACACGTCGTCGAGCGTCGTGCTGTGCACCGCGAGTGACCGGACGGACACGTCGGACTCGGCCGCCGCGGCTATGAGGGCGGTGGTCGTCAACGGTCCGTTGTTGGAGGCGATGCGTACGACATTCCCCTCGCCGGAGACGCTGTCGACCGCGGGCAGTCGTTGGAGCCGCACGCGCCAGTCGTCAGGTTCGCCAGTGAAGCTCGCCTCGATGAAGTTCCGTCCGGGAATCGAGGCTTTGAGGTTGAGCGGCGAGTCGAGCGCGACGAGCTTGCCGTGGTCGACGATGGCGATGCGGTCGCACAGCTTGTCGGCTTCGTCCATGTAATGCGTCGTCAGGATGACCGTGAGGTCGCGCGCCGCCTTGATGCGCTGGAGCATCTCCCACACTGAGGTGCGCGAGACCGGGTCGAGGCCGGTGGTGGGCTCATCGAGGAAGAAGATGCGCGGCTCGTGGACGAGACCGCGCGCGATCTCCACTCGGCGTCGCATGCCCCCCGACAGGTTCTTGACCGGCTTGTCGCGCCACTCCGTGAGCTGCACCGCATCGAGCAGCTCGGTGATGAGCCGCTTGCGTTTCTCCCGCGGCACGCCGTAGAGCCGCGCGAAGATGACGAGGTTCTCTTCGACAGAGAGCTCCGGGTCGCTCGTGAGCGCCTGCGGAATGACGCCGATCGTCCGCCGAACGGTATCGGAATCCTTGGCGATGTCCGCGCCGCCGACGGTCGCGCCGCCGGCGGTCGGCGCCATGAGCGTCGTGAGCATGCGGATGAGCGTCGACTTCCCGGCCCCGTTAGGCCCGAGCAGGCCGAAGATCTCCCCTTCCTTCACGGAGAATGAGATCTCGTTGACCGCCGTGAAGTCACCGAATCGCTTGGTGAGCGCGCGGACATCGACGGCGGCGTTCACGGGCGCGGCGCGGGCACGAGAACGTAGCTCGTCATCCCGACGGCAAGCCGGCGGTCTGCGTTGTCGACGCGGAGCCGGATCTCGAACGTCTTGATGTCGCGCTTGGTGCGACTCACGTCACGCTGTGTGGCGAAGTCGGCGTCGACACCACGGTAGATGACCGTCCCTCGCCGCTCTGTGCCGGAGGGCTGGCGTACGGTCAGTGTGTCGCCGAGTCGGATGCGGTCGATGTACGTCTCTTCGATGTCGGCGCGGACCCAGAGGCTGTCGGGATCCACGAGCGTGACGATCGGCTGGCCGGCGGTCACGACTTCACCGACGCGGACAGCGCGCACGTCGACGACGCCTGCACTTGGCGCCGTGATCTCGGTGTAGGTGAGCCTAACGTTGGCCTTCGTCGTCTGGGCGCTGGCCGCTGCCTGTTGCTGCTGGCCGGCGGTGAGTGCGCTCTGGCGGTTCGCGACCTGACGCTCCGCCGCCTCGACGCGCGCGCGGGCGACCGTGAGCGACGTGCGTGAAGCGTCCAGCTCCTGCTCGGTGACGCCGCCCGCGGCGAGGAGAGTTTGTTGACGGTCGAACATGCGTTGGGCGTTCGCGAGGTTCGCGCGCGCTTCGCTGTCCTGTGCGACGGCCGCGGCCAGCTCGGCGCGGCTCGCCTCGACCTGTGCCGCCATGGCCTCCGCGCTCCGGGCGTAGAAAGCGCGGTCGGCCTGGAGCTCGCCCGGTTCGAGCGTCGCGATGACCTGGTTCGGCGTGACGGAGTCGCCCTCGCCGACGATGAGGCGACTCACGCGGCCCCCGACCTGGGAGCTGACAATGAGGTCGTTGGTGGTGACGACGCCGGTGAGCACGAGGTCGGCGGGTCCGGCGCGCCTGACCTCGAGCCACCCGGCGGTGGAGGCCGCGGCGAGGACAACGAGGGCAATAGTGAGCTTGCGCGACATAGGCGCGTCTCGAGCGTGGTGTGATTGAACACACGTATAAAACGCTCGTTTGAATTTGTCAACGCTAGGCGGCAGGCGGCCGGCGACAGGTTGCCAACGGGATCTTATCCCGAGGCTCCGGGGAGACACGCCTTTCCGTCGCCCGTCGCCCGTCGCCCGCTGCCGCCTGCCGTCTGCCGCCTGCCGCCTGCGTTTACGGTCGCTCTCTATTCGCCTCGATCTTCCAGAAATCCCTGATCCATGTCTTACCGCCATCCTGCGACCCATCGGCGCGCCACAGGAAGTGATCGGACGTAATCGCGTAGTATCGAATGCGCGTGATCAGGGCATTCGGGCCGGTGCCGTACGTCTGCACAACGAAACGATCGCGACCATCGCTCCACGACGTACCGGGTGCCCATGGAGTACCCTGCTTCGCGCTCGTCCCGGCGATCTCCCAGGTCTTCCGCGACTTGTTGTAGACGCGGTAGGTCAGCGTCAGGCTGCGGCTCCCGTCGTTAGGGTTGACCAGGCTGAATTCGTCCTCGATCACGAGGCCGTCGTGCGAGCGGTGCGCGGACCATGTGCCGGCCACGGCGGGGTTGAATGCCGTGGGTGACTTCCGCGACTGAAAGCGGATGTTCCATTTCCCATCGAGAAAGTCGAAGTCCGTCGGCGTGGATGTGCCAACGCTGTCGTGACGGAAATTGGCGCCGAGCGTGTCGGAGGTCGGGACGTCGGGCACCTGCGCGGCGGCTCGCGCCGCAGCGCTCGCGAGAAGCGCGGAGAAAAACAGGACGCGTCGCATGTCGCTCCACGGATCTGGATTCCGCGAGCATGCGACGCGAAAGAGACGCCCTCAACTACAATTCAGCCGGCGGCCGCGCTCGTCGGTGACTGGTCGCGACGCTGCAGCGAGCGGCTGGTCCCTACGAGACGTAGCGACCCACCGCCATGGCGATGGTCGTGAGCGTAAGTAGCCCTGCGGCCACCATCGCCATCTTCCCCAGCTTTACCTGGAGCCCCTGCATCTCGGCAGCTTGTTCTGGAGTCGGCGGCCTACCGCCGGCCGCGATCTCGGCCCCGAGCTTACCGGCGCGAATCGCTGCGGGTGTGACCACGAAAATTCCGAGGAGAACCGCGATGAGCGCGAGCACGGCGCCGATCCCGAACGTCATCCCGCCAGCCGAGCGCATGAATCCGTTCGTGAAGCCCTGCGAGTCGTGCCAGTAGAGGCCGAATCCCGAGAGAACCGTGAGGAGTCCCGCCACGAGGAAATAGACTGGGAGCTTCCGCTTCCCTGCGATCTCCTGCATCACGGGCCCACCCGCGGGTCCGAGCGCGCGGACGGCGGGGATGAGGAAGATGGCGTTGAACATGGCCGTGCCGGCCCAGAACACGCCGAACAGGATGTGGATCAGTCGAAGGAGGATGAGCATAGGCGCTTAATTAACGCCCAGCAGGCTCGGCCGGCAATTCCCACTGCAAAAATGCGCGAACCGATTTGGCGGCGCGAAAATCCCGAACGGCGCCAATTCCATAGGGCGCCGATCCCAAAAGGCGCCGATCCCAAAAGGCGCGAGGGCGTGACATCGGTTCGCGTCGTTCGCGTCGTTCGCGTCGTCTGGGATCGGCGCCCTTCGGGATTGGCGCCGTTCGGGATCGGCGCCGTTCGGGATCGGCGCCGTTCGGGATCGGCGCCTTTTGGAATTTCGCGCCGTTAGGCTTTCTCGCCGTTAAGAGAGAGTCAGTCCTTTCGTTGGCATAATGCTTTCGTCAATCGATCGCCGTATGCTCCCAGTTCCGTTGCGATCTGGAAGAGAATCGGGATGTCGCCGAACGAGCGACCGGCCCTCGGCAGAACGACCTGCGCCTCCGTTGCCGCGGCGGTGAGCTCCTTCGCCAGGTCGCAATTCTTCGCGGCCGCTGGTTCAGCCGACAGGTCGCGCGCGAGCATCACATACGCACTCCCCAACAACGCCGCCGTCGTGTCGGACGCCTGCACCGAATCGGCGAGCTCGTGGTAGCGGATCGCGGCGCGCGCCGACGAGAGCTTGTTAGGCGCCGCCGTGTTCTTCGATGCTGTCTGGCCGAAGTAGCGAGCATACTGCGCGATCGTCGCCCGACCCTCGCCGTTCTCCGGCCCGCGCCCGAGCGTCGCCAGCAGCGTGTCGGGACCGAGCCCGAGCTCGAATTCGACGAGCGCCTTCTGCACCCAGGCGTTAGGCGCTCGCGATGCATACGCGGCCTAACACGGACTGCGGGTACGCCTCGATCGCCCTGCGCGCTTCGGCCAACGCGCCCGTGTAGTTCCGGGTGCGAGCGAGGGTCATGCATCGCTGCACGGACTCGACCTGCTTGCGTGCGGCCTGGAACTCACGTGCGACGAGCTTGGCCACGTCGCTGATCTTCGCTGCCTCCACGGCGGGAAGCGGCTGCACCATGTCGTCGCGTGCGCTCAATGACCACGCGGCCTGCACGCGATAGCCGGTTGGCGTCTTCCGCACGATGCCGTTCAGCACT
>Ga0207691_10004317_pt1 | contig 13807 bp, 8 predicted proteins | sample KBSM13metaG_FD_184327 | JGI IMG/M metagenome (GOLD analysis project Ga0207691, IMG submission 184327) | Miscanthus rhizosphere microbial communities from Kellogg Biological Station, Michigan, USA - KBS M1-3 metaG (SPAdes) (version 2) | ecosystem: Host-associated > Plants > Roots > Rhizosphere >... | reverse complement strand
CGGTCGCACCATTCGCATCCAGCCGCAACCCTTTCGGTTGCTGTGCCTTCTGACGAATCGCCCGGGGCTGCTCGTGACCCGGGAGGAGATCCAGACGGCGCTGTGGGCCGGAGATACCTTCGTGGACTTCGATCAGGGCGTGAACTTCGCGATCAAGCAGGTTCGCGATGCGCTTGGGGATAGCGCCGAAGACTCGCTGTACGTTCAAACGGTGCCGAAACGCGGCTACCGCTTTCTGGCGCCTGTTGAAACCGGGCCCGAACCGGTGGAACCCGTCATGGCCGGGTCGGTGGATCCGTATCTTCAGAAGGCGATCTGGGCGAACATCGTCGAACTCCGCCTTGCGGACAATCGACGTCGGCAGCACCAGACGTGGCTGGCGATCGCCCTGGGTTGCCTGGCAATCGCGGTCGTCGTGCTGATGCTGATCAGGTAACGGGTCTACTGCCGAATGGGAGCGGTGGCGGTCGCTAGTGCGATCAAGGCGGAGTGCTCGGCGGCGTCTGCCTGCTGAAGCGTCCGCGGTCGACCGGCACGCAGACCCTCGGCCCGGAGTCGCCAACTATCCTGGCGCAGCTTCAAGTACTCGCACGCCTTCTCGACCATCGGCCAGTGTTCAGCGGGAACGTTGTCGAGAGCGACCAGTTGCGTCTGAATCGACTGCAACTCGACGACGATCCGATCCGCGAGTCTCGCGAGTTCCTGGGCGCTCAGCCGGCCAGACTTGAATCGATCCACGGCCGTGTCGTAGGTGCGCGCGGTACGCTCCTCACCGTCTTTGACCTTCGCCACCTCACCGCTCACATCGGCGAGCCCGCGCAGAGGCGCGGCAAGCGCGACGACGATCGCAACCGTCGCAGTTACGACTGCAGCAACGCGGCGAGCCGGCGGCTTGTCCGAGATCACTCGACCGGCGATGAGCATCCCTCCGGTAAACCCGACGACGAACCCGGCCTGCATGGCCTCGCTGAAGATGCCCTCCATCAGTGCGTTGTAGACGAGGAACACGGCTACCCCGGGCCAGAGGCCCTTGAGGACACGCACGGGTACCGTCAGCGAAGTACGCTGGGCCAGGCCGAGCACCAGTGTCGCCAACAACAGACCGTAAATGCCGAAGATCGCTCCGCCGGCACCAGCCTGAACCGACACAGGATGAAGCGTCAGGCTCCACACGCCAGCGAGCACGCCAGACGCCACGTAGACCGCGGCAAACGCGAGCCTTCCGACCAGCCGCTCGACAAGCAGACCGACCTGCACGAGACCAGCGATCTCTGCGATCAGATGGATGACGCCGACGTGAACGAACATCGCGGTGCCGAGACGCCACCACTCGTCATTGGTCGTGCGCGTCCCGATGTTGCTGCCCCAATCGACGAGCGTGCGTGGGTCGCCGAGGCTGCCGCTACCCGCAAGAAGCAGGACGAAGACCACGAGGTAGGTGACGACGATGGCGGGGGTGACGAGCGCCCATTTGGTTCGCGCCCTCAGGGCTCGATAGAACGCCTCGCCTCCTTTGGGCGGCTTCGCAATCGTGTCCTTGATGAAGACCAGACCGTCGACGACGGCCTGCCCGAATTTCAACCGCTCCTCTGGCGACATGCCTCGCAACACGAGACCGAGGACCACGGTCACGACGAGGACTATTCCGACCACATCTCATAGATCGTCAAGACGTGTGCCACGCTCCGCCGCAGAAGACACGGACTTTTCGGCGGTTGTTCTGTGACCTTCGCCCTGCGCATTGCAGATGTCGATCACGCCGACCAGCTTTGTAAGTGCCCGGCTGTGCGGGACCACGGACAGGTCACGCGTACTGGGGCGGCACGTCCGCCATTTGCCGGACTTCAAGCTCGCCGTCATACGATGGTCCGAGCACGTCTGCGTGCAGCTGCATGAAGCGCCTGCCTCTTTCGATTGCCTCCTCCTTCGACTTGCACTGCAGGACGGCGTAACCGCCAATCACTTCCTTGGCCTCGCTGAAAGGACCGTCAGTGACGGTCAGCTTCCCCTGCCTCACGTTGATGAGTGCGCCCTTCGACGTGGGAAGCAGACCGCCCATATCGAGAAGCACACCGGCCTTGATCATTTCCTCCGACAATTTGCCAACGGCAGCCATCAGCTCAGGCGTGGGCGGAGCGCCGGCCTCGTAGTTCCTATCCGCTTTGACGATCATCATGAAACGCATGTGACTCCCCTCCCTGTCAGCACGTCGAACGAGGAGGCGCCCGATCGACAACGAATATCTACGACTCTGATCTATGCTAGGCGCCGCCAGAAAGGGAATCGGCATGATGAGAGCCCTTGGGAACATGGTCACGGTCCTAGTTCTGCTCGTCGCGGCCGCGACTCCGGCAGTGGCTCAGGAGATCGATTTCACCGGATCCTGGGTGCCCATCTATCACGAGGACGGACCCGAGCGGCTGCCCGGACCCGAGTTGGCCGACTACCTCGGGCTCCCCATCAACGACGCGGCGCGCCTGCGCGCTGACAGCTACGACGCAGACCGCATATCGGCCGTCAGTGAATACCAGTGCCGGCAGCACGCGGCCGACTACGGAGACCGCGGGCTGGCCAACATGCGGGTGACGACTGATTACGATTCGCTGGCCCAGCGGATGTCGGCGATCCACACTCGCATCAATTTTCACGACGCGGAGCGCACGATCTACCTCGACGGACGACCGCATCCGCCAGCGGATGCGCCCCACAGTTGGAGCGGCTTCTCCACCGCCGTCTGGATGGGGAACATGCTGCGCATTCGGACGACGCACCTCAAGGCGTACTACATCCGCCGCAACGGCGTACCGAGTAGCGACCGTCGCACCCTGACTGAGTACTGGGTCCGCCATGGAGACCTGCTCACAGTCGTGTCGCTCACCGACGACCCGGTGTTCCTGACCGAGCGTCTGGTCCGAAGCCAGTCGTGGACGATCGACTCAGGACAACGCCTCGGTTCGAACTGGTGTGACTACGCCGCCGAGTTGCCGCTCGGAGAAGGCGTCATCCCTCATTGGCTGCCCGGGACCAATCCGTACCTGAGGGAATTCTCCGGGTGGTACGGCATTCCGTTCGAGGCCACGCGAGGTGGCGCCGAGACGATGTACCCGGAGTATCGTCAGAAGTTGAAGCAGACCTTCTCCACGCTCGATCGCTGCGGGCGGTACTGCACGTGCTTCAACGTCAACGCCGGATGTAACGTCCGCTGAGCTCACATGCGGCGACTTCTCCCAACCCTTGCACTCGCGCTCGCGCCATTCGCGAGCCTGGCCGCACAGCAGCCCTCGGGCGGCGCGCAGTTGAATGTCATTCCCGTGCAGGGCAGGGTTCACATGATCTCGGGCGCGGGCGTCAACATCACTGTCCATGTCGGGAAGTACGGTGTCCTGCTCGTCGATACACCGCAGCCTTCCGCGGCCCCGCGCGTGATGGAGGAGATTCGAAAGCTTTCGAGCCTGCCGATCCGGTGGGTCATCAACACCAGCAGCAGCCCCGAGCAGGTGGCTGGAAATGCGGTGCTCGTGGCCCCGTTCACCGGACGAGGCGGCGGGGGGGCGCCGTTCGGATTCGTCGGCCTCGGCCGCCCGTCGATCGTGGCGCATGAGAACGTGCTCAATCGTCTGTCGAATCCGCCGGCCGGCGGCACACCCGCCCCCGCTGACGCGCTGCCAACCACGACCTACTTTCTTCCCTCGATGGACTTCTCCAATGGAGAAGCCATCGTCCTGTATCACGAACCCGCGGCACACACCGACAGCGATAGCGTCGTGCTGTTTCGCGGGTCCGACGTGATCAGCACTGGCGCGATCTTCACACCTGGTCGCTACCCGATGATCGACGTCGGAAGTGGTGGAAGCGTCCAGGGGCTGATCGCAGCACTGACCAACATTCTCCTGCTCGCCGTCCCCGAAGGGTTCGCGTCCGGGGGAACGCTGATCGTCCCGGCACGTGGACGCATCTGCGAGGAAACCGATGTCGCCGAGTTCCGCGACATGGTCGTGATCATTCGTGATCGCGTGCGGGATCTAATCGCCAAGGGGATGACGTGGGAGCAGATCAAGGCGTCGCACCCCTCACGCGACTACGACACGGAGTACGGCGCCAGCGCAGCGGACGCGGATCGATTCGTCGAGTCGATCTATCGCAGCCTCACACAACCGCAGCGCGGAGGACGCGGATGACGACCGCTCTCTGGCGCGGGCTGATCGTCACCGTTCTCCTGGCTGTCGGGACGCCGGTCTCGGCACAACCGCCTCAGGGGCGAGGCGGCCGCGGAGGGCCGCCACCAACCCCGCGCGCATCCGCTCCAGTGGATTTCACCGGCAACTGGGTCTCGATCGTCAGCGAAGACTGGCGATGGCGGATGATCACGCCACCGAAAGGTGACTACGCCAACATTCCGCTGAATGCGGCAGCCCGCGAGATCGCAGACACCTGGGATCCCGTGCGCGACGAAGGAGCCGGCGAACAGTGTAAGGGCTATGCCGCACCAGCCATAATGCGCGAGCCCACACGCTTGCGCATCTCGTGGACGGACGATTACACGCTGAAGATCGAAACCGACGCCGGCATGCAGACGCGAATGCTTCAGTTCGCGCGCCCGGACGCTCCGCAGAGCGCGCCCCCGGCGACCGTGGGGCAGCGTTCGTGGCAGGGCGCCTCCGTTGCACGCTGGGAACCGCCACCGCAAGGCGGTCGAGGGTTGGGACTGGGCCTGGCGCCTCGGGCCGGCACGCAAGGACGGTCGCTCGAAGTCGTCACCACTCAGATTCGTCCGGGTTACTTGAGGAAGAACGGTGTGCCGTTCAGCGAGAACGCGTCGGTCACCGAGTACTTTGATCTCTTTCCGGAACCCGACGGCCCGGACTGGTTCGTCGTGACGACGAGTGTCAGGGATCCGCTGTACCTCGGCGAGCCATGGGTGACGACGAGCCATTTCAAGAAGGAACCCGACGCCTCGAAGTGGAATCCAACGCCGTGTCAGGTTCGATAGCGACGGCGCACCTCCATTCGCTTATCGAGTTGCAGGTGAGCGGAACAGGCGATCCCCCGCGGTCGAAGCATGGATATCTTCAACGCGTTGAACGCGTCGTCAAGTTCAGCGTGCAGTTCGACTACTGAAGGAGGTCACCGCAGCTCGAAGACCCACACGCCTGCGCCACGGTCGGGAGGATTTCTGATCTCAGGGACAAGCGGCGGAAACGTAATCGCCTGCGCACCGCCGTTACCGACGACCATCGCCACGTACTGCTTGCCGTTCGCGGTGTAACTGATGGGCGCATTGCTCGGCACATCGCCGAGGCGCGCGCGCCAGAGCTCCTTGCCAGTTGTGTCGTCGTAGGCAGCAAACACCCGATCCAGCGCGCCCGCAAAAACAACTCCTCCGGCCGTGGCCAGTGTCCCGGTTGTCTGTGGCGCACGCTGACGCTCGGTCCATATCGACTGACGCGTCTCGAGATTGATCGCCTGGAGCCGGCCGTATTTGCCGTCGCTGTTCGGACGTGGCCGCAGACTCCAGCGGACGCCGGTCGAAAGACTCCCCCGCCCGCCGGGCTCGACCGGCGTGAGATCCATGCACGACTCCACGAGCGGCACATACAGCATCTTCGTACGCGGGTTGTATGACGAAGGCAGCCACGACTTTGCTCCGCCTGCGTGCGGACAGACGAACTTGGTCTGGCCATCTCCAGGAACGAGGTTGGGATCGATCGTCTTGGCCCCGGTCTTCGGATCGATCGCGGTCACCACGTTCTGCACGCCGAGGTCCATTGAGAACGCATAGGCGCCCGTTGCAGCCTCCATCGCGTCGAAGATCGCCTGCTTGCCTCCGGTCACGACCAGCGTCTTCTCGACTCCGTTGACGCGCAATGGAAGCACCTGTCTCTCGAAGGCCCAATCGAGGTCCCACTGATCGTTCGGCTGATGTTGAAAGAACCAGACGAGCTTGCCCGTGTCCACGTTGATGGCCAGCGTCGAATCTGTGTAGAGGCCGTCGTTGGTGACGTCCCCTTCGTCGGCGGGATTGCGAAGCGGCCCGGTGTCGTAGGTCTGCGCGGGCCCGAAAAACGCGAGGTTGAGCGAACGATCGTAGCTGGCAGGCACCCACACCGAGGCGCCATTGCGTTTCTCGAGCGGCAGACCGTTCCAGGTATGACCTCCCGCCTCGCCGGGTCTCGCGATCGTCGAGAACCGCCACGCTTCCTTCCCTGTCTCTGCATCGAGCGCGACGATGAAGTTGCCGCCGGGGGCGCGACCGGTGGTGCCGATCATCACCTTGCCATTCGCGACGAGCGGCCCGCCGGTCATGCCGTAACCACCCTTGTAGTCGGCCACGGCCTGATCCCACACGACGTCACCGGTCTTCGCGTTGAGCGCAACCATGTGGGTGTCGGACGTCGGCACGTACAGTCGTCCGCTATACAGCGCGATCCCTCGCTTCACAGAGGGATTGAGACCGCGAGGCAGCCGCCGTGAGTACTGCCACAGCAGATCGCCTGTTGCCGCATCGAGCGCCTGCACTTTGTCGCCGTACGCATGGACGAACATCACCCCATCGTGAACGAGCGGCGTCACTTCGTTTGCTCCGTTGGGCAGCGCCCAGCTCCACGCGAGACGAAGGTTGCCGACATTGGCTCGCGTGATCTGCGTGAGCGGACTGAAGCCCTGGGCATCGAACGCGCGGCGCCACGTCAGCCACTCGCCGTCAGGCGGGTTACTGAGCATCGCATCGGTGACCGGCGTCAATCGATCGAGCGGGTTCGGCGTACTCGGTGGAGGCGGGATCGACACGCCGAGCGTGAGCCCACCGCCTGGTCCACCTGCCGCTGACGGCAGCATTGCGGTACGCAGAAGGGCCGGATCGGCAGGAAGCTGGCGAGTACCAGCGATGACACCGTTCTCCTGAATGACATACGCGAGCACCTGCGCGTAGGTCTCATCGCCCAGCGACCCGGGCGAGCCCGGTGGCATCGTCTGTGCCATCTGATTGAAGAGCCCTTCAACCGGCTTTCCGCCCCACCGCAATCGGAAGTCGCCACCCTTCAGCGCTGGCGCGAACTCGCCGTCATCGAGATTGGCGCCGTGACACGCAGAACAGGCTTTCTCGTAGGCCTGCTTGCCTTGGGCAGCCTGAGCCGAGGTGTAAGTGGGAAGGGAGAGCGACTGCGCACGCAGCCCGCGTGAGTAATCCGCAGCAGACAGGGCAGCCACGAACGCGAGAGCAGCAAACAGAATCCGCCTGGTCATGTTGACACCTCAGAAGCTCACGGATGATTCACCACGTCGGAGATGAAGGCAAGGAGCTTCAGGGCGACGCCACCCGAAGCGCGGACTCGAGGTTGCGCCTCGCCTCCACGAACCCAGGTGCAATGGCGACGGCTCGCCGGAAGTGCTCCGCCGCTTCGCTGACCCGCCCCACCGACGCCAACGCAACACCCAGATCGTTCTGTGCCTCGGCAGAATCCGGCATGAGATCGACCGCCGTCTTCAGCATCTCTGCCGCAGCGTCGAAGCGACGTGATTCGAGCAACTGCGCACCCTGGTCGTAGCGAATCTGAGCGAGATTTGCGCGTGCGTTCAGCGCCTGCGGCTCCTTGATCAGCGCCGACTCGAACTCGCGCGCGGCATCGTTCACGCGCCCCTCGCGCATCGCCGCAAGGCCCACGAGGTTGTGGACCTCTGCGGAGTCCGGCACAACGGCACCAAGATACGCGCTCCCAAGAAGGCGGCGCTTGGCTCTCGCCGCAGACGCCACCGCGACTTCAGCGGCCGGCGCCACGTACGCCTGCTGCAGGAGCCGCAGGTACAGATCGAGATTCGGCACAGCCTGTTCGCCGTTCTTCTCCTCGACGCATCGCGGGCACCACTTGCCGACGCTCGCGACGTCGAAGAGCGCGGACGGCACGCCCATCAGTCCCGCACTCAGTCCGGAGAGCACGCCGTATTCCTGACGTGGACGATCGTCGGTCACGGCCGGAGATCCGCTCGTCGCTCGCACGAGCGTGTCGGCTGCTCCCACAAACGTCCCTGCAATCTCGCGCGGCGCTCCAAGATCGACTCGCGCAAGATCCTGCTGAACCGAGCGTTCGCGTGCGAGTCTGGCGGTGAGCATGTCGGGATCGAGCTCGATTCGCGGCGCGGTCGTGCCGATGAGAAGCAACTCGGCCTGCGCACCCGAAAGCAGCACTGACTGAGGGAAGACATCGACGAACGCGCGCACCATCGCCAGGCTGCTTTCGGCCGGCACCTGATAGGCGGGAAGCCACTGGCTGACGTACCCAGCAGACGTGAGACGCGACCGCGCGAGCTCATAGAACTCGCGCGAGTAGAGTGCCGCGACACCCGCATGCGCGATCGGCGGAGGCTCCAGTGTAATGAGGTCGTAGGTGGCTGGAGATGTCATCTGAAGGTGCTGCCTGCCGTCGTTGACGAAGACCCGTACCTTCGCGTCCTTCAATACGTCGTGATTGGCCTCCCGGAAAAAGGCGGCGTGCTCGAGGATGTGTCGCGAGAGGTCTGCAACGTCAACCTGCTTCACCGACGTATGGAGCGTGGCAGCGTGCGTGGTGTTCCCGACGCCAAATCCAATCACGAGGACTCGCTCGGGGTTCTCGATCGCGAGCAACGGAATGTGCGCGAGCGCACGCATGTAGCGCTGATCGAGGCGCGCCGTTGACGACATCGCATGTCCGTTCGTGAGCAGGCCCCGGCCACGCTCCGGTCGTTCGACAACCGCCAGCAGTTCAGTCACGCCTTCACTCAGCGCGATGACCTGCTCGTTGGCAGGGTGTGGTCCAATTGCCCGGCGAGCGACGTAATCAGCCGGCAACGCGAACCAGACGGCCAGTGCTCCCGCCGCCATCAGAGCTGCTCCAGCGAATACGGCGCGACGATGGGTGTGGGATGAGTCGGTGAAGTAGAGAGGAACGATCGTCAGCGCGGCCACGGCGGCAAGGACAGCTGCAGAGCCTTGCATCCCGATTCGTGGCAGCAGCAGATATCCCGTGGCGAGCGATCCGCATACCGCGCCAACCGTGTTCGCTGCGTACAGCACACCCGCGCGACGAGCTACTGACGTCTCAACGCTCTGCACGATTCCATTCGCCAGCGGGAACGCCACGCCGCCGATGAGTGATGGCAGTGCAACCTCGATCAGCATCGGTCGGATGTTGAACCACAGTTCCGCGACCGCACGTATGGAGGGCGAGAGCGTTCCCAGCGTGGCGGCAACTGTACCCCCACGAACAGCCAATGCCTCGGCGCTGCCGGACGCAAGACCGAACAGTGTCGTCATCGCAAAGAGTGCTTCGACGATCATCAGCGTTCGTGCGGGCTGCCCGAATCGGCGATCGAGCCATCCGCCGAGCAACGCTCCCGCGCCCAGGGCGACGAGCATCACGGTGAGAAGAAGCGAGAAGACCGCGCGGAAGCCGCCGAGCAACACGGCAAGATGTCGCAACCAGACGATTTCCATGCCGAGCGCAGCGAACCCCGACAACGCCAGCGCAAGGGCCGCCCAGTGCACGACCCGCGAGCCCATGGTCGTGGTGGTCGGTCGTTGCAGCGCACGCGGCGACGCAGACAGGTCGCGTGCGATTCCGAACGCGCCGGCCGCGGCAATCAGATTCAGCCCGACGGCAGCGAACTGCGTGGCCATCAGTCCGACTGCCGGCACCAACGCAAAGTCGGTCAGAAACGCGCCGGTCGCAGCGCCGGCTGTATTGACGCCGTAGAGCAGCGCGACGCGCCAGCCCGACGACCGCAGATCGGATTGCACGACCGCGCGAACCAACACGGTCAACGTCCCACCCATCAGCACCGTCATAGGTGCCAGCAGCACGACGGCCATCGCACCGCGACCCAAATATGACACCAATGTGAGCGCCTGCCACCCCACCGAATCGGTCTCGTAGGAGGACAGGCGCGCAACGATGCCGCCGAGATGCGGAAGCACGAGCGACACGACCAGGCCGAATCCGGCAATCAGTAGCTCGAGCACGCCGTAGAGGCGAACGAGGCTCTCGAAACGCGATTGATACCGGTGGTCCGCGAGCACGCCGAAGACGTAGCTGCCGAGACCGAGGCCGAGCATGAAGATCGCCACGACGATCGACGCCGAGTAGACCGTGTTGCCGTAGGCGTTCCCGAACTGGCGTACCCACACGACCTGATAGAGGAGGCCGCTGATGCCAGAACAGAAGAAAAAGAGGTGAAGCAGCATTGACTTCGCCCTAGGGCGAGGCGTAGATTCCACGGCACCTCTGATCTATCAGAAATCGGTCGCGCTTGTTCTGAGGTTGTTCGTCGTTCCCCAAGGTCGGTCACCCCTGTTTGGGGCGTTGGCGAGACCCAACGCTCAGGAGGCGAGAACACATGCGTGCCGCGCTCCGGTGTGCCGTCGTTCTGGTTTGGACGGCCCTGTTACCCTCACTAGCTTTTGCGCAAGCGTCCATCACGGGCGTTGTCAAAGACACTTCGGGCGCCGTGCTGCCCGGGGTGACTGTGGAAGCCGCGAGTCCCGTCCTGATTGAGAAAGCCCGCGAGGCGGTCACCGACACCAGCGGCCGTTTTCAGATCGTCGATCTCCGCCCCGGAACCTACACCGTCACCTTCTCCCTCGCTGGATTCAATACGGTCAAACGCGAAGGCGTCGCCGTCAGCGGATCGGCTGCGGTCACGGTCGACAGCGAACTGCGAGTCGGTTCGCTCGAGGAGACGATCACCGTCACGGGCGAATCGCCGCTCGTGGACGTGTCGAGCACCACGCAGCAGCGCGTCCTGAGTTCCGACATCATCGACGCGCTTCCGAGCGCACGCAATTACTTCGGCCTGGCACGGATGATCCCAGGCACAACGGGCGGGGGCAACGACGTCGGCGGATCCCTTGTTCAGGACGTCGGGCAGAGTGTCGTCGTGCACGGCAGCCGTAACGTCGATCAGCGCGTCACGGTGAATGGCGTGAGCACGATGACCCTTCAAGCCGGCGGCAATATCGGCGGACAGACACCCGACGTCGGATCGGCCTCCGAAGTGACGGTTGACACCAACTCGCTCTCAGCCGATCTATCGACCGGCGGCGTGCGCATCAACTTCGTGCCGAAGGATGGCGGCAACAGGTTCTCGAACTCGACGTTCTTCACGTTCACCAACGAGAATCTCCAGGGCGACAACTTCTCGGACGAGCTGCGGCAGGCGGGGCTGAGCACCCCCAACCGCATCGTGAACGCCGTCGACTTCAATGAGTCGATTGGCGGGCCGTTCAAACGCGACAAGGTATGGTTCTGGTTTTCAACGCGTTACAACCAGACGGAATACGAGGTGCCGGTACTCGCGAACAAGAACGCCTACGACCCGACGAAGTTTCTCTACGAACCGGACCCGAGCACACCTGGCGCCAACAAGGGCTACCAGGTGAACAACAGCCTGCGCGTGACGTGGCAGGCCAGCCCGCGCAACAAGATCGCCGGGACCTACAAGTTCGACAAGTGGTGCAACTGTCCCAACAACATCAGCGCGACTGTCGCACCTGAGGCTGGCCGAGACCGACGCTTCCCCCGCCTTGCGCAGGAGCACTTCGAGTGGACCTCGCCGGTGACCAACAAGCTGCTCTTCGAAGCGGTTGCCCTGCATCTCTACGAGCGATGGGGAAACATGCACTACCGCGTCGACGGCGGATCGCTCGAGGATCCCGCTCTCGAGGCGATCCTGCCGCTGATGATCAGCGTGACGGAGCAGAGCAACAATCTGACCTACCGCTCGCAGGCGAACTACAACAACACCAAGGTGCCGAGCTTTACGTATCGTGCGGCTGGCACCTACGTGACCGGCTCGCACGCGTTCAAGGTCGGTTTGAATAACACGCAGGGTCATCTGGACGAGTATCAATACACGCTCAACAACCTGAGCTACCGCTTCAACGGCGGTGTGCCGAACAGAATTACCGAGCGAGCCTTCCCCTATCGTGCGATCACCAACCTCGACAACGATCTCGGTCTCTATGCGCAGGATCGCTGGTCGGTCAATCGCTGGACCATCCAGGGAGCGATCCGGTTCGACTACTTCGCCACGAGCTTCCCGGAACAGACCGTAGGGCCGTCGGATCTCACGCCTAACCGGAACCTCACCTTCCCCGCGCAGGACAACATCTCGTGGAAGGACATCACCTATCGGAGCGGGGTTGCCTACGATCTGTTCGGCACGGGCAAGACAGCCGTGAAGGTTGCCTTCAACAAGTACCTTCTCGGGCAGACGCTCAACGGGCTCGGACGCAACCCGAACCCGGTGCTGACGCTGGTCACCCTGGCGAATCGTCCGTGGGACGATCGCGGCGGCCGGGGCATCAACGGCGATTACGTCCCACAGTGCAACCTGCAAAACCCACTGACCAACGGTGAATGCGGCCCTCTCGACAACCTTGCGTTCGGCACCACCTTGCCGAGCGATTTGTACGACAAGGATCTGATCTCGGGGTTCAATCACCGCCAGGCCAACTGGGAGTTCTCGGCCGGCGTTCAGCACGAGCTCGTTCAGGGCATCGCGCTCGACGTGGGGTACTTCCGCCGCGCCTGGGCCCATTTCCAGGTGACCGACAACACACTGGTCGGCCCGGAGGACTTCACCGAGTTCAGCATGGTGGCGCCAACGGACCCGCGCCTGCCGAACGGTGGCGGCTACACGCTGACCGGCTTCTATGACGTGTTGCCGACGAAAGCAGGCCAGGTTCGCAACATCAACGCACTGTCCGACGACTACGGCTCGCAGTTCGAGAATTGGAATGGCGTGGATGCGACGGTCAACGCGCGACTCCGGAACGGCCTCACACTCCAGGGTGGCGTCAGCACCGGCAAGACGATGGAAGACTACTGCGAGATCGTGGCGAAGGTGCCGGAGTTCAACAACCAGGTCACTCCGCCATCGGCTCCGAATACCGCATCGACGCTGCCCGCATCATGGCGCCCGGCGCAGTTCTGCCACCGCGAGTCGCCGTTCCTGACGCAGTTCAAGGCGTATGGCGTCTACCTCATCCCGAAGATCGAGGTGCAGATCTCCGGCTCGTTCCGCAGCATCCCGGGTCAGAACCAGCAGAACCCGCCGAACAACGATGTCAACGTCGGGTTCGTCGCGACCAACGCGTATCTGGCCGCCAATTCAACCCTGGGACGGCCGTTGTCGGGTGGCGTACCAAGCGTGACACTGCAACTCATCGAGCCCTACACGAAGTACCTCGACCGGCGCAACGAACTCGACCTCCGGTTTGGCAAAGTGCTTCGCTTGGGCAAAGGGGCACGCACCACTCTGAGTGTGGATCTGTACAACGCACTCAACTCCGACGCGATCACCGACGTCAACCAGTCCTTCGCGACCTACCTGGTTCCGACACAGATCCTGAACCCGCGAGTCGCAAAGTTCACCGTGAACTTCGACTTCTGACCCTCCTGACGCCCAACTTCCAACTCCCAACTCCCAGCTGAGTGGGAGTTGGAGTTTGGGAGTTGTGAGTCAACGCTGTGCTCACGTGGACATGACCAAACAGATCAGCATCTTCGCGCTGCTGATCTGTTTCGCTCCCGCCTCTGCATTCGCACAGCGAGACCTGTCGGGCAACTGGGCCGCCCTCTACCACGAAGATCAGCCGCACCGTATTCCCGGACCGGACCTTGGCGACTACACCGGAATACCGTTGAATGATGACGGCCGCCTCAAGGCTGACAGCTGGGACGCCTCCATCCTGACTCTGCGCGAGCATCAGGCCAAGCCTCATCCCTCGACTTACTCGCTGCGAGGACCGGCCAACATCCGCATCACGCGACAG
>Ga0207691_10004315_pt1 | contig 13813 bp, 14 predicted proteins | sample KBSM13metaG_FD_184327 | JGI IMG/M metagenome (GOLD analysis project Ga0207691, IMG submission 184327) | Miscanthus rhizosphere microbial communities from Kellogg Biological Station, Michigan, USA - KBS M1-3 metaG (SPAdes) (version 2) | ecosystem: Host-associated > Plants > Roots > Rhizosphere >... | reverse complement strand
AGGCATCATCGTCGCGGAATGGGGTGAACCACAGCGTATCGACATGACCCACAGCGTGACTAAGAGCCTGCTGTCGAGCGTGGTGGGCACCGCGTTCGACAGCGGGATGATCCGCAGCATCGATGACACCGCGCGCAAATACGTCGCGCCGATCCAGCTCTACAACCCCACGCCCGCCGGCAATCGGGCCGACCGGATGAGCACGCCGGATCTACTCGATCTGTTCGACACGCCGCACAACCACACCATCACCTGGAACCACCTCCTTCGCCAGACCAGCGACTGGGAAGGCACGCTGTGGGGCAAGCCCGACTGGGCCGACCGGCCGAGCGACACGCCGGGCGAATGGCTGACACGCCCGCGCAACAAGGCGGGCACCGTCTACAAATACAACGACACGCGGGTGAACGTGCTTGCGCTCGCGGCGCTGAACATCTTGCGCCGCCCGCTGCCGCAGGTGTTGAAGGAAAAAATCATGGACCCGATCGGCGCCTCCAACACCTGGCGCTGGCTCGGCTATGACAACGCCTGGGTCGTGATCGACGGCCAGCCGGTGCAATCGGTGACCGGCGGCGGCCATTGGGGCGGCGGCATGTTCATCAACGCTTATGACATGGCGCGCTTCGGCTATCTCACGCTGCGCCGGGGCAAGTGGGGCGACCGGCAATTGCTGTCGGAGACCTGGGTGAACATGGCGCTGACGCCGACTGGGCTGCAATCACCCTACGGCTTCATCAACTATTTCCTCAACACCGACCGCAAGCAGTGGCCGAGCGCGCCGGGCACCGCGTTCATGCACAACGGCAACGGCCTCAATATGATCTATGTCGATCCCGAGAACGACCTGGTCGCGGTCGTACGCTGGATCGACAACAACGCCGTCGACGGCTTTCTCAAGCGGCTGATCGCGGCGGTGGCGGCGAAGAGCTAGGGCAATCTTGTATCCATTCCGGTACGGCGGCGCTTGCCGCGGCCACGTCTGGACCGAAGTTGTCCTGGAACGCGTCGCGGATGCCGCCGTCGCGCTACTGCTTCAACGCGATTTTGATCGCCCCGGCTGTCCGCAGCGCAAGCGCCGCAATGGTCAGGGTCGGGTTCGCCGTACCCGCCGTCGGAAACAGCGATGCGCCGGCGAACCACAGATTGGGATGGTCGTGGCTTTGGCCCGCGGCGGTCGCCACCGATGTCCTGGCATCCGTTCCCATCCTCGTCGTCCCCATGATGTGGCCGGCGCCTTCCGCATAGGGAATATGTCCGATCTCGGTCGCGCCGACCGCATGAAATAGCTGCTCGTGCATGTTGCGGGCCGCCGCCAACGCGGACGCGGTGTAATCGTCCAGCCGGAAGAAAACGCGCGGCTTGGGCACGCCGATCGCGTCGAGGCGGTCGAAGTCGGGTGTTATGCGGTTGTTGGGATCGGGCAATTGCTCCGTCAGCGCCACCAGAGTCATCTCCCTGGACGAGTGCGACCGGACAGCGTTCAACAGCTCCGGCCCGGAGAGCCCGGCATCGACATATTCCTTGGCCAGCGATGCAAGATCGGGCCCCGCCCACTCCCAACCCTGATTTCCGATATTCATGAGAAACGCCCCATGACGCCGGCGCTGATCGCCGTCGCGCAGTTCGTGGATTGCGCTCACCTCCTGCGGTCCCCGGCGCGGCCATACCGGGACCGGTGAAAGCGCCTTGGTGAGCTGCACGGGGTGGTCCATCAGGTAGCGCCCCACCGCGCCGGAGCTGTTCGCGACGCCGTCCTGAAAACGCTCGCTGCGGGACATGAGCAGCAGCTTCGGCCCTTCGATCGCGTTCGCCGCGATGATGACGTGGCGCGCGCTCAACCAGGTCTCGCTGCGGTCCGGCTTGCGGATCAGTATGCCGGTCACGCGACCGTCAGTGCCGGCATCCACGCGCACCGCGACCGACTCGGAAAGAATGTGCGCGCCGGCAGCCTCCGCTTTCCGCAAGTGAACGGTCGCATCGTACTTGGCCTGCACCGGGCAAATCGGGATGCATGACGAACTGGCGCAGCAGGCCGGCCGTCCGTCGAACGGCTGCGAGTTTCGCGCCTGCGGCGATACCCGGACCTTGAACCCGAACCGGCCGGCAATCTGCTCGATCAGCCGATCGCCGAGTGCGGCAGGCAAGCCCGGCATTGGATATGGCTTCTGGCGTGGCGGTCCGAGAAAGTCATCGTCGGGACCGGACACGCCGAGCTCGGATTCCGCCGCGTCGTACCACGGCGCGAGATCCGAATAGCGCAGAGGCCAGTCCTCGCCGACACTGTAACGGCTTCGCAGCTCCAGGTCGGACGGCAGCAGACGGAGCGCCGTGCCGAGCCAATGCCACGTGGTCCCACCCACCAGGCGCAGATAAGTGCTGCGGAAAGGGTCGGGTCCATCCTGCTGGATGTAGGTATCCTTGATGGTGGCCGGGCTCTCGGCATACGGCGCCATCTCATAAGGTGCCTCCGGCACCCTGATTGCCGCGCGTTCGAGTCGGTTCAGAGCAACGCCGCGGTCGACCTGCGGGCCGGCCTCGACCACGGTCACCCGCGCGCCGGCCCCGGCCAGGCTGCAAGCGATCAACGCGCCGGCAACGCCGGCGCCCACGATCAGCACGTCGCTCTGCTCGGCCAAAAGACTCTCTTCAGATATTGGAAGGGGCGGAGGCCCAGCTTTCAGGACCGCCCCGGCACAGGCCTGGCGAGGGGATCCACTCCGGCAACCCGCCACATCAAGGTGGTGTCGAAACTTCGTACGTCGGACAATCCGTCCAGCTTGAAAAGCCCGGTATACCAGGCGTCGAGCAGTCTCTTCTCAAACGCTGTGCCGCGATAAGCATCCGGCTCGAGCGCGGACAGGCTCGCCGGCGTGATGCCAGAGCGCAAGAGCAGCTCGATGCACGTTCGCGCAGCGTCGGCTGGAAGATCAGCAAAGCCGGTCGCAGTCCGGGACCACCGCAGAAACCGGGCTTGCAACGCGTCCGGCGTGGACGTCTGAGCACTCGTCCTCCCCATTTGAGAGAGGCTTGATATCACCGCCGACTAGCCAAGAGCGACGGTCGTCCGGCGGGTGACATGCCCGATGAAGCTGTGAGGAGGTGATTGCATGATGGTCACGCGATCAGCGCCGGTTTGCGGCCTGACCAATCCTTCCGGTCCCGAGCGGTTTCGATCCGAAACACATCACAGTGACTATCGCACGGAAGATGCGGCAATTTCGAGCCGCGGCGCCGCTCCGGCGGCGAAATTGCGTCCGGGCGGAGTTGAGGCTTTGATCGGCGGCGCAGCGAAGCCCGCAAGATACATGGCGGGCATTATTGGACGCGGATAGACCCGGTGCGTCCGCAGCCCGGCAGGTCGCTCGAAGAACAGCTCAATGCATGAGCGACGTGCCGGGTCACCTTTTCCAGATACCGGTCCGCGAGCCTACGCCGGCACGACAGGCACCTTGTCCTTGCGCAAGGCGCGGATCAGTTGCTCATTGCTCTTCAGATGCGCATTGACCAATTCGGGCGGGGTAAGCGCCAGCCACTGATCGAAGGACACGTCGGCGTAGTAGTCGCTCTTGAAGATCTCCAGAAAACGCAGCGTCGTGTCGCCGGTATTTTCGATATAGTGGCCCATGGCGAACGGCACAAAGCCGACATCGTTGGGCTGGAAGTCAAACGTGCGGGCCTGACCCGACGCCCCGAACACGCCCATCCGCGCCTGCCCTTCGATGTAGTACTGCCACTCGTCCGTGTTCGGATGCCAGTGCATCTCGCGCATCGCGCCGGGGGCGACCTCGACCAGGGCCGCGGAGATGGTCTTGGACGCCGGAAAAACCCTGGTGTCCGTGATCCGCACCGTTCCGCTCTTCGTCGCGATCGGTGCCTGCGCCATCATGCGGTGACTGAAACGCCGCGGGACCTCGGTCGCACCGGCGATCTTGTCGGCGCTGATCGGGCCCGGCACCGGCGCGGGAAAGATGTAAAGCTGGCTCGGATCGGGGACGTTGTCGAACATGGAAGCCGGCACGCCGAAGTTCTTGGCGAGCACGTCCGGTGGCGTGTGCTTGAGCCAGTCGCTGAGAAGGAAGGTATTGTCCTCGTCGAACTCGCCGTCGTCGAACACCAGCAGGAATTCGGCGCCATCAGGGCCGAGACCCTGGATCGAGTGGGGAATACCCGAGGGGAAATACCAGAGATCGCCGACGCCGACATCGTCGACGAAGTTTCGCCCCTGCGCATCGATCGCGGTGATTCGCGCCGCCCCATAAAGCATATAGGCCCACTCGGCGGCCTTGTGCCAATGGAGCTCGCGCACGCCGCCGGCATTCAGACGCATGTTCACGCCGGCGACGTTCTTGGAGATGCCAAGCTCGCGCACCGTGACCTGCCGGGTCCAGCCGCCCGTCGTGAGGCGCATGTGCGCATCGTCAAACGAAAAGCGCAGGTTCGGCAGCACACCGTGGTCGGTTGCCGGCGGGGAGATCAGATCCGGGTTCTGACTCGCACGGGTGGGATTCTTCGGACCGGGGTTGGTGCCCCCCACGCCGGCGCGACGGGGCTGCGGCATCGTTTCGCCGGCTTGCGCGCCGACCGCGGTCACCGCAGTCGCCAGCGTTCCGGCGGCGGCGGCTGTCAACACGTTGCGACGGGAGATCGGATCCATGGCTTCCTCGCTGACGTTTTGTGATTGGCGTCGGTAGCGTCGGAGAGGACAGTCACTCATTCGGGAGAAACCGACTATGCCGTCTTTGCCGCGATTGCAGCGTGCTTGCGCCAATCCTCAGCTTCGGGAGCACTGCGCGCAAACCGCGCGGCACCGCATCGCCGTATCGCCTGGCCGTGCTGATTGGCGCAAATCAGCGCCAATCACCGCAAGTCCGCCAATCCGTCTGCCCCACGCGATCACTACCTCATAGGCAGGCCAATTCCGGCCCCATACGAGGAGAATGACCATGTCCAAGATTGCTTTGGCCCTCGCTTTCGCGATGGCGGTCATCTACGCCGTTCCGGCGTCTGCTGCTCCCACGACCTGCGGACACAGCACAATGCAGTACGACAGCTCAGGCACCTGGACCGGCCCATACTGCGACTAACCCGGGACGAATCCGGTCAAACGCCGGGCATCGGCGCTGTGCCGCCGTCCCGCAAATCTGAAGGCTACTGATCGCGTTCGACCAAACGATCGACGAGTGGCGGGAGTACGGGCCTGTTGCTGCAACAAATGGCCACTCCCGCCTCGCCTTCCTAACAGAGATGCCGCGCATTCTATGCGCCGAGGGCCAACGGGCCCGCGGGCGCCAACGACGCATTGTCCGGGGTGACCCGGGGCGTCGACACAGGCGGCACATTCGAGAACAGGAAGCCTAGTCCCTCCGCCATCGTCGGGTGCGCGAGAATGGCATCCCCGAGCATGGGATAGGGCAGCTCCGCAAGCATCGTCATCTGCACCACGGCCACGACCTCGCCCGCCTCGGCGCCGATCATGGTGAATCCGAGAATGCGATCGTCGCTTGCGCCGACAAGAACCTTCATGAAACCTTGCGTCTCCCCGGTCGTCTTCGCGCGCAGCACGGCGCTCGTCGGCAGCGTCGCGACGCGCGTCGTAACGCCCTGGCGGTGCGCCTCGGTCTCGCTCAGTCCCACCCGGGCGAGCGGAGGATCCGTGAACATGCAGTAGGGCACCAGGCGAGCGCGCGTGCTGCGCTGGCCGCCGGCGAGATTATCCCGGATGATCCGAAAATCGTCGTGGGAGACGTGCGTGAACTGCGGGCTGCCGGCGCATTCCCCCATGGCCCAGACGTCGGGGGCGCTCGTCTCCAGCCGCCCATTGACGCGGATGTAGCCGCGCGCGTCCAGCTCGACGCCGGCCTCGGCGAGGCCGATCCCGGCGGTGTTCGGCGTGCGGCCCAATGCCACCAGGATGTCGCTGCCCGCGATGTTTCGCTCGCCGGAGGCAGTGCGCACGACAATGACGACGCCGTCGCCGGACCGGCCGTGCACCCGCAACGTCTCGGCCTCCGTGACAACCTCGATGCCTTCATCGCAAAGAATCCGCTGCATCTCATCCGTGACGTCGGGGTCCTCGCGGCCGCCCATGAGCCGAGGTCCATGCTCGATGACCGTGACGCGGCTGCCGAAGCGACGGTGAGCCTGGGCCAGCTCGAGGCCGACATAGCCGCCGCCGAGCACGATCAGATGCGCCGGCACATAGTCGAGCTCCAGAGCCTCGACATGGGTGAGCGGCCGTGCCGCTTCGAGACCTGAAATGTTCGGAATGGTGGCGTGCGTTCCGATGTTGAGGAAAACCTTCTCGCTCGTGAGCACACACGTCCCGCCCTCGTTGAGACGCACTTCGAGCGTTTTCGGCGCCACAAAACGCCCTGACCCCATGATCAGCTCGGCGCCGCTCGCCTTGTAGTTCTGCAGGTGCGCGGCGATCTGGGCATCGACCATGGCGTGCTTGCGCCGGCGAACCGTCGGCATGTCGATGACGACCGGGCCGGTCATCGCGCCGAACTGCGCGCCGTGACGGACCTGATGCGCGACCTTCGCACTCCAAATCTCGTTCTTGGTGGGCAGGCAGGCAATGTTGGGACAGGAGCCCCCGATCCATCGCCGCTCCACGACCACCGTCCGTCGCCCGGCCCGCGCCAGCTCCCAGGCCAGGAGCTTGCCGCCCTCTCCACTGCCGAGGATCAGGATTTCATACCGTTCCGGTTGAGGCATGCGCGCGTCCGTGTGCCGGCTCTCAGCAAGAAGCACCCTTGCTGAGCAGACAACGTCCGTACGGGAGTAGCTTCGCCGCTATTGCTTCGAGCCGGGCGTTATTGTGTCAATCTTCATTGCGTCGCTCTCGAGCGCGACCGCCGCATCAGACAATGCCGCCGCCTCCATCATTACGATCGTTGCTGCCGTGTAATCCCGTGTGCTTGACTCTCCGTAAGCTTTAGCTTACGGTAAGTTATGGCTTACGAAGCTGCCTTGGCGGCGCTTGCCGATCCCACGCGCAGGCAGGTATTCGAGCGGCTGAGATCCGGGCCGCAACCGGTCGGCGCGATCGCACGCGGCATGCCCGTCAGCCGCCCGGCGGTGTCGCAACATCTTAAGGTTTTGAAGGAGGCAGGTCTGGTGGCGGACCACCCCGAGGGGACCCGCCGCGTTTACTACATCGACCCGCACGGGCTCGGCGCGCTGCGCGGCTGGCTCGACCGGTTCTGGGACCAGGCGCTGGCGGCATTCCAGGCCGAAGCCGAGAGCGCGAGCGACCACAAAAAGGGCGGAGACCGATGACAGCTACGGTTACGATCGCGCCGGTGCGCAAGAGCATTCGCGTCAATGCCCGCCGGGATCACGCATTCGAGGTGTTCACATCCGGGCTGGGACGCTGGTGGCCGCGCAAGGCAACGATCGGGAAATCGCCGCTGAAGATGGCGGTGATGGAGCCGCGGCTGGGCGGGCGCTGGTACGAACTGGGCGAGGACGGGTCGCAAACCGATGTCGGCAAGGTGCTGGTGTGGGAGCCGCCGCAACGCTTCGTCATCAGTTGGGATATCAACAGCGCTTGGCAACCCGACACCACGGTGAGCTCCGAGGTCGAGGTCAGGTTCACCGCCGAAGGCGCCGATGCGACCTTGGTGGAATTGGAGCACCGTAAGTTCGAGCGGCTGGGTGCCGAGGGCGGCGCGTCCTTGCGAAAGGATGTCGACGGCGGCTGGCCCGGCATGTTGGAGCACTTCAAGCGCGAAGCCGAGGCCTCAGGCACATAGACACTGGGGCGCAAGCACGAATTGCAGACTGCAACCGAGATTACGAAAGGAGCATCCCATGAGCATCGAACTCTATGTCTTCCCGCCGAGCCCGCGCGCATTCAAAACGATGGCGGTGGCGAACCATCTCGGGCTCGAATGGACGCTGCGCCCGCTCGACCTGCCGAAGGGCGAGCACATGACGCCGCAATACGGCGCGCTCAATCCCAACATGCGCATGCCCACGCTCAAGGATGGCGACTACGTGCTGTGGGAGTCGAACGCGATCTGCCAGTATCTTGCATCGAAGAAACCCGAGAGCGGCCTGCTGCCCAAGGACGAGCGCGCCCGCTTCGACGTGACGCGCTGGCAGTTCTGGGACCTCGCGCATTGGGACCCGGCCTGCGCGGTCTTCGCCTACGAATACGTGGTCAAGCCGTTCGTCTTGCGCAGCGGCGAGCCCGACATGGCGGCCGTTGCCAAAGGCACCGAAGCCTTCCACCGCGTCGGCAAGGTGTTGGACGGCCAGCTCAAGGGCAAGCCGTTCGTTACCGGCGATACCCTGACGGTCGCGGACTTCTCGCTCGGCGCGGCAATGAAACTTGCCGACATCGCGCACTACCCGATCGAGCCTTACGGTGAGATCAAACGCTGGTACGGCACGCTGAGCGCGCTACCGGCATGGCAGAAGACGCTGGCGCAGACCGCGATGCCCGCCGCCAGCGCCGCTTGAGGCGATTGCCTATTCGGGCGCCGCGGCCAGCATGCCGGCCATCACGGTGACGAACGCCACCGCGAGCCAGACCAGATCGGGGTGAATCACAAAGCCTAACACCGACGCGTCCTCCTGCTTGCATTGGCATCCTCGAGCATCGAATTTTTAGTCTCCGATCCGCCGCCAGGTCTGTGATGCACGTCACACGTGAGTGGATTGTCGTGGGGCACGGCGTCGCCGACCGCGCGCGCCGCCGCCACGTCTCGTCGCGGCGGGGGTCAGTTTGTCGCTGCCCAGCAACGCGCCATGACGGGAGTTTGGACTTGGGCTAAAGTCGGGGGGACATTCGCCAACCGACGGTCATGCTCATGCTGAGACTTCGTGCAATAGTCCTCACCGCCGCGGCATTCGCCTGCCTCGCCGGCGCCTCGGCGCAGGCGCAGAACTGGCCGAACCGGCCGGTCAGGATCATCGCGCCGTTCGCCGCCGGCGGCGCCGCCGACACGCTCGGCCGGATCATCGCCGATCATCTCTCCACCGCCTTCCGCGAACAGTTTTTTATCGAAAACCGCGGCGGCGCAGGCGGCGTCGTGGGCGCGCAGGCGGGCGCGGCAGCCGAGCCCGACGGCTACACCCTCGTCGTCTCGAGCATTGCCTCCAACGTCATCTCGCCGGTATTCAATCCCAAGGCCGGCTACGACGGGCTGCGCGACTTCACCCACATCGCCTATCTCGGCGGCCCGCCCGTGGTCATGATCGTGCATCCCTCGCTGGGCGCGACCACCTACAAAGACTTTCTCGCCATCGCGCGCGCGTCTAAGGAGCCGCTGAGCTACATCTCGCCCGGAACGGGCTCGCACGGATACCTGGTCGGCGAATATCTGGCGCAGCAGGAAGGCTACAAGGTCAGTCACATCCCGTACAAAGGCGCGGGCCCCGCGCTGACCGATCTCCTGGCCGGACACGTCAAGCTCGGAACGATGACGTTCTCGTCCGCCGCCGAGCAGATCCGGGCCGGCAAGGTGCTGGCGCTCGCGGTCTCCACCGAAAAGCGCATCCCGAATTTTCCCGACATCCCGACCTTCCGGGAGGTCGGCCAGGACCTGGTTGCGGCGACCTGGTTCTCGCTGTCGGGACCGGCGCGGTTGCCGAGCGACATTGTTGAGAAGACGAGCCGCGAGACCCTCAAGGCCATGCAGCTGCCCGAGGTGCAGAAGCGGCTCGCGCTCGACGCCATCGAATCGCGACTGATGTCGCCGGCGGAGTTCACAAAGTTCATCGAGGCCGAGACCGCGCGTTGGGCGCCGATCGCCAAGCAACTCGCCGCGACCAATCCTCCGCAGTAACTCCTGGCGCGGGCCTTGCCTCGCCCTCCACCCGAGAAGCGCGCCAGGATCGGCGTCGGCGGGACACGCGTGCGCACGCGTCTCGAAGGATGAGGGGCAGCGAGAGCGCTAGATCGGCACCGCCATCGCCTCGAAGGCGGAATCGCAATTGATCAGGTCGACCCGCTTCTGAACGATGCGGAAGCTCGCGCCGTCGCGGCGCAGCCAGTGGCGCTGCTGACCGGCGAAGACGCGCTGTGCGTCGTCGCGATACTCGACCATGATCACGGTCGAGCCGACGACGTATTCGCCCTTGGCCTCGTCGGCCTCTTCGACCAGGACGTTCCCGACGAGATGCGCCGTGCGCGAGGGCGGCGTCTGCACGTGGATGCGGGGGTGTTCGAGGCGCTCGACCCGCGTTCGCATCAGATCGCGATCGTCATAGAACAGCGATGCCTGGTCGAACGGGCTCTCCTGGTTCGGCACCGCCGGGACCCAATAGGTGCCGTCCTCGGCGAAAAGTCCCATCCATTCGCGAAAGCGCCTGGAGTCGAGCAGCCGCGCCTCGTGGATCAGGAATTGCTCGATCGGCGCACGGTCGACGCCGGCGCTGCCCGGCGAAGCAGGAGCGCGCGCGGGCGCGTCCATCAAGCCGCCTCGCGCATATAGCCGAGCCAGGCCTTGTATTGCGCGCGCACGACCATCTCGTGGGTGGCCAACGCGCGCGTGGCATTGAGCTCGCGGTCGGGCTCCTCGTCGCCCAGCCCGCGCGAAATGTCGACCCAGTCGGTGGCGTGGCTCCGCAACCCCTTCTGCGCCCGCACGAAGGATTCGAGATCATCGGTCTGCACGAACGAGGCCGCCGAATGCGTGACATTGAGCAGGCGGATGTTGCCGAAATTCATCGCCGCCGGCGCACCGACGAGGCGAATGGGATAGATCGTCACCTCGGTACGGTCGACCGCGATCGGCTTGATCACCCGCACGTGGATGTTGAGCCCCATGATCGACATGTTGGGATAGATCAGCGAATTGTGCAGGCGCGGCGTCAGGATCTGCTGCGCGCGTTCGGCCCCCACCTTCTCCGCCAGCACGCGCTTGTACTCGTCGAATGCCGGGCTCGAGCGCTTGCCGTCGTCGAGGGCGGTGTTGCTGGTCCAGCCGTGGCCGTTGCCGGCAATATAACTCTTACGGTCCTTCCAGGATGCCGCGGTCTGCTTCTTTTCGGTTTCGACGACGGCGGCGCCCTTCTGGTCGCCCTCGCGGCGCGCGAACTGAACGCCTTGCTTGTTGACCGTCGAGGCGTGACCGAACGGCACGTGATAGGAGTCGAGCACGTTCTCGACCTGGAGCTTCCAGTTGCCGTTATAGGCGTAGCGGTGCATGCCGACATCGAGCGCCAGCGCGCCGTCGGGCGCGCGGTCGACGAGATCGTCGATATTGCCCTTCATCGGGCCGATATGATCCTCGAGGCTCGGGCCCTTCGCCGCGAGGCTCGCAAACACGAAGCCGCGATACTCGCCCACGCGGGGGGCGCGGCCGAGGCTGAAGTCCGACTTGTCGAAGTCGGCGGCGCAGCCTTCCGGCACCGGCACCGAGGCCAGCCGGCCGTCGGTGTCGAAACTCCAGCCGTGATAGCAGCAGGTCAGCCGCGGCGCGTTGCCCTTGCGTTCGTTCACGACCTTGGCGCCGCGATGGGTGCAGCGGTTGAGCAGAACATGTACGCCGCCGTCGCGGTGGCGGACCATGATCACGGGCTGCCGTCCGAGCTCGGTGGTGATGTAGTCGCCGGGCTGCGGCACCTGGCTGGTATGGCCGACGAACAGCCACGCCTGGCCGAAGATGCGCGCCATCTCGAGCTCGAAGACGTCAGGATCGGTGTAGACGTCGCGGTGCACGCGACCGGGCTCGATGAGGCGGGCGATGTGATCGGCATGTCCGTTGCGCATGGAATATGCTCGCGGTTAAGGACGGCGTGAGCGTCGTTCCTCCTCATTTTCATGAGGAGGGTCAGTCCCCGCGTCGCTCCGTACTGTCGTCCCCGCGAAGGCGCGGACCCATACTTCCAGAAGACGCGGAATGTGGCACGATGGGTCCCCGCTTTCGCGGGGACGACAGCGCAGCAATTCTCTCATGCTCTTCGCATAACACGCAGCCCCTACTCCGCCGCCTGATGCGCGTGGCGCTGCACGTCCATGTTGACGAGCTGCAGCGGCGACGCGGTTTCCTCCAGCATGCCCCAGCTCTTGAGCCAGTCGTAGGTGCGCTGCATCTCATCGAGCGGGATCGGCGCGGGATCGCAGACGACCAGACGGCCCTCGCGCAAGTCCTCGACCTTCAGGGCGGCGACCTCGGGATCGCTCTTGCCGTGATAGTCGATGAAGTAATGCAGATAGGCGCGCTTGTCGGCGTTGATGCGGCGGACGGCCTCGCGCACCGCGCGGTTGAAGGCGGCGTAGGTTTCCGCATCCACACGGTCCGATGCCACCTCGGTACCGTGGAAGAAGGCCGTGCAGATGATCCGGCAGCCCTTCTTCTCCGCCAGCGTGATGTGCGGCTCGGTCAGCGTGGTGGCATCGATCTCGCCCTTCATCAGCGCGTCGAGCCGGTAGCGCGAACCGTTCGGCGCGCGGCAGAGCTTGATCTCCTCGCGCGGCAGGAAGCCTTCCAGCATATGCAGGGCGATGTAGTGGGTGCCGAAATAGAACGGCACGCCGATGGTCTTGTTGGCGAGCTGCTGCGGTGTGAACACAGGTGAATCCGGAGCGACGACCAGGGCGGAGTACGTCACGATGGCGCGGCGCCCAAGCTGACGGCTGCCGGCGCCGGTCTCCTGCACCCGGCAGTAGTTGCCCCATTCGCAGGCGTTGTACATGTCCGCCCGGCCCTGCTCGAACAGTTTGCCATGGCTGGCAAAGGGATCGACGCCTTTCGGGCTGGTCACGTGGGTCTCGACCTTCTTCTCGACCCCATGCTCGCGGTCGGCCCATTCGACCGAAATGCCCTCCTGCTCGAACAGGCCCTCATCGTAGGCGACCAGCTCGGGCAGCCCCTGGAACGGCGCGGTGGTCTCCAAAACCAGTTTTTTCATGGGGATCGTTCTCCGAGCGAGGGGCCCATTGGCCGCGCGGGGCGGACCGTGAACGGCCGGGATGCGCTTGCCTGATCGGGTGCAGTTGAATACGACTGGCACGGCCCGTCAAGCGGCCCAATGGTAGGATTGTTCAACAATGGCCTACGGCCCCTCCCCGATCAAGCGCGACAGCGTCATCAGCCAGGCGGCGCAGGAAATCTGCCGCATCATCGAGGCCGAGCGGCTCGCCCCGGGCGATACGCTGCCGCCGGAGACGCGGCTTTCGCAGATGCTCGGCATCAGCCGAAATTCGGTGCGCGAGGCGCTGCGCGTGCTGCACGGCCTTGGCTATGTCGAGAAGGCGGCGGGCCGGCGCGTCGTGGTCACCGCCGGCGCGCAGGGCGGCAAGAGCATGTTCGACGAGAGCGTGCTGCTCGAAGCGGCGCCGATCGCCAACGAAGTCCGCTCGCATATTGCTCAAAAGTGTGCGGAATTGTCGGCCGAGCGCATGACCGCGGCCGAGTTGACCGAGCTCGCGGGCGCGCTCGCCGCGCTCGAACAGGCGATCGCGCGCCAGGATCTGGCGGCGGCCAAAGCCGCACACGACGCGTTCCACGGGCTGCTGCTGGCGAGCGCCAGAAATCCGCTGCTGGTCGCGATGTTCAACCAGGCCCAGGTGGCGCGGCTCTCCAACATCTCGCCCGAGCACAAGAGCTTCTACGATCCGCGGCATCTTGCGCATCACCGCGCCTTATTGCGCGCGCTGCGCAAGCGCGACGCGCGGGCTGCGAGCGCGGTGGTGCGCAAGCATTTCCAGAGCCTCGGACTGATGCTCGAATTCGTCACGCGGACGCGGCGGAAGCCGGCGGCGCGGGTGCTCGCGCTGGCGCCGCAAGGACAACGAAGGGTGCCGTGAATTAAACTATGGCGGCGCGCTTGGTCTGCTCCCTCTCCCATAGGGAGA
>Ga0207691_10004312_pt1 | contig 13816 bp, 11 predicted proteins | sample KBSM13metaG_FD_184327 | JGI IMG/M metagenome (GOLD analysis project Ga0207691, IMG submission 184327) | Miscanthus rhizosphere microbial communities from Kellogg Biological Station, Michigan, USA - KBS M1-3 metaG (SPAdes) (version 2) | ecosystem: Host-associated > Plants > Roots > Rhizosphere >... | reverse complement strand
CTTGATGCTGCGGAACGCGACCGCGTCGCCGTGATCCTGCAGCAGGATGCGGCCCTTCTGAGCCTCGCCGAAACCCTGCGTCGACTTGAACTTGCTGGCGGCCACGTGCGCACGATAGTCGTCCGAGCCGCGCTTGAACTCGAGCACCTTGATGCCGTTCAGCCAGTGCTCCACTGTGCCATCGGGCCGCGCAACGATGCGCGCGTGCTGCCAGGCGTCGACCTTGGGCGCGACGCCCACATTGGTCATGAGCTTGGCGCGCGGATAGATGTCATACAGCGAGGCAATGGTGCGGTTGCCATCGATACCCAGCTTGGCATCCGGATGCCGCTCATCGTCGAGGATCTGGTATTCGAGCCCGAGCGGAGCACCGCTCGCCGGGTCGTGCGGCGAGGTCAATAGATAGAAGATGCCGCTGTTGGCGCCAGCGGAAACCTTGAACTCCATCTGCAGTTCGAAGGCGCCGAACTCCTCATCCGTCATGATGTCGCCTCCCCCGCCTTGGGGTGCGACTGCCAGTTCGCCATCGGCGAACGACCATCCCTTGGCCGGAAACGCCGCGGCATCGGCACCGCGCCAGCCGTGCGTGGTTTTGCCATCCCAAAGCAGGCGCCAGCCCTGCGCCTTCTCCTCGGGATCGAGATTGTTAGGCAGATTGTTGCGGATGAATATACCCATCGCCGGCATGCGCTTGAGTTTCTTCGTCTGCACGCGCAGGTTTTTCCAGCTGGTGATGCGCCCGGCTTCTTCCGGATTGTTGATGCTGTGCACCTGTAACCCGAAGAAGCCTTTCTTCGTGGCATCGTCGATGACGTCGGCGGCCGGACCGTCGTTGATCCAGACGCGCATGCGCGGGCCGATGGCCTCGACGCGATAGTGATTCCACTCACCGAACTTGTAGAGCGCCTTGCTCGGCGGATTCATTTCGCCCGTGTAGAACCACCCGCGCTGGGCCTCTTCATAGATGCCGCCGCTCCATTGCCGTTCTGAAGGGTCGATGTCGGTCTGGTAACCGTGCACCCGGCCGTTCTCGAACGCAGGAGTGCTCAGACTGCGGAACTGCACACCTGAGTTCGTGGGCCCCACGTCCTGGCGCACGTCGAACTCGAGGATGAAATCTCCGTAGTCTTTTTCCGTGACGAGAAAGCTGTTCGGCACTCCGGGTCGTGATGACCCGACAATGGCGCCGTCGATGACCTTGTAGTCCGCGGCACCTCCAAGCTGCTTCCAGCCCGCCAGCGACTTGCCATCGAAAATTGGAGCGCCTTCATCGGCAGCGATCACGGCTCCACAGAACACCAGCATGGCCAGTGCACAAACAACATCTCGCATCCGGTTCCCCTCTGTTGAGCTCATCCCGCGGCGAAGGCTTCGACCTGGATCGCAAGTTTAACGTCCATTCCGAATCCGAAGGCTTTGCCCCAGCCGACGCCGAAGTCTTCCCGATTGATGGTGGTGATGGCGTCCGCCCCGCAGAACTCTTTTTTCTTCATCGGGTGAGCCATGCATTTGAATGAGCGGATGGTGAGTGTCACTGGCTTGGTCACGCCATGCAACGTGAGCTCGCCCTGCACTTCAGTGGGCGCGCCATCCTTGAATTTGACCAGCTTGCCCTTGTAGGTGGCGGTCGGAAACTTCGCTGTATCCAGCATTCCGGCATCGCCACTCTTCACGTGGGTTTCGAGTTTTTCGAGGCCGAAGTCGATCGAGTTCATATCGATGACGATGTCGACGGTGCCGCTCTTCGCTTCCCGGTCGATGACCACAGTCCCGTTGCTTGCGGTCAACTTGCCGCGCCACACGGACATGCCGCCGAAATGATCCGCTTCGAAGCTTGGATGAGTGTGCTCCGGGTCTATGTTGTAGGTGGCCGGAGCGGCGGCAGCCGCGGTGGCGAAGGCACAGGCAACCACAAAGCCTGACTGGCGAAAGTTGTATTTCATGGGACACCTCATCTTGGCAGCGCTTGGCCGGAAGGTTCGGGACGCTAACACAGCACGCGCCCCGCGCGCTCCGCCCATCCCTACGTCAGTTCCCGCCGACGTGCCGCGAAGAACGAGTTCAGCATGCGCCCGCTTTCTTCCATGAGCACGCCGCCAAAAACATCCACGCGATGATTCATCGAGGGCATGGCGAAAACGTCAGTCGTGCTGCCGGCGGCGCCTGCCTTCGGGTCCCATGCGCCAAACACCAGGCGCGCCACGCGCGCGTGGACAATCGCCGAGGCACACATGACACAGGGCTCCAGCGTCACATACAAGGTGGTGCCATTGAGGCGATAGGAACCCAGGGTTTTCCCTCCGGCGCGCAGCGCCTCGATTTCGGCATGGGCGGTGGGATCGTGGCCGGCAATCGGCCGGTTTGCCGCAACCGCAAGGATTGCATCGCCCTGCACTAGAACGGCGCCCACCGGCACTTCGCCCGCGGCTTCGGCGCCGCGCGCGGCTTCGAGTGCGAGGCGCATGAAATCGATGTCATTGCGTAACGGCAAATTGGTATGGGTGGAAGTCCTTAGTGAATTAACCCTACCAAACTACTAGTGTTTTGGCAGGTTTTCGGAGCGTCGCATCATGAGCATCACGGAAAAAGTCGTCGCCCCGCCTGAGCGGGCGGCCGAGACCAGCGAATCACTGCTGAATGCAGAACGACTGCGTTCTGTGGGCCAGTCGGCGAGCACCATCGCACACGACATCGACGTCGCCATCGCGCCGATCTCGCTTTTTGCCAACGCCCTGCTCGAACACGAACCTCTCAGCGAGCGTGCGCGGCATTACCTGGCCAGTATCCTGCGCGCGGTAGATGACGTATCGCAAAACCTCGGACGCCTGCGGGACCTCGATCGTCCGCGCGAAGAACTGCCGGCGACGGTTTCGCGCACGCAACGACCGACTGCCTCTGCGCGAAGTCTCCGCGTCCTGCTGATCGACGATGATCCATCGCTCATTGAAGTGATGCGCACTTCGCTCATCGATGAGGGCCACAAGGTGAGCACTGCGAACGGCGGGCAATCGGGCATCGACACTTTTCAGGCGGCGCACAGCAGCGGCCTGCCCTTCGATATCGTCATCACCGATCTTTCCATGCCGGACGTCGACGGACGCCAGGTGGTGGCAAACCTGCGCGCCATCTCTCCCGGCACGCCGATCATCCTGCTGACGGGCTGGCGACATCAGCTGAAGGACGGCGCCGAGCGCTCGCTGCACGTCGACCGGTTGTTAGGTAAGCCGCCGCGCATTCGCGAGTTGCGCATGGCGCTTGCCGAGCTCACCGGGCGCCGCACCTCCGACCGGCTGATCTAGGCGGGGATCGCAAGGCTGATGACGCCGGCGACGATGAGCGCCGCACCAACGATGCGCCAAGGACCCGAATCCTCGCGCAACAGCCGCGAACCGAACCACGCGCCCACCAGTGTCGACAACTCCCGTGCCGGAGCAACGTGGCTGATGGGGGCGAGACGCATCGCAAACAAAACCAGGATGTATCCCAGCGGCCCGAGCACGCTCACGACGATCACTGCCTTGCGATAAGTGCGCGCCTCGAGCGCCACACGCGCGCGATCGCGCCAGGCACGTGGCGCCAGCACCGCCATGCGAAACAGGTTGCCGGTGAAATCGATGACGAACGGCGAGATCAAAAGCACCTTCACAGCCCATCCGTCATTGAGTGTGTAGGCGGCAATCAGGGCGCCGGTGAGCAGCCCGTAAAACACGCCAACGCCAGGCGCACGGCGGTGATGCCCGATGAGCCCCGCAACCAGCAGGATGCCGCCGACGATCAGCGCCAGGCCGGCAACAGACTGCGCCGTGAGCGCCTCGCCTAACAACAACCCGGCGCCGATGAAAGACAGCAGAGGCCCCGTGCCACGCGCGATCGGATAGACCACGGACAAATCGGAATGGCGATACCCGGTCTGCAGACTCAGTGAATACAGCAGGTGCAGTACCGAAGTGGCGGCAAGCGCGAGCCAGTGACGCGCCTCGAACACGGGCTGCTCGACGATGAGCACTGCGATGACCACCGGCCCGTAGATGAGCACCGAGCCGGCGGAAAAGAGCCACACGAAATGGCGAGATTCTGCGGCGACCTTGGCGTAGATGTTCCAGCTTGCGTGCGTGAGCGCCGCCAGCAGCACGAGACTGAGCGCAAGGATCGTCATTCGGCGATATAGCTCATTGGTTCGAACTTCAATTCGAATCACCCGGGTTTGCAAACGTGTTAGCCACCATCGAAAAAACCCTCATATGTAAATTCGTACATCGCTAATGGAGGAAAACGTTATTGACACCGATTACTTGTTCAAGCCAAGATCAAATCCAATCAAAAGCGATCACCAATAGTCGCATCATCGAGCAAACGGAATCGAAGTGGCGGTCTCAACGGCCACAGGTCTAACAAAATAATTCGCCGAACCAGCGGCATACGAGAGCGGAACCGCGTTTGTCCGTTTTTCGTTACACGATAAAAAACGCGCAAATACTTGCACTCGGGGGAGGGGCAAAACATGCCGCATTCATCGCGTAAGCGCACATTCGGTGGCCGTTCTGGCAATCGGTTCATTGGATCTTCTGCGGGCCTTGCGGCTCTGCTTCTGAGTTCGACACCACTCGCCTCGGCACAGAATGCCGAGCAGGCGCCGACCGCGCCGACCGCACCGATCACACCAGCAGCTGCGACCGCCCCAGCTGCGACGGCCACGCCGGCAACCGCGTCCGCAGCTTCGACGGAGCTGGACGAAGTTGTCGTCATCGGGACGCGCGCTGCCCAACAAGCTTCGATCGATCGCAAGAAGAACGCCGCTACGGCGGTGGATTCAATCTCCGCCGAGGATGTCGGCAAATTCCCCGATCAAAATGTCAACGAAGCGATTTCCCGCGTGGCAGGCGTCGCGCTCGATCGTGGCGACAACGGCGAAGGCCAGGGCATTTCGATCCGTGGCAATGGCCCGGAGCAAACCCGAGTCGAAATCGACGGCATGAGCGTCTTGAACACCAACGGCTCGTTGTCGGGACCCATCAGCGCCACCAGCGGTGGCCGCGCAGCCGATCTGCGCGAACTGCCGGCCGCCATCATCAAGAGCATCGACGTCTTCAAAGGCACCACGGCGGCCATGACGGAAGGATCGCTGGGCGGGACGGTGCGAATCGAAACGCGAACCGGTCTCGAGTTCGACAAACCTTTCCTGCAGTTTTCGACCGACGGCCAGCGGAATTCCATTACGGATGAGTTGACGCCGAGCGGTATGGCGACTTTCGCCAAGAGCTTCATGGACAACCGGTTTGGCATCTACGGCAACGTCACCTATTCGGAATTGGAAAATATTTCTGATATCCAGCAGCCGCAGACGTCGGGCAATGCCGGACCGTTCCGCAACGCCGATTTCGATCAATCGCCGGAAAAGACCTTCACCTACGATCCGAGCATTGCGGATCCGACCGCGACGGCGGGGAATTTCCGTGTTCTCGGCGCCGGCGGAGTGCCGGCTTATGCGTCGCTTTCGCCCATCGACATTCTGACAAGGTCGGCTGCGGCCGCATCTCCGGCGGCTTGCCTTGCGGCGTTTCCGGCGCTGACGCAGGCGCAGCTGAACGCCATTCCGGCGGGCGACCAGGTCCTGGGAACCGTCACGACATCGGGCGTAACCGCCGCGAACAACCGCACGGCGGCGCAGCTGGAACAGACGAATGGACTGCAGTCCTGCCTGAACCAATGGAACGATTACGCACCGTCGCTCATTCGTGCGTTTCCACGCAAGACCACCGAGGAGAGGCTCGCGGCCCAGTTGCGTTTCGATTATCGGGTGAACGACGACATCGTGGTGTATGCCGCCTATCAGCAGGCCGACCGCCACGCCACCAGCGTCGACAACACACTCAATCTCGGCAGCCCGGCCTATAACCAGGCCGTCTCTTTCACCCAGGCCACTCCTGCGGCCACCTCGAACGCACTGATCACGCCACGCACGGTCTTTACCGGAATTGGCGCCAGCTTCAATTCCACCGGCCTGTGCGGCCCTCCAACCACAGCCGGGACCGGCTCGGCGCAAACGACCACCGGTTGCGGCGTGGCCAGCGACATGACCAACGTCGTGGTCGATGACAGCCACCACGTCACCTCGTTCCACCTGGCCGATGGCAACGCCAATATCGACGCCATCAATTACGACACGAACATCGAGTCCTGGAACTGGCAGACCGGACTCCACTTCAATCGTGAAAATCTTAAGGTCGACGTCATGTACGGAGATTCCAAATCGACCTGGGATCGCGCTCAGCTTCGTTCCGCCGTGAACTACACCTACGGCGGCGTGGACGCACACATCACGTCGTCCGGTCTTTGGGCTTATGACCTTCCGGCGGGGCTCGATTTGGCGAGCTTGCCCTATGCCAGTCTGGGTCCGGTCATCGCCCGAAATGCGTCCGCCGCCTCGGCGGTTCAGGCGCCCTCGCCGGCCTATACGGCAGCTCAAGCGGCGCAATGGGGCAGCAACTTCACCCTGACCTGGCGTCCGCAGATGACTGAAGACGCCGAGAACCAGACCAAGCTGGATGTCGTCTACGATGTGTCTGAGTCGCTTCCGTTCCTGACCAATCTCTCGGCCGGCTATCAACGCCGCGATCACACCGGCGATGGATGGGGCGGCGGCGGCTTCACGGTGCGACCAGGCAACGGGCAAAACTACGGCACGGCGGGATATGTGGCGCCGGTCGTGGTTCCAACCGAAAACCTCACTGTCAACTATCGCTCCTGCATGCCGACGGCGACCTCCACGCAGCCCTGTCAATACGGCTATGTCGGGGGAACCGCAGTCGGCACTAACAACAGCCCCGTCGAAAATCTGAACAACACACTGTTCGGCACGATGACGTTCACGCCCGCAGAGCTCGACGCTTTGGTCAAGAGCGCCCTGTACACGAAGGACTACTCGTTCCTGGGGGACTATCCGGACAAGGGCAATGTCATGACCAATTGGCCGTATATCAATCCGGCCGTCATCGCCGCGGCCATTCCCCAGACGGTGTTTGACCTGCACTGCATGAAACATTGCATGTCCAGCATCGGCACGATGTTCGATCAGCCGCACTCGGCATACAACGAAGTCACCGACGCCGGGTACTTCATGTTCGACTTCGATCAGAGCCTGCCGTTGGACATGCGTGTCAACGGCAACATCGGCGCGCGCTACGTCACCACCAAGGCCAACTCAACGGGATTCATGACGCTGTCCCACACGGCAGTGACCGCGGCTTACAACCCGATCACGAATCCCGGCGCCATAGTCACCACGACGGTTGCGCTCAACACATCGCTCGTGGATGACACCTCGGATTGGCTGCCGGCCGGCAATCTCAACCTCTGGTTCACGCCCAACGTGGTGCTCCGCTACTACCAGGGCGATGTGATGTCGCGCCCGGCCCCGGGTGCCATGCTGCCCTCGGGAACCTGCACCATCGACGAACGCAACTCTGCCGACGTCAATGGAACGACTGACAATCCGAACACCTGTACCGGACGCGTTGGCAATCCGGGCTTGCTGCCGTACCAGGCCACCAACCGAAACCTTTCGCTCGAGTGGTATCCCACTCAGGATTTGATGTTCGGGGTCGCGCACTATCGCAACAAGATCGAAGTGGGCGCTCCGATCAACGCCAACATGCCCGCCTCGAACCTGTTCGCAGGAAGTGACGCGGTCGATCCGGTTACCGGAGAGTCTCTGGCGGACCTGGATTTCACCTATCCGTCATACGTCAACGGCCCGTCCGGGACCCAGTTGGGCATGGAATACACCGCGAAGGTCGCGTTCACGTTCCTGCCCTGGATCTTCAAACATACCGGCATCGATGCGAACTACTCAAAACTGGATTTCGAGGATTTCGCCGTATCGCGCGATCTGATCTCCGGCTCATACAACCCGCCACTAGGTCAGCGCTCAGACTTCACAAACATAACTTTGTGGTACGACGACAGTCGATTCAGCATGCGTGTGGCCTACCAGGGCCAATCCGAGTACTTCGACTTCATCTCGTCCTGTTCGAACGCCATCAACAACTACCCGACGTCGTTCGCGCAATGCCCGGGCCAGACGATCCGTACGCCCTACAATCCAGGCGGCACGAACTATCGCGAGGCCACGGAATTTTTCGATCTGAAATTGGGCTACCAGTTTACCCCGCAGTGGAGTGCCTACTTCACGGGGCGCAACGTTACCCGCGAGTTGACCTACCGCAACCTTCAGCCAAACAACGTCTATTCCGATGGGGCACCGACCCTTGAACAGATGAGCTATGGCGGCGCGCGATGGCAGTTTGGGGTGACGTGGCAGAACAACTGACGAGTAAGGCAGTTTCCGTCTGCCGCTGATCTGAAAGACAGAGGGCGCGTGGGTTTCGACCTACGCGCCTTTTCTTTGAGCTGGGTTAGGCTTCGCGCACCGACCCTGCAACGGAATGGCAAGTGGCGAAACGACTCGCGCTATTGATGCTCTCGATGATTCCTTTGCTTTGCCGCGCCGAAAACGGCGACTGGTCGACTACCGTCTACGGCGCCGCGATATCAAACCAGCCGGGATGGGAAGACATCATCATCGATGCCCCCAACACGCGGTTCGTCGATTCCTATCTAGCCACGGTGGCAGTCTCACGCCAATACGCCGAGCGGAAGGAAGGTGCGCTTACCTTCGAGGCCGAAGGCCAGGTCGTAAAGCATTTCGGCGAGCAGACCCACTGGGAATTCAACGCCGTGCCCATCGTGCTTCGCTGGCACCGGTTCCCATGGAGCGAACGCGTCGCGACTTCGGCGGCGTTCGGGCTCGGGCTCTCCTACGCCACCGAATTGCCACCGGTTGAGGTGCAGCTCGAAGGTGAGAGTCACCAGACGCTGGTGTACTGGGTGCTGGAAATGACTGCAGGGCCGGTGGGCGCCCGTTGGGCCGCGTCGCTGCGAATTCACCACCGCTCGGTGGCTTACGGTCTCATGGGCGATGAGGGCGGCATGAACGCCGTGGGTCTCGGCGTCCGCTATCGATTGTGGTAAATGCTTTCGCATGAACGACGTTCCCGTCAGTGCCCACAACCTCAAATGGCTGCGCGAACAAATGCTCATGGCCTGCGACATGTCCCAATCGGTGGAGACGCTGCGCAAACAGGGGTATTCCGACCCGGCCATTCTCGACGCCTTCGAGGCGGTCCGTCCTCGCGGCAATGCGCTCGCGGAAGGTTCGCGGCCGCCGCCGCTCATCCGGCGCATGCCGAAAAACCTGCATCGCGTCGACAATGCCAATCTCGAGCTCTACACGCTCGATGATTTCCTGAGTCCGAAGGAATGCGCGCGCCTCGTCGCGCTCATCGACCATCACCTGCACCCCTCGACGCTATCTTATGCCTCCGACGACAAAGCATTTCGCACCAGTCAGTCGTCTTATCTTTGTCACCTGAAAAGTCCCGTCGCGGTGCACATCGACGAGAAGATCTGCAAGACGCTCGGCATCCGCGTGGAATATTCCGAGGGCATCCAGGCGCAGCGCTATGACGTTGGCCAGCAGTTCAAGCCGCACTGGGATTACTTCACGCCGGACACCGACGCGTACCGGCGCCTCGCGGGGGTGCGTGGCAACCGCACCTGGACGTTCATGGTCTATCTGAACGACGTGCTGGAAGGTGGCGCCACGCGCTTCACCAAGATCGACCATGCAGTCACACCCAAGGCCGGCATGGCAGTGCTCTGGAACAATCTCAATGCGGACGGCTCAACCAACGAATTCACCATGCACTGTGGCGAGCCGGTGGTCCGCGGCCACAAGATCATCATCACCAAGTGGTTTCGCATTCACGGCGACGGACCGGTGTTCCACGACTAGCCAGGTCACGGCGCGGCGCCGCGGCGGATTACTTCTTCGACTTCGACGCTTGCACTTCGCTGGCCACGAGATCCACCAGCTCCTGGGGGCCAAAGGTGGGCAACGGTTTGCCGTTGACGAAGAACGTGGGCGTGCGGTCAACCTTGAGGGCGACGAGGTCGTCGGCCTCGGCCTGAAGAATGTGGTCAACGCTTGCGTCCAGCGCATCCTGCTGTGCCCTTCGCACGTCGATGCCGACGTCGCCCGCGATTTTCCAGGCGCGGGCCGGATCCGGGCCTGTATGCGCGGCCCATTCCTCTTGCCGTTCGAACAACGCCGACAGCAGTTCGTGGACTTTGCCCTGAGCTTGCGCAGCCACTAACAAGCGCAGGGCCTGCAGCGAGGCGGGATGAAAATCCGCGTAGCGCACCACGACGCGTACATCCTCGGGATAGGTGAACAATAGTTGCTCGATTACGGGCGCGAACGCGCGGCAGGCTTCGCAGGCTGGGTCGAGGACTTCGACCACCGTCACCGGTGCCTTTGCGGCGCCAAACACCGGCGAATGCGGCCTCACGAGGCGTGCGACTTGTTCAAGCGTCAGCGCAGCGGACTCGTTCGGAGTAACTGACGCGCTTGCGGCGGGGGGTGCGGCGGTCGCCTCAGGCGCCGGCTGTACAGATGTTACCGGCGCGGGAGTTTCCGCCGGATGCGAGCACACTCTCAGCGCGACGGCGACAATGCATACGACGGCGAAAATGCCTATCAGAAGTCTCATGGTTCTCCCGCGCGCCGGGGGCATAGGTTGATGACTCCCGGCGCGAGCGCGAACCATACGACAAAATCGACTGACCCGTGAGCGGGCCTCAGCTCATCAAAGATTAACGTGCAGTCGGCGTTCGCTGACTTCTTGTTAGCAGCCACGGTGCTAAAGTTGAACCATGACCACTTTTGTCATCTCGATGATCATTGTTGGCGCCGTGCTTGCCGGCACCCTGTTCGGCCTGCTCCGGGGCCGACGTGATCCCATGGGATCGCCGGAAGTGCTGGAACGCGCCAGGCAAAGAAACCGCGAGCTCGAGGCGCAGGAGAAGCGCGAGGACGAGCGTTAGTTCACCGCCACTCAAGGGTGGCCGGCGCGCTGCTCTTGCCAACCCGCGCGACACACTACATCTTGGCGACCATCGCAACGCGTCGTTGCCGAGAGGATTCTCCATGCGCCCGATCCTGATCTCCATGCTTCTGCTCGGACTCTCGACTTCCGCGTTCGCGACGCCGCGGTTCGCCGTGAAATACGACGAGAAGCTCGGCGGAACGCTGCCGGCCGGACGGTTGTTCCTCATCCTCTCGAACGACCCGAGCGAAGAGCCGCGGATGCAGGTGAACGACAGCGCGAAGACGCAGCAGCTATTCGGCATCGACGTCGAGCACTGGTCGCCGACGACGCCGCAGGTGATCGATGCGGCCGTGCTCGGCTACCCCCGCGATAGCCTGCGCGAGGTGCCGGCCGGTGCGTATCGGGCGCAGGTCGTGTTCCACCGCTACGAGACCTTTCAGCGCAACGGCCACACGATCAGGCTGCCGATGGATCGCGGCGAGGGCCAGCAATGGAATCGTGCGCCCGGGAACGTGTACTCGACACCCATGGAGATCAAGTTCGATCCGAAGTCGAACGCGACGATTCAGCTTAGCGTAGATCAGATCATCCCCGAGATCGTCCCGCCCAAGGACACGAAGTATGTGAGGCATGAACGCATCCAGAGCAAACTACTGACACAGTTCTGGGGCCGGCCGATGTATCTCGGTGCGCACGTGCTCGTGCCGGAAGGCTTCGATGCTCATCCAAACGCACGCTATCCGTTCATCATCAATCACGGCCATTTTCCGGAAGATTTCGGCGGTTTTCGCGAAACCCCGCCCGATCCGGATCTGAAGCCGGACTTCAGTGAGCGATTCCAGTGGAAGGGCTACAACAAGACACAGCAGGAAGAGGCGTATCGCTTCTACAAGCTCTGGACCGGGCCGAATTTTCCGCGTGCGTTGATCGTCGAGATCCAGCACGCGAATCCTTTCTACGACGACTCCTACGCCGTCGACTCGGCGAACCTCGGTCCGTACGGTGCGGCGATCCAGACCGAACTCATTCCTTATCTGGAAAAGAAATATCGCGCACTCGGCACGGGCTGGTCACGCTTCGTCTACGGCGGCTCGACCGGCGGCTGGGAAGCCATGGCCGTGCAGATGTTCTACCCGGACTTCTACAACGGCGCGTACATCGCCTGTCCTGATCCGGTCGACTTTCGCGCGTACACGGTCATCGATATCTACAAAGAGGCGAACGCGTTCTACACCGAGAGTTTCTGGAAGCACACACCGCGATCTGGAAAGCGCGATGGGCTCGGGCGCACTGAAACTACCGTGGCAGAGAGTTCGCGTCGCGAGCTCGTCCTTGGTACCCACGGGCGCAGCGGCGATCAGTGGGACATCTGGCAGGCCGTTTTCTCGCCGGTGGGCCCGGATGGTTATCCCGCGCCGATCTGGGACAAGCGCACGGGCGTGATCGACCACCAGGTCGCCGAGTACTGGAAGCAGCACTACGATCTGATGGAGATCCTGCGCCGCGACTGGGAGCGCGGGCTCGGCGAAAAGCTCCGCGGCAAACTGCACATATATGTAGGCACGATGGACAACTACTTCCTCGACGGCGCGGTACGCCTTGCCGATGAGTTCCTCGCGAACACGAAAAACCCACCCTATGAAGGTGAGATTGCGTATGGACACGGCTTCGAGCATTGCTGGAACGGCGATCCGACTCAGCCAAACGCGATCTCGCGCCTGCGTTATCACGAGATGTTCCTGCCAAGGATCGTGGAGCGCATCCGCAAATCCGCACCTCCGGGTGCGGATCTGACGAGCTGGAAATATTAGAGCGAGCCTGAGGTTGCATTGACTTCTTATCCGATCGGGACTCCGGGCGTGGCCTGGGGTGCGAGTGAACGCGCGCAGTGGCTGTCGCAACAACGCAAGCGGCGGAGTTATGCCGACGAGGTCGTGACTCGTGTCGAGCGACTCGCCGCACGCTTCGACATCGAGGAATACGGACAGCTCGACTATCCACCGGATCACTATCGTCAGCTTGCGCTGCGCAGTCGAGAGGCGCTCGAAAATCGCCCATGGGTGCTCGTCACGGGCGGTGTGCACGGCTACGAAACGAGCGGCGTGCACGGCGCACTGCAGTTCCTCGAAGACCGCGCGGCCGACTACACGCAGAGAATCAATTTGCTGGTGGCTCCCTGCGTGAGCCCCTGGGCTTACGAGCGCATTCATCGCTGGAACGCGAATGCCGTCGACCCCAATCGCTCCTTCAAGGAAGGCAGTGCGGCCGCGGAGTCGGCGGCGTTGCTGCGCCTGGTCTCACCGCTGCGCGGACGCTTCCTGCTCCATGTTGACCTCCACGAGACGACCGATTCCGATGAAAGCGAATACCGCCCCGCACTCGCCGCGCGCGACGGCAAGCCGTCCGAACCCGGTGTGATTCCGGATGGCTTCTATCTCGTCGACGACCGCGAGAATCCGCAGCCGGAATTCCAGCGCGCGATCATTGAGGCAGTCGCCCGAATCACGCACATCGCGCCAGCGGACGACAGGAACGAGATCATCGGCTCTCCGCTCGTCGCGCCGGGCGTGATCAACTATCCGCTGCGCGAGCTCGGACTGTGCGCGGGCATCTCAGGCGCGCGCTACACGACCACGACCGAGGTCTATCCAGACAGCCCGCGTGCGACGCCCGAGCAGTGCAATGCGGCCCAGGTCGCCGCGTGCTGCGCAGCGATCGAGTTCGTATTGCGGAAGACAGGCTGACCTTCGCTAACCCAGGACGTCTTCGATGTCCGTCACCGTAAATGGCTTCTGCAGGCGGGCACTCAAGCCGTGCTCGCGATAGTTGGCCATGACCAGCTCCGTTGAATAGCCGCTCATCACGAT
>Ga0207691_10004311_pt1 | contig 13817 bp, 12 predicted proteins | sample KBSM13metaG_FD_184327 | JGI IMG/M metagenome (GOLD analysis project Ga0207691, IMG submission 184327) | Miscanthus rhizosphere microbial communities from Kellogg Biological Station, Michigan, USA - KBS M1-3 metaG (SPAdes) (version 2) | ecosystem: Host-associated > Plants > Roots > Rhizosphere >... | reverse complement strand
GTTGCCGTTACGCCTGATCGGGTTGCCCCCACCGTCCCGCCGGCGGGCACGCGGTGTCCCGGGCGCTACAGCGGGAGTGTCGCCAGGCTTGGCCCTAGTCCTCCAAGAGCAACGCTAATTTTCTGATACAAAATGCGAACTGAAAATCGGTCTTGTTGCCCTTCGGTGGCGGGACCACCTGAAAATGGACGCCCAATATCTTGGCTGAGCTGAACGGATAGTTGTTGGGGTCGGCCGCAGCCGGATTCGGGCGAGTCTCAGGTGGAGGCTCTACGTCTGTCCACGCAAATTCATTGTGACCGACCTGCACCGGACTCGAGCCCCAGCTCGGGTTAGCCGACGGTAACTGCCAGAAAGGTGAGCCGTAGGGATGGCGCTCGCTGCTGACCGGATCGCCCTCTTGGTCTCCTACGAGTGCGTCCTTGAGCGTGGTCTTCGAACGATCCACACCGGAATCGGATTCCACGATTTGGTCGGTATCACAGTCGTAAACATTGCCATCCGTGCCAAGCACCGAGCCGTCACTTCTCATCAACGGGCGATCACTTGAAACCCGGCTCTCGGGATCGAGCAGTATGGGGACCTCCACGCGCAAGTTGAGCCGGGTTTCTTCCGAGCCGCTGAAATCGAACGCCACCCCTCGGACCTTGTGGGCTGGGGCGCTCCACGCCTGCTTGCCAGACTGGCTGAAGCTGAGACCAACGCCCGCACCCCACATGTTCGATACGTCCAAGCCATTCGCCTCGAAACATTGCGCAGGACGATGATCCTTCGCGCAGGCGAGCGTGGGCCGGAGGACGCCTTGAATGCAAATGGAGCCATTCGCTCCAGGATCAGCGAGGTATCCTTCGCTCAGCTCCTGCGCGCTCGGCGGGCACTTTGGGTTCGTCCACTCGGTCCACGGTGCGTACACATCAGAGCATTCCTTGGGCAGGTGATTGCCCGCGGCGCCATTCGTGCAAGCAGCCGAGGCCGAATGCTGCTCGTCGTAAGCGACCCAGTGCGCGCCGGGCATGCCCAATGCGTCGTAGGTATCCTGATAGAGTAACGTGAAGTGCGTTTCGTGCACCGGATCGAATGAGCTGCACGCGGAGAGCCCAAACAGGCTGATCGCCAAGGCTGCCAGACACGAGCTTGGCCAACGCTCGGTTACCATGCGCCCCGCCACGCGATTTCCCCGGAGCTGATGGCGCCATTGAGGACGACGCCCCCAGCAATTTTCCGTAGCCAAGAGCTGGAACCGTTCCGCGCGTGCGGCGCCGAATCCGCGAGCAGCAGCGCCACGCCACCTGCAGTGACGAGACCGCCGGTAATGCCGAGCCCGATCGCGACCTTGCGCCTGGTTTGAATGTCCTCCATCAACTGATTGTTTTCTTGTGCTCGCCGTGCCTGTTCGGCAAGCGTCAGATCGCTGGTCAGGCTGTCGCGTCGCAGGCTGTCGTTCGCGCTCTGCCAGCGGTTGTATTCGGTGGCGTTGTAGATGCCAGTCGCCAACGCCGCGCCGCCGATCGCAAGTCCTACGCCCATGATCCAGTATCCGCGTTTATTCATGCCGGGCTGGGTAGGATTTTCAGCTGCGGACTGGGCCGGATTTCCAGGGACGGAAGGTGGCGGTGCGCATGCGACAGTGACGCGCTCGTCCGAGCTGACCGTGACCTGCAGGGGGGGCCAGGCGCTTGCCCCAACCTTGAACGTCACACGATGGCTGCCCGCGGCCTGGGGGATCCCACGCGCGGCCTGGGCAGCGTCCACTGGTTGGTCATCGATGAAGAATTGCACCTGCGGGATAGAGCAACTCAAGGCGAGTGAGCCACTGCCCGGCAATTCGAGGTGGATTCGCTCGCCTGCATTCAGGAAAATGAAGCGGTCGAATGTCGCCCCGTTGGCTCGCAGCGTCACTCGGTGGGCACCGGCCACCAGCGGCACGGCGCGTTCGACCGCGTCGCAATCCATCACTTGGTCATCCACGCGGACCTGTGCGCCTTCGAGTCGCGTGCTGACGAACAGCGTGCCCATCAAAGTCTCCAAATAGCGGAGCTGAGCCTCGGCCGTCTTGCGATGATTTTCATCGAGCCCTGCCGTCTGCAAGTAGCGGACCAAAGCGTCGCGCGCTTGCAGCGGCTGCAACAGAGCAGTGTGGATCTGAGCGATATAGATCAAAAGCCCCGGGTCCGGATTCATCGCGTAAGCTTGCTCGCAAGCTCCGAGGGCGCCCGGGTAGTCCCCCTCGCTAATCGACTTTTGGCAACGGTCGGCCAGGACTTTCCAGGACTTGACCGGCTCCTCCGCGCCGGCCGGGCGAGGAGCGAGCGAGACGAACGGAAGGAGCAAAGCGAGAAGAACCGACGTCGTACGAATCGGGCGCATGCGTGGGGCGAATGGGAGGCTAAGGCGCGAAATGGTCAAGCGATGGGATCAGAGTTGGGGCAAGGTTCAAGCCCTCGGCGGACGCCGTGACTTCTCGGGGGGGCGGCTTGCTCGGGGGCGACCCGCCCAGCGGCTTGGATGAAGGCCCCGGCTTTGCGGTTGAGAGCGCGTGCGCGGAACGACCGGCGCTCGCAGGCCGCGGCGCTGGCGCTGGCGCTGGCGCGATAGGAAGCAACGCAACCGTTGTCGTGGGAGCGACGACCGCGCGAACCTGCGCTGCCGGCGAGGCGTGGGAACCGACCTGCGGCTTGGCTCCTGCCGCACGCGGCTGGGTTTGACAGTGGGCGAAGCCCAAGGCCAAAGTCGCAATGGCTCCCGCCAACGCCCCGATCCGAAGCGTGCGCGCTGTGCCGAGCGAGCGTCCGAAGCGCCACGCGGGGAGAGTTGCCGCTGCAGATTTGGGCGCGATCTTCGCAGGCACTTGCCCCGTCCAGCCGGCGAGCTCGGCCGGCCCGGCGCTCATGCGCGAGCTTTGCGCGACCCGGTTCGACGGAGAGTCACCCGCGGCTGCTCTGAACGATTCCCGGCTTCGGGTCACGTCTGCCACGGCTGGCAGAGTCGTGGAGAGCGGGGAAGGGTCGAAGCCGCGCGAAGTCGGAGGGCGCAGGCGCACCGGGCCGGCGAGCTTGGCGTGACTCTTCTGCCGAAACTCACGGCCGAGCACCAGTGTCGCGAGGTCGTCGAAGGCGATGGGTCCGTACAAGGCTTCATGCAGCTCGCGCACGGCAGCTTGCATCGCCTCCGCCGACTCCCAGCGAGCAGCAAGGTCATAGGCCACGGCCTTCGCTACCAACTCGATCACTGCCTGAGGCGTTCCGGATGCGACCGAAGCGAGCGAGCGCGCCGGTTGGGTAGCCGCTTGGATCATCACTTGCCGAGCGTCATCGCCGGTATACAGGTACTGGCCAGAGATGAGCGTGAACAGGGTGGCCCCGACAGCGAACAAGTCCGTCCGTGCGTCGACCTCACCCGAGTCCGCGCGGGCTTGCTCGGGCGCCATGAAGAAGGGCGTGCCCATCACTGACCCGCTGGCTACCGAGTCGAACGGGTCTGCCCCATCGTGAAGCCTAGAAATTCCGAAGTCCAAGACCTTGATTCGGCCATTCCGGAGCACGAACAGATTCGCCGGTTTGATGTCGCGGTGAATGATGCCGTTTTCGTGCGCCGCCCGCAGCACATCCAAAACCTGGTAGGCGATGTTCAGCGCGGCGCTGAGCGCAATGGCGCGAGACCCGATGTCAGCGACCGAAACGCCATTGAGGTGTTCCATCACCAGATAGGGCGAGCCGTCCTCCGCCACTCCGTCGTCGATCATCTGCACGGCGCCCGGATGATTCACCGAGTTGGCAACTTTGCCTTCGCGCACGAAGCGGGCGCGGACGTGGCCCTTGAGCACGCTGTCCGCGTGCAGCACTTTGACGGCCAGGCGCGCGGTATTGCGCAAGTGAGTGACGGCATAAACAACGGCCATGCCGCCTTCGCCAAGCACACCGTCGATCCGATACTTTCCCGAAAGGATCGCCCCGCGCTGCAACATTAGCTTGTCTCCGAGTACAGCTTGTCGAGCACCAGATCAGGCTAGACCCTTTCATTTGCCGCTGTCACGTTCAAAGCCGGACGCGAGGCCAGCGCCCGCAGATTGACTATGGCGCAGTCCGCCACCGCTGGACTGCTGTTGGCCCAGCGCACTTTTGCAGCTCGAGCGCCTCGGCCCGTACGAGCGCGGCCGGTGAACCTCAGTGGGTGCCCTGTGATACCATGGCTGGTGGTCGAGAAGTCCGATCCGGCGAGCACTACCGACGCGCGAGACACAGCAGGCGAGGTCACTAGCTCGGCGGAGCTGGCCTTGATTTGGCAGACGGGGCCGCTCGCGGGTACGGCGCTTTCCGTGACCTGGGCAGGCTCGGAAGCGCTGACAATCGGCAGAGATGCCGAGTGCGGGATCCACCTCGCCAATACGGATGTCTCGAGGCAGCACGCGACGCTGCACAAGAGCGCCGAGCCCGGGCTGACGATTGCAGATCTCGACAGCCGAAACGGGACTCGCGTCAACGGTGGGAAGGTGCGTCGCGCGCGCTTGCAGGAAAATGACGTGGTGCGCATGGGGGGCTGCGTCTTCGTCGTGAGCGAAGCCGCGGGCTCGTTCGCCGAAGTCGCGCCCGGGCTGCTCGGCGGTGCGCTCCTGAAGCGTGCGCTCGCAGCGCTGGGCCCGTCCGCGAAAAGTGAGCTGCCGATCGTGCTCGAAGGCGAGACGGGCACGGGCAAAGAGCTGGTCGCGCGCGCGATCCACACGTTGAGTGGGCGTTCGGGGAAGCTCGTTGCCATCAACTGCGCGGCATTGCCGCAAGGGCTCGCCGAGGCGGAGTTGTTCGGCTATCGGCGCGGCGCGTTCACTGGGGCCGAGCGCGCGAGCCCAGGGTTCTTCCGCAGCGCCGCTGGTGGCACTTTGCTGCTCGACGAAGTGTCCGATCTGCCGCTCGTGCTACAGGCCAAACTGCTGCGCGCGCTCGAACAAAAAGCCGTCCAGCCGCTGGGCGAGACTCTGCCCGTTCCGGTCGATGTACGGATCGTGGTGGCCGGGCAAAGCTCGCTGTTCGAAGCGGTGAAGCGGCAGCAATTTCGGTCCGATCTGTTGGCGCGCTTGAATGGCGTCACTCTGCACTTGCCGCCGCTCCGTGAAAGAAGATCCGATATCGTCCCGCTCTTTTCGCACTTCTTGCGCGAGCTCCGCCCGGACAACACGCCTCGGCTCGAGCCGGAGCTCGTCGAACGTCTGGTCTTGCACGATTGGCCGTTCAACGTGCGCGAGGTGCTGCAACTCGCGAGGCGGCTGGCCGTGTTGCAAGGCGCAGAGAGCGTACTCCGCGCGCAGCACTTGCCTCGCGAGATGAGCCTGAAGGCCGAGTCGAGCGCGCCCAAGCCGGTCGAACCGGAGCAACCATCACAGGCCCCGTCGGAGCTCGATCTCGAGCGCTTGCTGGCCGCGCTTCGGGCAACGGGGGGTAACGTGACGCGTGCTGCGGCTCAGCTCGGCGTCACGCGTCAGCGGGCCTACCGTTTGCTCGAAGAGCAGTCTGTGGATCTTGCGACGCTAGCGGGACCGCGTCGAACCAAACGCTGACGGGCGTTGTCTGCGTGGACGTCCGTGGACGTCCACGCTCCGCAAAGCGACGCTGAACCTGCGCGGCCTGATCGCGCGCGAATAGCGGTTTTGCGGCTCGCTCGAGCCACTTCGCGCGCGGGCACAAGCGTTGCAGTCGCTGGCATCGACTAGCCCGCCTAATCGCCGCTTCAGGCGAGGAGAAAATCAATGCCTTTAGTTCGTTGCGAAGCTTTGTTTCGCGCGCTCATGCCGGTCATTTGTATCACCAGCTTCGCGCCACACGCGCTGGCACAAGAGGCCGAGCCCGAGGAGTCCCCGCCGACTGCGCTGACCACGCCGAGCGCGCCAGCTCCTCCGACCACAGCGGTCACATCGACTCCGCCGCCTCCGCCGATGCGAAGAGCGCCGCAAGCCAGCGTGACCACGGTGTCGGGGCCGCCGACCGTCGCCAAAGACGAGGGCTGGAAGTTCGAGTTTCACGGCTATTTACGGGCGCCGATGATGGTGGGGGTCGGTCGACGCGACAACCCATTGCCCGGTCAAAGCGCGACCACGTTTCACTCACCAATCATCCCGGACGGGCAGTACCTGAGCTGGCAAAGCAGTCCCCACAACAAATCGGATTGGGCGGAGTTGTACGTGTCGGTTGGCAACTCGCTCGCCAAGGGCACGGTTTCTCTGCGGCTACAATTTCTATCAGGGTTCATTCAGCGACGCGGTGAAGCAACTCGGCATCTCCGACGGCTACGTCGACCTGACCCCGGACCTAGGCTTCGAAAATGTGCGGCTGTCCTTGCGCGCCGGCGCGTTCTCGAACAAGTACGGCTCGGCCGGTCGCTATGACGCGGGCGAGTACGACACCTACATGTTCGGACGCGTGCACAACGCGGGGGGAGTCGTGCGCGCCGATTTCGACATCAATGAGCGAAACGCGCTCTGGTTCGAATACGGTTTGGGTGCCAAAAAGCCCGATCCGAGCCAATACAACAACACCCGCTTCACCATGCTGCAGCATGCGCACGTGGGCTACGACCGCAATAAAGACATGCAATTCAGCGCGCACTACTTGAGCTCGTGGACTCAGGAAGAAGAGCGAAACATGAGCACGGACGGCACTTCGGTGACCAACGTTCCGGACGGGAAAATGTGGGTCGCTGGGCTCGATGCGCGCTTCGAGCTGGGCGCGCTCGGCTACCTGTACGGCGCGTATTCCCACGTCGGCTTGAAGGATGCGTTGACGGTGGGCAGAGCGATCGAGGTGATCCACGCATCTGGCGGTGGCGAGTTCGGCTTGGGCGTGGTCGACAACTATTTGGGGCTCAGCTGCGTGGGACCAGGTGGCGCCAACACGCCGTATTTCAAGATGGGCCAAGCGTGCAGCAAGGGCACCGGCGGCGTCGATACGCTGCTCGCGCAGTACGAATTCAGCCTGACGAATTTTCTGCAGCAGTCCTCCGGCGGCGAGCGGTTTTGGGGCGACGGCGCGGATCTCGTGGTCAAGCTGTACGGCATGTACAACAAGGTCAAAAGCGACGTTGCCGCCAATGACGGCATTCACAAGCTCAAGTTCGGTGCCGACCTCGCCTACGCCGCGTTGCCTTGGTTGACGGCCGGCTTGCGCTTCGATCGCCTACAGCCCAACAGCCGGATCCCCGAACAATCCTTTGCGATCCTGTCGCCACGGTTGGTTTTCAAATCCAAATTCGTGACGCGCGAAGCGATCACGCTGCAATACTCGCGCTACTTTTACAATCAGCGCACTTGCTCCACGAGCACGATGGACGGCGTCGAGACGGGAAGTCCGGCCGACAATACGTACACCGCAGGCCAGGAGTACTGCGTGCAGCCGCCTTCTTCACCGGTTCCTCCGGACGGCTTCGGCTCGACTTGGGAGGCGTTTTCCAGTCCCCAACGCGCCGCTCCGACGACACGCCCCGACCTGAACGTGTTCAAGATCGAGGCCACGATGTGGTGGTGAGCGGGGGCGGTCGCGTCCGGCCGGGTACCGGGCTCACGGCGCTGTCCCCGATGGGCCCGGGTCTGACGGATTGGGCGGAGCATAAACGCGCGGCTTCTTGCCGCGGCGCGGTGCCGCGACAGCCGGCGGTGCGCCACCCGGTGCAGGCTGGTTTGCAGGCGGTCCGCCCCTCGGCGGTCCGCCCCTCGGCGGAGGCGGTACGTTTACAGGCGGGGGCGCGTGCACAGTCGGCTTGGGCATCTTTGCGCCGTCCTTCTCGAGAGCGTCGACAACCTGCTGCGTCAGCGCTGGGTCCGGCTTGTAATGACCGCTCTTGTTGTCGATCTCGACGACATTGCCGTCAGCGTCCACCGTTATCATCCCCGCTCCAGCGACCGGATCCTTGCCGAGAAATTGCGAATGGTTGAAAATCCCCGAGTGGGGTTCGGCGATGTAGATATTGCCCTTCGTATCCATCACGTATTCGAGCGGCCCCATGCCAGCAGCAGCGATGCGGTTTCCGTCTGGATCCCGGAGTTTGCCGTCCTGCACGATGACTCGACGTTGCTCGAGCTGTTTCGAGGTCAACGGAATGACGTTAGCGGCTATGTCTTGCTGAACCTGTTCCTCGGTCATGACGGCCGTTTTATATTCTTTGACGACTTCGGTTTTGGGCCCATTGCGCGGCGGCGGAGCCGCAGCAATGGGAGCGGCATGAACCGGAGCAGGCGGGGGAACAGCGGCGACCGGAGCAGGAGCGGGAGAGGGATGAATCGGAGCGGGTGGGGGATGAATCGAAGCAGGCGGGGGAACAGCAGCCACCGGAGCAGGAGCGGGAGAGGGATGAATCGGAGCAGGTGGGGGATGAATCGAAGCAGGAACGGGATCAACCGGAGCAGGAGCAGGAGCGGGAGCAGCGACCGAAGCGGGAACGGCAGGGGGCTTCTTTTTGAAAGGATTCTTGATCGGATTGCCGGATGGCCAACAGCCATTGTGCACCCAGACCGAGGTGGGGCCCGCGAAGTACGTGTGTGTGCCTTCGACTTCCAGGTTGTACGTGGTCGCGGGCTCGGCCACGGCGTCGACGCGCGCGACCCTGACTTCCGCGCCGTCGTGATCGGCGAGTATGTCTCCGGGAAGCAGCGCGTCGGCGCGCACCCAGGTGCCGGTTGGCGTCCAGAAGGGGTGGCCGGGGGTGACGCGCACCGTTGCTAGCACGCCGCTGAAGGAGACCGTGCGCACGTCTATCACTGCGCTGTTCGCGGCCACGAACGTGGCAGAGACGCGCTGCGCGGAGAAGTTACCCGTGACGTCGTCCCGAGAAAGCACGAGGTCGCCGGGAGCAAGCCGTTCGATCGGCGTCGGGCCGCGAGGGGTGTCGACCGCCGTCCCCGCGGCGAAGCAATTGCTGCCGTCATCGCCTGGCGTGCACACGCCGTTTCGGCACACGCCGGAACCGGACGCACCGTCGCGTTGCTCGGAGCCACTCGACGGATCGCCGCGTGGAGTGTCGCCCGGACTAGGGCTGGGGTCTCGTTGATCGGAGCCACTCGGCGGGCCGTTCTCGGCCCCGGAGGCAGCGCGGCCGCGCTGCTTCCTTCGCGCAGCGGCCAACCCCAAGGTCCCTGCCTTGGCCGCGAGTGCCCATGAACCTTGGACGACAGCCACCTCCGCGCCGGCGGTGGCTACCTCAGCTGCTAGCGAGCCCGTCGGACCGTCGGTCTGCTCACCGCTCGACTCCGCGGTGGCCAACATTTCCGCGCGCACGCCATGCCGAATGGCGTCGCCGAACTCGCCGAATGCGACGCTGCCAGTGAGGGCGACCAGTCCCACGGTCACTAGGTATTGGACCGCCGTCGCGCCGCGTGAGCACGCCACGAATGCGCTCCACTCAAAGCAAAACTTGTGAGCTGCCATTTGCCGATCTCCAGGAGGCGCAAGCCCGCGCCGCTACCGCTTCAGCAAATTTTGGGCCGGCACTCTCAAAAGGCCACGTGCAGGGCATTTCTCAGGCTTTACCTGGTCCGTGCGTGGCTGTGTAATCGTTAGAAGGAAGCGCCCGCGTCTGTCCTTTACGCTTTCGCGTCTGTTCGTACGCGGGTGCAGCGGGGCATGAAGAGTTTAAAGACAACCAAAGGCCCACCCGTCACCGCTGGCCTCAGCAACGCTCGCTCAATTGGGCAGCGTCGACGTCGACGACGGCGCCGGGATCCGACCCAAACAGAATTCCGGGTGGACGCGGGGTCGCGGAGGAGAAGTGCACGTACCCGAGCAATACCCGGTCTCGCATTGCGAACCGTCTTGACAGGGGTCGCCTGCGTGGAGCTGCGGCTTGCAGCGTTCGACATCGACATCGACATCGACATCGACATCCAGAGAGCAATACGTGCCCGTGCTGAACCGCAAGTCGCCACCACACGGGTCACCCGCGATGCCCAGTGGTGTGCAGGTGTTTGTCTCGGAGCAAAACTGCTGTGCCGGTTGCCCCAAATGATGCGCTGGCCCCGTGGAAAGAGGTATTTGTCGTGGCTGAACGCCTGGCGCTTGGCAACACCGGCTTGCTCATCGCAACTGCCGTGCCTGCCGCTGCCGCCCTCGTCGCGAAAGGTCCGCCGATGTCCGCGCGTTGCGGCTCGAGAGTGGATGTCTGCGGGGTCCGTGGGTACGCCGGCGGCACTGGTCTCGTGACGCGCGGTTAGGGGCAGTACGTGCCCCTGTTCACGGTGTCGTCGATTGGCTTGCATTGGAGGTAGGCATACAGGTCTTGCATACTGGCGTCGCTGATCTCCGATGGTGAAAAGCTTGACATGAGGACGCACAATGGCGTCCCGTCGGGGCGGACCGACGCGCGCAGCGCCTTGCGGAAATCTTGGTATGTCCAATTGCCGATGCCAGCTGTGCGCGACATGGTGATGTTCGGACCCTGAGCGCCGTGGGCGTCTGCACCATGGCAGCTATCGCAAGTCTGCGACGTATAAACCGCAGCACCCTTGGCGACAGACGTTGAATTGGCGCATGGCGCACCACTGGTGCCTGGCGCACCACTGGTGCCTGGCGCACCACTGGTGCCTGGCGCGCCACTGCTGCCTGAGGGACCGGCGCCGCCGCCGTCGTTCGAAGAGCTCGACTGGTCGATCTTCGGCTTGAGCGGTGAAAGGTCGACTGTTCCGCCGCAGCCAGCTTCGAGCAGGATGCCCAAGAGGGCGGTGGCACTGAGCAACTTGGTCATGTTCGTGGTCATGTTCATTGGTGGCTGCTCGATCGCCGAGCGAGCGGTGACCAAAAGTTAGTTTGCCAAATTCTGCAGCATGCTCGCCGCCTGTGCGCGGATCACTGGAGAATTCCCAGCGAGTGCCAGGCGGCGCAGCGTAGGGATTGCTTCGGACGTTCGACCGCTACCCACGAGCAGCTGAGCCCGAGCCAGCTCCGCCGCTTGGCGATCGCGCAGGCTATCGCTTTGCTCTAGCTTGGCGAGGGCCGCCTCGGCGGTGGGAAGGTCACCACTGCGTAAGGCGGCAGCCGCGACCTGCCAATCGCTGGCGCTGGCCGTCGATCCAGCCGTTGCTGGCACTGGCACTGGCATTCGTGGCGGCGCAACCCTCAGCGCATCGTTCGAAAGCCGTGAGGACAACGGAGACGGAGCCGCCGAGCGCTCGGACGCTGCGGGGGTCGGTTCGACGAGCGTGGGCTCGTCATTGAGCGCGGGCTTTCGCGCCGCCCGCATCGGCGCATGATGCTTGGCGGCAGGCGCGCTCGTCTCAGCCCTTTCGGCGGGCGCGGCTGAGTGCACCTTGGGCGGCGGAAGCAGCGTTGCCGCAGAGGCGACCCCGAGCCCGATGGCGACCCCCGCCAAAAGCCAGCGAAGCACGGCGAATCGCGTGGGTGCTTTGCGCCGTGTCCATGCAAACCGCAGATAGGCGCGCTGAATGTCGGCCGGGCTCAGCGCGTTCGCGTGATGCGCTTCGAGCACGGATGGGTGCACTCGGCCGAGCTCGGAATCGCGTCGAGTCATGTGATTGCCCCGATGAAGATCTCACGAGCATCGCGGCCGAGCAGCTCGAGCAGCTGCTTTCTACCGTCGCGAAGCCGTGAGCGTACGGTCAGCTCGTTGGTTTGCACGATGCGCGCGATCTGCGCGCTTTCGATGCCTTCGAGGTAGTACAGCACGAGTACCGCTCGATACTTCTCGCTCATGCGGCCCAGGGCACGGTGCAGGAGCAAAAGCCGTTGCTCTGCCTCGAGCAACTCGTGTGCGTCCGCGCCGTTGTCCGCGCGAGCCTCGATCGCGCGCGAATCCGAGACGAAGCGCTGCCTGAAGCGCCAGTACCAGCGGCGCTGTGACAACAGCACGCGGTAGCAGACGCCGAAGATCCAGGTTTCGATTTCACTTCGCCCGGCAAATGATGGCAGGCTACGAAACACCTGCTCGGCCGCCAGCTGAACCAGATCGTCGAAGTCCGATGCGCCACGTGCCAGCGCGCCCATGCGTTCGTAGACCACTTCGAACAGCTCGCGCTCTGTGCTCGCTTCAGCCTCGGGGCGGCTCAATGCCCGCTGCTTCGACAGTGCACGTAGCGGCGGTGGCACGACACGATTCACTTGTTTCCTTCCCCCCATGAGTTGCCGGGCGAGGGCCCGGCGAGCGCTAGAAAGTGAGCTTGACAGAAAATCGGCTACGCGACCGAATTTACTTGGCAATACGTCGATGTTGCTCGAGAAATGAGCATGACATTGACGAAGGCCAGGCGTTACGCTGAGCCGTGGTCGGTGTCGAGCGGTGGGGGCAGTGCGATCGCGCCCGGTGGGCGGAAGCCTCCTTGGTCGCTTCTCTGGCTTGCTTCTGGACGTCATCATTGCTCGCGGCGCCAACCTTGCATCAAGAATGCAAGAGCTTGTCGGCAGACGACTCCGCGCGCGTCGAGACTAGATTGTTTGCCAGCCTGTTGGCGCGCGAAGCGCCCGGCGTATCGGTTTCGATTGCTTGTGACGACCGCATTGCAACCGTCACGGCCAGCGCTGGTGCGCCGGAGCAGCGGCGCAGCGTGGCGCTTTCGGGCGCGGCTTCCGCGGAGTCAATCCTGGCACTCGCTGAACGTGCGCTCGAGCAGTTGCTGGCGACGGCAGAGCCAAGTGCATCCGCGGTGATCCGGTTTCCAAACGAAACGCCACCCGTGCAAGCGGAGACTGCAGACGCGCGCGTTGCACCGGCAGCGACTCCGGCCGAAGCCTCGAGACCGCCCCAACGCATCCCGCCGGCGCGAGAAGAGTGTGCGCCCGCACGCGCTCAGGTCCCACCAGCATGTGCGGTTCACGCCGACAGTCACAGTTACGTTCGCGTCGATGCCGCGCTCGAATCATGGGGCTCGCACGTCGCTGGAGGTGCGGCCTTCGGTCTCGAGCAACGAACGAAGAACTGGAGTTGGGCACTCCTCGCCGGAGCGGCCCGGCCGTTCCAGCATCCGTCGCTATCGGACATCACGGAATGGACGGCGGCTGGAGAGCTGGGTTGGCAAGGCGCACAGCCGTTGGGCATGCGAGTTTCAGGTCAAGTGGGGTTCAGCCTGCTGACCGTAAACCCAAACCAGGGCGTGGTCACGAGCTCTGGCACAGTGAAGTCGGCCGCGTTGTTCGCACTGGACGCCTCGCGTCCGATCTGGCTTGGACGCTTCGCACTTGCGCCGGGCCTAGGGCTACGCTTCTTCAGCGCAAAGCGCACGGTCAGCAACCAAGGTCAGCCCGAGTTCGAGCTCCCGGCACTGTCGGTCCATGTTTTCTTGACTACGCTGTTTCGTGTCAACCAGTGACGAGACCTGCTAACCGTAATGACAGCACGAAAAATGCGTCCGCCTGTGCAACCCCCGTATGGGACCTGAATGATTCGCAGATCCGCCCTCCGCAGCTCACCCCTGCGGCTCTCGATCACGTTGGCGATCCTAGCGCTCGGCTTGGTCGCCTGTGGCGAGGCCGCTCAGAACTGGCCGAATCAAGAGCAGGAGAGGTCAGAGCATTTCCATTATTTCTCGCGCAGCGACGACAGCGAACGCTGTCCAGGGATCAGCACTGACATGGAGCGACAGCGTTCGCTCGCCTTTGACTACTTCGGCGAGCTCCAGGCGGGCGAAACCATCGACTACTACAAGTTTCGTGACTTCGACGACCTGCGCCAGAATGGCCCGTGCCCCAACGGGAGCGGCAACGTGCAGTGTCAGCATGGTCATGGCATCTGGGCGACCGAGCTCATGCAGCAGCATGAGCTCATCCACGCTTATTTGGCACCGCGTGGGCGCACCGCAGGGTTTTTGAACGAAGGTCTGGCGGAGGCACTCTCTT
>Ga0207691_10004310_pt1 | contig 13818 bp, 16 predicted proteins | sample KBSM13metaG_FD_184327 | JGI IMG/M metagenome (GOLD analysis project Ga0207691, IMG submission 184327) | Miscanthus rhizosphere microbial communities from Kellogg Biological Station, Michigan, USA - KBS M1-3 metaG (SPAdes) (version 2) | ecosystem: Host-associated > Plants > Roots > Rhizosphere >... | reverse complement strand
TACCGAAGCATATGCAAGGGAATACCAGGCCGATAAACGAAAAGCGGTTGCCCCATATTTAGAGGCAGCAAAATTGGCAAAATCTTTGGGTCTTGGAATAAATGGTGGTCACGACCTTGACCTTAATAACCTGGCATTTTTGCATCAGAATATTCCCTGGATGGATGAAGTGAGCATAGGTCATGCATTGATCAGTGATGCACTGTATTTTGGCCTTGAAAATGCAATACAATTATATAAACGACAATTGAACTGAAAACATAATCATTACATTTGATAACAAACAAGTAAAATTGAGACTTATGAAACGGACACTGACATTCATGTTAATTACAGCTTTTATTGGATTTACCGCTTGCGCGCAGGATAATGCGGCCCGTCCAAGCCCTGCAGCTAAAGCTACCGGTAAAGCCGGCTCCGCTACCATCACCATTGACTACAGCCAGCCTTCTGTTAAAGGAAGGAAAATATTCGGCGACCTTGTTCCTTATGGAAAAGTATGGCGTACGGGTGCAAATGAAGCAACTATATTTGAAACAGATAGCAATATTAAAGTTGAAGGTAAACCGTTAGCAAAAGGCAAATACGGACTGTTTACTATTCCTGGTGAAAATGAATGGACCATCATTTTCAACAAAACCTGGAATCAGTGGGGTGCTTTCCGTTATGTTCAGGAAGATGATGTGTTGAGAGTAACTGTAAAACCTACTAAAGGCACACCATTAACCGAAATGATGAAAATCTCCGTTGATGGAGGAAAAGTTACCATTGCATGGGAGAATACTTCGGCCAGTTTCACTGTTTCGCAATAACAATAACTTAAATAAAAAAGCGGATGTTATTTCTTAGAAATGACATCCGCTTTTTTTTATTTTTGTGTGAATTAATTCATCAACGACTTTAATGTATTTAGGAGTTCTTCACCGCGCAAATCCTTACCGATGATCTTACCATTTGGATCCAACAGAAAATTTCTTGGGATCATATCGATCTTATATTTAACCGCAGCTTCATTACTCCAGTATTTCAGATCACTGACCTGGGTCCATTTTAAACCATCATCATTAATTGCTTTCAACCAGGAGTCTTTTGAACGATCAAGTGAAACACCAAGTACCGTAAAATTTTTGTCTTTGAATTGATTGTAAGCCTTAACTACATTTGGATTTTCCATTCTGCATGGCTTACACCAACTGGCCCAGAAATCAAGCAATACATATTTTCCTTTGAAAGATGAAAGTGAAACAGGTTTTCCTGATGTATCATTCTGAACAAAATCAATAGCGTCAGATCCTATCGAACCTATCTTTCCTTCTGCAATTGACTTGTCTAAGATCTTGCCATAGTAACTGGCTTGTACCTCAGGAGCCAGGTTATTAAACCTTTTTTCAGTGATTTTTACATCAGTATTGAGTTGCGTCATTACTAATGCAACAAAAGGTGATACAGGTGAAGATGGATATTTAGTAAGGAATTTATCTGTTTTTTCCTGTATGATCACTATAGTATTCTGATAGTCTTTTCTCATCACATTCCCCGGATCCGGTTTTCCTTCATTAATGTGTTTAGCAATTTTTGTAAGCTTGTCGAATAAAGGATTGAATTCATTATTGAATTCATTGAATTGATCATTTGCCGGTGACCCTGATACCTTTGCTTTTGACAATGAATCAGCAGATCCTTTTATGGTAATGTTTGAATTGTCCATAAAAATTGTCAGTCGCTGCTTATTTCCGGGATATGTCAGCAAATAAATATTTGCTTCTTCCAGACTTCCTTTCAACATGAAATTCCCCTGCTTCACCGGACCTTCAGCCAAAAGCGAAATAGTTAAATCTTCATTTTTTAACTGGATGGTTGTATTCTCAGGAATACCTTTTATGGAACCGTTAATGGTGAATGATTGCTGTGCCATCGCAAATAATGACAGAAAAATGACCATTATGGTAAAACAAAACTTCATGCAGAATGCCTTTTTTGTAAAATATTAATTACGTCTTGCAAGGTATTGCCTTTACTGTTAAGCAAAACTAAATAATGAAATAGCAGATCCGCACCTTCGTTGAGGAATTTCTCCTCATCATTGTCCTTTGCTTCGATCACCATTTCCACTGCTTCCTCCCCTAATTTTTGTGCTATCTTATTGATTCCCTTGCCAAAAAGCGCTCTGACATAGGATTTTTCATCATTACTTTGTTTCCGGAGATTAATGATCTCTTCCAGATAGAATAGAAAGTCCTCGGAATGGTTGCGTTCACTCCAGCAGGTATCTGCCCCTGTATGACAAACCGGCCCGGTCGGAATAACCTTGATGAGGAGCGTATCATTGTCACAATCGGGGGCTATGCTTTTCAGTTCCAGGAAGTTACCACTCACCTCTCCTTTTGTCCAAAGTCGCTTTTTAGTCCTGCTGAAAAACGTCACTTTCCCCGTCGACAATGTTTGGTCAATAGCCTCCTGGTTCATATAACCAAGCATCAGGACTTTATGTGTTTTAAAGTCCTGTATTACTGCCGGAATGAGTCCATCAGCGGACTTTGAAAAATCGATTTTCATCCTGTAAATATCAGTTATTAAAAAATAATCGAAAAACCTTTGCCCGTTGCTTCAAACGCATCCGGGCACCAATACCTGAGTTGCTATAAACGCATCGGAATGCCCTGTTCCTGCAACTGGAGTTTGAGGTCCCGGATCCCCACTTCACGAAAATGGAAAATGCTGGCAGCCAGTGCCGCATCAGCCGAGGCCTTTTTGAAAACATCCACAAAATGTTCCGCATTTCCTGCACCGCCTGATGCTATAACTGGAACGGGTAACCGATTTGAAAGCAGGCCGGTTATATCCAGGGAAAAGCCCTGCTTCGTTCCGTCATGATTCATGGACGTGAGCAAAATTTCACCTGCTCCCCGATCTACTCCCTGTAATGCCCAGTCAATACACTTGACAGAAGTTTTTTCCCTTCCGCCATTCAAATAAACATACCATTCACCATCATCTTCTTTTTTTGTATCGATGGCTAACACAACACACTGGGATCCGAATTCTGACGATAATGAATTGATCAGGTCTGGATTTCGAAACGCGGATGTGTTCACTGAAATTTTATCCGCACCATTCTGTAATAAATTATATACATCATCAACACTGCTGATTCCACCACCAACGGTAAATGGAATATTTATATGGTGGGCAATTTTGTTGACCAGTTCACTGAGTGTCTTTCTTTTTTCGTGAGTTGCGGTGATGTCGAGGAAAACAAGTTCATCCGCACCTTCCCGTGCATACAGCGTACCCAATTCCACCGGGTCACCTGCATCGCGAAGCTGAACAAAATTTGTTCCCTTCACGGTCCTTCCGTCTTTTATATCCAGGCAGGGAATTATTCTCTTGGTGATCATGATAAAAAAGGTTTTAAGTCATCCAGGCTAATCCTGTTTTCATAGATCGCTTTCCCAATGATCACCCCGTTACAACCGATCCGTTGTAATTCATACAGATCATCTGATTTACTGACGCCCCCACTCGCCACCAGGCGCAGATCATTATTTTGTTCCATGATTTTTTGATACAGCTCAGTAGCCGGACCTTCCAGTTTTCCATCTTTGCTGATATCGGTACAGAACATATAGTCGATCCCCCTTGTCTTGTATTCACTGATAAAATCCATTACCCCTTTTTCAGTTGTTTCTTTCCATCCACTAATGGCAATTTTCTCGTTGCGCACATCAGCTCCCAGAAAAAATGTCTGGCTTCCATAAACTGAGATCCAATTCATGAATCGTTCAGGTTCTTTTACGGCCAGGCTTCCAATTACTGCCCATTTTGCTCCAGCCCCCAATACTTTTTCAAGGTCTTCTTCTGTTTTAATGCCACCTCCAAAATCAATCTGAAGGCTGGTATTCGCTGCTATCCTTTCCAGCACTTTCCAGTTCACCACTTTTCCTGCTTTCGCACCGTCAAGGTCCACAAGATGCAATCTCTTTATACCCGCCCGCTCAAATTCCAGGGCCACATCCAAAGGATCATCATGGTATACTGTTTTCTGCGCATAGTCACCCTGCGTCAGCCTTACACATTTTCCATCAATACAGTCAATTGCAGGTATGATCTCCATGGTAAGTTTTTATAAGGAAAGAAAATTGAGCAGTAATTGCTCGCCGGCAGCAGCACTTTTTTCCGGATGGAACTGCACACCATAAAAATTGTTTTTCTGCAGTGCGGCACTGTAAGGAATAATATAATCTGCCTGACCTATAGTATGCGGACCGAGTGCGGCATAATAACTATGGACAAAATAGAAAAAACTCCCTGCTTCAATTCCCTTAAACAATGTACCCGCAGTTTGATCAACTTTATTCCATCCGATCTGCGGAACTTTCATTCCTGTTTCGGCAGCATCAAACTTCATCACCGGTTCATCAAAAATACCCAGGCAGTCCGTATTATTTTCCTCTGAATGACGGCACATGAGCTGCATACCAAGGCAAATTCCCAGCACCGGTTGTTTCAAACCAGAAATCAATTCATCCAGTTTTCTTTCTTTCAGGTAACGCATCGCAGAACTTGCTTCGCCTACTCCCGGAAATATCACTTTATTCGCAGATTGAATAGTACTATGATCATCAGATACCACCGCGGATTTGCCTATTCGTTCCAGTGCATAAAGCACTGATTGAATATTTCCTGCATTATATTTAATGATAACTGTATCCATAATAAATTAGCCAAGAACGCTTTTTAAAAAATCCCTGGTAGCAATCTTCACATCAGCGGCAGCCGAGAGTGCTTTTATATATGCACTTCCAATGATAGCTCCTCGTGAATCAGCAGATGCTTCTGTGAATGTTTTTTTATCCTTAATCCCAAAACCAACCAATACCGGGTTTTTTAATCCATAGCCACCAAGGGTCTTCAGGTATTTTGTAACACTTAACATTTGTTTGTCTGAACCGGTTGTAGAAGATGAAGACACTGCATATAGAAAACCTGTACTTAACTGGTCGAGTTTTTTCACCCTTTGTTCTGAAGTTTCGGGCGTTACCAGGAATATAAAATCAAGACCGTATTGCTTTATGATCTTACCATACTCTTTTTCAAATTCATATTCCGGAAGATCAGGCAGGATCAATCCATCAACACCTAATGCTGCAGCATCCCTGCAGAATTTTTCAAATCCATACTGAAGCACCGGATTCATATATCCCATTAATATAACAGGAATATGTACACGCTTTCTAAAATCCTTTAATTGGTTAAATAGGACAGGAATAGTCATGCCATTTGCCAATGCTTTTGCACTGCTGGCTTGTATCACCTCCCCATCTGCCAGGGGATCGCTATAGGGCATACCCAGTTCAATAAGATCGGCACCGTTTTCCTCTAATGCTTCCATCACCAATATTGTATTATCCAGTTCAGGAAAACCCGCTGTGCAGTAAACATTTAATACGGGTCCGGATTTTTCTTTAAATAGTTTGTTGATGCGCGACATATTCTTTCAAAAATTCAGTTCTTTCATATAAGTAGCCAGGTCTTTATCCCCTCTTCCACTAAGACAGATCACTACAGTATCATTTTTAGTCAGGCCGAGATCACCAAGCACTGAAATAGCGTGTGCTGTTTCCAATGCAGGAATTATGCCTTCGGTACGTGCAAGTTCTACGGCAGCATCCAGTGCTTCACGATCGGTGGCACTTAAAAATTTTGCCCTTCCTGTTTTAAACAAATGTGCATGCATCGGGCCAATACCCGGATAATCCAATCCGGCTGAAATGCTATGTGGTTCTGTAACTTGTCCATCCTCTGTTTGCATAACAAGACTCTTGCTACCATGTAAAATTCCAGGTCTGCCAAGGGCCGTAGTTGCAGCACTAAATCCTGAGTGTACCCCTTTACCAGCAGCCTCTACTGCGACCAGTTGTACTGATTCTTCTTCCAGGAAATGATAAAATGCTCCTGCTGCATTACTTCCGCCACCCACACAAGCCAATACATGAGAAGGCAATTCACTTCCTGTCTTTTCTTTTAACTGCCACCTGATCTCTTCACTGATCACGCTTTGGAAACGGGCCACCATATCCGGATATGGATGCGGACCAACTACAGATCCGATAATATAATGGGTATCATCGGGATGATTGATCCAGTCACGTATCGCTTCATTAGTAGCATCTTTCAGTGTTTTACTTCCGCTTGATGCAGGCCTTACTTCAGCTCCCAACATTTTCATACGCGCAACATTGGGTGCCTGTCGCTCAATATCTTTCTCTCCCATATATACTATACAAGGCAATCCTTTTAATGCGCAGACTGTTGCTGTTGCAACACCATGCTGTCCTGCACCGGTTTCTGCAATGATCCTTGTTTTACCCAGCCTTATTGCCAGCAGGATCTGACCAATGGTATTATTGATCTTGTGAGCACCGGTATGGCAAAGATCTTCCCGCTTTAAAAAAATATTTCCCTTGTATTTTTCTGATAGCCGGGATGCAAAATATAATGGTGTTGGCCTGCCAACATAGTCTTTCAATAAGGCATTGAATTCATTTCGGAATGACTCATCATTCAATATCCCAAGGTATTCTGCTTTAAGTTCTTCTACATTACGATGTAGCATCTCGGGAATAAATGCGCCTCCGAAGTCACCGTAATAGCCCCATTCATCAGGCTGATAAATTTTATCTTTCATCATGATCATTCAACATTATTTTCGAAACTCAGCAATAAAGTTTTTTAGTTTTTCCATGTCTTTGACACCTGGAGAAATTTCAAACCGACTGTTAACATCCGCAGCAAAAAAGTCACGGTGTTGCTCACTGAACAATTTCACTCTCTCCCCATCTTCCGGATTAATTCCACCACTAAGGAAAAATGGTTTGTGTACATTAACATTGTCCAAAATGCTCCAGTCAAACTGTTGGCCTGTTCCTCCGTAAGCAGTTGCTTTGTCCTGGCTTAGATTTCCCGTCCACCCGTTATCGAACATATACATATCTGTAAACTCAACATAGGGATAAGTTTTCCATTCTACATTTTCATCAGGTCCTATTCGAAATGCTTTAATAGTAGTTATATGATTGCTTACCTGTTCACAGAATTTTGGAGATTCATCTCCATGCAACTGTACCATTTGTAATCTCCAGGCATCCACGGTTCTTAATATTTCATCCAGGCTGGCATTTACAAAAACCCCCACCCTGTTGATATTCATTTTTTCCCTTTTCAGGTCGATGGCACTCAGGTGGAACTTCTTGATAAATCTTGGCGACTTCGGATAAAATATCAGGCCGGCAAATTCCACTCCCCATTCATCAAGTTGTTTGATCTGATCAAGCCTGGTCATCCCACAAACCTTTAACCTCATGCCATCGATTTTAGAGATGTAACAAAATTTCTGAATGCCGCTCCGGGGTCTATCTCTCTCATAAAGCGCTCACCAATGAGAAATCCGTCAAATCCATGTTGACGGAAACTTATGACGTCGGCAGCTGTATTAATTCCGCTTTCAGCCACTTTAACACGGGCACGGCCGATATGTGCCGACATTCGAATGCTTTTTTCCATGTCTACTTCAAAAGTTTTCAAGTCGCGGTTATTGATCCCTACCACCTCAGTATATTCATTGATATGATCCATCTCATTTTCGTCATGCAATTCCAATAAAATCTCCAGTCCGAGTGAATTTGCCAGTTTCGCTAAAGACTTTACTTCAGCCGGACTCAAACATGCTGCGATCAATAAAATTGCATCTGCACCCATTGCCTTTGCTTCCACCAGCTGGAATTCATCTATGATGAAATCTTTCCTTAGAATAGGGACATTATTAATCCTGGCATCATGCAGGTCTTTCTCACTTCCTCCGAAAAATCCTTCATCTGTCAGGACCGACAATGCACTGGCCCCACCCTTCGCATAGTCACGGGTTACATCAGCTGCCGCAGAATGGTCGTTCATAATTCCTTTTGATGGTGACCTTCTCTTAAATTCTGCGATGATGCCTGTGAGTTGGGGATCCAGTATAAATTGTTTTAAAGAAAAAACATTGCGTTTAAATTGAGGAGACTGTTCAAGGTCTCGCAAGTTTATCCGCCGCTTCTTATCTGCAACTTCTATTCTTTTCGCTGATATGATCGTATCCAGTATGGTCATTTTACTGAAGTGATATTAGGGTTTTGAAAGAGTCCAATGCTTTTTTACTTTCCAGACTATTAACGGCTTCCTGGAATGCATCCTCATAAGTATTGTATTCCCTTGTATTGTATAATGCCATTGCAGCATTTGCAAGTACAACGGCATTCTGAGCCCAGGAACCATTTCCCTGAAGGATCTTCATGAACACCATTGAAGCTTCTTCAACTGTTTGTCCGCCATAAATATCTTCTGCCATAACCATTCTCTTACCTAATTGTTCGGGCGTATAAATTCTTTCACCTTCGTTTGTGATCACTTTTGTATCTCCCGTAAGTGAAATCTCATCATAGCCATCCAGGGAATGCAAAATGGTAAATCGCTGACCTGTTTGTTGTAAGAGATAGTTATAAATCCTTGCCATTTCAAGATTGTATACACCTATTAACTGGTAGTCAGGTTTGGCAGGATTCACCATCGGCCCGAGCATATTAAAAAATGTACGGACACCAAGGTTTTTACGAATGGGCCCAACTGTTTTTAATGCAGGATGAAACAAGGGAGCATGCATAAAACAGAAATTGGCTTCATCCAGTTCTTTTTTTAACTGATCAACATTGTTCTTCAATGTGTATCCAAGTTGCTCCATAACATTTGACGCTCCGCTTATGGAAGTGGCGCCATAATTACCATGCTTGGCCACTTTATGTCCAGCCCCTGCAACAATAAAACACGACAGTGTAGAAATATTGAAAGTATTTTTCCCATCCCCTCCTGTCCCCACAATATCAATGAGTTTTTGATCATCGAACGACAAGGGAACGCAAAGTTCGAGCAGTGCATCGCGAAAACCCTGTAATTCTTCAATGGAAATGCTGCGCATCAGGAAAACAGTCATGAAGGCAGTAATTTCGTGTTCGTTATAAATACCCTTGCTGATATTTAACAATACCTCTTTTGCCTGGGACCGTTCCAGTGTTTTATGTTCAAATAAAAATTGCAGGATCTTTTTCATGGGTTTATTTTTTTAACCAGTTCCTCATCATCTTCTCTCCTTCCGGAGTAAGTACACTCTCCGGATGAAATTGCACACCGGTTACATCGTAAGTTTTATGTTGTAAAGCCATGATATATTGATTCTCATCCCTGGCCGTGATGGTAAGCTCTTCCGGAAAATTTTCATCACTGATTACCCAGCTGTGATAGCGACCGACTTCAATTTTTGCAGGTAATCCTGCAAAAATTGAGGTTGTTGGTTGTTGGTTGTTAGTTGTTGGTTGGTTGACGGTTGTTTCAATAAATGTGGCTACACCGTGAAAGACTGTACTCAGGTTTACCAATGTTCCGCCAAATGCCTCACCAATGGCCTGATGGCCAAGGCAAACGCCAAGTATAGATTTTGTGGATGCGTATGCTTTGATCAATGGCAACAATAAACCTGCTTCTGATGGAATACCGGGTCCGGGTGACAAAATGATTTTATCATACTGCTGTACTTGTTCAAGTGGTAGTTTGTCGTTCCTGAATACGTCTACTTTCTCCCCCGTGATCTTCTCAACCAGGTGAACAAGATTGTATGTGAATGAATCGTAATTATCGAATACTAAGATCTTCATGGTGTAATTGTTTCTGCAAACACGATAGCCTTTTTCAAAGCACCGAGTTTATTATTCACTTCCTGTAGTTCACTTTCCGGATCGCTGGCAGCTACAATTCCCGCACCTGCCTGGTAATAAAGTGTATTGTTCCTGCTGAGAAAAGTCCTGATCATGATCGCATGATTACAGTTCCCATCAAATCCCATAATGCCTATTGCGCCGCCATAATACCCGCGGGAACTCGGTTCAAGGGCATCAATAATTTCCATAGCCCTGAATTTAGGTGCACCGCTAAGGGTGCCCGCCGGAAAACTGGTTGCCAGCAATTCAAATGGATTGGTTCCTTCAAATACATCGCCTGTGACCTCACTCACCATATGGATAACATGGGAATAATAATTCACTTTCTTGAACTGGCTGACGGTAACATTGCCGCAATGCCTCGACAGATCATTCCTTGCGAGGTCAACCAACATCACGTGCTCGGCATTTTCTTTTTTATCGAGCATGAGTTTTTGTGCCAGCATGATATCAGTCTCATCATTACCACTTCGTTTATACGTACCCGCTATAGGATGTATCACTGCTTTTCCGTTTTGGACGATGAGCTGGCTTTCGGGCGAAGAACCCATCAATTTATATTCTCCGTAATCGAAGTAAAAAAGATAGGGCGATGGATTGATGCTCCTCAGTGCTCGGTAAACATTAAATTCATCGCCATTAAATGATTGTTCGAAACGCCTGCTCAATACGATCTGGAAGACATCGCCTCTATAACAACTGGCGATGCCTTTTTTTACCATTTCCCGGTAGTCTTCGTCTTTCATATTGCTTCGTTCTGCTTCCAGCGCACGAAATGGGAATACAGGCACATCACGGCTACGGATCAACGACTCCACGACTGATATTTCAGAAGTGATACCGGCGATCTTATTTTCTATCAGGTATAATTCATCTTTGAAATGATCGATGGCGATCACGTACTGGTAAAAACGGTAACGCATCAACGGGATCCGGTTTCCATCATTTTGTTTTTCCTTTAGTCCTATAGTTTCAAAAAATTGCACCGCATCGTAAGAAATATAACCGAACAGTCCCTGGCAGACTTTTACCGGTTTTTCGCCAACAGCATTTACATCGAATCGCTGAATGAAATCCAGCAAAATTCCCGGTACTTCTTTCATTCCTTTCAATGCTATTTTCTCTGGTGGAAGCCCGGGATATTTATATTCCACCAGTCCTTTATCCCTTATTTCAATACCTGCAATGGCGTTAATTCCGATAAACGAAAAGCTGTTTTCATGTGCATGGAAATCGGCGCTTTCCAGCAAAATGGTATCCCTGAACCTATCCCTTAATCGCAGATAAATGCCCACTGGTGTATGAACATCAGCAAGGATCTTTTTAAAAACGGTTTCTATGATTATTTTCTTCTTCAAACGTTGGTGTATAAAATGTAAAAGGCCCCGATACTATCGGGGCCTAATTATGTTAAAACATAGTTGCGACAGTACAGACCCCTACGAGATTGTATGATGCCACCACCAATGCTTATTTACTAAATTTTTCATGCCTTGCAAATATGTGGGTTATTCTGAATACCGCCAAAAAAAATTAAACTGAGGCCCATTTATTGGTTTTGCGACAGATTATAGCAGCTCAATGAGTGAAAATGCTGAAAATTATCTTTCCTTCAGGAATAATACACTTGAGATGAAACCTGCATTGCTGGCCTTATTAATATTTACAGGAATAACAGTAATGTCCCAAACCAGTAAGGACCCTGATGCCATTACCGGAGTTTGGCTCGCGGGAGAAGGCAATGGTAAAGTAGAAATATATCGTAATGGTGAAAAATTCCAGGGAAAGATCATTTGGCTCAAGGATCCATTGGACGAGAAAACAGGAAAGCCTAAAACTGATCAAAATCATCCCGACAAATCGAATAAAGACCGGCCGATAATTGGCCTCGTTAACTTATGGGGATTTAAGTTTAATGGTAAAGATAAATGGGAGAACGGTCGTGTATATGATCCGAAAAACGGCAAAGAATATAAATGTGTTATCAGTCTTAAAGATTTCAATACCCTGGAAGTAAGAGGATATGTGGGCATCACGTTAATTGGCCGGACGGAAACCTGGAAACGACAACCACAATAGACAGATGCATTAAATTACAGTCTAAAAAATAATCATGTTTCATACACTACAGGAATTTTATAATACATGGAAGCACGAATCAGCTGCCACTATCAAATTATTTGAAAAACTTACTGATGAAAGCCTGGATCAGAAAATATATGGCGAAGGAAGGACGTTGATGCGACTTGCCAATCATCTGATTGAAACGCTTTCCGAAATGCCTTCCAAAGTAAATCTTGGCATTGAAGAAGAACATCCGGATTTTCATTCTGTGAAGGAACTGGTAGAAAATTATCATCGTTGCTCTGACCAATTGATCAAAGCGATAAAGGAAAAATGGACAGATGAAAGCCTGCCAGAAAAGGCAAATTTGTATGGAGAGGAATGGAAAAATTCATTTACACTTTGGGTAATGGTTTGTCACCAGATCCATCACCGGGGACAAATGACTGTTTTGATGAGACAGGCCGGACTGAAGGTTCCCGGACTGTACGGACCGGCAAGAGAAGAATGGGAAGCAATGGGAATGAAACCACTCGCATGAGACATGCAATATGCATATTTGAAAATTTGGAAATGTGAATTGTATAAAACACATTTCTCACATTTTCAAATATCCAAATTTTCAAAGGACGCCTTTAGTACTGGGGAGGTAATTGCTCATTGGATCTCGTCTCACTGCCATGCGTACTGCTTTAGCAAATGCCTTGAAGATGGCTTCAATTTTATGGTGCTCGTTCTCACCCCTGCATTCAATATTCAGGTTGCATTTTGCTGCATCAGAAAACGATTTAAAGAAATGGAAAAACATTTCGGTAGGCATCTCTCCTATTTTCTCTCTTTTGAATTCAGCATTCCAGACAATCCAGTTTCGGCCTCCAAAATCAATCAACACTTTAGCTTCTGCCTCATCCATTGGTAAAGCAAAGCCATATCTTTCCATACCTCTCTTGTCTGCCAGCCCGGTAGCAAATGCCTCGCCCAATGCTATCCCGGTATCCTCAATGGTATGGTGTTCATCAATATGTAAATCACCTTTTGCCTGAATAGTCAGATCCATCTTTCCATGCCTTGCTACCTGATCGAGCATGTGATCAAAAAACCCAAGTCCTGTATGTATGTCTGAAATGCCCTTTCCATCAAAATTCACATCAACCAGGATCTCAGTTTCATTGGTTTTGCGAACATGGTGCACTTTCCGCATACCGAGTTTTAAAAAACTATAAATTTCACTCCAGTCTTTAGTTTCCAAAGCTATAACAGGTCTCAACGCATCTATCTGATCTTTGATCTCGCCGGCTCCCAATTCAGGATCGATGTTGAGCCAGATAGCTTTGCAACCAAGATTTTTCGCCAGTTGAACGTCTGTTATCCGGTCCCCGATCACATAGGAATGTACGAGGTCATACTCCGGGTTATTTATATAACGCGTAAGCATACCCGTACCCGGTTTACGCGTGGGTAAATGGTCGTGTGGGAAACTCCGGTCTATATATTCTGCAGAAAACTCAATTCCCTGAGATGCAAAACTGTTCATCACAAACGAATGAATGGCGGTAAAATCGTTTTCCGGATAAGCATCTGTTCCCAGTCCATCCTGGTTGGTGACCATTACCAGTTCATAATCCAATTCTGCGGCTATCCGTCCCAGGTAGTTAAAAACTTCGGGATAAAAAGAAAGTTTATCAAAACTGTCGATCTGGTAAGTGGGAGGCGCTTCATTGATGATGGTACCATCGCGGTCAATAAATAATATTCTCTTCATATGCGTAAAATAGCTGCGGGCAAAAATGGATGTTGATAACCCTTGTCGAAATTATTTTTTGTTTGCGGCCCTGATCTTGGCGACTTCCTCCGGTGTGACAGCCGATGCCTTATTTCCAAAGCTATTCCTCACATATGTCAATACATCAGCAATCTCCTGGTCTTTTAGAAAATCATGGGATGCCAT
>Ga0207691_10004308_pt1 | contig 13821 bp, 12 predicted proteins | sample KBSM13metaG_FD_184327 | JGI IMG/M metagenome (GOLD analysis project Ga0207691, IMG submission 184327) | Miscanthus rhizosphere microbial communities from Kellogg Biological Station, Michigan, USA - KBS M1-3 metaG (SPAdes) (version 2) | ecosystem: Host-associated > Plants > Roots > Rhizosphere >... | reverse complement strand
GCGAGCGCCATTCCCTCGAGCTCTGCGTGCAGCGTGAACACGTGCGACGCCCGCGGCTCTTTCGTGAGCTCGAGCAGATGCGCGGCGACGTTCCCTTCGTTGATCCCGTCACGGCCGATCAGCTCGTCGAGCGTGGGCAGCGTTGTCGGTAGTTGTGGACAGCGGATGAGCTCGGCCTGCCACACGGGCAGATGCGGGTGCGTCCCGCGTCCATCAGAGCAATACTCGAAGCCCAACCGCTGTGTGAGCCGCAGCGCATGCGCGTTCATCTGCCAGCCCGCAGCGCCGTGCGTGAGCGGCGCCGTGCCGAAGACTTCCGCATAGCGCTCGCAGGCGCGCTGCATTTCCGCGAGCGTCCACTCGGCGTTGGCATCGGCAACCCCATCCTGCCAGCGGACGTGATCCCATGTGTGAATGCCCGTCTCGAATCCGGCATCGCGAGTGGCGCGCATGACGTCCGCTGCCCGCCGGCCGATGTCGGGACCGGGAAGGACGGTGCCGTAGAGGAGCGTCCTCACGCCGTAATGCCGAACGACCGATGTGCGCCGGACCTTGCCGAAGAACCCGGGACGGAAGACTCGCTTGATCGCGCGGCCGGTGTGGTCCGGGCCGAGCGAGAAGAGGAACGTCGCGCCGGCGCCGTGCTTTTCGAGCAGCGTGACGAGCCTCGGCACACCTTCGCGCGTGCCGCGCAGCGTGTCGACGTCGATCTTCAGCGCGAGCAGCATCGGATCGGTTGCAGACTCGGTCACAGGGCGGCTCGTCGCGCCGTCCCTGCACTGCCGAACATCGCGTGTCTGCCGCCCTCGCTCGCTCCGCGACGCGCGCTTCGCGGCTTGGCTCGCCGACGCTCGCGCGCCGCGCTCAATCGACGAGCTGCCGCGCGAACTCGACCTGACCGCGGTACGCGTCGAAGATGCGCGCGAGCGCGTCGTTCATCCCGACGCTTGGCCGCCAGTCGAGGTCCGTGCAGGTGTTTTCGATCCTGGGCACGCGATTCTGCACGTCCTGATAGCCGGTGCCGTAGTACTCGGCGGCCGTGGTCTCGACGATGCGCACGCGTGCTGCCGTCTCGCGATATTCCGGGTAGGTGAGAGCGAGATCCAGCATCATCGTCGCAAGCTCGCGCACCGAGAAATTGTTTGCCGGGTTGCCGATGTTGTAGATCTTGCCGGCGGCGATCGAATTCCTGTTTTCGATGATCTTCATCAGCGCGGCGATCCCGTCGTCGATGTAGGTGAACGCGCGCTTCTGCGTGCCGCCGTCGACGAGCTGGATCGGCTCTCCGCGGACGATGTGACCTAGAAACTGCGTGATGACGCGCGAGCTTCCTTCCTTCGCCGTATTGATCGAATCGAGCCCCGCGCCGATCCAGTTGAACGGGCGAAACAGCGTGTAGTCGAGGCCTTCCTGCATGCCGTACGCGTGGATGACCCGGTCCATCAGCTGCTTCGCGCAGGAGTAGATCCAGCGTGGCTTGTTGATCGGGCCCAGGACGAGATTCGAGGCCTCGGGGTCGAATGCCTCGTCGGCACACATCCCGTAGACCTCGGAGGTCGAAGGGAACACCAGGCGCTTCCGGTAGCGCACGGCGGCGCGCACGATCGGAAGGTTCGCCTCGAAATCCAGCTCGAAGACGCGCAACGGTTCGCGCACGTACGTCGCCGGCGTCGCGATGGCGACCAGCGGCAGCACGACGTCGCACTTCTTGACGTGATACTCGATCCACTCGCGGTTGATCGTGATGTCGCCCTCGAAGAAATGGAAGCGCTTTTCAGCCAGGAGCTCGGTGATGCGCTCCGTCTGCATGTCCATGCCGTAGATCTCCCAGTCGGTCGCCGCGAGGATGCGCCGGGAGAGGTGATGGCCGATGAAGCCGTTGACGCCGAGGATCAGGACGCGTTTCATGGTTCCTTCCCGCCGGAGTCGTCGACCGGCATCGTGTGGATGCGCTCGTCGACGGGCCCGGTGAAGAAGTGGGCGAGAAGAAGCAGAAGGTAAGTGTATAGCGAGAGCAGCGTGCTGTAGAACGCGATGATCATCGAAACGATCGGAATGATCGTAAACAGCAGGATGCGCCGCTTGATCAATCGAACCACCTCGGGCGTCATCTCGCTCGTCGTCAGGTAGGAATGGCGCGAAAGATAGTCGAGGTGCAGGAATGACAGGCCACTCAGCGCCAGCAGCGTCAGGCCGTAGATCTCGCACGGCAGGATCAGATCCTCGTGGTCGCCGACCAGGTCCGTCGTAAACGGCACGAAGCTGATGAGCAGGAGATAGACCATGTTGATCCAGATCAGGCGCCGATCCGTATAGCGGATGAAGTGGAAGTGGATGTGATGGCTGATCCAGTACATGCCGATCACGATGAAGCTGATCACGTAGATCGCGAAATGCCGCTCCAGCATGACGAGCCTTTGCCAGAGCTCGTCGTTGCTTGAATACGTCGTGGATTCGGGCAGCTTGATGTCGAGCACGAGCAGTGTCAGCGCGACGGCGAAAATGCCGTCGATCAGCGCTTCCAGGCGATTCTTCTCGAAGCCGCGGACGCGACGAGGCATCGGAGGGTTCTCGGATTTCGCTGGTTTCATGTGACCGGGGCGACGGGGACGTCGCCGTAACGCGCGCGCCAGGATCCCGCATCCGCGGGCACGCCGTCGATCTCGAGCGAATCCAGCGAAAGCGCGCCGCCGCCGCTGCAGTGCGCGATGATGCGGCCGGCGTGGATGCCGATCGTGGAGCACGATGCGGGCGCGGCCTCGTCGATGACCCGCGTCGCCAGAATCCGTACGGTGTGGCCGGCGATCTCGCTGAACGCGCCGGGATAGGGCGGGGCCACCGCCCGCACCAGATTGTGGATCTGCCGGGCGTTGCGCGACCAGTCGATCCGTCCGTCCTCCGCCTTGCGCCCCCCGAAATAGGAGCCGAGCGCAAGGTCCTGCGGAACGCGCGGTGCGGTGCCGGCGATGAGGCCCGGCAAGGCGGCATCGAGCACGATCTCTGCGGCCACGGTCACCTTGTCGAAGACGATCCGTGCCGTGTCGTCGGGCAGGATGGGCACCGACTGCTGCAGGACGATGTCGCCGGCGTCGGGCTTTTCGGCCATGTAATGCAGCGTCGCACCGGTGTGGCGCTCGCCGTGCAGCACGGCCCAGTTGACCGGCGCACGGCCGCGATAGTGCGGCAGCAGCGATCCGTGCATGTTGAGCGCACCGCGGCGCGGCAATGCCAGGAGCGGCGGCGTCAGCATCGAGCGGTAGTAGAAGCTGAACAGGAAGTCCGGCGCCAGCGAGGCGACGCGCGCAATGACGTCCGGCGCATTGGCGTCCCTCGGCGCAATGTGTGGCAGCCCTTCCGTGTCGGCCAGGCCGGCGACGCTTTCGAACCATCGGTTCTCGGCCGGATCGTCCGCATGCGTGACGACCAGCCTCACGTCGACGTCATGGGCGCGCAGCACCCGCAGGCATCGCGCACCGACGTTGTGGTACGCGAACACGACCGCCGATGTCATGGACCCGAATCGCGGATCTCGCGGGCCCACGGGCGCAGGGTCTCGTGTCTCTCAGAGGCCGAGAGCACCGCATCCTGCTCCAGCACCGCCGCAACGGTATAACGCGGGCGTGCCCGCACCTGCTGGTAGATTCGGCCTACGTACTCTCCGACGAGACCGAGGCCGAACAGCAGCATCCCGACCAGGAAGAACGCGAGGAGGTCCCGGTCCCAGAGCGTGGCCCAGCCTTCGCGCCAGCCGCCGATCACCAGTCGCTCGGCGATGACGATGAGGTAGGCGAGGACGGACAGCATCGAGACCACCATTCCGAAGATCGAGAAAATCTGCAGCGGCACCAGCGAAAAGCCGGTGATGAGATCGAAGTTGAGCCGGATCAGGCGATAGAGCGAATATTTGGATTCGCCTGCGGCGCGCTCCTCGTGCGCGACTTCGACCTCGGTCGGATGATTCGCATAGGTATAGGCGAGCGCGGGAATGAACGTGCTCACTTCGCGGCTCGCTGCGACGGCATCGGCGATGTCGCGGCTGTAGGCGCGGAGCATGCAACCCTGGTCCGTCATGCGGATATGCGTGATGTCCTCGCGCAGTCGGTTCATGAGCCGGGACGCCGTGCGCCGCCACCAGCTGTCCTCGCGCGCACGGCGCACGCCGCCGACGTAGTCCGCGCCGCCGTCCATCGCCGCCAGGAGCTTGCCGATTTCCTCCGGCGGATTCTGCAGGTCGGCGTCGAGCGTGACGATGCGTCGTCCGCGCACGCGCTCGAACCCGGCGACGATCGCGAGATGCTGCCCGTAATTGGCATTGAACAGCACGACGCGGGTCACGTCCGGCCGCGCCGCGAACTGGGCGCGGAGCAGTGCGGCCGAGCGGTCGCGGCTGCCGTCGTTGACGAAGATGACCTCGTACGGAACGGCGAGCGCGTCGAGCGCCGGGTATAGCCGCGCAAACAGCGCTTCGAGCCCGGCCTCCTCGTTGTACACGGGGATCACGACCGAAAGCGCCATCGCATCCGTCATGCGCGGAACTCGGCCATCACCTCGGCGCACGCTCCGCAGACGCGCTCGACGTCGGGGTCGTGCATCGCGGCATGCAGAGGCAGCGTCACGGTCGTGGCGGCGATCCGCTCGGTGTTCGGGAGGTCGCCGCGATGATAGCCGAAGCGTCGCCCGAGCGCGGACAGGTGCAGCGCCTCGTAGGACACGCCGGTCTGGATGCCGCGTTCAGCGAGCGCGTCGCGTATCTGCTTGCGGTCGGCGCGCAGGCCATCCAATGGCAACAGCACGTTCCACATGTTCCACGACTGGCGATCGTCCGCGCGCGGGCGCGGCGGCAGCACGCACGCGGGATCCGTCCGAAACCGCTCGAAATAGCGTTCCACCAGCGCCCGGCGCCGGTCGAGAAATAGCGGGAGCCGCTCGAGTTGGGCCAGCCCGATTCGTGCATTGACGTCGGGGAGATTGAACTTGCCGCCGGGAAACGCAACGTCGCGCGTCCCATCCGGCAAACGCACGATGCCGTGAAAACGGAGGGTCTCGACCCTGCGCGCTTCCTCTACGTCGTTGACGACCAGCGCACCGCCCTCGATCGACGTGATGTTCTTGTTCGGATGAAAGCTGAACGCGACAAGATCGCCGATCGCGCCGACGTTGCGATTGCGCCACTGCGAGCCGATCACGAGGGCTGCATCCTCGATCACCCGCAGCTTGTGCTGTTGCGCGAGCGCGTAGAGCGCGTCCAGGTCCACGAGCGTCCCAGGCCAGTGCGTGGGAATGATGGCGCGCGTACGCGGGCCGATCCGCGCCGCAACCTGCGCGAGGTCGATGTTGCGCGTGATGAGGTCGCAATCCACGAACACCGGCGTGGCGCCGACCTTCACGATCATGTTGAGGACGGTGAAAAAGCTTTGGCCGCAGGTGATGACCTCGTCGCCGGGGCCGATGCCGCAGAGCTGCAGCGCGACTTCCATTGCCGCGGTCGCGGAACTGAGGACCCGCACCGGCCTGCCGGCGCAGAACGCGGACAGGGCACGCTCGAAGGCGTCGACCCAGGGACCAGTCGTGATGTGTCCGGACCGCAGCACGTGCCCAACCGCTTCGATCGTCGCTTCGTCGATCATCGGCGCGGCGAACTTGAGCGGAGGCGACGCGGCCATCGGTGGTCAGCCCCGTGCCACGAGCCACACGCCGACGATGATGCAGCCGATGCCGAGCCAGCGCGTCGTCGTCACCGCTTCGCCGAAGAGGTAGTGCGCAGCGATCGCATTCACGACATAGCCGAGCGACAGCATGGGATAGGCGACCGAGACGGGCACGCGTGACAGTCCCATGATCCACACGATGAGGCTGACGCCGTAGAGGATCACGCCGGTGATGAAATAGCCCTGCGTCGCCATTCGACCGAACGTTTCCATCCAGTGATCGCGGGTCAACGTGATCACACCGAGGACATTGGTGCCGGCCTTGAGCAGCAGCTGGGCTGCCGCGTTCAGCAGCACGCCAGTCAAAAGAAAAACGAAGGCGGCCCAGGTCATCGAGGGCCTGGCGTCGTCATGGCCGTCCAATCATGGGCACGCCTCATTGCCGTGCAATCAGGACGCGGCGCGGATCGCGCGCCACTACGCGGTAGGGAACGCCACGCGCCGCGATCTTGCCGAGGGTGTCCTCGCCGAGGAGCGCGTAGGCCTGCGGAAGCCGTTGCCATGCCGCAATCCAGTCGTCCTGGTTCGCGATGCCTTTCTGCGGCTCGGCGTCGAGCCCCAGGCTCAGCTCGTCGCGGAATGCAACCAGGGTGGTCGTGCGCTCGAGATAGAACGGAAAGGTCTGGTCGTACATGCCGACCTGGAAGACCGGCGCACTGCGATCGAACGCTGGTCTGGTCTCGTTCTCCAGCACCGTCACCATGTCGGCCGACGAGCGGGTGACACGGAACGCATCGTTGGCGGAAAAAACGAGCTGTATCGTGACCATGGTCGCGAGCGATAGCGCGATGACGGCGAGTGAGCGCCGGCGTTCGCCGGTGCGATAAAGGGCAATGGTGGCAAGGGTATAGCCCAGCGCGGCGGTGGCGAATCCCGCAACGATGTACGGATAGAGCTTCGCATAGACGAAAGGGGGCGTGCGCGGATCGGCGATGCGGTGGATCAGGCCGTCGTAGACCAGCGGCGTGAGCGCCAGCAGCGCCCACGCCCCGAGCGCGAGCGGCCACACCAGGTGAAACAGCGCACGCGAGTCGATCCGGACGAGCTGCCAGCCGACCAGGAGCGCTGCCGCGGGAAAGAGCGGCAGGATGTACGACGGCAGCTTGGAGCCCGACGCGCTGAAGAACAGGAACACGAACACGATCCAGACGAGGCAGAAGCGCGGCCACGAGAAGCCGTTGATGTCGGGGACGCCCTCGCGCCAGCCGCGGAGGAAAGCCCAGACGAACATGCCTACCCACGGCAGCAATCCGACCACCAGGAGTGGAATGAAATACCACCAGGCACCCACACGGTGGTGCTCGTTGGTGAGGAAGCGCTGCAGGTGCTCGTGGATGAAAAAGAATTGCGCGAACTCGGGATTGCGCAGCGAGACGAGGACGAACCACGGGGCGGACAGCGCCAGCATGAGCAGGATGCCACGCACGATCTCGAGGCGCCGCCACAGCGCCATGTCGCGCGTGAGGAGCGTGTAGAACACGAGTGAGCCCGCGGGAATCACAAGTCCGATCAGCCCCTTGGTCAACACCGCGCCGGCAATGGCCGCCCACGCGGCGAGCATGAAAGCCCTGCGCTCGAAGGGGGCCGCTGCCGCGTGCTGCGCCAGCAGGAACCCGCACAGCGCCGCCGCGAGCCAGAACGACAGTAGGGCGTCGAGCGTGACGATGTGCGCAATGCCAAAATGCCACACCATGCCGGCCAGAACGACTGCGGCATACGCGCCGGCGGCAGGGGAGGCGATGCGTGATCCGGCATAGCCGACGACCAACACCGCGAGCCATCCCGCGAGCGCGACCGGCAGGCGCGACGTCCATTCATCGAGCTCGAAGGCTTGGTAGCTCGCGGCCGTCAGCCAGTATTGCAGCGGCGGCTTCTCGAAATACTTGAGTCCATTGAGTCGCGGCGTGACCCAGTCGCCGGTTTCCTGCATCTCGCGCGCGATCTCGGCATAGCGACCTTCGTCCGGGTGCTGCAGCTTGCGGACGTCGAGCAGCGCGAACCATACGACGGACATCGCGATCGCGACGAACGTCCATAGGGTGCGCTGGAGTCCGCCGACGAGCGGCGTGGAGTGAAGGCCCTCGCGGGGGGTTCGCATGGCGAACGCGAAGAACGGCTGCGACATTGCGGAGCGCATTCTACACTCGCGTAGCATTGCGGCAGAATCGCGCTCGTGCGGTTGCCGTTCGCGGACCATTGCCGCTAACATCGCTGGCCCGATGGGCCGCCCGCGGCTACCCCTCCCGTCACTCGCTCATGCCCATCCCGCTTTCGCTCTACGACAACTACACGCGAACGCTTCGGGTGTTCGAGCCGCTCGCGTCCGACGGCGTGGTCGGCCTCTACACCTGCGGTCCGACGGTGTACGACTATCAGCACATCGGCAACTACCGCACGTTCATGTTCGAGGACACCCTGCGCCGCGTCCTCGAATGGAACGGCTATCGCGTGCGGCACGTGATGAACATCACGGACGTCGGGCACCTCACCTCGGACGCCGATACGGGCGAGGACAAGATGGAGAAGGGCGCCCGGCGCACGGGCAGGACCGCATGGGAAATCGCGCGGCTCTACACCGACGCGTTCCTGTCCGATCTCCGGCTCTTGCACATCGAGGAGCCCGCAGTCCTGTGCCGCGCCACGGACCATATTGCGCAGCAGATCGCGTTCATCGCGGATATCGAGAAGAACGGCTACGCCTATCGCACCGCGGACGGCATCTATTTCGACACCGGCCGGCAACCGGATTACGGCTACCTCGCGCGGCTCGACATCCAGGGCCTCGAAGCGGGCAAGCGGGTGGAGCAGGGCGAAAAGCGGCTTCCTACCGACTTTGCGTTGTGGAAGTTCTCGCCGCCCGGCGAAAAGCGGCAAATGGAGTGGGACAGCCCGTGGGGTCGCGGCTTTCCCGGATGGCACATCGAATGCTCGGCGATGGCTCAGCACTACCTGGGCGACTTCTTCGACATCCACTGCGGCGGCGAAGACCACATTCCGGTGCACCACACGAACGAGATCGCGCAGACGGAGGCGCGCGTGGGCACGCGTCTCGCCAATTTCTGGCTGCACGGATACTTCCTGGTTCTGAACGACGCCAAGATGGCGAAGTCGGCGGGCGAGTTCCTGCGCATCGCCTCGCTGGTCGACCGTGGATTCGATCCGATCGCGTTTCGCTACCTTTGCCTCACCGGCCATTACCGAACGCAGCTCAACTTCACGTGGGAGGCGCTCGACGCCGCCGCGACGGGACTGCTGCGCATGCAGCAGGGCTTTCATGCGTTGCGGGACGATACTGCGAGCCCTGACGAGGCCTCGAGCGAGCGGTTCACCGCATTCGTCAACGACGATCTCAACGTCCCTCGCGCGCTCGCGCTCGCGTGGGACGTTCTGCGGGGCGAACTGCCGGCGGGCGTCAAGCGGGCGACGCTGGCGCGGTTCGACCGCGTCTTCGGGCTCGGTCTCGCGGAGTGGACGCCGCGCGAGGATGTCGCGGGTGACGACGTCAAGGCGCTCGCCGACGCGCGCGCCGCCGCACGCAAATCGAAGAACTGGGGCGAAGCGGATCGACTGCGCGCCGAGCTGCAGGAAGCCGGCTGGGAAATGGAGGATCGTCCCGACGGCTATACGCTGAAGCGCCGGTCGTAGCAAGGCTCGCACGCCGCACGACTGGTGCCCGGCGCTCGCGCGCACGCCAGCGAGTCGTCATTGCGCCGCGTCCGTCGGGATGACGATTGCCTCGTTCCCCTTTCGACGGGGTGATCGGGACGAACGCCTCGGGCGGCGTCTCTTTCCACCCTCGCCGTGACACTTCGTCGCGCTCCCGCGGGTTCCATGCGCGATTTCCCTGGTTTCGTCGCTTGGCCGTTTTCAACGCTGCGGCCCCTCACTACAGTTCAATCCGACATGCAGACAACGAGGTTCCGGCAATGAGACGAATCCAATTCTGCCGCGACGCGCATCGAAGGGATGTGCAGCGTCGCGAAGTGATTCTGGAAGCCGCCGCTGAATCCGGATCCGCCGCCCGCTGCATCCAACCGCCAACGACCCCGCGAGTACCGCACGAGGCTCAAGTGGTTGCAACAGGACGACAAGGAGATCTGAACATGTACCGCAGACAAGACCGTTTTTCCGTTTCCGCTTTCGCGATGGCGGCAGCCGTCACCCTCGTTGTCGTTGGCGGCACGGCCGGACTGTTCACCTCTCGCTCGGTCGCTGCGCCGCACGTGGACGCGACGATCGCGGCAGAGGCGCTGCCGATGCGCGAGCTCGAAGTCAATCGCATCGACGTCGTTGCGGTACGCGAGCGCGACATGGCTTCCGCCGCAACGCCGGTGCCCCGCCGCGGCCGGAGCTGATCGACTTTCTCGCTGCTTCCTCCCCCAGGAGAAGCGCGAAGGGCCGGCGTCCTCACGGGCGGCCGGCCCTGCTTTTTTTGGCTTCGGCCCTGTCAGAACATGCGCTCGATGCGACCCGAATAGAGGACCGGCCCCGTGGGTGCGCCGGTGGGTGAGCCGCCCGCCGGCTCCAGGCTGACCGCCAGCGCAGGGATATCGGCCAGCGCGGTTCCCGAAGGGGCGGCCAGGGGCACTCGGACAACTGGGGCCGAGGTCAGTACGCCGAGGGAGCGCGGCGCCCGGCCGTCCGGCAGCATCCAGAGCTCCAGCGCCCTGCCGGGCTCGACCGCCGCTGCGCCCACGGCCTTGACGAGCAGGAACGCCTCGCGCCGGTCGGCGCTCGCGATCAGCGCAGGCTTGCCGTCCGGTCCGGCGAGCACCGCGACGAGGGTCTGATCGGTCGGAGCCGTACGAGGCGAAAGCAAGGTAACGCCGAGCGCGAGGGCAGCGACCGTTGCCAATGCGGCAAGTCCCCGCCAGAACGCCGCCCGGTCCCACCAGCCGGTCGTGGCTGGCGGCGTCACCGGGGCCAGGCCGAGACGCTCGCTGATCCGCGTCCATACCCGCGGGGGCGGATTGACGCCGGGCAGCGCCGAGGCGAGGCTGGCCAGCCGTGACTCCCATTCGCGGATCACGTCGGCTACGACCGATTCCGTCCGTGCGGCCCGCGCAAGCCGCGCGCGCGGTCGCCGCGGCAGGGTGCCGAGCGCGTATTCGGCCGCCAGGCGGTCGAGGCGTTCGCGGCGGTCGGGCCGGGAAAGGTTCATCTATGCCAGCCGTCCGCCCAGCCGGCCACCGAAGAGAAGGTGCAGGCCGTCATCGGATGTAGCCGACGCCGTCGAGGCAGCGCTTCAGGCGTTCCAGGCCGCGGCGTATCCACGACTTGACCGTGCCGAGCGGCTCGCGCAGGTGGTGGGCGAGCTCGGCATGCGACAGGCCCTGGAAAAAAGCAAGCGCGATGGCCTGCTTGGGGCCCGCGTCGAGCGCGTCCACGCATTCGCGGATCGATTGCGCGTCGGCGCCCGCCAGCAGGAGCTCGGTCGGCGAAGGACCTTCGTCGGCCAGGTCGAGCTGCGGCCCGCCGTCATCGTCGCTCGCCAGGGTGACAGTGTCGACCTCCTTGCGCCGGAGATGATCGAAGCAGCGGTTGCGCACGATGGCCGTCAGCCAGGTGAAAGGCTGGCTCTTGGCCGCGACATAGCTGCCGGCGTGGTGCCAGATGCTGACATAGGCTTCCTGGAGGATCTCTTCCGCGGCGGCGTGGTCCCTCAGAATACGCAGCGCGACCGCGTATAGATGCGAAGACGTCTGCCGATAGAGCTCGGCAAACGCTTGCTGATTGGCCATCGCGACCTGCGCCAGCAACGGGCCGAGGCGAGCGCTACGCTCGGAGATCTCGGGACCGGCCATCGGGTCAGCTGCCGCCTTCCGCCCCCGCGCCCTTTTCGCGATCGCGACGCCACAGTACGTCCGGTCGGCCGGCGACCCTGTTCAGGGCGCGGGAGAGCACGAACATCAGGTCCGAGAGGCGATTCAGGTACTTGCGTGACGGCTCCCCGACCTCTTCCGAGCCGGCCAGCGTCACCACGGCGCGCTCCGCTCGCCGGCAAACGGTGCGAACGACATGCGCCAGCGCGGCCGCCCGCGATCCACCGGGAAGTATGAAATCCTTGAGGGGTGCGAGATCGCTGTTGAATCGGTCGACCGCGGCTTCGATCCGATCGACGTGGGCGTCGGTCACCGCCGTGTAGCCCGGAATCGACAACTCTCCACCCAGGTCGAACAGGTCGTGCTGCGCGTCGATCAGGCAGGCGGCGATCACCTCCGGCAGCGGCTCCGCGAGCAGCACGCCGAGCGAGGCGTTGAGTTCGTCCACGGCGCCGATCGCATGGATGCGTGGCGAGTCCTTGGCCACCCGGCCGCCATCGCCCAGGCCGGTGGTGCCGGCGTCGCCCGTGCGGGTGACGATCTTGGAAAGGCGGTGGCCCATGAAGTCGAGGAGTGGTAGCGAGGAGGGCGCCGCGACCGTGAACCGGCCGCGAACGAGCCTAACCAAATCCCGCCAGCGCGGCAAGCGGACGCCGCAAGGCCACTCGCACGATCACTGTTAGCATTGGTGCGTCCGCAGGAGGCGGACCCCTCATGCCCAACGGATCGATCTACGATCGGGATCTCGATCGCAACGCGGCGAACTATGCGCCGCTGACACCGCTTTCGCTCATTGCGCGCACTGCGGACGTGTGGCCGGACCGATTGTCGGTCGTCCACGGCGAGCGGCGCTACACGTGGCGCGAGACCTACGCCCGCTCGCGCCGCCTCGCCTCCGCATTGGCGCGCAAAGGCGTGGGTCGAGGAGTGACCGTGGCTGCCATGCTGTCCAACACGCCCGAGATGATCGAAGCGCATTTCGGCGTGCCCATGACCGGCGGCGTCCTCAATACGCTGAACACTCGCCTCGATGCCGATTCGATCGCATTCATGCTGGAACACGGCGAGGCGCGCGTGCTGATCACGGACACCGAATTTGCGCCGACCATCGGCCAGGCGCTGGCGAAGATCGGACGCCCGATCGAGGTCGTCGACGTCGCGGACGCGCAGGGTGTCGGCGGAGAGCGCCTGTCCGAAACGGAGTACGACGCATTCATTGCGGGCGGCGACCCGGCGTTCGCATGGCAGCCGCCGGGCGACGAGTGGGATGCGATCGCGCTCAACTACACGTCGGGCACCACCGGAAACCCGAAAGGCGTCGTCTACCACCATCGTGGCGCGTACCTGAACGCGCTGTCGAACATCATCGACTGGGGCATGCCGCGCCACGCGATCTACCTGTGGACGCTTCCGATGTTCCACTGCAACGGCTGGTGCTTTCCCTGGACGATGGCGGCGAACGCCGGCGTCAATGTCTGCTTGCGCCGGGTGGAGGCGAAGCCGATTTTCGACGCGATCCGCACCCACAAGGTCACCCACTATTGCGGCGCGCCCATCGTGCACGCGATGCTGATCAATGCGCCCGACGAGCTCAAGCGCGGGATCGACCATCGCGTGAGCGGCCTCGTGGCAGCCGCCGCGCCGCCGGCGTCCGTGATCGAAGGCATGGAGCGCATGGGTTTCGAGATCACCCACGTCTACGGACTGACCGAGACGTACGGTCCTGCGGCCGTCTGCGCGAAACAGGCCGACTGGGCGGCGCTCGATATTGGCGGGCGCACCGAGCGGAATGGCAGGCAGGGCGTGCGCTATACCTGCCAGGAAGGCATGACGGTTATGGACGCGGAGGCGATGCGGATCGTGCCGTCCGACGGCACGACCATGGGCGAGATCATGTTTCGCGGCAATATCACGATGAAGGGCTACCTGAAGAACCCGGAAGCATCGCATGAGGCGTTCGCCGGCGGCTGGTTCCATACCGGTGACCTGGGCGTGCTGCAGCCGGATGACTATGTGAAGATCAAGGATCGCGCGAAGGACGTGATCATCTCGGGCGGCGAGAACATCAGCTCCCTCGAGGTCGAGGACGCGCTGTATCGCCATCCGGCCGTGCTTGCCGCGGCGGTGGTCGCTCAGCCGGACCCGAAGTGGGGCGAGACGCCCTGCGCTTTCGTCGAGACGCGGCCGGGCGCGCAGCTGACCGAGGCGGAGGTGATCGAGCATTGCCGCCGCCACCTTGCGCGTTTCAAGACACCGAAGCGGGTCATTTTCGGCGTGCTCCCGAAGACCTC
>Ga0207691_10004303_pt1 | contig 13825 bp, 10 predicted proteins | sample KBSM13metaG_FD_184327 | JGI IMG/M metagenome (GOLD analysis project Ga0207691, IMG submission 184327) | Miscanthus rhizosphere microbial communities from Kellogg Biological Station, Michigan, USA - KBS M1-3 metaG (SPAdes) (version 2) | ecosystem: Host-associated > Plants > Roots > Rhizosphere >... | reverse complement strand
TGAAGAACTGCGTGACTACTGGTCGCCGATCAGTCCGCTTCCCTTCATGCCGCGCGTTGCTGCAATGGGCAAGAGACCCATCCGTTTCATCATCGCCAAGTATGACTTGACGTTTCCAATAAATCTTTCACACGAAGCAATCGCCGAAGCTCGACGCAACAACTTGCCACTCGACATCGTCTGGCTGCCATGTGGACATTACACAACGGGCGAAATGCCGTGGAAAGCGATTGATGCTTGGAAGATCGCGACGTTTTTTAGGAAGCAGTTTAAGAAATAGAGCTTTGGGCTTGGTCTCAAAAGTCAGAAACGCCGGGGCCGTAGCCTTGGTCAGTAGCCCGGGGCAGTAGCCCGACTGTAAAGGAGGGCTCGTCGGTGTTTAGTAGCGACTCGGAGCCCTCCTTTACAGTCGGGCTACTGCCCCGAGCGCTCATACCGACTACAAAGCTCCAAGCACAAAGCTCTTCTTCAAGTATTACTTCGCTAGCGGAAACACAGGCTCAATATCCACCGGCACATTCTTCAACTTATCCAGCGCTGACTGCATCGGCGGCCTGATCACCGCAAACTTATCAAGTATCGCCTTCGCCTTCTCGTAAGAACCTTCTGCTTCCAGCGTCAGCAAGTCGTGCGTGAGTTTCGTCACGCCAACTTTGAACTTCGCGTGATCGACGCTGAAGGTTCCTGACTTCTCGTCGTACTTGATTGCGCCTTCATCCACCAGATAGTTGAACTGCATGGCAACGCCCTTGCCGTGCGCTTCCGTAATACCAAACCTGACTGAGCGAAACATACTGGCGAGATAAGTGATGTAGAGTGTTCGCTCCATACTCTTCTCGATTGTGTTGTGATCGATCATGTATTGCAGCGCCCACAAACCGGTCATGTCGGCTTTTGCTTCTTCAATCGCCGAGTAAAGTTCTTTCAATTGTTTGCGAACCGTCGTCTGTTGACCACCAACTGTAATGTTGTGTGGACCGAGTCCGTGCATCAACTCATGACAAAGTATGTGTGTAAAGAAGGAATCAAACGATAGTGATGCTCGGTCCGTCGGTTGCAGGACTACTCGCGAAATGGGAATCAGCGTCTTGTTGAACTTCGCGTCCTGCACGTTCTTGAGCATTACGCGCTTCGATCCCTTCTCCTTAACTACTCGCTCGTCGTTCGGCAAATTAAACGCGGCGGTCTGGACTCCGTTGTTCCCCTCGCCTGAGGCATACACTTCATTTACCACTCGAATCGGAGATGCTGCGCCCAGTTTTGGATTGCGATACGACGGATCCATCGGCAGATTGTTTTCCAACTCCTGGAGGTACTGACTAAACTTCGCCAGCTTGGCCGATTCAGCGTCGTCGCGCAGAGTCACATAAGCTTCAAACGATGCCTTGTAACTAAACAACTCGTCTTCGTAGGTTTCGTAAGGGCCGAATGTCACGTCTATCGGTGCATCCAGATCCATCCAGGCCACGTCACTCTCGTAATAGTCGTCAGTGCCAAACGCGTCGGCGCGTTTATTGAGAAAATTCTTGAGCGTCGCGTTTGTTGCTAAGGCTGCGGCCTCGTGAAGAAGCTTTGCGGCAGGTTCGAGATACTCACGATAAGCCTGGCTGTAAGGAACCATGTTCAACTTGCCATCACTCCCACGACGGATAACGTAGAAGAACCCGGTCGCTTTTTGTTTGTCAGCTTCCGACAATCCCTGCACCCACGAATTGAATTCATCGCGCGTCATATCGTCAGGATAAGCGGCGGCTTGTGGCGGCTTCTCTTTCGGCACGCCATCAATGAAAGGCTCATTACTATCAAGGCGCGACCAGGGACCGTCGTTGATGTAGAAATAATGAAGTCGTTGACGACCGACCGCTGACTTGTCAGCCAAAAGTTTCGCCTCTAGCGCAGCATTGCCACTCCACACCTGGCGCAGAAACAATGGATCGAGAAGTTTCGCCGCCTCGATGATCTTCGTGAGAGCGAGTTTGTCTTTCGCATTCAGGCGAGCCGTATCGGAAGTTAGTACGGTCGGAGCGAAACGAGCGATCTTTTTCGCCAGCTCCGGATCGCCTCCAGCAGTTTTCTTTGTTTGACTAATCAATGGAGTAACCGACAAAGCGATAATGAAAAGGATGGAAAGTAGTTTTCTTAATGTAGTCATACATGATCCTCAGGAGTTGTTTGGTATTTAATTCTCTTTTGTCTGATCTGTGTCCATCTGCGTTCATCTGTGGCTGGACTCTTCGGGGTCGTCGCGTTAGATGACTTCCGCAGCGATGGAGTCAGTACCATAACGCGGTAGCGTATGGCTATCTGAAATACTAACGAGGTGGAGCCATACGCTACCGCGTTATGGTACTGACTCCATCGCCACTGCATCGCTCGTACGCGGAGATAACGACAAGCTGAAGCATATCGGACATCTCGGGCATCATAAGTTCTGCCGGTTCTTGAGAATCTTCACGAACGACGCTGATCGAAGTTCCTGCAACGTCAAACCCGAAAGCTCAAGCGCTTCTTCTTCAGTCAACGCACCGCAATTGATCGCGCGCAGGAAATAATTTAACAACCCTTGTCCCGTTGCTGCGTCGTCAAAAACGTCGCCCACTAACGTTGCTTTTGCCGCCTTCTCCACAAAGTTCTTCAAACGTTCCGATGCGGCCGCCAGGCTCTCGAGAAAGAACGAATAAACAGCAGCGTAACGAGTCGGTAGTTGCGCTGGATGTAAGTCCCAACCTTGATAGAAACCGGTGACGAGCGAATGTTGGATGTGGTCGTAATGGAGCTTCCAGGCCCGATGGACTACTTGCCGATTTTCTTCGATCTCCTCTGCATTTAGCTGCGAGCCACCCTCAACAAACCGATGCGGCGCAACAGGCATGATGTTAGTTGCGCCATCTGAAACCCAGATGCCTGTACCTGCAAACGCGACCTGCATCATGTTCTTCGCGAAGTCACAGGCCGGATGGAGCATGTGTTGATGCGCTGCAGTTATGTTGCAGCCTGCTGTGTAGTCGTAAGTGCCGAAGTGCGCCGCCACGCAACGTCCTTCAGCGGCGCCAAGCAGCAGTGGAAGATTGATTTCACCGCGGTGATTGATGATCGACTGCGTTGTTTCGATCATCATCTCAAATTTCAAAGTATGTTCCCCCAAGCCATTTTGCTTTTCGAGTCGACCAAGCAAAGCGGCAAGTGTTGATACCTGCTCCGGAATAGTGATCTTGGGCAAGGTGATCACGAAGTTGGCTGGCAGCTTCGCGTCGCTTTTCTCAGCAAGCGTCGAGACAAAGATGTCGAGTGTGCGGAAACTGCGCGCGCGTAGTTCTTCGTTGAATGGCTTGATGCGGATCCCAATGAAAGGTGGCAAGGTTCCGTGCTTGATTCCCTCGGCAACCTCGGTGGCCGCTTCTTCGGCATGGCCGTCTTCTTCCGAGTCGGGCCGATTCCCGTAACCATCTTCGAAATCGATGCGGAAGTCTTCAACAGGTTCGCGCTTCAGTTTCTCACTGACTCGCTCATAGATCGTGTGGGCCAACCAGGCCGGCTTGTTGTCGTTTCCAAGTCGCTCAGGTTCATTCTCAAGTTCCGAGACGAGATCGTCGGCCTCGGCAAGTGACTCCGGCAGTTGGCTTGAACCGGGCAGATCCAACGCGTGCGCAAAGACGATGAAGTCCGGAGCAAACTGATCGAGTGAACGACGCGCCAGCGATCCTAGCCGTTTGGCTGAGTCTGATTTGAAAAGATGAGCGCCACCGTAGACCGTATGAACCGGTTGTCGCCGGCCTGTTTCACCCGGGTAGTGGGTGGTGAATTCCTCATTTGCCTGACGCAAACCGTCCGTCAGGTCACTCAACGACTCTGCTGAAAGTAAGGCCTTCATGGGTGTCCTCTGTGCGAATGTGAATTGTGAGTCGAGTTTAGTTGAGCGATGAGGTAAGTGGCAAAGTGTGGGATTGGACTTGGGCCTTGGGACTTTGGACTTTGGACTTGGGTGGCTTCTGAAGATTGAAGCGCCCACCCTTAGAACCACCTCAAGTTTTTCTCAACCACCCAAATCCTTCAGCAAAACTGCGAAAAACCTCTAGCTGGACCGTTCAAGTTTTTCTCAACTGCTAAACGTTACCTTTTCATCGTTCACCGGTTCCAAGTTGATTTCGACGACCTTGATGGAGGCGACGTCCATGCAGCACAGACGACGAATTCAGTACTTCTTATTATTGGCCGTTTCACTATTCGCAATCGCTCTCCTCGTCAACAATCGAATAACAACCTCCGCTAGTGCTGACCTCCAGACCGCGTCGGTGATCGTCCAGTTCAAGCAAGATCCCGCCGCGGTCTATAAGGCCAAGACCGAAACCGCTGGTGGCACAGTTTCCCAGGATCAACTTCAGGCTTATCGAGATCAACTTCGCGGAAGCCAGGATCAGTTTCTGAACGACCTCCGCGCTCAAGGTGTCAATTTCACCGTTGATGGCGTCGACGTTCCAAACTTCATTGGCGGTATCGCCGGACACGTCGATTTCCGCTACACGCTCGTCTTGAACGGTATCGCGCTCAAACTTTCGCCTTCAGTCATCGCCACGTTGAAAGCAATGCCGCAGGTAAAGAGTGTTAACGCCACTCGCACGCTGCGGCTTCAGCTCGAAAAGAGTGTCGACTACGTCAACGCTCCTGCGGCCTACGGTCAGTATCAGGAACTCACTCCGTTTGACGACTTCCGTGAAGGCTACGAAGGCCAGGGAATAAACGTCGCAGTCCTCGACACTGGAATCGACTGGACACATCCGATGTTTGGTGGCGATCCGACTCCGCCACGCCTCGGCATCGCACCTCCTGTCGCTGCCGTCAACACCAACAAGAAAGTTATCTACTACATGAGTTTCTCCGGCGGCTTGATCGATGACTTCGGACATGGCTCCGCTGCTTCATCCGACATTGCCGGCTACCTGGGAATTGCTCCGGGTGCAGACAAACTTCCCGGAACGGCCGACGACGTTCGTCTTCATGGTGTAGCACCGCAAGCGAAGTTAATGGGTTACAAAGTTTGTCTCGGTGTTGGGAGCTGTTTGAGCACGTCGACAATCATGGCCCTCGAAGACGCAGTGAGTCCGGTGACGGTCGATCTTCAACCGAAGCCAGTGGCTCACGTGATCAATCTTAGCCTGGGTGGACCAGGCGGACCCGACGATGATTCAGCGATTGCTGCCAGCAACGCCGCATTGCTGGGCACGATCGTGGTGGCTTCTGCGGGGAATGAGGGACCGGGTGAAGGAACGGTCGGCTCACCCGCAGCAGGCCGCCACGTAATCGCCGTCGGCGCCAACAACGATCCGGCAAGCGGCTCAAACACCGCGGACCTGGTCGGTGGTCGCACAGGAATGATTGCGAACTTGCTCGACGGTGCCGCTGCCATCACGGTTGATATCACTCAGAATTACGTTGATTGCGGCCTGGCTGAAACACCGGCAGACGTTCCGGATTCAGTGAATGGCAAGATTGCGCTTATCGCACGAGGCAGCACGGTGCAGTTTGGCGATCCTGTTAACGCAGGCACCGGTCTCTTCTCAAACAAAGCCGCCAATGCTTTCGCGAAAGGCGCGATTGCCGCAGTGATTTACAACAACGAAGACGGTGAACTATCGGCTGCGACTGTGCGCGCGTCTCTTATTCCCGTTGTCGGCCTGTCGAAAGTAAACGGTGAATACTTGAAAGCGCAGCTCGGTGCCGGTGGCATTTCAAGTGCGCCGCTTCGTCTTAACAAAGCGCTCTTCTTCCAACCGCAAATGACCGACTTCTCTTCGCGCGGCCCGATCGAAGGATTAGGTCAAATCAAACCCGATGTCACTGCTCCGGGACTCAACATCTACGGCGCAACTGTTCGCGTAGGCGCCGCCGAAACGAATACGGGAACGATGTTTGATCCGACCGGATACATCCATGCGAGCGGCACCAGTTTCTCCGGACCACATGTCAGTGGTGCAGTCGCCTTGATAAAGCAGGCTCATCTCAACTTTAGCCCTGACATGATCCGGGCAGTGCTTGCCAACACTGCGACTAACTTGCGCAACGCCCAGGGAACTCCACGTGGTGATGGCAGTGCTTCAGAACCAATCAACGCCCAGGGCGGTGGCCTTATCAATGTGAAAGCCGCGATCGATGCGAAGGCAATCATGGGCGTGACTGGTGACGGAATCATCGAGCCGTCGATCTTGTCGAGCCACTCGTTTGGCGAAGATCCGGTTCTCAACAATCGTGTCCTCAATACTCGTAACGTGACTATGACCATCCAGGACACTTCGGGTCAGGGTGGTAGTTACAACCTCTCAACAACCGACAATCGCTACTTCGACGTGAATGGGATTTCGGCAAAGGTTAGTCCAACAACCGTCACTGTTCCGGCCAACGGAAGTGTGACCTTTACCGCAAGCGTAACTCTCGATGGCGACAAAGTCCGTGATGCTTCAGCGCCGAAACAACTGCAGTGGTACGTTGTCGCAAAACGACAGAACAGCAACGAGGTTCTGCGCTCGGCAATGTACTGGCGCGCAAACCCAACTACTCCTGCTGAAGGAAGTGGTTCGTCAGCTACAGAAACATATACCGGTACTGTCCTCGCCAGCGACGGCGGTCTGCAGCGAGATTTTCTTAAAGATTATGTCGCTGCAGATGTGTCTTACGTTGATGTGCCATTCCAGGTAGGTCCAGCCACAGTAGGTATCGATGCGACGCTTGATTTCGCATCGACACACATCGCAGACATTCCCGGTGTTGGTACTTTGGCGATTCCGGATCTCGACTTCATGCTCTTTGATCCAACTGGTCAGCAGATTGGCAACTCCGCCAACGGTGGTGGTCCGGAACACATAAGTGCGCCGGTCACCAAAACGGGGACTTACACCTATCGCGTGTATGGTTGGTTGAATCCGCCAACTGACTTCACCGTCCGGAGCACTCAGTTGTTGGGTGGGACACCGCCGGTCGTGCAACCGTTTCTGGCCGACTTCGTAGACGCACAACAACAACGCATCGACTTCGATGGCAACTACAAACTCACCTGGTTACCTTCCCAGGGCAATGTGCAAAAGTACGAAGTTGAAGAATCGGTGGATGGCTCAAACTATTCAGTCGTACGCACAACAAATCCGGGGACTACTGAGGCTTTGTTCAGTAACATTCCAAACGGCACGCGAAGCTATCGAGTTCGCGCTGTGTTGCCGGGCAAGATTGGATTCTTTGTGACCATCCCGAGCAACGTCGAAACCCTCGTCATCGATCGGCGTTGCAAAGTAAACATCACTAAGAATACTAACTCGGCAATTTCCGGCGTCTCGTTCCTTAATGGCGTGTTTCAGGTGAATCTGGATCTGACCAACACGTCTTCATCAAACTACTATCCACTGGTCGACCTCAAGATAGTGAAGATCAGTTCCACCTCGGGAACAGTCAGCGTGATGAATGCCGATAACGGGGCGAGCGGCACCACCAATGCCGCGGGGGCTCTCTTCGGCTACTCCAGTTTGCTGGGCGCTGACGAAACTTTCTCAGCGGGCGAGAAAACAGGCTCTCGAACGATTCAATTCCGCGACACTGCTTCAGAACTGTTCACGTTCGATGCGGTCGTTACCGCTTACCAACGTAAAGGCGCGCCGGGTTCGACTAGTAGTGGCGGAACCGGCGCAGGTTCACCTCCACCAGACAATTCAGGTTCGACGTTGCCTGACCTGACGAGTCTGGTGCGATTCACCGTCAATCCACTGACGCGAGTTGTATCAGCACAACTAATTCAATAGCCCCCGACGTCTGGGGCTGTGATGTCATTGAAGCGGCGATTCCGGGCGAGGGTCGTTTAGCGGAAGTGGCCGCGCAGTCCCACACGTTAATATTATTGACACTCCACCGCGCCTTCGATACTTTTGTTTCAGGTACTCGCCCGACTCGATACCGACCCCAAATTTCTCACCTCAAGAAACAACCCAACTTAGTAGTTCCGGAGAAGTAAGCAATGAGAAAAGTAATTTCCGCTCAAGTTTGTGTTTTGCTAATTCTTGTTCAGGCTTTGGTTGTGTTGCCTCAAAAACCCATCAACCACGGTGGCAAGATCGAGAGCAGATACGATGGCGTTGCATTTGAAACAGTGATGCGCCTGCGAAAGATGAAAGTCGATTGTGGAGCTTTCAAAGACAATTTTAAGGATGGCTGCGTCAGCATCGATGTAGCGCTGCACTGTCCAGGCGCGCAGGTGAGTTACGTTGGGAGTGTCACGTTGCAGCTTATTTTCGAAACCAAGAGTTGGAACCAGGCGCACGGACCCAACCAAAGGGAGCTCTCGATAGTTGCCGATGCCCAGACGCTGAAGGTAGGACGAATGCGTCTCGTACCGAAGGGCGACACAGTGATGGAGGAAAAGATGATTGAGACCCTCGAAGCGACTCTTCCCTATGTCGCCTTCAAAAAGATCGTTCAATCACAGTCGATCGAGTTTCAGGTGGGCCCGAGCACTGTAGAGTTGCGTGAAAAGAACCTCGCAGCCCTGCGCGACCTCGATAACAGGGTGGTTAAGTAAATCTGTCAAGATTCCCTTTAGTGACGCCTTTGAACTTAAGGACGCGCTCTTCTGGGACCGCAGGCGTCCTCGCCTGCAAACCTCGCCACAAAGGATCTTCAAAGCTAACGTTGGCAGGATTAGGTGACTGCATTACCGAACCCAATGCCCTTTAGTAGCTACCTCCCAACTAATGGGCGCGCTCTTCTGGGACCGCAGGCGTCCTCGCCTGCCAACATTGCTCAGCGGACCTTAGTGGCGACGAGTGCAGGCGAGGACGCCTGCGGTCCCAGAAGAGCGCGTCCTGTTGGGCGAGTCGCGTCACTAAAGGGCGAGAGTGAACGGGTCACCTAATCTCGCCCATCACGCCATTCCGATAGTCCTCAACAGCTTGATAAATCTCGTCTCGTGAATTCATTACGAATGGACCGTAGCGAACTACTGGCTCGTTAAGTGGAACGCCGGCTAATAGCAGAACGTCGAGCACCTCATCGGAGTCGTTCTTAATACTGACCGCCTCGCCTTCACGCTCAAACATGATCATCTGTCCACGTGTCGCTTTCTCCTCGTCGACGCCAAACAAGCCTTCGCCGCTTACCACATATGCAAAGCCATTGAAAGTTGACTCCATGGCCTGGGTTATTTGACCGCCTGGCTTCACAGTGAAGTGCAGATACATGATTGGCGTCCGCGTTTCTATTACGGCCTTAACACCAAGCGACTCACCAGCAATCACTCGTACACTCACCAAACCATCAGCGCTCGTGGCAACGGGAATTCTTGACGCGGGAATCTCCTGATATCGCGGTTGCATCATCTTGTCGCGCTTGGGAAGGTTCACCCACAACTGAAATCCGTGTAGCCGTCCGCCATTTTTCGAAAACTCCTGCTCGGGCATTTCGGAGTGCACCACACCTGCACCTGCTGTCATCCACTGCACGTCACCAGGCGTCAGTTTGCCGGCATTACCATGCGAATCTTTATGCTGCATGCGTCCTTCAAGCATGTAGGTGACAGTTTCAAATCCACGATGTGGGTGGTCGGGTGCCCCCTTGGCCTCACCTGGCGCCAGATCCTTTGGCCCCATTTCGTCTAACAACAAAAATGGATCGAAATCAGAAAGTGCATAAGTTGGAAAGGGTCGATGCACGAGAAAACCTTCGCCCTCCAATGTCTCGATGCTATTGATAATCCCTGAAACAGCTCTAATTTTCTTATCAATCATAAAATATTGACCTCTTTGGAGTGCGGCAGCCTGGCGCCGCTCTGGTAAACAATGCGTCGGTGACACCTTCTTTCGCCGAGGCGGCGCCAGGCCGCCGCACTCCAAAGCCTCATCAACGTTGCATAGCTAACTTACTTTTAGTAAGCTCGGCATCAAGATAAGGTAGCGGGCTTACGTTTGTCAAGTAGGCAACGAAAGGTAAGTGACCAGAGGTGACAATAGGAAAATCAGCAAAAAAGAAGGCGGCGGCCAAGCGCGCAGTTAAGCCTGTGAAACCTGAGGAGTCGTCGCAGGTGTGCTCACGATTTCACCACGCAGTGGAGTTGATCGGGCGACGCTGGAGTGGGGCAATCATCAGTTCGATGATTTCGCGGCCAAGGTGCTTCAATGAATTCTTTGCCGCCGTGCCCGGGCTTTCCGATCGCTTGTTGACTCAGCGCTTGCGCGAACTTGAATCAGAAGGCCTGGTGCGTCGGACAGTCATCGCCGGTCCGCCGGTTCGAGTCAGTTATGAATTAACTGAATCGGGCAAAGATCTGGAGCCGGCTATTGAAGCGCTTGGTACATGGGCTGAGAAGTGGGTCGACTAATTGCAGATTGAACAAGTCGCTTAACGCACTGCCTCCTGCTCCTGCCTCCTGCTCCTGCCTACTGCCGCTGCCTTCTGCCTCTCGCTCCTGTATCATTCCAACAACAAAAACGGAAAGGAACCCCCCAGATGAAACCCCTTTTTCTTCTCGTCGCCATTGTTCTAACAGTTGGCATTGCACACGCCCAGAAGACAGCAACACCTAAACAAGTTCTTCACGACTTCCGGGCCAACACGACTACTCAACCGTCGAAGATTTCGCCAGCGACGCAGAAGTTCGTCCTCTCAAAAGTCTTTCGCAAGTACTTGTCTGACGGAAGCAAGTGCAATCCAAAGTTTGATGGGAGCGGAAGTGACAATTACCTGAAGGCCGCACGCAACGCCGGACAAATGGCGCCTTCGATTATTGATTCCGTCACAGGAAGTTTTACTACACCAGGCCAAACACAAACTGCCTATCTGATCTCAGTCAGCGAGTGCGGCGCCTCACACGCCGACAACTTCGGCAGCGATCGAGTGGCGATCCTTGCGGGTCAGCAACTCGTCGCAGATTTTGACGTCGATTTCAAAAGCAGCTTTGTGCGAAAGACAGATCTAAATGCTGATGGCGTCGACGAGTTGTTGATGACAAGTGGTTACATGGGCCAGGGAACACTGACAGAAAACGCAGCGCTGGTTAGTTTTCAAGCCGGCCGTTTCAACGTCATCGAGGATTTCGAAACCGTAACAGAAGACTCGTGCGCATCTGGTTTTCCAGGCAGCACGGCGAAGGCTTCGGTCATTTCCTATAGCGCAGCAGCACCGGGCAAAATGCCGAAGCTTCAGTTGGACAATTACGAGTCGGCCTGTCGGAACACAAAGCGCTGGAAGTTTGTATCAACCGGAAAGATGCAGCAATAACGTTGGCGAGGGCTTACATGCCGATTAACCAACCTTTTGATCAGCGCTGGACAATTGGAATGGTGAGTCTCCGACGCGTCGGAACTCTAAAACCGATAAGGCCGCTTTGTGGCGTCTCAGGTTTAGCGCAGACACCAGCACCAACGTAGCGCCAAACATTTCCATAAACTCCTCGATGGTCACTTCAACTTTGTACCAAACTGATTCTGAGCTTCCATGAAACAGTTTGTAGCCAAGCGTCTCTACTCCCATTCCGCCTGTCAAAGCTATCGTGATTCCTATCAATGCAAGCAGGCTCACGCGCCGGTAGTTGTTCCAAAGCAGAAGTAAGTCGTCGGCAAGAAACTGGCAAATGGTCAAAAGAACCGCAATCGCCACCATCACGAGCAGGAAGTTGTGCGCCGCGTAGGTCGGTAACCAGTCGACGTAACGTTGACCAACCATTGCCGTGATTCGTTCGTGAATCTGAGCGGTCTCATCGGACGACGCATAAACGGCAGCCAGACCTGCTAGCCCAAAGAATAACTTCGACGGCCGACCACTTCGTCTCTTTCTTAGCGCGCAACTCCAGAATGCGATCGCAACGCAGAAAAGCTGGGAGGACGAGAACCACGCCGGGATATTCCCTTCACTGTCCAAGTCAAACAACGCGTGGAGCGTTTGGTGATGCCCGGTGGTAGTGACGTCGAACCAGTAGACGGCGACCAGGGCAACTTCACACAGCAACGCAGTCACGATGACTTTACCGGGGAAGTTGATTTTGAGATTCGTATAAAGTGATTTCATCGAGCGCCTCTATCGTCTGACTTCAAATCGCGGGAGAGGCTCAATGCAAATCGTGTTCACGCGCCAGGGGTGTCGGATAAACTTTAGCTTCTCGCTGGTCCAAATAAGGCGAACTCTGCAAACAAACTCAATTTCAACTAATCAGCACGGCTCAGCCACCCAACGTTTTCAAACCATAGATGCAGCGAAATAATTTCAGACGGAGCCAAATAGACTCTCGGACACTTCACTGTCGGAACCCGACTAAAAGCGCAAGGTGCAGCGCGCAAGTTGCCAGACGGGTAATTGGACACAACGAAAACCACCCGCTCCATATTACTGAAGCGGGTGGTTGATTGAGTCAATTCTCGTCTAGTCTATGTCGTTGGGTTTGAGTCTCGCTTGTTGGAATCGGGTCTCGCCTTCCTTCTTTTTCTTACGATCATACCCGCTAGGCCGGTACCGAAAAGGAAAATCGTGGTCGGCTCAGGCACCGAGTCACTAACGAACCGGTACGAGACGGGAAAGGCCGCACCAGCGACAAAACCAGGCTGGCCCGCTAAAGGGGTATAAAGGAATGTTCCATCGACTCCCTCGGCGAAACTGACCAAGTTCGTCTGAAAAGCCGATGGGAAGCCAATGTCAGCAAGCGAACCTTCCCCCGGGAGAGAGTAGAAAACCAATGTACCATTAGCATTGAAGCGGAGGAGATCCCCCATCACGCCACCTTCGGTGAGTATAACGTCGCCGATGACAAGTCCCGGTGGATTTAGAAGATTATATGTCAGGGCTCCAGCGAGTCCGCCGGGTCCCGGATCTTGTGCGAGTGAAGAAGGCAGAACAAAGGTCCCGCTTACGGGATTGAACAGGGTTCCATGCCCGTTCTCATCCACTGTGAGCACAATGTTGTCTGCTAGTGCGTTGCTAGAGGTGACGACTAGCAAGAACGCTAGACAGAATCCAACGAGGGAGTAACGCAGTAATCGTGTCATTAAGTTCTCCTAAAACTGGTTAGTTGAAAAGCTTTCGAGGGATGGCTAACTTCTCATTTGGAAGCTTTAATAAAACCCTCGTGTTAAAGGCTGGACTGGGCAGTCGCCCCAGCAGCAACTTGCATTCCTCGAAGATTGGATTGTTTCTCTGTGAGAATTGCTTAGGTATTCATGCAGTTGACTTGGAAACGTCGCGCACTGCAAGCGACATTGTCCAAACCCGGGACTTGATTTCTAGAAATGGAACAAATGGATAGTGACTTCAACAGAGAAGCACGAAACCATGCATGCGAACCGGAAGAAGCACTATGCTGCCGAATCAGCGCCAATGGACCAAATGGTTCTCGGGGTCAGAGCAGAGTGTATAAGCGTGGCCTTCAGGGGGCACTTGTCGATCGTTGGGCCTTGTCGATTTGCGCTTTTACGATTTCCGACACAGGGCCGCTTCATGTCTGCGACTAAGCGGGCCGACCTCCATACCGTGGTCCAACTTGTCGCACCAAAACTTGGGTCGGAGTAATTTGTAACTTGAAGCGATTCCTTGCGGCGCCGCAAGCAATTCTTTTCTCGCAGTTCGACAGAGTGCTTTTCAACTTCGACGATAGCAATCGTTGAAACGTTAGCGACCTGGAGAGTTTTCCCTACAGAGGCCACTCTAGACCTCACGGTGTGTCAGAGACCTAATCCCGCTTATTATTTCAGGGTCCTGTCCTTTGTGATATAAGCTGCCCGATCCTCGCGCTTTCCGATCTCAATCTAAGCCTAAATACACGAGGTCTGAAAATGGCTGCTGACCCCAAAAAAATAATTCAGAACCTGAC
>Ga0207691_10004300_pt1 | contig 13835 bp, 13 predicted proteins | sample KBSM13metaG_FD_184327 | JGI IMG/M metagenome (GOLD analysis project Ga0207691, IMG submission 184327) | Miscanthus rhizosphere microbial communities from Kellogg Biological Station, Michigan, USA - KBS M1-3 metaG (SPAdes) (version 2) | ecosystem: Host-associated > Plants > Roots > Rhizosphere >... | reverse complement strand
TGACAAATTTGACCGCGTCAAAACTGGATGAACGCTGTTCGACTTCTTGTCTACTTCGCACTGAAGCGTTCCCGTCGAAGCTCCACGAGTGGCATACATAGCATTTTGTGACATGAGCAAGATCTTCCTGGCGCACGTTTTGGTTCAGCTCTGAATGCACGGCGTTGCGTCGATGGCCAAGACAAATTTGGACTCCGTGGTGCCGATTATACGACCGGCATGAGTCCTTACTTCGAACCATTTCCGAATATAAAAGATCGAGAATTATGGAAGATTGGGCCGAGAAGACAGCAGAATCTATCGTGGACGAATTTGTCGCAGACGAAACCCCTGCGGATTTGTTGCGCCTTCAGAAATTAATCGCGGAGGCTTTACGCACTTTTTATGCAATTGGAAATTAGTTCGATAGGAGCTTATAAAGCAATATAATGATTGCACATTAAACGGGCCAGGAAAGGGATGGGCATGATGAGCATGCGCCATCCCTTTTTTTTCAGAATAGACGATTGCAGAACGAAGAGGCCCTTATCTGTTGCCCACTCTAATGGTGCACGGGGTTTCCCTTAGAGTCTTAGGAAATTACTTGCGCATTCAAAGGATGGTCTTTTATGCATGAGTGGTAAAGAGAAACCGGACGGGACGCAACCTTCCAAGAAGATAGTTTCAGGCTGGCAGCGACTACGGGCGAGATTAAGTCATGTTGTCAGGCGACTTTCCGCGTCGCCCGAAATCGTAGGCATGTTGAACGGCCTCGGCGACGGCCAAGTGCAGTTTAATCAGATCATCCGATCCTTGGTCACTCACAAAATTATCGAGAATGGTGTCTGCAACTTTGGCGGCCCAATCATCCATCACTCACACCGCGTGCAAAGCACGTTCTGAAGCCACAATCGAATTCCTTCTGTCAAGAAAGCTGTTGAAGCGGCAAATATCCTCGGTGGTTTGCGAGTTAAAACTATAGGCGCCAACCTCTCCGCGCTTTTCACGGCCAGTTGTTATTTACCCGTACCACGTCTCGAAGCATTTCAACCACTCCAACCCTGAACATTTGCTAGCGACCCACCGGCTGATCGGTCGGCGCAGTCACGACGCCCTCTTGAGTGGGCCGCGTGCTGCCGAGGTCTTTTGAGTCATGCTGCTTCTTGCCTGGAGCCTGCTGCTTGTCCTTCTTCTGTGACTTTTTTTCGGTCGGCGAGTCCAACTGCTTGGATGCATCGGCCGCGTACGCTCCTGCCGCGCACCCCACCAACGCGACGAATACCACCATCCCTAGGAATGAAATTCCCTTCATGTCAGTTCTCCTTTTTCCAACGCGCGAGGTGCAACCGCTCCCGCCTCAGATGTGGTTTCCGAGGCATGTACTACTGATAGAATAACCTGGCTGGATTAAAAATACAGTCAGGCGCACGGGGTCGTCGTTCTTCTGAGAATCCTTACAGATGCGGGCAGAAAATTACAAGGGGTCGTACGAACGTTTACGTGCATTACGTCCCTGTGTCCCGTTAGAACGTCGGCATGTTACGTTGTAGGGAAAGTTTAAAATTCACGACCGGTTGCACAACTTGGTAAAGGCCTGTGACTAGCAAACGCGAGATCGCTCGAGTCATGCGCGAAATTGCATTCTTTCTTCGTCTCAAAGGCGAGAATGCATACAAGGCGCGGGCCTACGAAAAGGCGGCGTTCGCTCTTTTACATGCCCCGCATGAGGCCACGGAATTGGTGAGCGCCGGCATCTTGAAGGATGTACCGGGAATTGGACCCGCGACGTCCATGGTCATCGCCGACCTGGTCACTCTGGGCGAATCGTCACTCCATCGAGAACTGCAAGGAGATTTTCCGGCTTCATTGGTTGAGCTGGAGGCCGTGCCGGGGCTCAGCATAAAACAGATCCTTCGTCTTTATCGGCGCGCCGATGTGCGATCGCTCGAGGACTTGCGTCGAGCATGCCACGAAAACAGGCTGATCGCTATTCCAGGACTTGGTCCCAAGCTTCAGACCAAACTGCTCGCTGCATTGGGCGAGTATGAACGCGGACAGGGATTTCAGCTATACGCGAACGTGTTGGTTGAAGCCGAACAGGTCGAAGCCGCGCTGAGAACAATGCACAATGTGGAAAGCGTCACGCTAACCGGCGCGATTCGTCGAAAATTGGAAGTCGTTGATGAACTCTGTTTTGTCATGACACTGAATCCACCTGCTACGGCCGCAGATCTGGCGGAGTATATCCGTGCGATCCCAAACATCACAGAGGTGGCTTGCAAAGATCAGACGATTATCGCCTCTTCGCCCAGCGGACTGCCCATTGTCATCAATACCACTCGAAGACAGGTCTACGGACGTGCCTTGTGGCAGGCGACCGGCAATGCCGAACATCTTATGCAAATGCGTCAACGATTCATTGCCCACGGCTTACAGGAATCGGATCTTGACGGTGAAGAAGAAGCAGATATCTACCGACGAGTCGGATTGTCTTTCATCCCTCCCGAGCTGCGAGAAGGTCGAGGAGAAATCGAACACGCCGAATCCGCACAGCCTCCGCAGCTTCTCGACATCAGCCACATACAAGGATGTTTTCATCTACACACGGATTATACTGACGGCGCCGATACGATCGAAGCGATGGTAGCCGCGTCACGACGACACGGTTATCGTTATGTTGGCCTTTCGGACCACAGCCAGTCTGCCTTTTATGTGAATGGCCTGAAAGAAGATCGGATTCGGGCGCAATGGCAGGAAATCGACGCGGTGCAGAAGAAGTATCCCGACGTGCACATCTTCAAAGGCATCGAGGCCGACATCTTACCGGATGGCGCCATGGATTATTCAGACGACCTGCTTGCACAATTCGATTTCGTCATCGCGTCCGTTCATAGCCGATTCAATCTGTCGGAAGATGATCAGACGCGCCGCATATGTCGCGCTTTGGTCAATCCCTATGTCACCATCCTCGGGCATCCAACGGGTCGGCTGCTCTTGTCGAGACCCGGCTATCGTGTCGACATGACCGAGCTGATCAAGACGGCAGCGGAGCATGGAAAATTGATCGAGATCAATGGCAGTCGCTATCGTCTCGACTTGGATTGGCGCTGGGCACGGATTGCGAAAACATACGGGGTGAGATTTTGCGTGAGTCCCGATGCGCATGCCGTGACTGAATTCTCAAATGTGGCACTAGGAGTCAATGTTGCCCGCAAGGCCGGACTAGGCACTGCGGACGTCGTCAACACCTGGCCGCTTCAAGAGATGGAGAACTTTCTTCGAGCACGGCATTCCATCGTGACATGACGACTAGTCCCTTATACTGCTGATTGCCCCCCAAGCTCATCACGACTTTTCCCCTATCTTCGTATTTCAACCGGCCTGCCATCTCTGTGTGGCGTACGCCTGCCTCCCCATCAAACCACGGAATATTTGTCCGCTCCAGGAACAGGCCGTACCAACGCGTCGGCCGTTGTCCCCTTCCATTTAGAAGCTCCGTTGCTACAAGTCAGATAGCTTGAGCGGTTCGAGGTCGTGCCGGATTGGTCTATTCATTGCTAACGAAAGCAAGACAGCGGTAATTTCAGTAGGGAGAGTTAATGCCGCGTCCCGTTCTATCGGTCATCGATGAACAGAGGAATGAGGGAGTTCGCCTTATTCCCCGGCAACAGATTGTGAAAGGATATGAAGTCGATCCAAACCGGTATGTTCAAGTGACATCCGAGGAGTTCAAGGCCTTGAGGGTCGTGGCTAATCAACATACAGAAATCCAGGGTTCGTCGCTCTGGCAGACATCGATTCGGTGTATTTTGAAAAGACCTATCTCCTGGGACTGGAAAAGGGGAGTGAGAAAGCTTACCCGCCTACTCGCCCGCGCGATGCGGTTACAAAACGGGGCGCGATTGCCAAGCTTGTCATGCGTGGGAAAGAGAAGTTGGTGCTCATACGACCGACTGAGGAAGACCGATTATTGCTTGAGGTGCTGTACTACGCGGATGAGGTGCGGTCGCCCGACGAAATTGCCGTTAGAGACGTGGCCTTAAGTGACACAGAGGTGCAGTTGGCCCAACAAGTCATCGACCGCGTGCAACCGACCACTGGAATCCCGATCAGTATCACGATACGTATCGCGCGTGACTGTTGGAGTTTATCGGACAGAAACGCAAAGGTGAGTCTCTTCCGACGCAAAAACGCGTGCCGCGTTCGCCGGTGATTGATCTGATGGATGTGTTAAGAAAGAGTCTCCAGCAACCGGCGCAGAAGCCGCCGCACGACCTGCGGAGCGAACGATCAGGAAAGCGAAGAAGGTGGGGTAGCTACATGCTTGCCGACCTCAACAGCACGACACACTCACGGGATCATAGATGAATAAACGAGTCGTCTGTTTCTTCGACGTCGATAATACATTATTGGATGATGATCGGATTGTCGCCGACCTGAAAACGCGTCTGAAGCATGACCTAGACGCCGCGCAATACACACGGTATTGGGAGATCTTTGAAGAGCGGCAGAAAGAGTGCCATCATGCCGATTACCTCGGAGCTCTCCAGTGCTTGTGCGATGAACATCCCCGCGAACCCCATGTGACGCAGATCGCGACCTATCTCTTGAATTATCCGTTCGCCGATCGCTTGTATCGACGGGCCATAGATGTCCTGATGCACTGCAGGGCTTGGGGTATGGTCGTGATTCTTTCGGATGGTGATGTCGTGTTGCAACCACGCAAGATTGAACAGTCCGGTCTCGCGGAAGCCGTGGAAGGACGGTTCTTAGTGTACGCGCATAAGGAAAAATGTCTCGGCGATGTGACGATGCGGTATCCAGCCGAGCATTACGTAGCGATCGACGATAACGTCCGTATCCTTGCCGGTATTAAGGACTGCTGGAAAGACCGCGTCACTACAATTTTCGTGCAACAGGGTCATTTTGCCAATGACGAACAAAGGCTGAAGCGCTATCCGCCTGGCGACGCCAGCGTCAAGCAGATCGCCGATCTATTGGCATACGACCTCGAACGGGTAACGCAGGCGCAAGATTGAACGAAACTCAAATGAGCGATGATGCTCTCCGTCTTGTCCTAGCTAGCAGAAAAACGCGGTCCTAGGACGAGAGAATCAATTCCAGTGCGGTATCCGCATGCCACGTGTCTCAGCCAATCATATTACGGCACTACTCAAAAAATCGGTCAATCCCCTCCGAGGTGCTGACAAAGATTACGATCCATTGATGGATCTCATCGGCGAGGCGCGAATCGTCTTGCTGGGGGAAGCGTCTCATGGCACGCACGAATTCTGTCGAGAGAGGGCGACCATCACGCGCCGGCTCATTCAGGAGAAAGGGTTTACGGCGGTCGCCGTGGAGGCTGATTGGCCGGATGCGTACCGCGTGAATCGCTATGTGCTAGGACGGAGCAGAGAAGCGAACGGTCTCGAGTCGCTTGCTGATTTTAAACGCTTTCCCACATGGATGTGGCGAAACCGGGACGTATTGGACTTTGTCACGTGGTTGCGTGCCCATAACGAGAGTCAATCCGGAGACGCATCGGCAGCCGGCTTCTATGGATTAGACCTCTACAGCCTGCACGCCTCGATGAGGGCATCGCTCAAGTATCTCGATCGAATAGATCCGGAATCTGCTCAGCGCGCCCGTTCACGATATGCTTGCTTCGATCATTATGGGGAAGATACTCAGCGTTATGGATATGCGGCTGGCTTCGGATTAGCGAAGACCTGCGAAGACGACGTCATCGCTCAACTAAAGGATCTGCATCGCCGCGCCGAGAACTATCTCCACCGCGACGGATTCGTGGCCGAAGACGAATTCTTTTTTGCCGAACAGAATGCTCGATTGGTGAAGAATGCCGAGCGGTAGTATCGATCGATGTTTCAGGGCCGTGTGTCCTCATGGAATCTGCGTGATCAGCATATGGCAGAGACCTTAACCGCCTTGATGGCCCATCTCTCCCGACGACAGCCACAGCCCAAGATCGTCGTGTGGGCACACAATTCCCATCTCGGCGACGCGCGCGCAACCCAGATGGGCAAGAGCGGCGAGCTGAATGTCGGGCAATTGATACGCGAGCATTACGGTCGTGAAGCGGTGTTGATCGGCTTCAGCACCTATCGAGGCACCGTGACCGCCGCCTCTGATTGGGATGGACCCATGGAACGAAAAGCCGTGCTGCCGGCTCTTGCCGAGAGTTATGAAGCGATGTTCCATGAGGTGGGCATCCCGCGTTTTCTTCTCACCTTGAACGATAACAGTGTCGCCGATCCATTGAAGGAACAACGGTTGGAACGGGCGATCGGCGTCATCTACTTGCCGAAGACCGAACGCCTTAGCCATTACTTTTATGTGAGCTTGCCGGCTCAATTCCACGCAGTGTTGCACTTCGATGAGACGCATGCGCTCGAACCGCTGGATCCGCCCAGCAATTGGCCGGCAGGGGACGGTCCTGATACCTTTCCCAGCGGCATGTGAGACTAGGGTGGGAGGAAACCGTGATCGACCTTGCCTTTATTTGTGCAACAGAGTTCGTATGCGTGGGATCGGAAGACGTTTTATGAACTCCTGTGATGAGGGACACAATAAGACGTGAAACGACTAGGCGTACAATTGTTGTGTCGATCGAAGATCATCCCGTATTCCCAAATTCTACTCAATCAGACTTCTTCCGTGCAGCGTGCAGTCATGACCCATGGATGACTGGAAATGCGCGTTTCGTACGGCGGCAATAGAGAGGCATACCAAACCAGAGTCCCAACAGCACGATCATAGCGGCCAGCGAGATCGTGACGGCTCCCTGCTGCGACTGGGTCACCATTGCGGTGACGACATAGAGATCACCGGCACAGCCCAGGGCTAAGGGGAGGGTGGCGGACATGAGAAGTCGGCCGGCGAGCCGTTGGAAATGTTCAGTGTCATGACCTTCTTCGGCCACCCGATGATAGGCGGCGGGCGTCATGAGAAGAATCATCGCGAGCGCCATCAGGCCCAGACTGGCGAGGTGAACATATTGTGAGAGGGGAGGCAGTCGTTCAAAGCTATCCGTAAGTACGACGACGAATTGGAAACCTAGGAGCGCTTGCACGCCTGGAAGGACGACGCGCGCTTCGATGAGCACCTGCTCGACCTTCTTTTCCACGGAGGTCGTTCCCGGAGGCGTCGGTATAGACATGGGACTCCTCTTATGGTGATGAATTGTGGAGGTACGGTGCCGTCGCGCCGAACCATACCAGGCGAGTACACTCGTTGCGGCGGCCAACATACCGATACCCGCCGCCAAGAAAGAGGGGAGTAATCGGCTGGATGCAATGGCGAGATCCGCTCCAAGAGCCAACGCAAAAGGGTACGCCGCGGAATGCAAAATACCGGATAGGAGTCGATCAAATGCAGGCGTGTCCTGCCCCTCCTCCACGAGCTGGTGATACTGAGCGGGGACCAATAGGAGACCAACGGCAATAACTAACAAAAAGAGGGCGGCTACGTCCAGATACTGATAGACCAAATCTAATCGATGAAATCCGGTTTGGAACACGGCTTGGTATTGGAAGCCCAGTAAGACTTGTGCACCCAGCATAAGCATTCGCGTCTCATTCAACCCTTGCTCGACTCTGTCTTGAAAGTTTTCCATCAACCACTCCGACTGCGGTTGCCTGTCACAGAATTCTTTTAATCAGCTTCATTCGCTGCGTCAACCCTGGAAAGGTCATGCAAAGCCCAGGTCACCTTCGAATGAAGATGAAGCAATGATCACTCCTCATTCCCGTTTTAGAAATTGTCTGTGATTTTCCGAATGACGCGGCACGGATTGCCGGCGGCAAAGACGTCCTCCGGAATGTCCCGCGTGACTACGCTACCCGCGCCGATCACGGCGCGCGAGCCGATCCGCACGCCCGGCAAGATCAGCGCCCCGCCCCCGATCCACACATCCGATCCAATCTCTACAGGCTTTCCGAACTCCTGTTGCCTTCGCAACGTCGAATTGAATGGGTGCATCGGAGTATAGATTTGAGCGGCCGGCCCAAAAAGCGTGAAGGCTCCTATGCGCACACGGCACACATCGAGGACAACGCAGTTAAAATTGAAAAACACCCGCTCTCCCAATTCAATGTTCGAGCCGTAGTCGCAAAAGAAAGGCGGCTGCACCCAGGCGGTGTCGCCACCCGCGCCAATCAATTCGCATAAGATATGCCGCCGCTCCTCCCGTTCTGATTCGCGGGTCGCGTTCAAGGCCTGGCAGAGGTCTCGCGACCGCTCACGTGCGGCGACAAGCTCCGGATCGAGTGGATCATACAGCTCTCCGGCCAGCATTTTTGCGCGCTGAGTTTGCATTGGCTTACTTCTTCAACCTTCGTTCATCTTTTGCCTAAGACGCAATCGTCGGAGGGGCTCCCCAAGAGCGAAGAGAAGCGCTACTCCAACCATGATGCTGATCGCACTTTGAAGAGAGGGTGGAAAACCGCCAAGCGTAATGAGAAGCACTGTAGCCGCCGCCGGTGGATGCGAGGCCTGAGGAGCAATTCCATAGCAACCGCCAATCCGAGCGCCACCGCCGAACACACGACTCGAATAAACACTAATTCATGTGTCACAAAGACTGATGGCTCGTCGGCGGCACCCGTCAAAGCCGTCACTACAAATGTTGTTGATAGTGCGATGAGATGTCCAACAATGACGTTATAGGGTTTTGCTGCGGGCTGCATCGGTGAATGAACCAGAAGATACGCAGACGGTCCGAGACTGGCGAAGAGGAGCGGCTGCCTGAAGAGTAAGCCGGCGAGGCCGATTGCTGCAATGAGCGCCGCCACACTCGATGGCGCCCATACTATTTCGTGGCGCAATCGAGATTCATCCGGCGATGAGTGTTTGGGGCGCGGCCTGCTTGGAGCGAGTTTCAAGCCATGCGACTTGTCGAGTAGTGGTCGCCTGGTTCTCCCGACAGGCAAGGATAAGCTCATCATCACGGAGCGCTTGGGCCGCCTGTCCAAGCAACGTCCAACAAATCTGGGCTTCCGTTGCCAAGAGCCACAGGTCATGCAGGTCGCGTAGGAGAGCCAGTTTTCCACGGCGCGGTCCTTGAAAGAGATCGCTGTAGAGATGATCCGCCTCCGAATCCCGTTTGCTGCCATAGCGCGCAATGAAGCCGCATGCCGATTCAGCTTTTTGGCGAGACCAGGAGGCGAGGAGATGGCAACTCGCTTCCATATCGGGCTCCTGACGATGATGGGCCGACACCGTCGTGAAGGCCTTTGCCAGATCCGTTTCGCTGTCCTTTACCATTTTTAAGTACAAGCTCAATTGCATGGTTCTTCGGCTTTCACATTTTACGAATGCAGACGGCTGAAAGTTTGTAATGTGGCTGCTTGCTCACTGGGTCCCAGTCCTCACGCGTGACTTCATTGGCGGCACGGGGGTGGCTATTGTCATCCCAGTACCCGTAATGGAACGGAATAAACAGGAACCCCTGGCGGATATCGGTGATCTTCGCCGGCGCGACGACATAGCCGCGCCGGGAGCGAGCTTCGATCGCATCGCCATTCTGAATGTTATACGCCAGCGCGTCTGCCTTTGAGATCTCGATAAATGCCTCGGGGGCTTTGTCTTGCAATGCTTGCACGCGGCCAGTCTTCGTTCGGGTATGAAACTGATACACGACACGCCCGGTGGTGAGCCAAAGCGGATAGACCTTATCGGGCTCTTCAAACGGCGGGATATAATCGGCGGCCTTGATAATGGCGCGACCTGTCGGATTGTGTGCGCGGTACTGCTGGGGTGTCACCTGAGCCCCTGTATCAAGATCGTGCCCATAGGTTTCGCAATATTGAGGATCAGTGTTGTAAACGCCGTTCGTATAGAGGTGTGTCGCGCCATCGGGAAACTGCTCGTTACACGGCCATTGAATTCCGGAGCCGCCGGTCAGCTTGGCGTAGGTCATGCCGCTGTAATCACATGGTCGGCCCTTCGAACATGCCTTCCACGCTTCAAACGCTTCCTCCGGTGTCCGCCACTTGATTAAAGGAGCGCCATCCTTATCGCGAAAATCCATGCGCCGAGCGTAGTCCAGAAAAATATCAAAGTCCGATCGGGCTTCGCCTGGCGGCTCGACCGCTTGGTGCGAAAGATGGACCGTTCGATCGACGTTTGTGAAACATCCCGTCTTTTCGCCCCAGATGGCCGCCGGCAAGACGACATCCGCGCGCGCGGCTGTTTCCGTCATGAAAGCATCTTGAACGACGAGGAAGAGGTCTTCGTGATCGAGAATGCGGCGAATGCGAGGCAGATTCGGCAACGAGACGGCCGGATTGGTGGCTGAGATCCAGAGCATCTTGATGGAACCTTGTTCGCAGTAACGAAAGATCTGCATGGCATGTGTCGGGGGCGCCCAATGGGGAATGATGTCGGATGACACATTCCAGAGTCGCGCCAGTTCTTCAATATGCGTCGGATTACTCCAATTGCGAAACCCAGGCAGATCTCCGTCAGCGCCACATTCGCGCGCATTCTGGGCCGTCGGCTGTCCGTTCATTTGATAAACCCCGCAGCCGTCGCGTCCGATGAGACCGCGGATCAAATGCAGATTATTGACTTGGCAGGCCGCCGCAGTGGCCTGCATGGATTGATAGACACCTTGCAACACGGCGGACACGAGCGTCGGCGCCGTACCCAAAATTTCCGCCGCTGCACGAAGTTTTCGTTGTGGCACGTCGGCAATGCGCTCCACCAGTTCGGGTGTCCACTTCGCGACTGTGCGCTCCAAATCTTCAAATCCCATCGTATGCGCGTCGATATAGGCACGACTGATCCATCCGTTTTGAATGATCAGACGTAACAGGCCATTCAGCACAACGACATTCGTGCCCGGCTTAGGCGCGAGATGCACATCCGCTTCTTTGGCAGCAGGAATGGGCCGAGGATCCATAATGAGGAGCTTGGGCCGCCGAGGGCCTGCTAGGCGATCCAGGACGCGCGTCCACAGAACAGTCTGCTGCTCCGCCATATTATGGCCCACGTCAAAAATAGCGTCCGTGGTATCAAGGTCGGTGTATGATCCTGGCTGGCCATCCGTGCCGAAAGATTCTTTGAGTGCCGCGGCGGCAGTCGCAGTACAGAGGCGCGTATTGCCATCCATATGCGGCGTCCCCAAGCCTGCTTTGCCGATGACGGCGAGCGTGTAATATTCCTCGAGAAATAACTGTCCGCTTGTGTAAAAGCCGATGGCGCTGCTGGTGTGACGGTCTCTGATGTTTTTGGATTGCGAGACGATGAGATGCATGGCCTCATCCCAACTGGCTTCGATAAACTGGTTTCCGCGCCGGATCAATGGGACTTTTAACCGGTCGGAGCTGTTATTGGCCTCCCACCCATGCAGCCCCTTGGGGCCCAAACGCCCGTGGTTCACACGATCCTCAGAGCGGCCGCGGACGCCCACGATCTTACCGTCCTTCACGGCAATATCGAGACCGCAGCCGTTCGAACAGAGGACACATGCGGATTGGACCCATCGGTCAGGCGTCTCTACAGTCCGTTCGTCTATACGTATGGGCCAGCCCCGATGATAGGGTGTACGCGGTCCCCAGATATCCGCAATGCTGTCACGCGTTTCAGCCATCAATCGATTTCCTATGCTTTCTTATAGTCTCGAGCCCACGCTCGTTAAGATAGGCTAAGGTAAGTCTAAGTATTCACAGGCCGATTCATTATCGGTCCTTCTCCTGAAATCATGTGAAGGTTTGAGACTTTCCCTCTCAGGTCATTTCCTACATGTGGTGTGCGCTGCGAAATCTGCCTTCATTCGACTGCTTCTCCCAATTAAGTAGGATTCTGCGAGGGTAAATGCCTTGACGGGGGCCTACCGGTACGAGTATGGTGGAGCATGACGTACTGAGCTTCGCCGACTTTCCAGTCCCTCGCGCAGTTTTGGATGACGTCTGCGCGTCTGATTCCCAGTCTTCGCCGCTTCCTACGCCAGTTTCCTTCTTTAGCAGATCTTTATTCCTTCGGTCGTTGCATCCTGGCGAATGATGTCCTGTAGAAAAGGTATCCCGCCTTACGCGGGTCCCCACCAGAAGGGATGAGGGTATGAAGTGCATTCGCTGTCAGGGGCTTATGATCTCGACCACGCTTGAAGATGCGAGCGGTTCTTCCTGCGCCTCCAACGCATGGCAATGCTTGTTGTGCGGTGACGTCGTCGATTCGTGCATTGCAGATAATCGCAAGCGCCATCGCGAACCGCGTCGATTTGAACCGCGATTACAAGGTCACGTGAATCGCGTGGCGTAATCAGTGGGATTTCCTGTTCATTCGGACGCCATGATGACCCAGGATCGTTCAGTTCGCGATGATCGCTCATATCTCTAGAAGATCGAAGTCAGCCCCCTAATCTTATCCGAGGAGGACATATGGACAAGCCCGTCAAAAAAATCGTCATTAACACCTGTCATGGTGGATTTAGTCTCAGTCACAAAGCCTTTCTACGATTGCGAGACTTAGGTCAACACGACGCCTTACAGGAGCATGACATCGCCAGTTACTGGCCCGCTGGGTCACTTCCCGATGAGGCGAGTCTCAACCAGTTCGGCGCACGTATCCCGCGAGACGACCAGAATCTTGTCCTGGTGGTGGAGGAGATGGGTGCGATGGCCAATGGGCACTGCGCCAGCTTAAAAGTGGTCAATATTCCGTCCGACGTGAAATGGCAGATCCAGGCACGTCATGGGATCGAACTGATCAGCGAAAATCACCGGACTTGGAACTGAGCAACCGACGAATGCCCATTATGCAAAGAGTGAGAGTTGTAGCGGCATACTGGGCTGACTGCTGACTGATTTACAGGAAGGACAATCATCTTGAGAACAACGCAACTAGTCGCCGCGGTTATCGTACTGTCTCTGATCGGCGCGCCATCTCTCTCGTTTGCAAAAGCGAGGGGAGGGTCCGGAGGCTACACCAGCGGGTCAAGAGGGAGTGGTACGTCGGGAAGCATGGGAAGTCGCGGATCGCGCACTCATGATGATAACGGATCTCGTCCGATTGAGCGGACGATGACTCCGAATAACTCGACGACCCCTTCGCAACCAGCGCCCTCGCGTTCGACTGCGGCTCCATCGACGCAACCCTCCCCAGTTGCGCAGCCGTCTTTCATACAGCGACATCCCTTGCTGGCTGGAATTGCGGGCGGTCTTGCCGGGTCATGGATTGGGCATATGCTGTTTGGTGCAACCGACAGCTCGGCCCGCACCACCGATTCGGAAGCACGCGAGAGTGAGAGTGCGACAGGAGTCTTTGGTTCTCCCGGCTTGATTTTCCTTCTGATGCTGTTGGGCGGAGGCGCGCTCTATTATTTTATGAAAGTGCGTCGGACGACTCAGCCTGACTTTTCGGGAATCACACGAAGAGCGGTTCTCGACTCTTCCGAAGTGCCAGTTAGCATGGGCCTCCCGACGAAGGGGCTTGAGCCAAGTGTGACGTCGCATGATGCGACTGCCTTCAAGCAAATATTGGGGGACGTGCAAGCTTCCTGGAGTCAGGGAGACCTGGCCGCGTTACGACGATTGGTGACGCCAGAAATGTTGCACTATTTCAGCACGGGCTTGAGCGAAAATGCGAGCAAAGAAGTGACGAATCACGTGGAAGATCTGTATGTCGTCAAGGCGGACGTCCGTGAGACATGGACGGAGGAGGCCACCGAGTATGCCACGGTCTCTCTGCAATGGTCGGCCCGCGATTACACGGTCTCTCTTGCTAAACAAAAAGGGGAGGCGGGCTATGTCGTCGACGGAGATGAGCATGCCCCACAGGAGACCACAGAAACCTGGACCTTCATGCGACATCAGCACGGCAAATGGTTGCTGTCC
>Ga0207691_10004295_pt1 | contig 13844 bp, 11 predicted proteins | sample KBSM13metaG_FD_184327 | JGI IMG/M metagenome (GOLD analysis project Ga0207691, IMG submission 184327) | Miscanthus rhizosphere microbial communities from Kellogg Biological Station, Michigan, USA - KBS M1-3 metaG (SPAdes) (version 2) | ecosystem: Host-associated > Plants > Roots > Rhizosphere >... | reverse complement strand
CTAATGGACGAGACCTTTCATCTCACACCGCTCGACGTGCGACGCTATGACTTCGGCAAAGCGCTGCGCGGCTACAATCCCGAACGGGTCGAGCAGTTTCGCGATCAGGTGGTCGAGGAGCTGGAGCGTCTCACGCGCCAGGCTCAGGACTTCGAGCAGAAGGCGAAGGGATTCCACGAGCAGCTTCGCGCATTCCGCGAGCGCGACAAGGCGTTGAACGACGCGCTCGTCAGCGCGCAGCAGCTCCGCAACGAGATCCGCGAGTCGTCGGAGCGGGAAGCGGCGCTGATCATCCGCGAAGCGCGCTCGGAGGCCGAGCGAGAGATCGACGGCGCCAAGAACGAGATCCGAAAGCTCGAGACACAGCTCGCCGAGCTCGATCGCGCGCGACGCAACCATCTCGCGCAGGTGCGGGTGATCGTCGAGCGGCATCTGGCTGAGGTCACGGCGGCGGAGAATGCACCCGGCCCGCAGTTCCCGGTCATGCCGCGCGTGAGCAGCCTCGTCGCAGACGACGCATCGCACGAGACGGTCGGCTCGGTGGAGCGCGAATGACGTCGTCGGTGAAAAGCAGGTCCCTCGACTTCGCTCGGGACGACGACAGTAGTGCGTCCTTCGCGAGCGCGCACACGCTGGAGGCCGTTCAGGCCGCAGCGGATTCCGTGCGCTCGGTCTTCGGCGCGGCGCCGGACGTGGCGATCGTGCTCGGAACCGGTCTGGGTGGTCTGGCACGTGAGATCGACGTGAAGGTATCGATCTCGTATGCGGACATTCCGGGCTTTCCACTCTCGACGGTGGAGAGCCACGCTGGTCGTTTGCTCTGCGGCACGCTGGCGGGCAAGACGGTCGTGGCGATGCAGGGCCGCTTTCACCGGTACGAAGGCTACACGCTGCAGCAGGCGACTTTTCCTGTGCGCGTGCTGAAGGCGCTCGGTGCATCGACGCTCATCGTCTCGAACGCCTGCGGCGGGATGCATCCGCTCTGGGCGCCCGGTGACCTGATGTTGATCGCCGACCACATCAACTTCCTCGGCGACAATCCACTCATCGGTGCAAACGACGAGCGGCTTGGCGCTCGCTTTCCCGACATGTCGGCGCCGTATGATGCGGCGCTGCGAGAGATCGCGCGCGACGTGGCGAGCGAACGGAAGATCACGCTGCGCGAAGGCGTGTACGTCGCCGTTCAGGGACCGAACCTCGAGACGCGCGCCGAGTATCGGATGCTGCGTGCGCTGGGCGCTGATGTCGTCGGTATGAGCACCGTACCCGAGGTGATCGTTGCGGTGCACGGCGGCATGCGTGTGCTCGGTCTCTCGATCATCACCGATCAGTGCCTGCCCGATGCGCTCGAGCCAGCGGAGTTGTCGACGATCATTGCAAACGCCGAACGTGCGGAGCCGCAGCTGACGGCGCTCGTCCGCGGTGTGCTGGAGCGGCTGTGAGTGTATCCGACGTGACGGAACCGCGCTTTGGACTGGTGCCGGCCGACCAGCCGGCGAACGAATTGGAGGAAGCGCTGCTCACGCTGTGGCGTGAGGAGCGCCTGTTCGAGCGCACGCTGGAGTCGCGCGAAGGCGCGCCGAGCTTCGTGTTCTACGAAGGACCGCCCACGGCCAATGGCCAGCCGGGCATCCATCACGTGTTCGCTCGGACGATCAAGGACCTCTTCTGCCGTCATCGCGCGATGAAGGGCTATCGCGTCGAGCGGAAGGCGGGTTGGGACACGCACGGTCTGCCGGTAGAGATCGAAGTCGAGAAGAAGCTCGGCCTCACAGGTAAGCCGGACATCGAGAAGCTCGGAGTGGCCGAGTTCAACCGGCTGTGCCGCGACAGCGTGTTCACGTATCGCAGCGAGTGGGAGAAGCTCAGCGAGCGGATCGGCTACTGGCTGGACTACGAGCGTCCGTACGTGACCTACACGAACGACTACGTCGAGAGTGTGTGGTGGTCGCTCGCGGCGCTGCACAAGAAGGGACTACTGTACCGCGGCCACAAGATCCTGCCGTACTGTGCGCGTTGCGGAACGTCGCTGTCGAGCCACGAGCTGGCGCAGGGCTATCAGGAAGACACTGATCCGAGCGTCTACATCGCGCTCGATCTCGGGATGGTCGGCGGCGAAGTGGTCGACGACGCGGCGGACATGCCTGGCCGCACGGCACGTCGCATTCTCGTGTGGACGACGACGCCGTGGACGCTCGTGTCGAACACCGCGCTTGCGGTGCATCCGGAGCTCACCTACGTCGAGCTGCGGAAGACGGACAGCGCCGACACGCGCACGATCATCATGGCGGAATCGCGCGCGTCGGTGGTGCTTGGCGACGACTACACGAAGCGGTGGACGCACGTGGGCACGCTGACGGGCGCGGAGCTCGTCGGTGCGCGCTATCGCCGTCCGATCGACTGGCTGCCATATCCCGAAGGCACCAATCACGAGATCATCATCGGCGAGAGTTTCGTCAGCGCGGATGATGGGTCGGGCGTGGTGCACATGTCGCCTGCGTTCGGCGCGGATGACTACGCGGCGGGACGTCGGCACAATCTGGCGTTCCTGCTGCCGGTGAACGCGCGCGGTGAGTTTCCGGCGGACCTTCCGCTCGTCGGCGGGAAGTTCGTCAAGGACGCCGATCCCGAACTGATCGAAGAGCTCAAGCGGCGCGGCGTGCTGTGGAAGGCGGGGACGCTCGTCCACCAATATCCGCACTGCTGGCGTTGCCAGACGCCGCTGCTGTACTACGCGCGCAACTCGTGGTTCATCCAGACCTCGTCGTACAAGGACGAGATGATGGCGCGCAACCAGCAGGTCAATTGGAATCCCACCGACATGGGTACGGGCCGCTTCGGCGAGTGGCTCGCGAACAACATCGACTGGGCTGTGTCGCGCGATCGCTACTGGGGAACGCCGCTGCCGGTGTGGGTGTGCGACAGGAGTGCGGAGCATCTCGACGTGATCGGCAGCTTCGCCGATCTCGCCAAACGAGCCGGTGTGGAATTCGGCGCCGATTTCGATCCGCACAAGCCGTTCATCGATGCGTACTCGTGGCCGTGCACTGCGGCGGGATGCGACGGACACATGAGCCGCACGCCCGAAGTCATCGACGCGTGGTACGACTCGGGTTCCATGCCGTTCGCGCAGTGGCACTATCCCTTCGAGAATCGCGAGATCGTCGCACAGCAGTATCCCGCCGATTTCATCGCGGAGGGACAGGACCAGACGCGTGGATGGTTCTACTCGCTGCTCGCGATCGCCAGTGGGCTCGGTGACGAGCTGCCGAACAACGGGCCGGGCAAGGCTGCACCGTATCGCGCCGTGATGGTCAACGGCATCGTGCTCGATGCGGAAGGGAAGAAGATGTCGAAGAGCCGCGGCAATGCCGTCGAGCCGTTCGGCGTGATCGAACGGCACGGTGTGGATGCCGTGCGCCTCTTCCTCGTGAGCAGCAGCAAGGTGTGGGAGGAGCGTCGCTTCGACGAAGCGGTGATCCGCCAGGGTGCCGGGCGCTTCCTGCGCACGCTCAAGAACATCTACAGCGGCATGTTCGCGACGTACGCGAACTTCGGCTGGTCGCCGAGCGATGTGGACCCGGCGGTGGAAGATCGGCCGGTGATGGACCGATGGATCCTATCGCGCCTCGCGACGGTGGAGCAGCGCGCCGATCGCTTCATGATGGACTACGATCCGTTCGCGGCGTCGCGCGTGGTGATGGAATTCGTCGACGACGATCTCGCGAACTGGTACGTGCGGCAGTCGCGTGCGCGGTTCTGGGCGCCGAACAACGAGTTCAACGACGACACCAACGCGGCGTTCGCTACGCTGCACGAGGTGCTGGTGGTCGTGTGCCGGTTGCTCGCGCCATTCGCCCCATACGTGACCGATCAGTTGCACCGCGAGCTGACGGGAAGTTCGGTGCACCTCGCGTCATACGTCCGGGCGGATGCGCCCGCGCCGAATGCAGGACTCGAGCGGCTGATGTCGAGCGTGCGCACGCTGGCGACGCTCGGCCGCGCGGCGCGCGAGCAGGCGAAGATCAACGTGCGCCAGCCGCTGTCGCGCATGGTGTGCGTTGCACCGCAGGTGACCGACGACGAGCTGCGCGCATTGCTCCCCGTGTTGGCGACGGAGCTCAACATCAAGCAGATCGAGATCGCGACGAGCGGCGATGCGCTGGTGACTCTCGAGGCGAAGCCGAACTTCCGCGCACTGGGCAAGAAGTTCGGGAAAAAGACGCCGTTGGCGGCGGACGCCGTGGCCAGCTTTTCCAGCGCGCAGCTGCGGGAGTTTCTCAACGGCGAGGAACTCGTCGTAACAGTCGAGGGCGACACGCGAGCTCTCGATGTGGACGATCTGACAATAGTGCGGCGGGCGTCTGGCGACCTCATTGTGGAGGAGGAGCACGGATTCTTCGCCGCAATCGATCCCACGATCACTCCCGAGCTCAAGGCAGAGGGATTGGCACGCGAGATCATCAGCAGGGTACAGCGTATGCGAAAGGATGCGGGTCTCGCGGTGAGTGACCGCATCAAGCTCTCCATCGGTGGAGATGCGCTAGTGTTAGAGGCCGCTGGGGCGCATCGAGACTGGATCGCCGACGAGGTGTTGGCCACGGAAGTGGCGGTCGGCGAAGGACTGAAGGAACCCGTGCAAATGCTGGCGAGGCAGCAAGTGGATCTCGACGGGATTCACGCAGACCTTGCCCTTACCAAGGACGAGTAGCACATGGCCACGTCAGAGACCACGAAGGCGGTGAAGCCGAAGGCGATGCCCAAGAAGCAGCTGCAGCACTTCGAGAAGCGGTTGCTCGAAGAGCGGAAGCGTGTGCTGAAGGAACTCGGGCACTACGACGAGGCATTCGGCGCTACCTCGCAGGAGTCCGACGGCGATCTCAGCAGCTATTCCTTCCACATGGCGGACCAGGGCACGGACGCCATGGAGCGCGAAAAGGCATTCCTTTTCGCCAGTCAGGAAGGCCGATTCCTCTGGCACATCGACGAAGCGCTGCGCCGGCTGTATCGCTCGCCCGAGACGTTCGGGAAGTGCCACAACTGCGGCAAGGAGATCGCCTACGAGCGTCTCGACGCCCTGCCGCACGCCCGCTTCTGCATCGAATGCAAGCAGCGCGAGGAAGATGCAAAGTCGAAGTAAGAGCGCGCTGTTCTGGCCGGTGCTCGCCTTCGTCGCCGCGATTGATGTGGTGACGAAGGGGTTCGCCGAGCGAGCGCTGGCGCCGCAACGGATTCCGCACGAGGTCTACGGCGACTACCTGCGGTTCACCCTCGTCTACAATCCGGGTGCCGCATTCGGGCTGCATCTCGGTGAACAGTCGCGGTGGATCTTCACCGTGCTGACGATCGTCGCGCTCGGCATTCTCGGCCGGCTCTTCCTGGCGACGAGGCGTGGCGACACGCCTCGCACGCTGGCGCTCGCCCTGGTCTGCGCGGGTGCGCTCGGCAACCTGTTGGACCGGTTGCGCTCCGATCTTGGCGTGGTGGATTTTCTCGACGTGGGCTTCGGCGACGCGCGCTGGCCGACGTTCAATGTCGCGGACATGGCCGTGAGCATCGGCGCCGTGTTGCTCGCATGGGTGCTCTGGCAGGAAGATCGAGTCGCCGCGATGCAGGAGAACGAGAGCAGGGCACTGGCACCAGCCGCCGCGAGTCCCGCGGTGGAGCAAGGAGATCTCGTCTGACCACTTCACTGGCTCCACGAACCAGCGCGCGCCTCTTCTGGACGACGGCCGGCGCTGTGGTCCTCGCCGATCTCGCCTCGAAGCTGCTGGCCGAACGCTACCTCGCGCCGCGGTACGTGCCGCATCGCATCATCGGCGAGTGGGTGCGTTTCACGCTCGCCTACAATCCGGGCGCGGCGTTCAGCATGTCGCTCGGGTCGTATTCGCGGTTCATCTTCGGCGGCTTCGCCATCATCGCGCTCGTCGTGCTGTGGCGGCTCTACAAGATGACGGGCACCGGCTCGCGCGCCGGCGACCAGACACGCATCGTCGCGCTCGCCCTTGCCTGGGGAGGCGCGGCCGGCAACCTGATCGACCGCTTCCGTTCGCCCCAGGGTGTCGTGGACTTCATCGACATCGGCTACGGCAACGTGCGGTTTTGGACGTTCAACGTGGCTGACTCCGCGGTCACCATCGGGGCGCTCATCCTCGCATGGTCGCTGTCGCGTGAGGATTCCGACCAGCGGGCCGCAGCTGCCGCGCGCGCGGAGCCGGCTCCGGTGCCGGAGACGACGGGCCCAGTTCTCGAGCGTAGCGAAGGACCAGACGCGTGAGTGACGCCGGCGCCGGCAAGAGCGGCGCGCGGCACGAGCTCGTCGCTCCAGCCGACGCGCCCAGGCTCGACCTCTTCGTCGCTTCGGCGCTCGACCTCTCACGCACCCAGTCCGCCACGCTGATCGCCAATGGGCAGGTCTCCGTGAACGGACGAGCCGAGCGCGCCAGCTACCGCCCGGTGGAGGGAGAGCGTGTGGTGGTGGAGATCGCGCCGCCCACATCCCGCCCGGTGATCGCCGAGGAGATCCCGCTCATCGTGGCCTACGAGGATGACGAGGTGCTCGTCGTCGACAAGCCCGCGGGGATGGTGGTGCATCCAGCGCCCGGCAACTGGAGCGGCACGCTGGTGAACGCGCTCAAGGGGCGTGGCGGGGCGCTGTCCGACCTGGGTGGAGAGGATCGCGAGGGGATCGTCCACCGTCTCGACAAGGAGACGTCGGGGCTGTTGTTGGTCGCCAAGACGGACCGCGCGCATCGTCTGCTCGGTGCGGCGATGGCGCGTCGGGAGATCGTCCGGCGCTATGCGGCGCTGAGCTGGGGACACCTCGACAGCGACGCGGTGACGGTCGAAAAGCCGATCGCGCGAGATCCGCGAGACCGAAAGCGTATGGCAATCGTCAGTACGGGGCGGGCGGCACGAACGGACTTCGTGCGGCTCGCGCGGTTCGATTCCACAGACCTGCTGCGCGCGCACCTGCACACCGGACGCACGCATCAGATTCGCGTGCATCTATCATCGATCGGCCATCCGGTCGTTGGGGACGACACCTATGGAGGCGGCGGAGGCAGGAAGCTCGTGTCGCTTCCGAACAAACGGCATTTCCTGCACGCGGCATGGCTTCGTTTTCGACATCCCGCGAGCGGCGAGATGGTGGAGCTTCGCAGCATGTTGCCGCCCGATCTTGTGCAGTCGGTAGTGAGTGCAGCGGGACCAGACGTAGTCTTTGGCGACACCGATCCACTGGAGTATTTTGGCTTTTTCAGGGACGACAGCTGACGCGATCTCTGCGGCACGGACGCTACTGTTCCGTGTGGCGGACCGCGTTTATGGATGTGATATCGAAGCCGTCCGGGAGATCATTCCCTATCGACGCGCCACGCGGCTGCCAGGAGCGCCGAGGTACGTCCAGGGGCTGATCAACCTTCGGGGGACGATCGTCACGGTGCTCGACCTTGGTCAGCGACTCGAGGCGGATCGTGCGCCAGTGCGAGAGGGATCGATCATCCTCGCGACGCACGGAACGCGTGTCGTCGGGGTGGCCGTGGACGAGGTGATGGACGTACAAGCAATAGCAGAAGAGCCGATCGGCACAGCCGGGGACGATGCGCCCCGGGGTCTCGTGCGCGGACTCGGCCACCTGGACGACGGCGTCGTCATCCTGGTGAACATTCACGCGCTAGTCACGCAGGTCCTGCTCTAAGGGGGCAACGAGTGAGTCATACAGTTCTCATCTGTGACGACGCGATCTTCATGCGGACGATGGTTGGTGACATCCTCCAGCAGGCTGGGTTCGAGATCGTCGGTGAAGCGGAGACGGGTGTGCAGGCGGTGGAGAAGTACAAGCAGCTTCGTCCCGACCTCGTGACGATGGACATCGTCATGCCCGACATGGGCGGTATCGACGCCGTTCGCGAGATCTGCAAGTTCGATCCGGGCGCCAAGGTGCTGATGTGCAGCGCCATGGGACAGCAGGCGCTCGTCGTCGAGGCGATCCAGGCGGGAGCGAAGGACTTCGTGGTGAAGCCGTTTCAGCCGAGTCGCGTGCTGGAAGCGGTTCAGCGCGTTTTGGGGTGAGCCGAAAGGCGCGCGTAGCCAGCGCCGCTCAACATGGATAGCACCCAGTACGCCGAGCTCTTTCTCACCGAGAGCCGTGAGCACGTGTCTGCCATCAACCACTCGCTGCTCGAACTCGAGCGCGGGGCGGGGGGAAACGAGCCCGTAGGGGCGATCTTCCGGTCCGTGCACACGATCAAGGGCATGAGTGCGACGATGGGCTATACCGCCGTCGCCACGCTGTCGCACGAACTGGAGACGCTGCTCGATGGCGTCCGTCGCGGCGTGCGCGGCGTGGACGCGACGCTCATGGAGTTGCTCTTCCAGGCCGCCGACGTACTCGAGAATGCGATCGAGGGCGCCGTGCAGGGCAGGCTCGACGCACACGACGTGGGACCAATCGTCGCTCGGCTGCGTGCCGAGGGCGTTCGCGGAGAACAGAAGGCGGCGCGCAGTTCAGCGGCTATGGCGGCGATCGAGTTAGGATGGTCGATTGCCGCGCCGGCCAGCGAGGGCATGCTGGTGCGCGTCCGCCTCGTCGAGGGTACGCCGCTCAAGGCCGTGCGCGCCTTCATCGTCATACAGACGGCGAAGTCGCTCGGCGAGGTGACGGGAATTTCCCCCGCGCTCGACGCGATTCAGGCGGACGACTTCGACCACGAATTCGCGCTGCGACTGATGACCACGCGTGCGGCCGGGGAAGTCGAAGAGGCGCTGCGCAAAGCAGGCGACGTCGACGAGATCCGTGTCGGCGAGGATGTAACGCCGAGCGCCATGCCGAGGCAGACGATGGAGTTCAACGTCGCCGAGTTGGCAGGGTTGATGGATGACGGGCCTGTGGCCGTTGCTGCACCAGCGACGCAGACGGGAGTCCGGCAGCAGCGCAGCGTCCGCATCGACCTGCGCCGCCTCGACAACCTCATGAATCTGATCGGTGAGCTCGTGATCACGCGCGGCCGGCTGAACCAGATCGCGGGGACCAGCAACGATCCGGCGTTGGTGGAGACGGTCGGTCAGGCGTCGCGGCTCGTGGCGGATCTCCAGGACGAGATCATGACGAGCCGGATGGTGCCCGTGTGGCAGGTGTTCGATCGCTTTCCTCGACTCGTGCGCGACGCGGCCCGGTCGGTGGAGAAGGAGGTGGTGTTCGCGATCGAAGGAAAGGAGGTCGAGCTCGACCGGTCGATGCTGGAGGAAGTGGGCGATCCGATCGTCCACCTGCTGCGCAATGCCGTGGACCATGGCATCGAGCGACCGGCCGAGCGCATCGCCAAAGGCAAGCCGGCGGCGGGACGACTGACGTTGAGTGCACTGCGCGACCGTTCCGCCGTGGCGATCAAGGTGAGCGACGACGGACGTGGCATCGATCGCGCGCGAGTGCTGGCGCGCGCACAAGAGCATGGCCTCATCGATCCCGCGAAGACCGAACTGTCGGACGACGAGCTGGTAAAGCTCATTGCGCGCGCCGGTTTCTCCACTGCGGAGAAGGTGACCGATCTCTCGGGCCGCGGCGTCGGAGTCGATGCCGTCTACAATCGCGTGCGTGCGCTCGGCGGGTCGGTCGACATCCGCAGCGTGCAGGACGAAGGCACTACGGTGACGCTTCGCTTGCCGCTGACGCTGGCGATCGTGCGCGCACTGCTGGCGCGCATCGGTGACGAGACCTACGCCGTGCCCATGACGCACGTGAGCGAGACGGTGGAACTTCGTCCCGCGATCGTGCGCTCGTTGCAGGGACGTGAAGTGTTGATGTTGCGCGAGGAAGTGCTGCCGCTGGTGCGGTTGCGGCAGATCGTCGAATTTTCCGGCGAGCCGCCGCGCGGATTGGAGCAGGTGATCGTCATCGAACTGGCAGAGCGCCGCGCGGCGCTCGTGGTGGATGCGCTCATCGGACAGCAGGAAATCGTCGTCAAGCAGTTCGACGGCGTGCAGGATGCCCGCTCATTGTTCGGCGGAGCAACGATTCTCGGCGACGGGGCCCCGGCGCTGATCTTGGACGTGAGCAGCCTCCTTTAACTGAATTCGATATGGAAGACATTCGCTCGCTGAAGGCGCTGCAGCTCGACGCACTACGCGAAGTCGCGAACATCGGGGCCGGCCACGCCGCGACCGCGCTGTCGCAGATGATCAACAGCACCATCATGATCAGCGTGCCGACGATCAACGTCTCGCGTCTCGAGGAAGTGCCACCCCAGATCTCCGAGCCGGAAGAGCCGGTGGCGGCGGTGCTCATGCACATGATGGGCGACCTCACGGGACGCACGCTGCTCGTCTTCCCGAAGCCGACAGCCACGCGCCTCGCGGAGCTGATGCTGCGTCGTCCAGCTGGTTCGAGCCCGGAGCTCGGCGAGATGGAGCAGTCGGCGATCAAGGAAGCCGGCAACATCCTCAGCAGCGCCTACATGAACGCACTGAGCGATTTCATGGGGATGATGTTGTTGCCGTCGCCGCCACAGCTGGCCATCGACATGAGCTCAGCGGTGCTCACGACGGCGTATCTCCAGTTCGGGACGGACAAGGATTACGTGTTCTGCGTGGAGAGCGAGTTCTTCATGCACGACGTGGGTGAGAAGCTGCGTGGCTTCTTCCTGCTGCTGCCGGATCCCGCCTCGCTTCAGGCGATTCTTCGCGCGGTTCGCGTCGCGTAATCACCGACTCGATGTCCTCCACCACCCTGACTTCGGAACGCGATCGCGATGTGTTGCGCTCGTTCGCCCGGCGGATCGATCCGTCGGACGCCGGCGCGCACAACAATCTCGGCGTTCTGTATTACAACAAGGGGTTGTACGAGGAGGCGGTGAGCGCGTTCATGCGCGCGCTGGAGCTCGACGCAAAGATGCAGGTTGCCCAACGCAACCTGGAGATCGCGTATTTCAACACCGGCTACTACGACAAGAAGATCGGCGAGCTCACGGAGCGGCTGCGCGCGAAGCCCGACGATCGCGACGCACGCTGGGAGCTCGGTCGTACGCACGCTTTGCTCAGCCAGACGCCGGAAGCAGTCGCCGCATTCACGGAGCTGCTCAGCTACTTCCCCACCGACATCGGTGCGCTCGTGCAGCTCGGCCTCGCCGAGCGGACGAACGGTGATCTCGACAAGGCGCTCGGCTATCTCGAGCGCGCGCTGGCCGTGGACCCATCGAGCTCGGTGGTGAACTTCTACATCGGCGAAGTGCTGTACAACCGCGGTGTGAACGAGGGCGCGCTTGCCGCGCTGCGCCGCGCCGTCGAGCTCAATCCGCAGAATCCGGACGCGGCATACCTGATGGGCTTCGTGCTGGGCGACATGGGCCTGCACGAAGAGGCGAAGGAAGTGACGCGCCGCGCAATCCAGCTCAACCCCACGCTGTCGCGCGCGCAGGCGAACCTCGCGATCGACCAGCGTCGTGTCGAGCGCGTGTCGGAGCCAACGCCGACGCGCTCCTCTGCGCGCGTTACGCAGCAGATGGAAGTGCACGCCGAAGGACAGCTCGCCCAGTTCAACCTCGGCCTCGCCTTCCGGCAGAAGGGTTACTACGGCGAAGCGCTGCGCGAATACGCGAAGGCGCTCGATCGCGGTGAGGATCGTCCGCTCGTACTACAGGCGATGGCGGAGGTGCACCTGCTGCGCCGCGAGCCGAAGCTGGCCGTCGCGCTGTACGACGAACTGCTCGCCGCCGCTCCGATCAGCCCAAAGCTCTGGAACGAGCGAGGCGTCGCGCTGCACCAGGATGGCAACTTCGCCGAGGCGGAGGACAGCTACCGGCGTGCCATTCAGTCGGAGCCCGGCTACGCGCTGGCGCACAACAACCTTGGCGTCGCCATCTATCATGGCGGCCACTTCGACGCGGCGATCGAATCGTTCCGCGAGGCGCTGCGCTGCCAGCCGACGTTCACCAAGGCGCGGCTCAACCTCGCGCTGCTCCTCAGCAAGGGGAAGCGGTTCCAGCTCGCGCTCGAGGCGTATCGCAGCGTGCTGCTCGAGGTGCCGGAGGACGATGCGGCGTGGAATGGAATCGGTCTCGTGCTCTCGGAGCTCCGCCGGTTCGAAGACGCCCGCAACGCCTTCGCTCGCGCGGTGCAGTCGAAACCGGATTCGGCGGAAGCGCATTACAACTTGAGCTTCACGCTGTCGAACATCGGCGATTTCGAGGGAGCGCTGCGCGAAACGAAGCGCGCGTTGGAGCTCGATCCGTATTACGTCGCGCAGAAGTTCGAGCTGGCGATCGACCTGGAATACGAAGATCCCGATCTCTCGATCAAGCCGGATCTCGGTGCCGTCGAGCGTCTTGACGACAGCGTCGAGGACTTCGCGTTCGATTCGGCGGTGCTCGACTCGCTGTTCACCGAGCTGGCGCCGGCACCGGTGCCCGACTCGCGACTCGCGCCCGCGGCGCAGGACGGGCGGGATCCGTATGCGATGGCCGCCGACTATCTCGGGATGGGGCTCGTCGATCGCGCGGCCGCCGAGGTGAGTCGCGCGCTGTCGCGCGGTGCGCCGCAGGCGGAAGGCTACACGCTGCTCGGCGACATCTATGCGAGGCAGGGCCTCCACGGCGAAGCGATCGAGCGGTTCCGCGAAGCGCGACGCGAGACGCCCGATGCGCTGCGTCCACAGATCGGAGAGGCGTGGTCGCTGCTGGCGATGGGACGCGCGCGCGAAGCCCGACCGATTGCCGAGCAGCTCGTGGAGTCCAACCCGGCGTCGGTGGACACGATGATGCTCGTCGCCGCGGCGCGCGCGAACACGGGCGATCCGGCCGCTGCGCTGGCGGCGCTCGACCAGGCACGCACGCTCGCGCCGCAGCGACCAGACGTCCACCAGCAAATCGGCGACATCGCGCGCTCGCTCGGCGACAACGAAGGTGCGATCCTGGCGTATCGTCACGCGCTGGAGCTCGACTCGGAGTTTGCTGTCGTACGCTTTCAACTCGCGCGACTGCTGCGCGCGAAGGGGATGGTGCGCGAGGCGCAGCAGGAGCTGGAGCATGCGCTCGACGCCGTGCCGACGTACGCGGAGGCGACGCTCGAGTTGGCAGCGCTGCGCCGAGCGTCAGGTCACGCCGAGGAGGCACTGGATCAGCTCATCGCGCTGCTGGAACGCGATCCCTATCACTTCGACGCGCTGCTCGCGCTTGGCGAGACGCTGTTCGCGCTGGGGAGGCACGTCGATGCGTCGCACGCCTTCAAGCGGATCCTGCGCTTCGATCCGTCGCACGTCGGTGCGCTGTATTACGACGGCGTGATGCTCAACGAGCAGAAGCGATTCCGCGATGCGATCGACAGGTGGCGTCGTGTCATCGATCTCGAGCCAGCCGGTGACTTCGCGCGACGTGCACGTCGGGATGCGCGCACGGCCGCCGATCTCCAGGCGATCTTCTCCGTCGCCGGGACGGGCTGACGATGGCGATCGAAGGACCACTTCGCGAACTCGGGATTCACGACGTCTTTCAGCTGCTCGACCTGAGCCGGAAGACGGGCGCGCTGCGCGTGACATCGGAATTGCGCAACGACGAGGGCAACGTCCTCTTCGACGGCGGCAAGGTGATCTACGCCAGCATTCGCAGCAATCCCACGTCGATCGAGCGAATCCTGCGACAGGCGGGCAAGATCGGCGACGCCGATCTCACTGCGGCCGCGGCGCTGAACGGCGATTCGAGCATGGGGCTGGGCGATCGACTGGTGATGGCGCGGGTCATCACGCAGCGTGAGCTCGAGCGGCAGCTGCGCATGGCGATCGAGAACGTCGTCTTCGAGCTGATGTCGTGGCGCGAAGGATTCTTCTCCTTCGAGGAGCAGTCCGTCGCCAACGT
>Ga0207691_10004291_pt1 | contig 13846 bp, 14 predicted proteins | sample KBSM13metaG_FD_184327 | JGI IMG/M metagenome (GOLD analysis project Ga0207691, IMG submission 184327) | Miscanthus rhizosphere microbial communities from Kellogg Biological Station, Michigan, USA - KBS M1-3 metaG (SPAdes) (version 2) | ecosystem: Host-associated > Plants > Roots > Rhizosphere >... | reverse complement strand
AGAGGCCCGACCATCTTGTCGGCCGCAACCTGGAACGGGCCCGCCGCCTTCGGATTGGCCGTGGGCCACGCCTTGCCGCCCACGCATCCACTCACCGCGCTACCGCCGGCGCCCGTAGCACCGGCCACACCGGTTGCGCCCGACGTTCCGCCGACCGCACCGCCCGCGCCGCCCCTGCCCGCGCCACCCGTCGTCCCGCCGCCCGAGCTCCCGCCCCGCCCGCCGGTGCCGGCGGTCGACGCTCCACCGGTTCCCGAGCCGCCCGTGACGCCGCCCGTTCCGCCGCCGCCCGCCCCTCCCCGGCCTGCGGTCGATCCGCCGGTCGTCCCACCGGTCGGATCGCCGGTCGTCCCGCCGGTCGGATTGCCGCTCGTCCCAGCGGTCGGACTGCCGGCGGTTCCGCCCGTCGGATTGCCCGTCGTCCCGCCCGTCGTCCCGCCGGTCGGACTGCCGGTCGTCCCGCCGGTCGAGCTGCCGCCGGCTCCGCCCTTCGGGCCTGCGGCCGTCCCGCCGGTCGGATTGCCGCTCGTCCCGCCAGCGCCGGAGGAATCGTTTCCTGAACCGCACGCACCAATCAGGAAAGCGAGACAGATTCCGGCAATCGACCGTCGCGTGTGCCTGCTCATATCTGTCTCTATCCCCCGAACCCTCGTTTCGGATTCATTCGGGACCCACGAGCGCTGGCGACAGCGGAAAAATTTCGCCCACAGGATGCGAAGACGCCGCGTTGCCGGGCCGTGTATGGCAAGCGGAAATGCGCTGTTGCCACGGTCATCGGGGTTCGGCCCTCGCTTGTGCGGGCCTTTGCGTCATTCTCGGCGCGATCGGATGCTCGGGGGGCGCGGCCGGGCGGCCCGATCCGGAGCCGTTCGTCTCCGGCGTTCCTCCTGCCGCCGCCGCTCACTTCACGAGGGGCATCAACCTCGGCAATCGACTGGACGCTCCGAACGAAGGGGACTGGGGAGGCGTCATCGAACCAGAGGACTTCCCGTTCATCGCCCAGCGCGGCTTCGACCACGTCCGGATCCCGATCCGGTTCAGCGGCCATGCCTTGGCCGAGTCCCCGTACACCATCGACGCCGCCTTCTTCAGCCGGGTCGACACGGTCCTGGATCAGGCGGCCGCCGCGAAGCTCGCCGTCGTCGTGGACATGCACTCTTATGACGAGCTCGCATCAGACGCCGCCGGGCAGCGCGATCGCTTCGTGGCGCTCTGGACGCAGATTGCGGCGCGCTACGAGACTCGCCCGGACACCGTCGCGTTCGAGCTGCTCAACGAACCTTACAGCCAGCTCGACACCACCTGGAACGACGTCATGCTGCCCGCGATACAGACGATCCGCGCGACCAACCCGCGGCGCTTGCTGATCGTCGACTCGGTCTTCTGGGCCGATCCGACCAAGCTCTCGACGCTGACGCTTCCCGACGACGCGAACATCATGGCGGCGATCCACCTCTACGAGCCGAAGCTGTTCACGTTTCAAGGGCAGGACTGGATCGGAGCAGCTTTTCTGACGACCGGCGTGATCTTTCCCGGTCCGCCGACGACGCCGATCGAGCCAGTCCAGGCCGCCAAGGACGCCACCTGGGCCAACCAGTGGTTCATCGACTACAACACGAAGCCCGCCGCCACCAATCCTTCCGGGCCCGCCACGGTCACGGCGCAGATCGCGCTGATCAACGCCTACCGGCAAAGCAAGGGTCGCACCGTCTACAACGGCGAGTGGGGACCGCAGGACGGCGGCGCGCTGGACTCGCGGGTCCGCCTGGTCACCGAGGTCCGCCAGCAGTGCGAAAGTGCCGGCATCGGGTGGGCGATCTGGGAAGACCCCGAGAACATGAACCTCTTCGACGCGCGCGCGGGCACGTGGCTGACCGAGATCGTCGACGCGCTGTTGCCGCCGTAGCAACGTCAGTTCGATTCGTCGCTGTCGAGTCTCGGCGCGCTGCCGATGATCGACGGCGACGACTCGCGAAGGCCGGCTTGCAGCTTGCTCACGACCTCCCGCACCGTCGGTTCGGGTAGCCACATCGATATCGCACCGACCGAAAGAATCATTCCGGCCCGGTGAGGGCAGATATCGACCTGCACGTGATCAAATTCGCCGCTCGTTTGTTCGCGCTTTGCCATGACGCTCCAATCGTCGGTCCCGTGTATCAGGTTCCCTGAAACACTACCCGATCGGGCTGCCCGCGGGAAGAGGTTCCGCATCCGAGCCGCCGGCGCGATCGGCTTTGCGATCGCGGGTTCAGCGCCGATTGCGGTCTCGGCGGTTCCGTCGCTTGGCCGTCAGCATGCCCAGCGCAGCCAGCAGCAGACCGGGCGCCAGCGCGCCGTCGCGCGACGCAGAGGCCAGCGCACAGCTGCAGCCCGCAGCCCCGTCCTCGCCCGGAATGGACCCGCCGCCGCCGGTGCCGCTGCCGCCGGCAACGCCGCTGGACGACGAGCCACCGCTCGTACCCGAAGCCCCGGCGGATGCCGAGCCCCCGCCTCCACCACGACCGCCGGAGGCCGAGCTGCCGCTGCCGCCGCCGGTTGCAGACGTGCCGCCCTCGCCGCCCGTCGCCGTCGCTCCGCCCGTCGCGCCGCCGCCGGTGGTACCGCCGCTCGCGCCGCCGGCGGCGCCCGCGCTGCCACCCGTCGCGCCCGTGCTGCCACCACGGCCCGCGCCGCCGCTGGTGCCCGCGCCGCCGCTGGTGCCCGCGCCGCCGGTGGTGCCGCCGCGTCCGGCCGCGCCGGTGGTGCCGCCCGCTCCCGTCGTGCCGCCGCGCCCGCCGGCGCTGCCCGCGCTGCCGCCCGCTCCCGTCGTGCCGCCCGCGCCGGTGCTGCCGCCGGTTCCGCCGGCGCCGGTGGTGCCGAAATCAGCGTCGAACGCGACACCGTCGAACGGCACCACGATCACCTTGCTACCGTGGTTCGAACCGGCCGGTATCTGATTGTCCTTGTCGACGTCGGCGACGGCCCACGTGATGTGCGTCGGGTGGCCATTCTCGAGGACCACGCCGGGCCGCTCCATCTTGTACCACTGGCTGCAGGTGCTGCTTCCCTCGTAGCAGAAGATCTTCGCGTAATCCCGCGGAGACCAACCGTACCCGTTGTCCTTCCAGTTCGTGAGACCGTCGGTTGAATAGAGGTGGTAGCCGACGCGATCCTGGGAGCCCGAATAGATGACGTGGTAGGTGCCCGCGCTGTACCAGATGTGCGGATCCTCTTCCCAGCCGTAGGATGGATTGGACACGCCCGGGATCGAGGTCCGCTTCGGGTAGATGCTGTCGACGTCGGGCTGGGGATAGGTCCAGGTCGGCTTCTGCATCCTGTAGGGACCGCACAGGGTGTCCGCGATCGCGATGAACCCGTGGCGCTGCACGATCTCGAACTTTCCGTCGGGGCGCGCCACGAGGCTGACGTTGGAGTCGTAGTGCGTATCGTTGCAAGCGCCGCCCGGAGGGCAGGTCGTGCTGGAGCTGGTCTTGATGCCGTTGGTCTGGATCGAGGCGGTGCATCCGGTCCACGGACCGTCGAGCGAGGTCGCCTTGTAAATGGTGAACGGGACGACCTCGCTGACCACGACCGCGTAGCTTCCGTCCGGCAACTCGAGCGCGGACACGTTGTGCCCCTTGTGCGAGTTGTTGTTGGTGTAGACGTAGCCCTGCCGCATGTAGGGCCCCAGCACGCCCTGGCTGCTGATGGCGTGGTAGGCGTCCGAGTTCGTCCAGCCGGGATTGAACCCCGCCGTGCCCGACCACGTGCTCATGAACATGTGGTACTTGCCGTCCTTGGCTTTGATGATCTGGCCGTCCCAGTAATAGAACTCGGGCGGAACGGCTGCGCCCTTCGCGCTCTCGATTCCGTTGCAGAGGTCGCGCGGCAAAACGCCCGCCACGCCCCACGAGGCCGAGCTGAGCGGCGAGCAGACGATGGGCGCCGGCTTGAGATAGTTCTCGAACGGCTTCGCCTGGGCGACCTGGGCGGCGCTCAGGCCAAAACCCGCCAGCAGGACGGCCGCGGCGATAGAGCGACGCATGGCTGTAGTTGTCGGGACGCGCTTCCCGTTGTCAGGTTCATTGCGACGCTGGATGTCGAAAACGACGCCGGAACGCTTCGACCACGCGCGCCGCGCTCAGTCTCGATCGAGGCTGGCGTGCTGCGTTCCGAGGTCGCCGGTCACGGGCTTGGCGTGCCAGGAGACCTGCGCGGCCTCCTCGGCAGCGACGCAGATTGTCTCGTCCTTTCCCACCAGGATCGTACCCTGGGCGAGATCGACCACGACATCCCGGCGCGCACCGCCACAGTCGGCGGATTTTCCCGGTTCGGTCCGGATGCGATAGAGCGTGAAGGGCGTCCGTCGATCGGCGTTGACGTGCAACAACCGCGCGGGCCCCGCCAGCAACGGCCGTGGCTCCGCGCCCACGCGCGTCGCGCTGCCCCGGTAATCAGGCGGTGGCGCCCAGGTCGCGCAGCTCGATATCCCGATCGCCAATCCCCCCGTCACCCACAGACTCGTCCGTTTCCCCATGACTCCCAGACCTCACGTTGATTTGTTGAATCGCGCAAACAAACGGTATCGGTGGGCACGTCCGGCATCAACGACGTCATCGTCAATTTTGTGTAACTCGCAACCACTCAAGAATTCGGCGCGGCCGCCGAGGTAGGCACAAAGTTTTCGCGCGATAGAAACTCGACGGAAAAACTCGGCGTCGCATCATCGAGGGGAGAGGAGAACGAACGTGGAGACCGGCGACCGTCTGGAACACGACGAGGGTTGGGAGAGGGTCAAGAAGTTGCTCGAGCTGGCGAAGTGCGCGCAGGTGCGGACGCTGTCGCCCGAGCGGCGGCAGCGGATCCGCGACGGGCTGCTGCAGCGGCTGGAGCGGGATCGAATCGAGCGGGCAGAACGGCAGCGAATGCGACGGCGGGTCGCAGGCGCGTTCGTCGCGGGTGCGTCCACGATGCTGCTGGCCGGGTTCCTGGTGAAGCTGGTCAGCGGCAGCGCGCTGCCCTGGATCGGGCCGTCGTCGGCGGAGCTGGCCAGGCACCAGGCCGCCCAGCATTCCGTCGCCGAGTAGCGTCCCTGCTCAGAACTTCGTGAAGAAGTTCCAGGACTCCTGGGGAATCCAGTTGGTGCTGGAGCCGGGATCGTTGTTCTGGTTGGTGTGGCCGCCGTTGAAGGTGCAGATCTTGGTGGGCGCGCCCGTCATGCATCCCGTGAAGTCGACGCAGAGATGGGCGCCGGACGTCCACGTCGGAATCGTCGACGGGACCATGCACCCGTTGTCGGTGCCGTGCTCGATGCCGATGTACTTCGCCCCCTGGGTCGTGCTGCTGCCGTTGATCCAGGGACAGGTCGTGTCGCTCATCCCGGTGGTTTGCATCCAGGCGATCGGCTGGTGAGTCTTGGTCGGTACATAGATGTTGTAGTTGGCCGGCGCGATGCCGACCGCCGCGCGAATGTCCTTCTGGTGATTCACGGAGAGCGAGTAGGTCATCATGCCGCCGAAGCTGAACCCGGTGGCGAAGACGCGCGTCGTGTCGATGCACAGATTTTCTTTCACGTAGGCCAGGATGTCGTCGAACAGGATGTGATCCGTGTTCTTCGAGGTATCCCAGGTGCCGTTCGGATTCCCCGGTAGCGCCTGAGGCGCCAGGAAGATCGCCGGCTCGTTCGCCGCGGTAGCCAGCGGCTTGAGGAAGTAGAAGTTCTGCTGCTGCACGGCCTCGGCGGTGCTGCTGATCCAGTGCGAGGTGTAGAAGAAGCGGTACGGCTTGTTCATGTCGTAGTTGGACGGAATGTCGATGATGTACGTCCGCTGCATTCCCCCGCTCGTGATCGTCTTCTTGCCGTTGGTCACCGTGGTCGCCTTGCCGCAACCAGCGCTCGGTACCGCCGGGTTCTTGAGGGGAAGCGAGCTCAGCGAGCCGCTGGTTCCGGCCATGGCGGATCCCCCAGTGCCGGTCCCCCCGGTTCCGCCCCGCGCAGCGGCTCCTGCCGCGCCGCCGCTACCGGCGGTTCCACTGCTGCCGCCCCTGCCGGCCGGGCCGCCTCCCCCGGTGCCGGAGCCGCCGCTACCTCCCCTGCCAGCGGTGCCCGTGGTGCCGGCCGATCCGGTCGTGCCCGCCGACCCGGTCGTGCCCGCCGAGCCGGTCGTGCCCGCCGACCCGGTCGTCCCCGCCGAGCCGCTCGTGCCCGCCGACCCGGTCGTCCCCGCCGAGCCGCTCGTCCCCGCGGACCCGCTCGTCCCCGCCGACCCAGTCGTCCCCGCCGAGCCGCTCGTGCCCGCCGAGCCGCTCGCGCCGGCGCTCCCCACGGGGGTTCCGTCGCCGCCTCCTCCACAAGCGCCGCCGACAAGAGCGAAAGCGCCAACCATCAAGATCAGCGAACAGCGACCAACGGTCATCGGGGCCTCCTCGCGTCTACAGGCGTCCGCCCGCCGGAGTGCCACGATCGTTCCGTGGGAGGGCCGCGTAGGAGATTGTCGGACGCTGGTCCACGTTGTCACGGGCACGCCGGGATCCCGCTGATCCAGGCGGCCACGAGGTCGCGCGCGTCTTCGTCGACGACGGCGCTCGCGAGGGGCGGCATGCGTCCTCTGTCGAGCGTCGCGATGCGCAACCAGATGGTCGAGAGCTCGGGGTGACCGGGGGTCAGGTTCGTCGCGCTGCCGACCTGTACGATCGACGGCCGGAACGTCCTCCCCATCCTGGACGGCTCACCGGGCGGCGCCAGCCCGCCGACGACGATGTACTTCTACGCCGGCACCGAGCTGCAGGCGGTGCGCGCCGGACAGTGGAAGCTGCACCTGCCCCACAGCTACCAGACCGTCACCGAGTCGGGGATGAACGGCGACCCCGGGCAGGAAGCGTCGCGCGACATCCCGATGTCGCTCTTCGACCTCGACGCCGACCGGGGCGAGACGACGGACCTGTCGGAGCTGCACCCGGATCTGGTGAGCGACTTGATGGGCGCCGCCGCCGCCTTCGACGCCGACCTCAAGAAGAACGAGCGTCCCGCCGGTCGGTTCTAGCTGCCGGTTCCGCCTCTCCCGCCGGTCCCGCCGGTCCCGCCTGCTCCCGAGCCGCCGCCCGCGCCGCCTCCGCCAGTGCCAGAAAAGCGTCTTCCGGAGCCGCGACCGGCACCGAATTCCGCATCCTGACCTAGTCCATCAGGGGCGGCGGCCGCAGGCCGCGCGCAAGCGGGCGGCCGAGCCGTGCTTCGGGTGGAGTTGCTCGAGCTCCGCCAGCAGAGACTGCGCCGCCGGGCATCCGCCGCGCGCCAGCGCCAGCGCCGTCTCGGTCGCTAGCGCGTCGGCATCGTGCGCCGACGCCGGGAACCGGCGACGGAAGTCGGCCATGCACCGCTCCGCTTGCACGGCCTGCGCGGCCCGCCTGGCCAGCACGCGACAGCGGAGATATTCCGTGGGCTCCTCCAGCGACGGTGTGTCGACCGCCGCCAGGTCGCGCAGCGCCGCCTCGGTGGAGCCGGCCGCATCCTCCATCAGCGCCAGCTCGTAATGCGCGGCCGCCGTCGCGGAATCGTGCGGGAACCGTTCCACCAGCGCGCGCAGCGTACGGAGCGCGAGCGCCTTGTCGCCCACGGCTCGTGCGGCATCCGCCTCGCGGAACAGGGTTCGCGCCGTCATCTCCTCGGGCGCGGCGGACGGGAGATGCAGCGGCGGAGGCTCGGTTGGCGCGGCGCCGGGCGGGCGCGGGCTGGCCGGACTGATCGCGCGCGCCAGCGGCGGTGACACGGTCCGGGCCGGCTCGCGGGCCGATTCGCGGGCCGACTCAATCGACGGCTCCATCGACGGAGGCGGCGAGGGATCGACGACCGACGGCGCTGCGGGCCGTGCCGTCGCCGACAGACGAACGGCCGCGTGCGGCTCGACGAGCATCCAGGCCGGCGCGGACGCGATCCGCCGCTTCCCGACCCACACGCCGGCGCCCGCCGGCGCCTCGGTGACGGACAGGGGCACCGTGGCCCCGCGCGGCGGCGGCGTCCGCTCGTGATCCGCCAGCGCCTCTGCCAGCGCGGGCTCGAGCCCGCCCAGCTCAGGCAGAGTCGTCAGCCAGCTCTCGCCGGCCGCGACCTCGTGGACTGCGCTCGGCGGCGCACCCGGGGAGCCCGCAGCGGTGACCTCCACGCGTCCGTGCGCGACCGCTACCCGGCTCGCGGCGCCCACCACTTCGATGGCGAAGAGCGTTCCCACGACGTCGGTGACCGCGCCCGGCGAAACGATCTGCAGCCGTCGGCCAGCGCCGCCCTCGAGCGACGCGAGCAGGCGACCTTGCTCGAGGTGGACGACCGTCCGTTTCTCGCCGGCCGCGCTCTCGGACCATGCGCGCGCCGGCCCGGTCAGCGTGATCGTGGTGGCATCGCCCAGCGACGCGCGCACCAGCCACCCGGTCGGGACGTCGAGGCGCGAGCTCGATCGTACCAGCGCCTCCGGCACCGGCGACCCCACATGCGAACCGGCCGCCGGCACCGTCGGCGCGACGACGTAGGGTTCGAAGCGGAGCGACGGTTCCCCGCGACCTGCGACCTGCGAGCGGGCCGCACCGCCGAAGCGCGCGACCAGCCCGCCGCCGGCCGCGGCACCCATCAGGACCAGCGCGGCCGCCTGTCCGACCTTGCCGACCTTGCCCAGCGTGCGCCAGTGACGCCGTGCGGGCTCGCGCGCGAGCGCGTCGACCAGGCGCGCCTCGGCGCGCGACCGCGTGATCTCGTCGAACGGCGCCTCGACGCGCCCGAGCCGGCCGCAGAGCCGCTCCAGCTCGTCGCTCTCGGCGGAGCCGGTCTCGGAGTCGGGTCGCCTGATCACGACGTTCCCTCCACCGACGGCGCCCCGCGCGTCGCCGCCAGACGCGCCAGCAGATCGCGGCGCGCGTGCAGCGCCCGCTGCTTGACGGTGTCTTCCGCCGCGCCGATCAGCGCCGCGGCCTCCGCCAGCGAGCAGCCTTCGACGGCGACGAGAATGAACGCGATCCGCTTCTTCGGCGACAGCTCGTCGAGGAGCGCGAGCAGCCGGGCCAGGTCGGCGCGCGCGGCGACCTGCTCCTCCAGCGCCGGGCTCGGATGCTCGACCAGCGCCTCGTCGTCGAGCGGGCTCGCGCCGTCGGCCTGACGGCCGCGACTGCGTAGATGATCGTAGGCCGCGTTGACAGCGATCCGATGAAGGAAGGTCGAGAGCCTCGCCTCGCCGCGATAGCCGGGCAGCGCGCGGTAGAACGCGATGAAGACCTTCTGGACCAGGTCGTCGCGCTCGGCGACCGGGCCGACGAGGCGCGTGATGCGTGTCCGGACGGCGTCTGCGTGACGGCGGAAGAGGCGCGCGAACGCGCCGCCGTCGCCCGCGCGGGCCGCGGCGATCAACGCGGGGTCGTCCGTTTCCGGCTCGCCGTGGGGGATCACGGTCAGCCGCGGGGCCAGGCGTCCACGGATCCTCACTGCCCCAAGCCTGCCTCGAGGACCAGGGCCACGTACGGCGCAAATTGCGGCGACGAATACAGGGGGTCGGGACCACCACCGACCAGCACCGTGCGCCGGGCGAAGTAGTCGAAGCCGCCCACCAGCACGCCACGAAAGCGGCCGGCGATCGGGACGTGGAACCCGAGGAACGGGCCCACCAAGGGTGTGGCCTGCCAGTAGTTCTGCTCGGCCGTGAGCCGATACTGCGCGACGCCGGCGCGGACGCCGACCATCGCGGCGCTGTTCTGGGCCGCGACCACCAGTCGGAATGGGACGGCGTCGTAGTTGACGGTCGTCAGCACGCCCCCGCTGTCCACGTGGCGCACGATCGAGTGGTCCCAGCCGATCTCCAGGCCGGCCCGAAACCAGTTGTGACTCCAGGTGGCGCCGATGGTCCCGCCGATGATCCACGGATCAGGCCCCTGGGCGCCCCTGGAGCCCACGACGGCGGCGTGCACGCTCCACGGTCCGGAGATCTCGGTGGCGCGCGCGCCAGGCGCAGCCGCGACCGTCGCCGCCGCCGGGGCCGCCGCAGGCTCCGCGATCGGATTTACCGGCGCGCCTTCCGTTACCTCCGGCGCGGGCTGCAAGAGATCGAGCACGTGCAGCGCCACCATGCGCACCGTCGAGTAATTCCAGTTTTCGATCGCGACCCGGCGCGAGAGGGCACCGGCGCGAACGACCGCGCCGCCCGCCTCCACCGTGATCTCGATCGGGACCGCAGGCTGCGCGCGTCCCGCCAGCGCGTCTTGGACCGCGGCCCGAAGGTCGGTCGCCAGCTGCGGCGGCACGTCCACGCCCGGGGCCTGGTCGACCGTGATCGGCTCTCGCCCGGGAGCCATACCGACGGACGGCCCCGCCTCCGGCTCGGCCGCCCGGGCGACCGAGATCATGGCCGTCAGGCACCCGATTCCCAGAACCACGCTGCGGATCGACGCGTTCATCATGGCGAGTCGCTTCGATGCCTTGGACGATCGCACAGGCGCCGCGGGAAAAAAATCGACATCGATTTTTCCCCGGTCGGGGCCACCGTCGTCTCATAAGGAAGCGCTGACCCTCAGGAGCCCTCATGATCCCCGCCCGCGCCTCCCTGCTGCTGTCGACGGCCATCGCGTCCCTGGCCGTCGCGGCCTGCGACAACGTGAGGAAGCCCATCCGCGGGTTCGACGAGGTGCCGCCGGGGTCGATCCTCCTGGATAGCGACCCGGGGGGGGCAGTCATGATGTGGCCGATGTTCGACCTGCCTGAAACGGATCAGATGTTCCGGGCCCGGCTCGATGGTCGGGACATTGTCTACCAGACCTCTAACGAGGACGCTTTCTACGACTACCTCCAGTGGCCGATGCAGGGCTGGACCGGGGGTTGGAGCAGCTGGCTCGACGGCATCAAGCCCGGCACCCACGTCGTGGAGATCGTCGACGGCGCCGGTCAGAGCTGGGGCCGGTCGGAGCCGCTCGCCATCGCCGCGGGTGGCACCCCCTCGAACCCCTCGGGCCAGATCCCCGCGCTGGTCTTCGCCCATTTCGACGGCAAGGACACCACCTGGTACATCGATCCCGCAACCCAGGACGCCGACACGACGACGGACGAGATCACGGTGACCAACCTGGTCGACGAAGACGTGGTCGTGGAGCGCTGCCTGATCTCGTCCGGTCATCGCAGCTCCTGCACGTGGGTCTTCACCGTCGCGCCGGGAGCCAGCGTGGGCACCGCCGAAACGCTGGCGGGCGCGGACGTGACGTCCAAGGACGACCACCAGGCGCTCGTCATCCACCTCGCGAGCGATGCCAGTCAGTCGTACCAGCGCGACCTCATCGACGGGGCCGTGAACTTCAACTTCGGCTCCACCTGCCAGAAAGAAACGATTTTCGTCCACGGTACGCGGCAGGTCCGCTACTACAGCGGTGGCACCGAGATCGCCATGTCTTCCTGCTTCGGGTACCAGAGCGGTCCGCGCTGAGCATGCCCCCCGCCCGCCCCTCCCTCGTGTTGCTGGCCGTTGCGATGCTGACCATCGCGGCGTGCGAGACCCAGAAGAAGCCGCTCACGGGGTTCGACAAGCAGCCGCCGGGGTCGATCGTCCTGGACCGCGGGGCACCGGGCACGGGCGCCGTGAGCCTGTGGCCGATGTTCGACCTGCCGCTCGAGCCGCACCAGATCTTTCGGCCCCGACTGAGCGGCCAGGACGCGGTCGTCCTCACCTCCGACGAGGGCTTTTACGATTACGAGAAGCTGTACCTTCAGGGTTGGACCGCGGGCTGGGCCAGCGCGCTCTCGGGGGTGCCGCCCGGCACCTACGTCGTGGAGCTCGTGGACGCGTCCGGCCAGAGCTGGGGCCAGTCGGCTCCGCTGGCCATTTCAGAAAGCGGCAGCGTGTTCACCCCCGGCGTTCAGCTCCCGACCATCGTCTTCGCCCATTTCGACGACAAGGTCGCCTCGTGGACCATCGATCCCGCACTGCGGGACGCCGACCCCGCGACCGACGAGATCACGGTGACCAGCCTGGTCAGCGAGGACGTGGTCGTGGAACGCTGTCTGATCGCGTCCGGCAGCCCGACCTCCTGCACGCCCGTCGGCACCGTCGCGCCCGGATCCGATCTGCGCACCGTCGAGACGGTGGCAGGCTCGTTGAACGACGACCACCAAGCCCTCCGCATCCGCCTCGCCAGCGACGCCAGCCCAGCCTATCTGCGCGAACTCGACGAGGGGAGCGGCAACTTCGGATCGCCGGCCTGCCAGATCGAGCGGATCATCTTCCACGGCAAGCGTTCGGAGTACGGCGCGGTCGCCATGTCCTCCTGCTACGGCTTCCAGAGTGGCCCGCCGTGATGCGGCGCCGGGACGCTGGCAAAGAACGCGGCGGACGCGAGGACCATCGAAACGCCCATTGCGATTCCGATGCCGCGCAATCCCTGAAGCAACCAAGTCGGCTTTCCAGAGGAGCGACCGAGCCGCTCGACGATCTTCGCGTACCCGATGCAAAACGGCACCAGCGCCGGAAAAATGTGGCGAAAATCTTCGTGGAACTCGTTGGGAGCTCGGACGCGGAAAGCCACGAGGAACGCAAACATGATCAGGGTCCCGCCGATGTAGACCCGATACGGGCGCAAGACCCCGCCGCGCAAGAAGGGCAACGCGATCAAACAGCTCGCCACCATCGCCAGGAGCAGCACACTCATCGCCACCGCCAAGGTCTGGCGACGCCCGCCTGCGAGCTCGTCGCCCACGGGCGTGACCCCGAACAAGCTCGACTTGGCCAGCCGGTTCAGAAAGTAGTCGTGTCCCGGATCGTCGGGAAGCGTATCCATGCGCAGCACGAACCGCCGCAGATCGAAACGGACGAAACGACTCGGTCGATCGACGACGGCGGGCACGTATCTGCCGTCGCATGCGGACCCCAGCACCTTTTGACAGAAGGTGGTCGGGCGGTGGGACGCGCGGACCGCGATTGCCCCCAGGGCCACGCTGCCCAGGACGACGACGGCGACCGCGCACCGCTTGAGGCTCTCGCCGCGCAGCCCGGGGGGAATGGCGCGCAGGGCTGCCAACAACACGAGCGTCGTCGCCAGGGCGTACCCGGATGACTTGGTGAGCAGGGCCAGCGCACAAAAGAGCAATGCAAGGTGAAAGTCGCGGCGCTTGCCGTCCCCATCCCATTTCGCGATGAAGTACAGCGCACCGAGCATCAGAACCGAGGCGAGCGCGTCGTTGTGCACCCGTACCGCGTTGATGACGCTGCTGGGCCAGAACACGACCAGCGCGGTCGCCAGTCGCAGCGTGGCGGGTTGCGATGTGCAGCGTCTGAAGATCGACAGCGCGAAGACGACGAAGCCGAAAAACAGCAAGAGCGAGAGCCACTGCAACCCGCGCTCGTACGGTATCCATCCTCCGGTGACGACCTTCGACCAGAGCGCGGCGAGCGCGTAGTAGAGCGGTGGGTGCCCGCAGGGTCCACAGGCGAACACGTCGGGTAAGCGATGATCCTGGGCAATCGTACGGATGTACTCGATGTGCGACGGCCCATCGTAATTCCGCTCGGAGATGGACGTGTAGCTCAGGTAGTCCACGTGGAGCACCGTCCCGAGGAGCACGAGCGCGACGATGACCCAATCGAACCGAAGGCGCCGGAGCGCCCACAGCTCGAAAAGGACGGTGCCCAGGAGAACGATCCAGAGGTCCGTCGTGAGGCCGGGAGCGTCCAAGATGTCCTGCCATCAATCGGCGAGATCGCCGTCCGGGTGAACCTGCGGGCGGCGCGCGATGAGGTACAGCGCCGCGGTCAGCGCGTAGCCCGCGGCGCCCATCAGGATCACGGCCGAGAAGCCCAGGTTGGTAATGGCGGTCATGGCCCACGACGCGCCCCACACCGACGACAGCGTGGCG
>Ga0207691_10004289_pt1 | contig 13855 bp, 12 predicted proteins | sample KBSM13metaG_FD_184327 | JGI IMG/M metagenome (GOLD analysis project Ga0207691, IMG submission 184327) | Miscanthus rhizosphere microbial communities from Kellogg Biological Station, Michigan, USA - KBS M1-3 metaG (SPAdes) (version 2) | ecosystem: Host-associated > Plants > Roots > Rhizosphere >... | reverse complement strand
CATATTATATTTGAGACAGAAAGATTAATTGTCAGGCAGTATGATTTTAAAACTGATACCGAGAATTTCTTTTTATTAAATGGTGACGATGATGTGATGCGTTATATCAGGGCAACGAAAACAAAAGAAGAATGTGATGTTTTTTTGAAGAAGGCGATCGATTCATACAAGATCAATCCATTGATAGGTCGCTGGGCAGCAGATGAAAAAGCAACCGGGAAGTTTGTTGGATCATTTGCAATAATTCCTATCGAAGGGTCAGACGATATTCAATTAGGCTATGCACTTCTGAAAGAATATTGGGGGAAAGGATTTGCTTCGGAATTAACAAAGTCTGGTCTTGCTTATTATTTTAGAACCACAAATGCCGATCATATTTATGCAATAGCAGATCCGGCCAATGTTCCATCACATAATGTGTTATTGAAAAACTCTTTTGTACCTGATGGAACAAAAATGGAAGATGATAAAGAGTTGTTGAAATTTGTTTACAGAAAACCAGTTTAATACTTCGCCACTACTCCCGTATAATTATGCGGTGTTATTTTCTTCAACTCTTTCTTTACGGAACCATTTATTTTCAGATTATCGATAAAATGATGAATTGATTTTTTATCAATATAGGCATTGCCTCTTGTTAACTCTTTTAATGCTTCGTAAGGATTAGGATAGTTCTCTCTTCTTAAAATAGTTTGCACAGCTTCAGCTACCACCGCCCAGTTATCTTCCAATTGCTGGTGGATCATTCCGTCATTAAGAATAAGCTTACCAAGACCCTTTTCTACAGAGCGAAATGCGATCAATGTGTGAGCAAACGGCACGCCGATATTTCTGAGGACAGTTGAATCTGTAAGATCCCTTTGCAATCTTGAAACCGGGAGTTTTGAAGATAAATGTTCAAAGATTGCATTTGCCATTCCTAAATTCCCTTCTGCATTTTCAAAATCGATCGGGTTTACTTTATGCGGCATGGCGGATGAGCCCACTTCATTTTTATTTACCCTTTGTTTAAAATATTCCATGGAAACATATGTCCAAATATCACGGCAAAAATCAACAAGAATATTATTGATCCTTTTCATGCAATCGAAATGCGCAGCAAGATTATCATAGTGCTCGATCTGTGTAGTGTATTGCATGCGGGTAAGACCTAATGTTTTTTCAACAAACTCGTTGCCGAGTTTTACCCAATCCATTTTTGGAAATGCAACATGATGCGCATTGAAATTACCGGTGGCGCCGCCAAATTTTGCACTAAAAGGAATATTGATAAGCTGCTCCACCTGGTTTTCTATACGTTCTGCAAATACCATGAGTTCTTTTCCCAATCTTGTTGGCGAAGCTGGCTGACCATGTGTATGTGCCAGCATTGGAATGTCCTGCCATTCTTTTGCCAGTAATTTTATCTGTGTATTTAAATTCAATAATGAAGGTAGATACTCATACTCAACTGCGTGTTTCCAAAAGAGTGGAATAGCCGTATTATTGATATCCTGTGATGTCAATCCAAAATGTATCCATTCTTTTTCTGCTTTAGCGCCGCTTTTTTCCAAAACAGTCTTTAAAAAATATTCTACTGCCTTTACATCATGATTGGTTGTGTATTCGATCTGTTTTATTTCCTGTGCATCCTCGGGGCCAAATTCTTCTGCAATCTTTCTAAGATGCTTTGCTGCTTTTCCCGATATTTTAAAAAAATTCTTATCAGCCAGGAAAAGAAAATATTCAATTTCAACCAGTACACGATATTTTATCAATGCGAATTCAGAGAAATACTGATCTAAGTGCTGTACTTGTTTGCGGTAGCGACCGTCGATGGGGGAAATGGCTGAAAGATTAGTTAGCTCCATGCTTTTTTAATTTCTGTTTCTTACCTGCCCACTGAAGCGTAAGCGTAAGTGGGTTTCGTCTATCTTTGCTGCGCAAAAATAACTTAATTGAGTAAGATAAAGGTTGGAATAGTTAGTTATCTCAATACGAGACCATTAATTTATGGATTAAAGCTTGAGCCAATTGCTTCGCAAATTGAATTGGTGGAGGATAACCCCGCAAGATTAGCTGAAATGCTAAAAAATGATGAGATCGATCTTGGTTTAATTCCCGTTGCCGCCATTCATGAATTAAAGGAATCTCATTTGTCAGGCGATTATTGTATTGGCACTGAAGGTGAGGCAGCTTCTGTTTGTTTGTTTAGTGAAGTGCCATTGGAACAAATAAAAAAAGTTTACCTGGATTATCAAAGCAGAACCTCCGTTGAATTGCTGAAATGGATAATGCATGAATACTGGGGCATTCATCCTGAAGTAATAAATGCTGCCGATGAAGATTACCGAAAGGAAATAAAAGGAACTACGGCAGGGTTAGTTATCGGCGATCGTGCATTTGAACAAAGAAAACTTTCCACTTTTTTTTATGATCTCGGTGCAGAGTGGAAAAAAATAACAGGTCAGCCTTTTGTTTTTGCGGCATGGATCAGTAATAAAAAGTTATCGGATGAATTTATAAAAATGTTTAACGAAGCAAATGCACTCGGTTTGACCCATATCAATGAGATCGTATCATCACAGGCTTTTGATCTTTATGATCTGAAAAAATACTATACACTTCATCTGAATTATTTGCTTGATGGGCGAAAGAAAAAAGCGATGGAATATTTTTTGCAAGTGATCGGAGAGGAGTTTGAACCATCTGCACACGGATAATTTTCTGCCTATTTATTAAAACATTCTTTACTTATTTGTAATTTATGGAAACGGCAAATACCACATCCAGGCCGAAGGGATGATACCTTGCGTGCCTGCTATTTATCCGTTATTAAAAAATTATTAAGTGTAAGAGTCGCATCGTTGCCTCCATAGCTATCGCCTACTCTTATTGCGACATACCCTGTAGTTTCTTTTAATGGAGTGTTCACGGATTCTATGACAGCGCCTCCATTTGTATTGAAATCATGAATTGCGGTAACAGCAATAGCAATACCATCAACGATCTGGATCCTTGTAAAATACCATGTATCGGGATCTATTACTACCGAATTATTCCATGAGTTGTGAGTAGTAAACCTGGTGATATCGGTTCTCGCTTTATTGTCCCCACCATATCCGTTTTTATCATAATACAACGACACGCAATATTCATTGAACATATTGCCATCCTCACATTTCCATTTTACATACAACACTTTATTTCCCAGGCAGACTTTGTTAGAAGAGGAAAGTCTCGCACCACTACGATATCCATCTGCATAAATTTTTAATCCTTCATTCGTTTGTTCATAAACTCCGGGCTGTATGTCTTTTATTGTAAGATCCTTTTCAGAAAAATATTCCCAATTTTTTGAGGTGAGAGTTGTATACTCTTTTACATACGTAACAGGCTGGTTACAGTCAGTATTGCTGATGTTTTCCTTTTTACATGTGTTGTTGGAAAGAGGTAATAGCAAAAGCAAATAAAACTTGTACATATTCTAAAATCAATAATAAAGTTATCGATTTCTTTTTCTTATGTTGTTAACGTTTTGTTTTTTCAGGATTCAAAAAGCCCTCCATTACCCACCACCGAAATTTGATCAGCATCCACATTTTAGAAGGGTTTCCCTGCAACAGGTAAATTAACCCATAACCAATCGCATACCCAAATTTCGCCAGGTATTCAATGAATTTCATTGTCAATTTTGCAAAAGAGCCTTTGTTCATTAACCTTTCACTTGCTCCGATGCCCATGCTATGATGTTTTACATATTCCTTATCAAATTTATTTCCTTCCACATGATGATGAACGATCACTTGCGGCAGGTAATAAACTTTTTCGTTTGCACCAATAAGCTTCAGGTACATTGCTTTTTCTTCGCCAGCCATCAGGCTTTTACCACTTCGTCCGAGGTTGCCATCAAAATAACCATATTTCTCAAACGCTGTTTTTCGAAAATGCATATTGGCGCCAGAAGGATAACGAGCACCTTTCATTTGAAAAACTTTATTGCCCAAATCATAATTGCCCACCAAACCCCAGAAATATTTTCCAAACCAATCAGCAGGGGGCGCAAGGTATTTGGGAATGATTCTTCCGCCTGTACTCATTGCTGCAGAATTATTATCATAAAAAATGATTATTTCATTCAACCAGTCCGGTTCTGCTAAACAATCATCATCAATATAAGCAATAATATTTCCGGCTGCTTCTTTAGCTCCGCGGGTTCGGGCAAAGGCGATCCCCTGCTGAGTTTCTCTGATATATTTCCATTTGTAACTACCATAGGTTTGAGAAAGCCCTTTGCAAAAGTCCTCCGTACCATCGTTGCTATTATTATCAATAATTACTACCTCAAATTGGGAAGGTGAAGTTTGTAAGGCTGTTATACTTCCAATACAAAGTTTTAAAAGCTTTAACCTATTAAAGGTGCAGATAATGATGGAGGCTTTATTGTTTTCCGACATAGAATAAAAGACAAGGAAAGTTATTTTATTAATTCGAATATTACTAACTGTATTGTTAATTACAACCAATTACCTGGTTCTATTCAACAAGCTATTTACTGATTAAAAAATTCTTTGATCGTTTCTGTTATATATGCTGTATCGCTTTCGCTGAGCTCATAATAAAATGGCAGTCTTACCAGCGTATCTGCAAACCGGTCGCAAACCGGCAACTCTTTTCCATAGTAACTGTTTTTAAAATAAGGGGATTTATGCAAGGATTGGTAATGAAAAACAGCTGTTATTCCTTTTCCTTTTAGATAAGCAATAAGACGGGTTCTTTCATCAAGATTGCGGCATAACAAATAAAACATGTGTGCATTATTTGTTGCATAGCCGGGAATAATAGGCAGACGAATGGATCCATTAGCAGCCAGAGATGAAAGTGCATCAAAATAATATTGCCATATTTTTTTTCGTTTAGCCTGTATGTCATCTAAATTTTCTAACTGGGCGTATAAAAAAGCTGCAATAATTTCTGAGGGCAGAAAGGATGATCCAATATCTACCCAGCCATATTTATCTACCTCACCCCGGAAAAACTGGGAGCGATTAGTACCTTTTTCACGAATTATTTCGGCACGATCTATATATTCAGTTTCGTTAATTACAATCATACCACCTTCGCCACTGATAACATTTTTTGTTTCATGAAATGAAAATGCAGCAAAGCGGCCAAATGATCCTAGTGGTTTATTATTGTAAAAAGAGTCGATTGCCTGTGCAGCATCTTCAATGATAAATAAATTGTTTTTTTGTGCAATGCGCAAAATGCTGTCCATATCACAAGCCACACCTGCATAATGTACAGGTACAATCGCTTTCGTGTTTGGGGTTACCAGCTCTTCAATTTTTGTAACATCGATATTGCCGGTACTTTCTTCTACCTCAGCAAAAACAATTTTAGCTCCTCTTAAAACAAATGGATTAGCCGTAGAAACAAAAGTGAACGAGGGGACGATAATTTCATCCCCAAGCTTAATATCACTTAGTAAAGCTGCCATCTCGAGGGCATCGGTGCATGAGGTAGTAAGCAGGCACTTATTAAATCCATATCTTTTTTCAAAAAAATTGTGGCATTGTTTAGTAAACTTTCCGTCGCCGGAAAGTTTCAAAGCAGCCGCTGCCTGCTGAATATATTCAGTCTCTTTTCCCGATAAATAAGGCTTGTTAAATGGGATCATTTTCTCCATCCCCAAATGTAATTCTTAATTTCATTCAGTTCAATGTTTGCAAGCATATCAACGACTGAAACATAATTTTCAAATGGTTCTTTCATTTGTGGATATGAAGGATAACCGGAATAATCTTTATATTGAAGTTGAATATCACTTTCAGCAAAAAGACCTTCATACCCCTTCAGGTATTCTTTTGCTGCGGGGCCGCTGATGTATGTAGTAGTACCGGATTGTTTTAATAAATTTATAAGACGCTCAACACGATTCCCTTCCAGTATAAAATCTTTTGAATCTTTAAATGTTGTCTCAATGCCTAATAGTGTTGAGACCTTTTCGATCAAAAAACGATTGACTGTCGATAAGTTTTTCCACTGTTGTTGTATATACGTTTCTTCAAGTAATGGTTTCAACTGGTGAAAGAATGGCGCCTTTGCATATCCCAGTGAGAGTGTTTTGTAATGAAGATCTTGCCAGCGTGGGTCTTTTATTTCAACCTCACTTATTTTAAGTTTGACCGCATCTGTCGAAATCGGGATCGTTAACCATTGCAAACCGTTTTTTGTATAAATGCGGTTGCGGTTACGCCAATCGTTTTTGGTGTATTGTACTTCGTCATAGTAAATAAATATATCTGCATCATGTATCAGGTCATAGTATCCTTTCCAGGGAATATAATTGGATTGTAATACGACTGTTTTCACTTCAGCTTTATCTTTTCGGTGAGTATCTTCATAGGATTGCCAATAACAGAAGAGCCGGCAATGACTGATTTTGTAATAACGGTACCGATTCCTGTGATCACATTATCTCCCAGTTCAGTATTATTTGAAACAACAGTTCCGCTACCGATAAAGTTTTCTTTCCCGATTTTTACATTTCCGGAAATAACCACACCGGGAGCAAGAAATGAACTTTTGCCAATAATAGAATTATGTGATACTGTTACCGAGTTATTCAGCAATACGCCATCTTCCAGTATCACATGTTGATCAATATTACAACCCGGATATATGATCACTCCGTCGCCTATTGCTGCAGTGGGATTGATAATTGCAGAGGGATGAATAAAATGAGGCAGTTTTTTTCCCGCTGTTTTCATCTCACTAAGAATTTTTGTCTTTAATTCAAGATTTTTATATCCCAGGCATATATAAAAATCATAAGAATCAAATTGCTGATCAGTATATTTTGAAAAAGGAAATGAGTTTTGCTGTTGAGTTGAAAACAGGTTGTCATCAAAATAAACCTCATTGATATCGCCGGGAAAAGCCTGCTTTAAAAAAAGGGATACCTGGTTCCCCAGCTCACCAAACCCTATATATGCAATCTTGCGGATCATAAACTATTTTGTGGCAATAAATCCCATGTACTTGTATAGATTTCTTGAAACGGGAAGCGAACGCTGAAGAACGCTGTCCATTACATCAGCATACTTCAATCTTTCCTCTTTGGTTCCCCAACTGTCATTTATTAATGAAGCCTGGCCCAAAAACCAGTAATAAAAAACTGTAACATGGCTAAATCCGACTTCTTTCAGTTGAGTAACCAGTTCTTCTTCTTTAAATCCTCCTGCTATATTTTTCCCAAACTCTGCCGTATTAAAAACATCTTTCGATACCCCAAAGTTTTTTTCAATGTCTTCATCTTTGTAGGTGACCATTTCAATTTCACGTTTAACAATGGGATCATAATTGCCGTTCCTGTCAAGTTTATGAATGCTTTCCCAATAATAATAATTCGGATCCAGGTCGCAATATAATTTTCCCCCGGGTTTTAATGCTGTATATGCAGTTTTCAACGTTGGATTAATATCGTAAAGATGATGTAAAAACGAATAGCCAGTTACGACATCATAGGAAGATGGTTTAGCAGGAAAACCTCCTGTGTCATGATTGTACAGGTTAATATTTGCTGACCCGGTTTTGTCCACTTTATCCATCATAGCCTGTGTCACATCTACGCCATCAATCTGCTTCACGTATTTTTTGGCAATGTTTATGATAAAGCCTGTTCCACATCCGAGGTCAAGGAGACGTTCTGCCTTTAGCTCTTCGAAAATTATTTTTAGCTTCTCTTCTACCTTATTTATATTCTCAGGCCTGAAATGAGGCTCACAGGTGCTATAATCATCTGCCATCTTTGAATGCAATGCAATATTCGCTTTAATTACTTCATCATATTTGGTCTGTTGCATAAATGATTACTGTTAGATTTTTATTATTCGTATTTCTGACGGTATTTTCTTTTTTCTGGTGTCACATAATATTCATCATAGTTCGCTGGTGTTTGTGCAAGAAAGCCAAGTTTTTGCAAAGCTTTTTCGGAAACTGAACTCAGATCCATATTAGCCATTGCACGGGGAATATCGATACGCTGTTTCATATAAGGTCTACACATATTAAGTGTTAGTCCATGTCGCCATTGAGAAGTTTTATTATCACCACCGGCATGCCAGATCCGTGCATTAAAAAACCATACACTGCCGGCTTTTGCAATAAAACGTTTGGCATGTTTATAAAAATATTCTTCAGTTGGCGGCTCTTCCATTGTATGTGATTTGGGAAGAAAAAAAGTAGCACCGTTGTGTTCTGTAAAATCATCAAGTGCAATAGTAACGCCCAGGTTAGTGACATAGCCAGGAATGATCCTTGGGCTGTCTACATGAACACGCCTTGAATAATTTGTTTTCCCAGGCGGCATTGAAGATGAAGTGTAAGCATAAACAATACTGCCTTCACCAAGTACTGCTTCAATACGATCTGTCAGCCTGGTATTATCGAATAATTTTATAAAGTTTCCGCCGTATAACGAACAAAGCAAAACCATACCATAGTCTGAATAATCCGATGTACCATGATATTCCATTTCTTTTTCTATTGCGATCCCCAGTTCTTTTTTTGTTTGAAGGGTAAACTCGGGGGTTAAAACATTTTCAACAATGCAATAACCATCATTCCGGATCGATTGCGCAAAGGTTTGTAAATCGAAACTCATTATTTTTTTAATTGTAAAAGTTCTTTGAATAGATCCAGGTACATCTTCAATTCTTTTTCTTCTCCATATAATTGCTGAGCTAAACGGATACAGTGATTATTCATTTGCTCTTTTTCATGTTGTTGCAAATTTAGTATATACTGAATACCTTTTTTCAAGTCATTTGAATTTGCTTTTTCAGCTCTGTAACCCGTTTGCCCTGTTATCACAAGTTCATTGGCAAGTCCTGTTCCAAATGATACTACCGGTGTGCCACACATCATTGATTCAACAATCATCATAGGTCCACCATCTTCCAACGATGAAACTACTATTACATCGGCTGCTTTATAGTACGAAGCTAATTGTTCCGGTGAAAGTAAACCAGTGTACTTATGTGTATAGGATATTGCAGGCTTGAAATTATCCGGTTTATTTCCACCAATTAAAACTAATATATCTTCAGGTAGATCTTTTTTTAATTCAAGCAGTGCTTCGATAAAATATTTAAAACCTTTTCTTTCTTCGGTAATATAAGTAGCACCCCAGAATATAACTTTTGTGGTATCCTTAATCTTCAGCGATCGCTTTGCTTCAGTCCTGGAGTTATCATTAAACAATTCCTGGTTGAGACCATTGCGGATGAACTCATGCCGCTTGCCGGAAAATATAGGGGAGCTTTTAAAAGCGGTTTCAGTCTCTTTTGTACTGTTGATAACGATTATTGGAATGCCGTCAATAATTCTTTTTTTAAGTGTCCAGTGCTTGTTTGAATGGTCGTTTAAATTCTTTGAACTGATTGCAGGACAATTTCCGCATGCTGTTTTGTAATTTTCACAGGTGCCAGGATAATGGCAACCGCCCGTGGCAGGAGCCAGGTCATTATACCGCCAAATAATGGGACACTGATAATATTCATTCAATGCTTTTATATGTTCCGGTAAAATAAAATCTGAGATCCAGTGTAAAAAAATAATATCAGGAGTAAATGGTAAGGCTTTTTTTATTTCTTCAAATGCTAAGCCGCGGTAATTATAATTGTAGTTAAAACCAAAGCTCTTTTTCCTTTTATAACGAAGCCTCGCATAGGTCCTGGATAAATAATAACGAATTTTTACAATCAGTTTTCGAAATGGTCTTTCTAATGCAGGAATAGTATAAATGTATTCGTCATGGGAATTTGTTTGAGTATTTATCAGAGCAGATTCAATTTTATTCTTCAAAAATAGTTTGTGCAACTGAAGAGCTACTTTACCCGCCCCGCCGGTTGTGTTATATGTAAAATGAATGATCTTCATTATTTAAAAGCTTCTGTCAGCAATGCAGCGCCGTCATCCGGTGAATCAAGATCAAAGCTTACCCAGTTTTCAATATTACTTGTAACAGGAGTTTTAAATTCAATTCTTGAAAAACCTGTTTTTTTAAGCAGCCTTTCTATTGAGTAACGATCATACATTTGATAATGTATCTCGCCACCTAAACGAAACCGGCCAATATCCAGGTATTGTCTTTCTTTTTTTGATAATACAATTGCATACCATATTTTTTTTAACCTGTCCGGATGTCGCAAAACAAATTTTATTTTATCAACCAGGCTTTTTTTACTTCGTGGTTCATTCATTTTTTTTCTCCACTCATCTATATATGAGCCGAGCCGGTGCCTCAAAAATTCAATATTGGGTAATTGAGGTTGTGAAAGGTACTCCGCCATTTCACCACCACCTTTATTCCGGCCTACCTGGTCAAGCATTTCAATAAGCATCCAGTCATAATTATGAGCAGCAATTTCGTCACCTGAAATTGCCTTTTCCATATTTGATAAATATTCACAACAAATTTTTTCAAGGTCCGGAACATTGATCCGGAGAATTCCTCCTGGTTTCAGCACCCGGAAGCATTCCAATATCATTTCAGCTCCTTTTTGTTTTGGTAAATGTTCAAGTACGTTTGAATGATATACAACATCAAAGGAATTATCAGGATAAGGCAAACCTTGCAGAATATTTACTTTTTTCACTTCAGGTGATGCAGGGTCAATATCAATATTAACCCAGTCCCTATGAAAACGGTGGCCACATCCGATATTCAGCATTTTTTTCATATCGTTCTCAACAACATTCGGAGTTTGCATTATTGGATACTGTTATTTTTATTCTTCCATTGAAACCATTTTTTTCCGATACTTGTTTGCATAAAGTAATGCAAAGTTTTTTGTCTTAGCTGCCAGAGTATTTGTTTAAAACTATGACCGATATATTTCTGGTAGCTTTCTTTTACTTCTTTCAATCCTTTTGAAGGCTGCACATTACTGGCGCCCCCGGGTGCAAAATAAACAAGCGGCTTCTCGATATAAACAGATTTCTCATTTCGCATTCTTACCAGCATATCATAATCCATGGCAATTTTTTTTGAAGTATCGTAATAACCATGTTTCTCATACACTTCTTTTTTTATAAACATACTTGGGTGTGTAACTGTTCGCATACCTTTCCACAACTGATCTTTATCAAACGACACGCCGCTTACGACATCAATATTTCCACGGTGCTGCACATATTGTGAGTGGCACCACATCAATTCTGTGTGATTTGAAAAATAACCAATAACGGTTTTAATAGCATCAACGTCATAGTAAAGATCACCCGAATTCAAAAGATGAGTAATGCTGGAAGTTGCATTTCTGAGTCCTTTATTAAAAGCATCTGCTATGCCATGATCTTTTTCATGTATCCACTTTCGATAAGCAGGCTGCGGGTTTGATTGAAGCCAATTTAAGATTTCAGTGTTAGATGAACCGTCAATCACAAGATGCTCATCAGGATGTTGCGACTGTCTGTCAACCGATTGACAAGTCCTTATCAATTCCGGCAGATTATTAAAGCAAATTGTTATGACAGATAATGTATCCTTCATCGCCTTTTTAAAAACAAAGGGCTGCAAACACAGCCCACTTTAAATTAATGCGCAGCGTTTGTTTTGGATTTTCTTTTTCTCCATTCCATAAATAAAGCAGACAACAATAAAATTCCGAGCAGCACCTGCGCAACAGAAGTTATTTTTCTGCCTTTTATATACCCATTAGGCTTAAATTCAAATCGTATATCATGTTTACCTGCCGGTACAGCAAGCCCACGCAAAACATAATTCACTTTTACGATCGGCGTTTCTTTTCCATCAATGTATGCTTTCCATCCGTTTTCATAATATACTTCACTAAAGACAGCAAATTGATTGCTTGCTGCATTAAATGTATAAGTAACTATGTCATTGTCATTTTTTACTAATGAAATAGTAGCTGCACTGTCTGCTTCAGGTTGAAAAGGAATAAATGACTTGAAAGATTCCTGCACAACCGCTGTATCTGCTGGATTAAAATTGCCTAATGAATTCATCTCTGCATTTGCATCTTTTACAAATTGAATGTTTTTTACCAACCAGCAATTACCCAATGCGCTATCATTTTTTTGATATGCTTCTGTTTGTCCATTCCGATCTTTTTGAATAAGATACTTTGTATTGAGCATATTAAGCACGGGCATATTGAGCTGTTGACTTGATAGTTTATTTTCAATTAATTCCTGGTAAATGGCAATTTTAGCCGGATGATAACCTCCAACTGAGTTATAGTAGTATGATGTGATATTTTCCTGGAATTGATCACCTGTGACATTGTAAACCCGGAAGAAAGATTTATCAGCCAGTATTTCTTCATCTGATTTTGTTTTTACAAATGACCCTTCATTCTCCTGTTTATCTCTATAGCTTTCATAGTTTAAATATTTCACATCTATCGTGAAACTATCTATTAAAACAAAAATTATTAATCCTATTCCCAAAACTAAATCGCTGATCGTTTTTCTTATTGCCAGGAAAACTAACAACAGTGCAACAGCGCCAAAACCAAGTGACCTGAGTATGTCGCCCATCATTAATGACTTTCGATCTTCTCTTAACCCTTCAAAGAAGCTGCTGAGTATCTGTAATGCTTGTTGTGCTTGTGCTCCTCCGCTTTTTAATCGTTTCATGAGTTCATTATCTGCACCACTCATAAAATCAGAGATAAAGTATATAATGAACAATAAAGCAAATGTTATAGCAACAGCGATCAGGCCTTTTTTGAATCTAGGCAAAAGTGTTTTTTTATCCGTCGTGTCAGCGATCTTACTTAAACCCAAAACTGCAAGTAATGGTAGTAACATTTGGGAAACCACGAGTATCATTGAGGGTGCTCTGAACTTATTATATAAAGGCAGGGCTTTATATAGAAATCCATTCAATGTATCAAAATAACTTCCCCATGACATCATGATGGTTATTCCAACAGCAGTTAATATCCACCATTTATGTTTTCCATCAAGTACAAACATAGCAAGTATCGCCAGTACACATATTATAGCACCCACATAAGCAGGACCTGAAACTGATTCACCTGGTTTTGCCATTCCACCCCAATAAAAACTTAGGTATTGAGAAACCTGCTGTTGCACCTCATTCGGAAAAGCTCTTAAACTTTCCAGGGCTTTCGAATCTTCTTCCTTTAACTCCATAGCATAGCTTGCGCCGCCATACATGCGAGGTACCATCATGATAAATGGTTCAGTAATGTTCATGCTATAACTTAATGCATAATCTTTCGTTAGGCCATTTGAAGCATTTTCATTTTTTGCTGTTGAATCAACAATGGACCTTGCGCCGCCGCGTATAGTTTCTTTCTGGTATTCATAAGTTGAGAAAATACTTGCTGCATTTGTAAGAACCCCGGTTAAACCAGCCACAATTGTAAAAACTATCGCTAATCCAAAATGCCGCCATTCTTTATTTTTTATCCAGCGCACTGCATAAAAAATAGTCATGATCGCAAGAGTGAGAAAAAGATAATAATCTATCTGCGGATGATTTTGTATGATCAATACCGAGGTGAACAAAGCTGTGAGACCAGCGCCTAACCAATATCTCTTTTCATATATCAAAATAATAGAAGCAAGCAATGCAGGCATATAGGCGATCGATAGCATTTTCGTGTCATGGCCTACTGCGGTGATGATCGGATTATAAGTGGCGTAAGCAAATGCCAATGCGCCAAGAATTCCAAAAACAGTTCTTACCCGAAGAATGACGCATAAAAAATAAAAACAAATACATGCAAGGAAAAAGAAATTTACCGGTTTGGGCAGGCCTAATGTCATGATCAAATGTGCATAACCGGGGATGACATTATTATATGGAACG